>Ga0316207_10003195_pt1 | contig 15589 bp, 8 predicted proteins | sample 6weekpyrite_MG_FD_204943 | JGI IMG/M metagenome (GOLD analysis project Ga0316207, IMG submission 204943) | Microbial mat bacterial communities from mineral coupon in-situ incubated in ocean water Damariscotta River, Maine, United States -... | ecosystem: Environmental > Aquatic > Marine >... | reverse complement strand
TTCCTCCTCTACTAAAAGTGTGACCTAGTTCACAGTTTGAATAATTTCTTATTGACTTTTTTATTAAGTCAACTAAAAAAAATACAACACAACTAAAATTATTGATGTTTCAAGTAACAGTACTTTCTAAATTTGCTTTGTTACTTTCGTTTTAAGCCATCAACATAATAAGAAACTAGTTATTTGATTATGCATTAAGCTCACCAGTGGTCATTCCTTTAGTCGTACGCATTTAACCTAGTCATTAAAAAATGTGCTGAAATCGTCAAGCTTGTTGTGTAAGCGGTGCACTAATTGTTCAACAATGAAATCAGGTTTTCCTAGTGTGAGTATATCTAGCTGTGAATGTATCCAATGACTTACTGCATCTATATTCTTTTTCTCATCGCCATTACCTAATATATGCACCAAAGCATCCCCCTCAGGTAGGTGGGCGATCATCGTTATTGAATTGGCGATCTGTTGTGCTTTTTGGTTATCCATATTCATTTCTCCTGTATTAACAGTTAATCTACTTAATTAATCATATTTGATGACTAATGCTCGAAAATGATTATATTAAATCAATACTGATCAGTCAAGACTTATTTTGCTCATATATGAGCAAGAGTGTTAATATTTGATGACTGTAAGTCCTATACAGTTCAGGAGAGAGTAATGATCAGGCTGTTAGTGAAGAAATTACTTGATGACAAGTCATTCAAAGAAAAAGAAAAAATCACCTTAAACAAGGTGTCTGCAGAAACAGGCATATCAAGAGCGACGCTGAATCGAGTTGCCAATACGCCTGGATATAACACCAATACCGATACTATTAATGCCCTATGCAAGTATTTTGAGTGTTTGCCGAATGATCTGATGGAATACATACCAGACGAATAAGGGCTTAATACGTAGCCGTACTTAGTAATGAATTAATAAAGGATTAAATTAGTGGTAACAGGTGAGTTAAAAAGCCAAGTTGATAAAATTTGGGAAGCGTTTTGGACGGGGGGGATTTCAAACCCATTAACCGTGATTGAACAATTTACGTTCTTATTATTCCTGCGTCGTTTAGATGAGCGTCAGCTTTTGGAAGAAAAGAAAGCGAACATGATCGGAAAGTCCGGTGGCAAGGGTAAGAAGGGCGCTGCCCAGAAGAATAATCAAAAGCAGCAGCCCATCTATGAAAAGGCGCATACTAAATTCCGCTGGAATAAATTCAAAGATAACGATCCTGAAACCATGTTTGCGCTATTTACGCAGCCTCAAGCGGATGCAGGCAATTTCACTGTCTTTGAACACATGAAACAATTAGGCAGTAGTGCGGGTATCTTTGCGCAATACATGAAGGGTGCCACCTTCATGATCCCAACACCGAAGTTGTTGGATCAAGTGGTACAGATGATCGATAAAATCCAAATGGATGATCGTGATACCAAAGGCGATCTTTACGAATACCTGCTTTCTAAAATTGCCACTGCTGGAACAAACGGCCAATTCCGCACACCGCGTCATATCATTAAAATGATGGTCGAGATTATGCAACCCACACAAGAAGACACAATATGTGACCCTGCTTGTGGTACAGCAGGATTCCTGGTTGCAGTAGGTGAATATGTGCATGAACATCACCCCGATTGGTTCCACGAGAAACATTTTACCAAACATTTTAATAGCAAAATGTTCACTGGAATGGAGTTCGACCCCACTATGTTACGCATCGGTGCAATGAACTTACAACTCCATGGTATCGACAAACCACAACTCATTGCTCGTGATGCACTCAGTGAAACTAATGCTGAGAGCCGTGATGAATTTAGTTTAATTCTGGCAAATCCACCATTTAAGGGGGCATTAGATCACGATAGCGTAGAAAGCTCCTTACTTAAAATGGTTAAAACGAAAAAGACTGAGTTATTGTTTTTAGCGTTAATGTTACGCATGTTAAAAATCGGTGGCCGTTGTGCAGTAATTATTCCAGACGGTGTGCTATTCGGTTCATCTAAAGCGCATAAACAAATTCGACAGACCCTGGTTGAAAAACATAAACTCGAAGCCGTTATCTCGATGCCTAGTGGCGTATTTAAACCCTATGCTGGAGTCAGTACCGCCATTTTAATTTTTACCAAAACCAATAATGGCGGAACAGATAATGTTTGGTTTTATGATATGCAGGCCGATGGCTATAGTCTAGACGACAAGCGCAGTGATATAAAAGACAACGACATCCTCGATATTATTGAACGTTTTGCTAATCGTAAAAACAAACAAGAAAAAGACAGAAGTCGAACGGATAAAAGTTTCTTAGTCCCATTTGATGAAATTGAAGAAAATGATTGGGATTTAAGTATTAATCGTTATAAAGAAATTGTGTATGAAGAGGTGGAGTATGCACCGCCTGCGAAGATTATTGCAGAGATTGAAAAACTAGATCTTGAGAGGAAGGATGCTTTGAAGTTGTTGCAGGAGCTTTTATCCTGATGGAAACTAATTTAGTACAAAATACGAAGGCATTGAAAAGTCTGCCTGATTTATGGAGCGTCAGGGATTTTCCTGATGTAATAAAAGATGCATCAGGTGGGAATAAAAAAACGCTAAAGTCTGATTTTTTAGATGAAGGTGATTTTGCTATCGTTGATCAAGGTCAGAATTTAATAGCAGGTTATACAAACAATCAGGATCTTTTAGTAAAGTCATCACCTCCATACGTAATATTTGGTGATCACACAAGAATATTCAAATATATTGATATCCCTTTTGCGATGGGCGCTGATGGAACAAAGATCTTAAAGCCTAAAGAAGATGGAACTATAAATGAAAAATATTTGTATTTTTTTTTCTTAACGTTAAACATTCCAAACACGGGTTACAATCGGCATTTCAAGCACCTTAAAAATACAAAAATCCCTCTGCCACCCATGGCAGAACAAAAAAAGATTGTAGAAATTCTAGATGCAGCGGATAGCCTGAGACAAAAAGACCAACAATTGATTGAATATTACACTGCGCTCAGTCAGTCACTATTTTTAGATATGTTTGGTGATCCAGTTGCTAATCCTAAAGGTTATGAACAAAGAACACTATTAGAGTTAACAAATAAAATTACAGATGGCACACATCATACTCCCACATACACTGAAAGTGGTGTTCCTTTCTTGAGAGTAACAGATGTAACAGAAAGCAACGATAGTAAGAAGTATATTTCGCTTGAAGCTCACGAAGAATTAATAAAGAGGTGTCACCCTAAAAAGAATGATATTTTGTATACAAAAAATGGCACTATAGGTGTAGGTAAGGTTATTGATTGGGATTTTGACTTTAGTATCTTTGTTAGCTTGTGTCTTCTAAAACCCAAGCATAATGTAATTGAAGTAAAATATTTGAATCACTTTCTAAATACGCCGTTTGCCATACGCCAGGCAATGAGGCATTCAAAAGAGGCTACTATTAAAAATCTACATCTTGTAGAAATTAGAAAAATGAAGATCCCATATCCTAGCAAAAAAGAGCAAAAAACATTTGTGTCAAAGCTTGAGGAAATAGAATGCCAAAAACAACAAGCTCAAGCGAGCCTAGAAAAATCCGAAGCCTTATTTAATAGTTTGTTACAACGCGCTTTTAAAGGTGAGTTAACAGGTAAGAAAGCGGTGTAATCATGAAGATACTCAGCAATAACAAGGATAGTCAGCATGAGTAACTTTACCTTTATTAAGGCTGATTTCCCTGATTTGTTTGTTGATGCACTCGAAGCAGAACAACTTACTTTTGTCTCCCCAAAAGCCGCTACCATCTTCTGTCGCAGTACCTTAGAAAATGCCATTAACTGGCTATATGAGAACGATGCCAAGTTAACGCGTCCATGGCGTGCTGATTTAAGCACATTAATGCATGAACATGAGTTTCGTTCATTATTTAACCAAACACTATTTGGTGAACTAAATTTAATACGTAAGACGGGTAATCTGGCTGCGCACGGTAAAAAGGTTGGGCAGCAGGATGCTCTGGCCTCATTAAAATATCTATTCCGTTTCATGCGTTACCTGGCTATTTATTACGGCAAAGAAACACCTGAAGTTCAGGTGTTTGATGAAAGCCTTATTTCAAAACCCAAAGATGATTCTCAACAGAAGCAGGATGATAAAAAACTAAAGAAACTGCTGGATAATCTGGAATGGAAGAATAAACAGGCTCGGTTATCGGAACAACAAATATTAGAAAAAGTAACAGAAAATGAGAATTTAAAAAAACAGCTAGAGCAACATAAGCTTGAATTAGCTGCGCGTAAAGCAGAGCGCGTGAAAGCAGTTGATATTAATACAACTGTCCCATTAGAAGTGTCAGAAGCAGAAACCCGCCGTCGTTATATTGATCTCTCTTTGAGAGAAGCCGGTTGGACTGAGTTACGTGAAGGGCGAGAGCTTGAATATGAAGTGACAGGCATGCCAGTTAGTACTAATCGCAGTGGCATTGGTTATGTCGATTACGTGTTATGGGGTGATGATGGGTTGCCTCTCGCTGTAGTTGAAGCGAAAAAGACCATGGCTGATCCGCGTAAGGGCAAGCATCAAGCAGAACTGTATGCCGATTGTTTAGAAGCCATACATGGTCAGCGGCCTATTATTTTTTACAGTAATGGCTTTGAAACCTATTTATGGGATGATCAATTCTATCCTGAGCGGGAAGTGCAGGGTTTTTATACCAAAGATGAATGTCAGTTATTAATTGATCGTCGTAAGACCCGTACTGATTTACGTGAATTTAAAGTGAATAGTGAAATAGCAGGGCGTCCTTATCAACTAGAAGCTGTTGCGCGTGTAGCCGAGAATACAGTTACATTCAATCAACAAGGGCAATTGCGCGGTCGTGCAAGACAAAGCTTGCTGGTTATGGCGACAGGTAGCGGTAAAACACGTACTGCTGCGGCTATTGTCGATATGTTAAGTAAATGCAATTGGGTTAAACGAGTTCTATTCCTGGCTGACCGTAATGCATTAGTGTCTCAGGCTAAAGATGCGTTTAATGAACACTTGCCTAACTTGTCAGCAATTGATTTAACCAAAGAAAAAGAAGATAACGGTACGCGTCTGGTTTTTTCAACTTATCCCACCATTATGAATAAAATTGATGGTGTAAAAGATGATGAAGAACGGTTCTATGGAATAGGGCATTTTGATTTAATTATTATTGATGAAGCACATCGATCTGTTTATCAAAAATATAAGGCGATTTTTGATTATTTTGATTCCTTGTTGGTGGGGTTAACGGCAACGCCTAAGAAAGAAGTAGATCACAATACCTATGGATTGTTTGGCATTGAAGATGACAACCCAACTTTTGCCTATGAGTTAGATGATGCGGTAAATGAAGGGCATTTGGTGCCGCCTAAGTCTATGTCTATCCCATTAAAGTTTGTGCGTGAAGGCGTGCATTACAAAGACTTATCTAAGAAAGAACAAGAAGAATACGAAGAAAAGTTTGGTGACCCGACTACAGGTGATGCGCCAGATGAGATATCAAGTACCGCCATTAATAAATGGCTATTTAATACAGATACCGTTGATAAAGTACTCGATCAATTAATGACTGAGGGTATTAAAGTACAAGGTGGAGACAAACTAGGTAAAACCATTATTTTTGCGAAGAACCATGACCATGCCATTTTTATCGAAAAACGTTTCAATAAGAATTATCCGGAATACTCGGGTAAGTTTTTACGTGTGATTGATAACTATGAGACCAAAGCTCAGGACTTATTAGAAATATTTGCCGACAAGCATGAAGAGAATGATCCACAAATTGCCGTTTCGGTTGATATGATGGATACAGGTGTTGATGCGCCACGAGTGGTTAACCTGGTGTTCTTTAAGCAAGTAAAATCCTCGACTAAGTTCTGGCAAATGATAGGCCGTGGTACGCGTCTGTGCCCTGATATATTTGGTATCGGTAAACATAAAGAATATTTCCAGATCTTCGACTATTGTGAGAACTTCGAGTTTTTCGATATTAACCCTGATGGCATTGAAGCCAAATTAATTAAAAGCCTCACACAACAAGTATTTGAGGCTAAGTTAGAAGTAGGGCTTCTAATTAGAGCTAAGGTGGAAAGTTCAGATGAAGAACGTAACCTGGCAAGTGGCTATATTGCAGAATTAAATAATTTAGTCGCTCAGTTAGACCGAGAACGCTTTGTGGTTAAAGCTAAATTGCGTACTGTGGTTGAATTTAGTAATAAAACGCGCTGGGACAACCTCTCGCAAGGCGATATGCTGGATATTAATACGCATTTATCCTCATTAATATTACCTGATAAAGGTGATGACGAATTAGCTCGAAGATTTGACGTGCTAGTTCTAAGTTTCCAAATTGGCTTGTTATCAGCCGCATACAGTACAACACGTTATTTGAATAAAATAAATTCTATTGCCAAAGCATTACTCAAAAAACAAAATATCCCGGCAGTTGCATTACAGGTGCCGTTATTAAATGAACTGCAAACAGAAGATTACTGGAAAGCGATTAACACTAACCGGTTAGATGAAGTACGATTGGCGCTGCGTGATTTAATACAATATCTTGACAAAGATAAAATAGAGAATGTTGTTACGACATTCGAAGATAAGCTAGATAGAAGTGGTATTAAAGAACGAGATGTCATTCCTTCCTATGGTCAATTGCAAAGTTATAAAGATCGCGTTGAGTCATATGTTCGTCAACACAGTGACCATTTAGTTATTAATAAGCTTAAGACCAATAAACCTATAACAGAAACCGAGTTAAATGAACTTGAGCGTATTTTGTTTGATGGTTCAATCGTAGGCACGAAACAAGAATATATCGATAGTTATGGTGACAAGCCATTAGGGGAGTTTATTCGAGGCATTGTTGGGTTAGACATTACTGCCGCTCAGGATGCTTTTTCTGATTTCATACAAGCAGGTACTTTAAGAGCTGACCAAATGACGTTCATTACTACCATTATCACCTACCTAACAAAGAATGGAGTCATTGATAAGGGAATGCTATTTGAATCACCTTTTACCAATATTCATGATCAGGGGTTATTAGGTGTATTTGATGATGCAGAAGCGACTAAAGTTATTAAGTTGATCGATAGGGTGAATGGGAACGCACTAGCCTTGGGCGTAGCTTAGACTAATTAGGTTAAACAATTTACAAATACAAAGGATGTGAAATGAAAGAGGGAAGTATTGAGTGGTTCATTCAAGCTATACGACGTCTACCTTCTGACGAGTCCGTTACTAACGAGCAAGGTTATAACAATTACACAACGCAAAAGGACCATTGGCTTGGTTGGCTTGACCCTAATTCAGGAACTGGCACGTACCCGCGTAGCGATGCACCAAACCGTGATGCGAAGTATGTTTATAACCACATAGTTGAACCGAAACTGTTACTTTGGCTTATTTCTGCCGCTAATGTGGAGAGCGATCTTGTCCAAGCAGCGATACATGCGGCTGAATCTAAAACAGCCATGGCGAGTAAATCCGCAGCAATACGTAAGAATGTACCATGGGCTGAAGTAGCCGCTGCTTTATCAAAAGGTCAATGATACGTAAACCGCAATCCGTAAAATCACTAATCGGTATTCTATCTACCTATACAAGTAATAATAATATTTTTAATGGATTTTTCGTTATATGTAATGCAAAGGACCCTATAAAATAATGAGCGCATCAAAAATAAAAGGAAGTTTGTTAGAATACGTCGTAAGGCGCTTATTATTAAATTGCGGTTTCACAAACGTTCGGCCGGATGGGTTATTAATATTCAAACGTTCTGGCTTGACTATGATTAACGGAAAAGGCGCTGCACATGATGCAGATGTTTTATTAAACCCACCAATACAAATGCCTTTCTCTTATCCGTTCCGCCTAAATTTTGAATGCAAGGCTTATAAAAAGAGAACAGGTCTTGCCATAATCAGAAATGCTTTAGGTCTAAGATACGACATTAATGAGTTCGAAGTTATTACTAGACATCATTTAACTGAAAGACAAAACAATAGAAGGAGCACGCTGGCGATAGATAATCGACAGCGGTTTAATTACCAGGTTGGTGTTGCATCAGTTGAGGATTTTACAAAACCAGCATTTGAATTTGCTGCAAATAATAAAATTCCATTGTTATCTCTTAGGTGGTTTTTGCCGGATAATATTTGCGATAGTTTTCATGAGATAACGGACGATTATGTTAGTACATTTTCAGGGGAACAAATTCGTGAATTACTCTCGTTCCTTAAAGGCGAGGTTGACGAAAACGGCCTAAACTTCATTGAAGAGCCTGGCACTATATTTAATAGGATATATAATTCGGTTGTAGAGTTTGAAAATAGAGTTCTTATCGGTCTACTGGAAAGTGGCGATTTGTTATTCTTATTTTCCCAAGACAATCATGCTATTGAATACATATCTAATAATCAAATCAATCTTACAACTCAATTTCACTATATAAGAAGAGAGCTTGATTACTGGTCATTAAGCGTAAACCAAGAAGTGGATTTTGGATTTTATTTGCCTAGCAATATAGTCGAGATGTGGAAGAACCAAAATTTTGATAGGCAAGCTGCTGTAGATATCAAAACTCAAATGTTTTCCAAAGTATTTGTGTTCATAAAAAATGGCGAACTACCTTTTAGAATACTTAATATTGACCGAAGGTGGTTAAATGAAATCGGCGAAAATGATTAACAATATACATAACAATCAGTATCTATATGAATAAAGCTGTAAGAAGAATAGACACGGTTAGAGTGTCACGCGCCGGGCACACCTTTCACGAACGATGGGCAGCACGGCGTGCGTTGCAGCTTGTGTTTCCAAAGGACAATCTCTTTGCGGTTGTTATCGAAGGTCTCTCCCCGAACGAACGTCTCAAGCTCGGAAAAGAGGCAGAGGACATTGCCGACCTTATCCTTTTTTATGGAAATGGTGATACTTTTGAAACCTGCACTGCTCAGCAAATTTTGCAGTTCAAATACAAGGAAGCTGCAGAGCCTGTCACAGCATCCTATCTCAAGAAAACTATCAAGAAATTCGCCGCAACACTACGGGAATTCAAGGTGAATGTGACGGATGAGGACATCTCGAAGAAGTTGTCTTTTGGGTTTGTAACCAACGCTGAATTTTCCGTTGATCTTTGGGATGCCATTTCAAGTTTAAAGTCGGGCGGTACACCGAAAACAAATGGCGCTAAGAGGCAACTTAGATACCTCAAAACCTGGTGTAAGGAAGAGAAAATCAACGCGGTCAACATTTTTCCGCTCATCGAGTTTCGCGCCTCGACAAGTGATTTGCCAGCACAGAATCGATCCTTGCGAAGAGCAGTCAGCGATTGGTCGGCGGGCTCTTCGGGATATGCGGCAAAAAGGCTGTTTGCTCTCGTGGAACTTGTCCGCGAGAAGGCACAAATCGAGGGGCAGGGTAATAACTCCATCAGACGTGAAGATGTTTTAGATGCGCTTGAATGTGATGAGGACCAGTTATTTCCAGCGGATACGTGCTTCGTTGATGTCGGAGATGTTGTTGAGCGTAGAGACTTTCAATGCGTCAAAGATAAGATCGTAACCTGTAGTTTACCTTTATTCCTATATGCTGATGGCGGGGTTGGAAAAACTGTCTTCATACAAAGCCTTGCCGCGCATCTGTCAGATACCTTCGAAGTCGTTGTGTTCGACTGTTTCGGTGGTGGAGCGTATCGGTCCGAAGCCCAGGCACGTCACTTGCCAAGGATTGGATTACTGCAAATCATTAATGAACTGGCGACACGCGGACTTTGTGATCCGCTTCTTCCAACCGATAGCGATCAATATGGGTTGATCGAAGTTGCCCGAAAGCGACTCAAGCAAGCAAGTGAGACAGTCAAGAAGCAATCCGCATTGCATGAGGTACTGGTTGTTTTAGACGCTGCTGATAATGCGCAGCTAGAAGCTAATGCGCGTAACGAGGCTGCCTTTCCGAGGCTTCTACTTGCATCGCTCAGTGAGGAACCGATTGATGGTGTAAAGCTTTTACTCACGGCGCGTCCTCATAGGAAAGATAGTGTCATCGGCAAGAGTAAGATAGAGCCCCATGAGCTCAAACCCTTTACTGAAGAGGAAACACAGCGTTTTCTTGAGACAAGACATGAAAATATCACTGATGTGGAGTTCTCCACGGCACTCGCTCGATCACGAGGCAACGCCCGTGTCCTTGAATACCTTGTTGAAAGTTGGGAAACGAATGTGTCCGGCAATGCGCCGCAAACAGAAATCTCCGCAGAAGAATTGATCGCACAAAAATGCGGGAAAATCTTCGCCGACTTGCACAAGGCTGGTTGGAGCGATGCTGAGGTACGTGAATTCTTCGCGGCTCTTTCACTTCTTCCGCCTCCCATTCCGCTAGCTGAGTTGGCCGAGGCTCTGGGTTGGTCAGTATCGCAAGTTAACAGTGCTGCAACTGACCTTGCTCCGATGCTTGAGCTGGTTAAGCACGGGGCAATATTCCGCGACGAGCCCACTGAGACTTATATTAAGGACCATTATGCAAGCGAGGCTGCAGCGCAACAGTCCATCGCACAAAGACTTCAAGCTCGCCAGAAGGACTCGATCTACGCCGCAGAGGCGCTGCCCCACTTCCTTGTGGTGATTGGAGATAGCAATAGAGCTTATGAGCTTGCAGGTTCTGATGAGTTTCCAACTGTAATCGAGTCTGAATATGGACGGCGCAGATTAAAACAGGTTCGTCTTTATGCAGCATTCTCACTTGCCACACGCAATAGGGACTTGGACCGCGTCCTGAGCCTGACGATGCAACTCTCGCAGGTGGCCTCAGCAAATGCGAAGGGCGATCAATTCATCAGGAATTCTCCGGCGCTGGCTACAATTCTTGGTGATTCAGATGCCTCTCGCCGCCTATTCAATGATCGGTCCGGCTGGCGCGGTGCACGTGATGCGCGGCTCGTCGTCGCGTATAGCTTTTCCGATGAATTGGATGAATCGCGTATACATCAAAACAGGGCAATTGGCTGGATAAACTGGTATCTCCACAGTGATGATGAGACCAATAGATTTGATCGCTCGGGACCAGAGGCATTCGACATTGCCGCAGTGATATTCTTGAACGTGCTGAAGAATGATTTTTCTTCGTTTAATCGTAATATCCAGCTATGGAGCTTCAGGTTTGCGCTCGCTGTTATTGAAGAGCTGATTACGCTGTGCGAACAGCACGAAGCGTTGAATGAAAGTGATGCTTTGCAGATTCTCGTTAAGTTTGCGGCTTCGAAAAGGTGCCTGTCACTCACCCTACAAATTGGTCTGGTATCAAAGGAGTGTGGCCTTTCAAAGAGCCAGCTCAAGGCTGTGTCACGAGCGGCTAGCTTGCTTTCACATAGGTACAAGAAGAAAGTCCCCGAGGATCACTCGGACTACGAGATGGAACTGCAAGGTGCCATTGCCAGTGCGGCGATGGGATCGATTGTGGTGAATTCCAAGCAGTCAGCAAAGCGGCTGCTCAAACTTTATCAGCACCGCAGGCCATCAAGCTACGACTATGGAGAACGGCACGGCATCAACAAGGTTTGGATACCTGTTCAATCTGCTTGCATTACGGCGTGGTCATCGGGCAAAGAACTGTCATTTCACCATCTGATTCCGAAGGAAGTGAAAATAGGGCGAAAGACAAAATCAATAGTCACAGAAGCTAAGCTCAATGCATTCCTTGACGGCCTCATCGTAATGAAAGTGCAAGACAAGCGCCGAAAGGATCGGAAGCCAGAAAAACGTAAACAGTTTTCCCAGCATGAGCGCGAAGACATTATGAAGGGCGTAGCTTGCATTATAGAACTGGTTAAGCCTATTGAGTCAGCTCTGCTTTCGAAGCTGACGCTTTCAAATGATGTTCTAGCAGAGTTTTTAGTTATCTGGAAAACTGCGTTGAGTCCGGATGTCCATTGGCAAGGAAAAACCGGAAGAGACAATGTCGCGCGCCATGTCGGCATTGGGCTTGTCGGAATCCTGCTTCGCCATAGCGAAACGATCGAAAAGAAGGAAGCGGAAGAGCTGATAGAAATCATTAGCGAAAACCAGTTTTCTCTGGGTGACAAGCTAAGAGTTCTCACTCTTATTGCTAGGCGTACAAATCTATCGGATGTTGCAGGGACGCACGCAAACTCGCTTTCATGCGACATTTTAAAGGATGAGTATATCGAACAACGCGGCGAGTCCTACCGGGATTTGGCGGCGTCTTTGATTCCGATGAGTATTAGCGAAGCACAAGAGTATTACGTTTACGGATTGGCTCAACTTGATAAGATGGGCGGTGATGACTTTGACCTAATAAACTCGGCTTTACACTACGCGGCTGAACAGCCAGGTGGATTCGTAAAGCCAGAGTTCTCGCACCGACTTATGAATCTTTGTCAGACGATCTTCCAGCATGAACCATCAAAGTTCGGTTGGACATTATTGGGGCGTGCGGCCTCTTCCTCTATTGGTTTTCCAGCAATGTATAAGCTGATACGTTGGTATAATCAGGATGTTGCTGATTACTCCTACGGACTTCCACAGCTTGCCTGTTATTTAGCTAAAAAAAATCACTTGGACGCACGTCGTGCGGCGGTGCTATTAACAATTTGTGAAGATCATGGCTGGTATGAGTGGCAGGTTGGAAAGGGACTGCATGATCTACTTTCAGTTGCGAATCCCGAAGATAGAGAGGCGATCTTCTCCCTTGTGGCAGAGAAGCTGGAGCTTGAACATAATTCTGGCGGGTGGGAAGGATTATGGGAAAGCCTGCTCGGCTGTGTGGATACCTTTGAGGAGATCAACGACAAAGATTTGCACGATCACCTCCAGGGGCTGCGAGAGGTCGCACGGCGTAAGCGCGACATTGAGAATGCTAGAAACAATTACAGCGGGGTCAATGCTGACCACAGCCTTCAGGCAACCAGAAAGAAGCAAGATGAACAGTCTGGCGAAGATGCCTTCGCGACTATTCTTGCCAAATGTAATCCCACATCCGTGTCCTCTCTAGATGAAGCGATACAAGCTATCCAAGCCAGTGATGAACTACTGTTTGATAGTAGGAAACGCCTATTTGAAGAGATCAGAAAGACTTGCCCCTATGACAAAAGGGTCAAGTTCCTTGAGGCCCTTAGTGAGTCTGCCGAGCTCGAATTCGATAGCGCACTCGACTTAATAATCGAATGCGTGGATGCGTGGAAAGATACCACCGCGTATGTAAAGAAAAACGTACTAGACCTGATCAAGAAGCTCTTTGCGTTCAAGGGCTCTGAACTTTTTGATCTTCGCTACAAGGGTATTCCTAGGCAAATATACCGCTTGTCCGAACTGTGCGGTGATCCGAAATTTGTTCTACAAACTGTTTTGGAAACGATAGCAAAGGAACGCCTTGAGCTTGGGGGTGACGAATGGCTTCAAATAGCGACGAGCCTGTCTTCCCACACTGAACCATCGGTGGCCTTGGACGCACTCGACAATTTGCTATCAAGTTCCGCCACAAATGTTGGCGATGAGATCGGCGAAGGTGTATATCGCCCCGCATTTGCGGGTACGAGTGAAGAGGTCGATGTAGTTGCGGACATCATCTGGCATTTGCTTGGTGACAGCGATGCCTTTGTCCGATGGAGAGCTGCAAGAAGTCTTAAGGGTATGCTTGATGTCGGACTGACGGAAGATATCGGTCGTTTGCTTGATCGGTTTGATATAGAAGAGAATCCATCATTAGTCTCCGATAAGCATCATTTCGCCTTTCTAAATGCACAGCAATGGCTGTTGATGGGATTGGCGCGTGCTGCTCTGTACCATAGTGAAAAATTGAAGTCTCTGAAACCACGAATTGAAGTGCTTGCAAATCGGACCGATTTACACGTACTCAACAAGCTCCATCTTGCGCGATGCCTGAGATATATCGAGGGAAAAAAATCTATGAGTCCTGAGCTTACGCATTTGTGGAGTGAGATTATAACACCTAAGCATGGCATCGTTGAGCACGATGGTTGGCCGGAACAGAAGGAACGTCAGTTTGATTTTGATTTCGACTATGAATTTGACAAACACAAGATTTCAGATCTGGCGAGACTCTTCTGGATTTCAAAGAACGAAGCCAGCGATCTCATTGCCGATGAAGTGATCAAACGATGGCCCGATTCGAAAAGTATGTCGGACTTCCCTGGTGGATTTCATTACCGTGACGAAGATAGATTCGAGACCTACCGTGAGCACATTCAACGGCATGCTCGCCTGCATGCGGCGACAACGCTTCTAAAAAATAGGCCGGTGGCGCGTGCTAGCTATGAATTGGATGAATGTAACCCCTGGCAGGAGTTCTTGAGAGACGAGGATGTATCATTTGAAGATGGATCATGGCTATCGGATCACAAAGACCGTATTCCGGCACAGGCGCTGGAGCACCTTCTCGGCGAGCGCAAACAAAACCAGGAGACGCTTGTAGATAAAGAAATGCTGTTTCGAAAAGTTGGGTTCCCCGATGACTCCGAGCGTCGTTTTTTTCCGCTCTACGGATATTGGAAGTCCCCGGACGGAGTACACGTCAGACTTACCTCCGCCTTGATCAAGGATTATGGCGCGATCGGTCAATGTGCGAAGTTCTCGAAAATACCTGATCACGATCTTTGGTTGCCAAGATTTGAGTCAAATGGGCGTATAGATCGTTATGCCAAGAAGAGGCCGTTTGAACCATTGATATGGGAGCCGGAGAAGTATCCCATTGGCATCGATGAAGGTGATGAATGGGCCGCACGGGGGGCAATAGCCCGTCCAAAGCTGGGACTAGCACTCAACAAGTTGTTTGGGCTGAGCCCCGACGATGATGAGCGGCAGTGGTATGACCACACAAATAGGCTTGCATTGAAAAGCGAAGTCTGGGGTGAGTGGAGACCAGATCCAGATACTCACAGGAGCAAATATCAGGATGAGGGTACTATCCTGTGGGTAGAGCGTGATTGGCTCGACGGAACGCTCAAATCCTGTAAACAAAGCCTCGTTTTTACACTAAGTTTCTCTAAATACAAATCAAGCAAGAGCTATGATGATTCATCCGGAGTGCGGGAGCTGTATGTAGGCTTGAAGCGGAGTGGCGAAGCCCCTCGTTTTTGGTTTGCCAAAAAGGCATCTGAAAAAGTGTACTAGGAGAGTAATATGCTTTTCTTGGAGGCTCTAAAATAGTGCTATAAATGACTGGTCTGTTAAAAGTATTTGTGGAATGATAATGTGTGTTAGGCTGTAAACATTAATACAGTTATTTCCCCATCTCGATAGCTTTAGTTCAATAACGTAGTTTCATACCTCCCAGTTAGTGTGACCAAATTGTGACAAGTTAGGCGTTATTTGATGTTGATTGAAAGCATATCGACGTTGAGTTTACTTCTATGAATCAATTAATTTTCCTTCTAAATCATCAGTTTGTGCTTAAATTTGCTGTGTAAATCCGTATAGAGTACCTGGCTACGAACCAGGCGGTCGGGCGTTCGAATCGCTCCAGGCGCGCCATATAAATGAAAAAGGCCCCCATTTTGGGGGCCTTTTTCATTTATGCGTCCTGTAGCTCTCTGAGCCCGACCGTGAAATGGG
>Ga0316207_10003194_pt1 | contig 15590 bp, 17 predicted proteins | sample 6weekpyrite_MG_FD_204943 | JGI IMG/M metagenome (GOLD analysis project Ga0316207, IMG submission 204943) | Microbial mat bacterial communities from mineral coupon in-situ incubated in ocean water Damariscotta River, Maine, United States -... | ecosystem: Environmental > Aquatic > Marine >... | reverse complement strand
GGCCGCGATGAAGGCCGTTCAGCCCAAGATGAAGGCGTTGCAGGAGCGGTACAAGGACGACAAGCCGATGCTCCAGCAAAAGATGATGGAGCTGTACCGCGAGGAAAAGGTGAACCCGCTAGCCGGCTGTCTGCCGATGTTCCTGCAGATCCCGGTCTTCTTTGCGCTGTACAAGGTGCTGATGCTGGCGATCGAAATGCGCCATCAGCCCTTTATCCTCTGGATCAAGGACCTTTCCGCGCCCGATCCGCTGCATATCCTCAACATGTTCGGCCTGCTCGACTTCGATCCGCCCGGCTTCCTTGCCATCGGCGTGCTGGCAATCCTGCTGGGCGTCACGATGTGGCTTCAGTTCAAGCTGAACCCGGCGCAGATGGATCCGGCGCAGCAGCAGATCTTCATGCTCATGCCGTGGTTCATGATGTTCATCATGGCACCGTTCGCGGCGGGCCTTCTGATCTACTGGATCACGTCCAACCTGCTTACCATCGGTCAGCAAAAGCTGCTCTATGCCCGCCATCCCCAGTTGAAGAAGGCGGCGCAGGACGAAGCGGCGGAAAAGAAGAAGCCCGAGACCGGCAAGCCGGAAAAGGCAAAGGGCTGACGTGGACGAAACACTTCCCGAAGATCCCGGCCAGGCCCTTTACGAGGAACGTGCGCGCAAGCTCTTTTCAGGGCCGGTGACGTTCCTCCTCTCGGCGCCGAAGCTGGAATTCCTGCCCGAACCCACTGTGCCGGAAATCGCCTTTGCGGGCCGGTCCAACGTGGGCAAGTCGTCGCTGCTCAACGCCCTGACCGGGCGCAAGGCGATTGCGCGCACCTCGGTCACGCCGGGGCGGACGCAGGAGCTGAACTATTTCAACGTCGGCGGATCGGAAGACGGGGCGACACCGCCCGAATTCCGGCTGGTCGACATGCCCGGATACGGTTTCGCCAAGGCGCCGCCCGCTGTCGTGAAGAAGTGGCGCTATCTGGTGAACGATTACCTGCGCGGGCGGGTCGTGCTGAAACGCTGCCTGCTGCTGATCGATTCGCGCCACGGGGTAAAGCCGGTCGATATCGAAGTGATGGAGATGATGGACGTTGCCGGCGTCTCCTATCGCATCGTCATGACCAAGGCCGACAAGGTAAAGGCAAGCGAACTGGTCAAGACCATCGCCAAGGTCGAGGCAGAGGGCCGCAAGCACGCCGGTGCCTATCCCGAAATCTCGATCACCAGTTCGGAAAAGGGCATGGGGATCGACGAACTGCGCGGCTTTGTCCTGCAAAGCGCCGAGGGCGGCTGACCGACCTTACGCCTTGGTCGCCGCCAGAAAGATGGCGTTGAGCGGCATTTCGTCTCCCAGCTTTACGCGCAAGACATCGCATAGCCGCTGGTGAACCGCATCGGCCGCGATCCCGCGTTCGAGAATTTCGTCGTGGAGCGGGTTGCCGTAAACGATGCCGCGCGCGAAACGCGAGATATCGCAGAGCGATTGCCGGTGCGGCACTGCCTTTGCCGAACAATCCGCAAATCCGGCAGCCTTCGCCGCGTGCGTGATCGCGCCGACATCGCAGTAACCAAACGGGACTTTATAGAACGCCGGCGGGTCTCTCTCGAAGAACTCCGCCCCGACATCGTATGCGATTTGCGCGAAGGGATTGGCTGACCATGCATCCCAAACGCTGAACAGGTATGTTCCTCCGGGTTTCAAAACGCGAAGCACCTCTCGATAAGAAGCATCGCGATCGGGAAAGAACATCACCCCGAACTGACAGACGACCACGTCGAAGCTGTCATCTTCGAAAGGCAGGCTGCCCGCGTCGGCAGCCGCAAAGGCAACCCTGTCCTCTTTCGCAAACTTGCCAGCCGCGTAGTCGAGCATCGGGCGATTGAGATCGCGTGCAAGCAACGAACAGTCGCTGGCAAGCGTGTCCCTTAGCTGGCGCGTCACGATCCCCGTTCCCGCCGCCGTTTCCAGCACGGCCGCAGGGCCGAGTGAGGCGCAGCGGTCTGCCATGACTTTCGCGTAATGTTCGAAAATGAATGGACCCAGCCCGTGATCGTAGTTTTCAGGGACGGTGCCCGAAAAACGTGTCTCCAAACCTGCCATTGGATCGCCCCTCCATCAGGCGGCCTTTCTACCACGCATCGAACGGCCGGCCTAATGGCGGCAGGCATCCTGCCGACAGCGCTCGCCTTGGCCCGGGTGACAAAGGCGACACCCTGTCACCCACTCCCAGCACGCGAAAATCCGGGGATGCGCGCGGCCTTCACGCTGCGCGCCGCAGGGTGACGCCCGTGCGTGATGTGCAAAAACCGGCAATGGCAAAGAACTCCGCCCATACTGACGGTACATCGCCATGTAGGACAGCGGTTTGCGCGGTCGAGGAAAAGGGCGATGCATTTGCCGAACATGCCGACACCGTCGAGGATTACGGCGACGAACGCGCCGACAAGCTGAACGAAATCGCCGACGAGATGGAATGATCTCCATCTGAATTTCGGACCTGCCCTTTGGCCCGGCGCGAAGGCCCCTGCATCATTGCCGGGGCCTTCTTTGCGTTTGGGCGGCCGCCATCGCCACTCGACACTCCGCCCTGCCCCCGCTAACCGGTCTGTTCATCTAACGGGGCGCTTTCATGAAACTGATCATCGGCAACCGCAATTATTCCAGCTGGTCGCTGCGCGGCTGGCTTGCCTGCAAGCAGTCGGGCCTTTCCTTCGAGGAGATCACCGTCAACATCAGCGGCGAGGACTGGGAAACGGCAAAGCGGGACTGGGACGACGTGCAGCCGTCAAGCGGCAAGGTCCCGATCCTGTGGGATGACGACGTCGTCATCTGGGACAGCCTCGCCATCATGGAGCATCTGGCCGACAAGATCGGCGGAGAAAACGGGCGCAATCGTTTCTGGCCCAAGGATCCGGTCGCGCGCGGGCTTTGCCGTTCGATGGTCGCCGAAATGCATTCCAGCTACTTGCCGCTGCGCCGTGCGACCCCGATGAACGTGCGCCGACGGATCGAAGGTCATGCGATTTCGGACGAGGCGAAAGCCAATATCATCCGTATCCTTTCATTATGGGCAGAGGCGCGCAGCCGGTTCGGGCATGGCGGGCCGTTCCTGTTCGGCACTTATAGCGCTGCCGACATCTTCTACGCCCCCATCGTCAGCCGCTTCATCACTTATGGCATCGGCGTCCCCGGTTTTGCGCAGACATACATGGAAGCGATGTGGGAACATCCTTGGATGCAGCAGTGGGTCGAAGGCGCCGACCACGAGGACTGGACCATCGAGGCATTCGAGGTCGAGGCCTGAACCGCGCCATTTCGCCTTCGGCCGCAGAGTTTCTTCGCACTCGCAGCATTTTTCTTTCCTCACCCCGCGTTCGCGCGTAGTATGGGCGCCGTATCCGGGCTGCCTTGCCCGCGAATGAGGGGTTTTTGCAGATGCCGACCGTTGCCATCGTCAGCCAGAAGGGCGGTTCGGGAAAGACGACGCTTGCGCTTCATCTCGCCACGGCAGGGGCCTATGGCGGCAAGAAGACCGTCGTCGTTGACACCGACCCGCAGGCAACGGCCGCCGCATGGGCCGATTGGCGCGGCGATTTCCTGCCCGAAGTGATAACCAGCCCGCCCGCACGGCTTGCCCGGACAGTGGAAAAACAGGTGAAGGCCGGGGTCGAGCTTGTCGTGATCGACACCCCGCCCCACGCCGATGCCAGCGCGCGCGAGGCGATCAAGGCCGCCGATCTCGTGATCGTGCCAAGCCGTCCGCGTGCTTTTGACCTGCACGCGCTGGAGGCCACGGCAGAAATGCTGCAATTCGTGGGCAAGGACGGCCATGTCCTGATGAACGGGGTGCCTGCCCGCGCAACGAAAATGCTCGACGATGCCAGGGCCCGTGCCGAAGCGCTCGGCCTCAAGATCTGCCCGGTCAGCTTTGGAGAGCGCGCGGCGTTCCACCATTCTTCGGGCGACGGCGAAGTGGCCGCCGAACTGGACCCTGAAAGCAAGGCTGCTCTCGAAGTGCAGGAGCTTTGGAAATGGGCCTGCCAGCAGATCGGGATGAAGCCCGGCAAGGCCGCCAAGAAGGCATAAACCGCTGCACAAGAGCGGTTTGCGCATTGCAATTGCATTGCCGGCGGGGCCATCCCTGATCGCATGACGGTCGAAGCTCGCATCACCCCCGCCCTTGCCCAGGCGCAGGAACGCCTGATCGAGGCTTTCGAAGACCCTTGGGCCCGGCATTTCTGCAAGCATCAGGCGCGGCGCTGCGCCGACGATGTCCTGCGCCTGTCGGCAGCCTATCCCGGTGCGCGCGTCCTGAACGTGGGGGGCGCGCCCTACCTTTTCGAAGTGTTCTCGAAGGAAATGGGGCTCAGCGTCGATACGCTGGACATCGATCCGGGCCGGCACGGTGATGTGATCGACAGTTTTGGCCTTTCGGTCCGCGCCGCCAATTTCGAAATTGCGCAGGAACGGGCACAGATCGACCTGTCCGCTTACGACGTGATCGCGCTTTGCGAGGTTTTTGAACATATGCGCATCGATCTGGTCGGCATGATGACCGACCTGCGCCGCCGGATGCGCCCCGATGCGGTCCTCTATCTCACCACGCCCAATTTCTTTTACGCACCGCGCTATATCAAGACGCTGAAAAAAGGGACGAGCGGGCCTTCGCTGGTGACGGAATGGCGCAAGCTGGGAGAGATCGGCCACATGGGCCATGTCCGCGAATATTCGCGGTCCGAGCTGTCCGAATTCTTCGCCTTTACCGGGTTCACGTGCGACTTCGGCTATCGCAATTCGCGGCCATCGTCGGCGAAGATCGGCACGTTCCTCTCGCGGTTCGACCGGTTCTGTCAGGAATTCGTGATCACCCTGCGCCCGAACGGAACGCCGCCTGCGGGCTGAGCGATACCGTCAAACCGGACCGATCAGACCCGGCCCGTGACCGGGACCAGCGCGCCGGTCATCGCCCGCGCCGCATCGGACAGCAGAAAGGCGATGACATTCGCCAGCGCCTCTGCCGAAACCCAGCGGGAGAAATCTTCATCGGCCATGTCCCTGCGGTTTGACGGGGTATCGATGATCGAGGGCAGCACCGCATTCACGCGGGGGCCATTTTCCTTGCATTCCTCGGCCAGCGCTTCGGTCAGGCGCATGACGCCCGATTTCGATGCGGCATAAGCGCCCATGCCCGCCCCGGCCTTCACCGCGCCCGCCGCGCCGACATTGACGATCGCGCCGTCCGTCCCGTTCATCAGCGGCAGCGCGGCGCGGCAGGAATTGAGCGTGGTCCTGACGTTGAGCGCGTACATGCGGTCCCACGCCGCCACTTCGCCCTCGGCCAGCGTTTCCCATGCAAATCCGCCCGCGATGTTGGCAAGGCCCGCGATTGCGCCGTGATCCTGTGCAATTTGCGCATAGACCTGCCGAGCAGCATCGGCATCGGTCAGATCGCAGCCGCCAACGAACGCGGCCTGCCCCAGATCGTCCATCGCATCGGCGTGATCGACACCGACAACGGTCAGCCCATCGCCGACGAGGCGTGAGACAAGCGCGCCGCCCAGCACGCCCGCCGCCCCGGTGACGATGACGACCCTGTTCATGCGCGAAGGTCGGGGTTCATGCGCGAAGGTCGGGCGCGGCCGCCTCTGACGTCAGCATGGCGATCGCTTCGTCCAGCGTCATCACCTTCTGGTGCTGCTGGCCCAGCGTGCGGACGGCAACGGTGCCTTCCTCCGCCTCGCGCTTGCCCACGACCAGCAAGTGCGGGATCTTGGCATGGCTGTGTTCGCGCACCTTGTAGTTGATCTTCTCGTTGCGCAGGTCGCTGTCCACGCGAATGCCCGCCGCCTTCAGCTTGGCGGCCGCCTCGTTCGCATAGCTGTCGGCATCGGACACGATGGTCGCGACCACGGCCTGAACCGGGGCGAGCCAGACGGGCAGGCGGCCTGCGAAATGTTCGATCAGGATGCCGATGAAGCGTTCGTAGGAGCCAAAGATCGCACGGTGCAGCATGACCGGGCGGTGCTTGTCGCCATCCTCGCCCACATACGTTGCGTCAAGCCGTTCGGGCAGCACGCGGTCCGACTGGATCGTGCCGACCTGCCAGGTGCGGCCAATGGCGTCGGTAAGGTGCCATTCCAGCTTGGGCGCATAGAAAGCGCCTTCGCCGGGCAGTTCCTCCCAGCCGAATTCCTCGGTGGCGAGGCCCGCTTCGCGAACCGCGTTGCGCAGTTCGTCCTCTGCCTTGTCCCAATCGGCATCGCTGCCGAACCGCTTTTCAGGGCGCAGGGCCAGCTTGATCGAATAGGTGAAGCCGAAATCCTTGTAGACCCGATCCGCCAATTCGCAGAATGCGCGCACTTCGGCCACGATCTGGTCTTCGCGGCAGAAGATATGCGCATCGTCCTGCGTGAACTGACGCACGCGCATCAATCCGTGTAGCGCGCCGTGCGGTTCGTTGCGGTGGCAGCAGCCGTTTTCGTAGATACGCAGCGGCAGGTCGCGGTACGACTTGATCCCCTGACGGAAGATCAGCACGTGCGCGGGGCAGTTCATCGGCTTCAGCGCCATCCAGTCGGCATCGCCGCTGATGAGGTTCTGGTCGCCGTCTGGGCCATCATCTTCAACATTGGGCACTTCGTCGGGGATGACGAACATGTTTTCACGGTATTTGCCCCAGTGGCCTGACTGCTCCCACTGGCGCGCGTCCATGACCTGCGGGGTTTTCACTTCGTTATAACCGGCATCGTCGATGGCGCGGCGCATGTATGCTTCCAGCTCGCGCCAGATGACATAGCCGTGCGGATGCCAGAAAACCGAACCGTGCGCCTCTTCCTGAAGGTGGAACAGGTCCATCTCGCGGCCCAGCTTGCGGTGGTCGCGCTTGGCGGCTTCTTCGAGCCGGGTCAGGTAGGCGTTGAGCTGCTTCTTGTTCAGCCAGCCGGTGCCGTAGATACGGGTAAGCTGCGCGTTCTTCTGGTCACCGCGCCAGTAGGCCCCGGCGACGCGCATCAGCTTGAAGGCCTGCGGATCCAGCTTCCCCGTCGATGGCAGGTGCGGGCCGCGGCACATGTCGAGCCAGTCGTCGCCCGACCAGTAAACGGTCAGTTCCTCGCCCTCTGGCAATTCGGCGGCCCACTCGGCCTTGAACGTCTCGCCCTCGGCGCTCCACTTGTCGATCAGCTGCTGACGGCTCCACACCTCGCGGCGCAGCGGCTTGTCCGCCTTGATGATCTCGCGCATCTTTTCCTCGATGGCGGGAAGATCGTCCATGGAGAACGGTTCACGCGTGGCAGGCGCCATGACGTCGTAATAGAACCCGTCATCGGTTGCCGGGCCAAACGTGATCTGCGTGCCGGGCCAAAGCGCCTGCACCGCCTCTGCCAGGACGTGGGCAAAGTCGTGGCGGGCCAGTTCCAGCGCCTCTTCCTCATCGCGGCTGGTGACAAGCGCAAGCTGCGCATCGCCCGCAAAGGGGCGCGTCAGGTCCACCAGTTCGCCGTCGACCTTTGCGGCGATGGCCGCCTTGGCAAGGCCGGGGCCGATCGCGGCGGCAACGTCGGCGGGGGTGGACCCGGCTTCCATCTCTCGCACCGAACCGTCGGGCAGGCTGATCTTGAGCAATTGCGTCATCGTCTCTTCGTCTCGAAAACTGGTTGGCGCGTGCTTTGGCACAAGGTGTGCCAAGTCAAAAGGGGGCACGCACCGAAAGAGGCGTCTGGAAAGGATCGATCCGGAAAGGAAGACGCCGCCCTTCCCGGATGAAAGCCCCGGGTGGCGGCAGGCAGCGTGACTAGCGCGCGGCCGTCCGCCCCGGGGCAGCCCGGGTGGTCGTAGTCGCCGTGGTGGTCACACGCTTTGCCATGCCGCGCTGGCTAGCACGGGCCGAATGCCCTGTCACCCCGACGCAGATGCCAAGCGACCACGACTTTATGTCAATGACGCTTGACTATTTGAGTGAGCCGTGTCAAACACCCTTTACACCACATCAAGGGAGCTTGACCAATGGATAGAAAAACCGCTTTTGCCTGGGGCGCCGGAATCATGGTGATTGCCCTGCTCAACATCATCGACGTCCTGCCTGACTGGACGACGTTCGCGGCCATTCTCACGGTGCCGTTTGTCGCGACATGGCGCTGCGGCCCCGCACGCAAGAAAGGCTGAGCCATGGCAAGTCGCGGCCGCTCGCCAGCCTATCGCCGCTATTTCCGGCGGCATATCGGCCTGACCGTCCTCTATCTCGCCGCGATCGCACTGGCGACGTGGTTGGTGCCGGACGATGCCCCGCCCAGTGCAGGTGCCGTAATGCTTGCCCTGTTGCCCGGCATCGCCGTGCTGGGCTGGATCTGGTCGATGGGCCGCCTGCTCGTCGAACTGGACGACGAATACCTGCGGATGCTGGAAGTGCGCAAATTCATCATCGCCACCGGCATCACGCTTGCCGTGGTCAGCGTGTGGGGGATTATCGAGCTTTACACCACTGTCCCGCGCCTGCCGGTCTTCTTTGTATTTCCGCTCTGGTGCCTTGGCCTTGCGGCCGGTTCGGTTTCGAACAAGCTGACGTTCGGCCACGACACGGGAACGTGCAAGTGAAGAACCGGCTCAAGGTCCTGCGCGCCGAACGCGATTGGAGCCAGCAGGCCCTGGCCGACAAGCTGGAGGTTTCGCGCCAGAGCGTGAATGCCATCGAAACCGGCAAGTACGACCCCTCGCTTCCGCTGGCCTTCCGCATTTCCGACATTTTCGGCCTGCCGATCGAGGAAATCTTCATACGCGGCTGATAGGGCAAGCCCCGCCATGACCTGTCCTTGACTTTCCCGCACCTGCCGGAGAGTGATGGGAAGGGTCTAGATTTCAGGGGGTCGCACACCGCATGGATCAATACAGTCACGTGGAATCCGAACAGGCGCAGTCCGCCTTCGGGTTTCATGGAACGTGGCGCGAATTCGCGCCGATCGCTTTCACCAACCTGCTGCTCATCATCGTGACGCTGGGGATCTACCGTTTCTGGGCCAAGGCCCGCGAACGGCGATACTTGTGGAGCCGTACGCGGTTCATCGACGAACGCCTTGAATGGACCGGCACGGGGCTGGAGCTTTTCATCGGCGGCATCCTCGTGATCCTGCTGTTCGTCGTCCCTTATGTCATCGCGACGCAAGTGGGGCAGGCGATGATCATGCGCGGAGAGGTGGTGATCGGTGCGATCCTGTTCATCGCTCCGCTTGTCGCGATCTTCTATCTCATGGGCGTCGCCCGGTTTCGCGCGATCCGCTATCGCCTTGGCCGCACCAACTGGCGCGGTATTCGCGGGGGCAGCAACGACCGCGGGTTCAAGTACGGCTGGTCCTATATGTGGAAGACAGTCGCGGGCTACCTGGCCTTCGGGCTCGGCGTGCCGTGGGCCATGGTGTCGCTGTGGAACGAGCGCTGGCGCGCGATGAGCTTTGGCCCGATGGATTTCCGCTGCAGCGCGGATTTCTCCCCGCTGATGAAGCGATACCTGCTGTTCTATCTCAGCCCGTTCCTGTTGATCGCGCTCTTCACTGCGCTGCTTTTCGCGGTCGCTCTCGGCCTGCAGGTGGACGGCGATTTCGACCCTGAAAATGCGCCGATCGGGTTCCTGGCCGCGATGATCGCAGGCGGGCTTCTGTTCTATCTGGGTCTCGGCTTTATCTGGCTGGCCTATTTCGCGAAGTTCTTCCGCGTCGTCGTCGACAACATGGGGCTGGGCGATCTCGACTTTCATTTCGATGCCAAAACGTGGGACTGGATAAAGCTGGGCCTTGGCGACGTGGCGCTGCTTGTCCTCACGCTGGGGCTGGGCTTCGTCTTCCTCGGCTATCGCCACTGGAAGTTCTTTGTCACGCACATGCAGGCATTTGGCGAAATCAACGTCGATGGCCTGACACAGTCGACCACGCGCCGCGATCGTCACGGCGAAGGCCTGCTCGACGCTTTCGACATGGGAGCGATCTGATGAAGGTGGCCGCGTGATACAGCGAGAGACGATCCCCGCCTTCTGGTACGACGGGCTGACCGCGCGGCGCCACGAGGGCGCGGCCGAATGGGACGGGGGCGATAATCTCTTGCTCCTGTCCGAAACCGGCGCATCGATGGACGTTGCGCTCGGCGACCTCGTTTTCGTCGAACGCGGTGCGCTGGATGGGTCCTATTCTCGCAAGAGCGACGACGGTTTCCGGCTCGTCCTTACCGGTTCGGTGCCCGATGCGCTGGCCGAACGGCTGCCTTCGGGGCAAAAGTTCGGCAAATGGATCGACGGGCTCGGCCTGCCCAAGGCGGCGGCCCTGTTCGCCGGGGTCAGCGCAGCCCTGCTCGCCATCGTGCTGACCGCGCCGACATGGCTGGGCCCGCGCGTGCCCCCTTCGTGGGAGCGGAAAATCGGAGATGCCATGATCGGCGACATGGGCAACCGCCTGTGCCGCACCCCCGCAAGCGACGCCGCGCTTGCCAAGCTGGTATCCCAGCTCGATCCCGAACAGCCGGTAACGCGGGTGGGCATTGCCAATATCGACATGGTCAACGCAGTCGCCTTGCCCGGCGGGCAAGTGCTGATCTTCGACGGACTGATCCAGGAAGCGGATGACCCCGACGAACTGGCAGGCGTGATCGGCCACGAAATCGGCCACGTACGCGAACGCCACGTGATGCAGGCGCTCTTGCGCCAGTTCGGCCTCTCGGTCCTGCTTGGCGGGATCAATTCCGACATCGGCACCGGCATCTTCGGCGTCGCGGCGATGAGCTATTCGCGCGATGCAGAGCGTGAGGCCGACGAATTCTCGCGCCAGCAACTCGCCCGGTCCAACATTTCGCCAGAGGGTACGGCGGAATTCTTCGAATACCTGAAGGAAGAAATGGGCGGCGGGCCCGAATGGGCCAGCTGGATTGCCAGCCACCCGATGCCCGACGAACGCGAAGAGGCATTCCGCGATGCCATTCGCGGCGATCATGATTACACCCCCGCCCTGACCAGCGCCGAATTCGCCGCGATCCGCGATGCCTGCACCGACGATCCTGACGTAGAGGAATTCGACTTCTTCTGAAGCGACACTACATAGGCGCGCATGACCGATACCCAATTGCCTGCCGTCCAGACTTTCACCGCCGCCGGCGGCCCCGCCATCGCCTATCGCCATGCGCAGGGCAGCGGGCCGACAATCGTTTTCCTGCCCGGATACATGTCCGACATGACCGGGGGAAAGGCGGCCGCCGTCATGGCCGATGCCATGGCGCGGGGGCAAGCGTGCCTCCTGCTCGATTATTCGGGTTGCGGTGAGAGCGGGGGCGATTTCGCCGATGGTGCGCTCTCGCTCTGGCGGGATGAAGTGCTGGCCCTGATCGAACATGTCGGCGCGGGCACGGCGCAGCGCCCGATCGTTCTGGTCGGATCGTCGATGGGCGGCTGGCTCATGCTGCTGATCGCGCAGGCGCTGACAATGCGGGCCGGGGCCGGGGCCGTTCGCGCCGTGGTCGGCATCGCCGCCGCGCCCGATTTCACTGACTGGGGCTATTCGCCCGAACAGACCGCAACGCTGGAACGCGGGGAAATCTGGTTCGAGGATAACAGCTATGGCCCCGAACCCACTCCCTATCATCCGAAATTCCATGCCGATGCCAAGCGGCTGCGCCTTCTGGACAGCGGTGTCGATCTTGCCTGCCCCTTGCGCCTGCTGCACGGGATGGAGGATCCCGACGTTCCGTGGAACATCTCCGTCCGGCTATGCCAAGCATGGCGCGGAGACGACGTGCGCATAACGCTGATCAAGGGGGGCGATCACCGCCTCTCGCGCGAAGAGGACATTGCCCTCCTGCTCTCTGCCGTGGCGGAGGTTTCGGAATGATCCGCGTTTCGGTTCTCGATTTCGTATCCGTTGCCGAAGGCGGCAGCGCGGCGCAGGCGCTGGCCGAAACGGCGCGCTATGCACGGCTCGCCGAAGAGCTTGGCTGCTATCGTTTCTGGATGGCCGAACACCACGGCATGCCCGGCATAGCCAGCTCCGCCGTTGCGGTCTGCCTTGCCCATGTCGGAGGCGCGACGAGCACGATCCGCATCGGTTCTGGCGGGATCATGCTGCCCAATCACAGCCCGATGGCCATCGCCGAACAGTTCGGCACGCTGGACGCGCTGTTCCCCGGCCGCATCGATCTTGGCCTTGGCCGCGCGCCCGGCGCGGACCAGCGCATCGGCCAGATGCTGCGCAAGGACCTTCATTCCGCCGCCGAACGCTTTCCGCAAGACGTGAACGAGCTGCGCGCGCTGTTCGCGGGCGATGAACGCCTGCCGATGCAGGCGATACCCGGTGCGGGCGCAACGCCGCAGATGTGGATGCTCGGCTCCAGCCTGTTCGGCGCGCAGCTCGCCGCCATTCTCGGCCTGCCTTATGCCTTTGCCTCGCATTTCGCGCCCGCCGCGCTGGACGAGGCACTGGCGCTCTACCGCGAGAATTTCCGGCCGTCGGCAACGTTGGAGGCGCCGCACGTCATGGTCGCGGCCAATTGCTACGCTGCCGACACGCGCGAGGAAGCAAGCCTGATGGCCTCGTCGATGGACCAGTCCTTCGTGGCGCTGCGAACGGGCACGCCGGGCCGCCTGCCCCCGCCGGTTCCGGGATACCGCGAAAGCCTGCCGCCCCAGGCAGCCGCCATGCTACAGGCCATGCGCAAGGTCAGCGCCATCGGCACGGCAGACGACGTACGCGGCGCGATGGGCGCGCTGATCGAACGGACCGGGGCCGACGAACTGATCCTTGCCGGTTCCACTTTCGATCCTCAGGCCCGGCTACGTTCGCTCGAAATCGCGATGGATGCGCTGGCCGACCTGTAACCCATGCGCGCCGGTCATGCGCGGCGATAACGTACGAAGGGGCTTGAACAGGGCGCGCCCCGCCATTAGCGCAACGTGCAGGATACAAGGGAGAGAGCATGGAACGTGCTGATGTAGTGATCGTGGGTGCGGGACATGGCGGCGCCGCTGTTGCCGTCGCGCTGAGGCAACAGGGTTTCGAAGGCAGCATCGTAATGGTCGGGCGCGAAAGCGAACCCCCTTATGAACGCCCGCCGCTTTCCAAGGAATATCTCGCCCGCGAGAAGGAGTTCGAGCGGCTCTATATCCGTCCGCCCCAGTTCTGGGCGGACAAGAACGTGGATCTGAAGCTGTCCACCTCGGTCACCGCCGTCGATGCGCAGGCCAAGGCAGTGACGCTCTCCACGGGAGAGACGCTGGGCTATACCCACCTCGTATGGGCTGCGGGCGGCGATGCGCGTCGGCTTTCGTGCAGCGGTGCGGACCTTGCGGGCGTACACTCTGTCCGCACGCGCGCCGATGCCGACCGGATGATGGCCGAAATCGACGCAGGCGCGAAGAAAGCGGTCATCGTGGGCGGCGGCTATATCGGGCTGGAGGCTGCGGCCGTCCTGACCAAGCTGGGCCTGAACGTCGTGCTGATCGAAATGCTGGACCGCGTTCTGGCCCGCGTGGCGGGCGAGGAATTGTCCCGCTTTTATGAAAAGGAACACCGCGAACACGGTGTGGACCTGCGCCTCGACACCGGGGTCGATTGCATCGAAGGCGACGGAGAGAAAGTGACCGGCGTGAAACTGGCCGACGGCAACGTCGTGCCGGCCGACATGGTCATCGTGGGCATCGGTATCGTGCCCAGCATCGGCCCGCTGATCGTGGCGGGCGCGGCGGGAGCCAACGGGGTCGACGTCGACGAATATTGCCGCACGACGCTCGACGATGTCTACGCCATCGGCGACTGCGCGGCCCATGCCAACGATTTCGCCGACGGCGCGGTCATCCGGCTCGAATCGGTGCAGAACGCCAACGACCAGGCCAAGACCGTGGCGCAGGCGATCGCGGGCGAGAAACAGCCGTACAAGGCGACACCGTGGTTCTGGTCCAACCAGTACGATCTCAAGCTTCAGACCGTCGGCCTGTCGATCGGGCATGACGAAACGGTACTGCGCGGAAACCCGGACGACCGGTCCTTCTCGGTCATCTATCTCAAGGAAGGGCGCGTGATCGCTCTCGACTGCGTGAACAAGATCAAGGACTACGTCCAGGGCAAGAAGCTGGTCGAGTCAGGCGCGGTCATCGACACAGGCATGCTGGCCGACGACACCATCCCGCTCAAGCAGATGGCCGCGGCCTGATCGCTTTCAGCCGGGCGGCGGCCCAGTCCGCCGCCTCGGCGACAACCGGATCGGGATCGGCGCGCAGGCTTTCCGCCGCGGAGAGCAGCGCGCCATCCGCGCTGTTGCCCGCGGCGATCAGGCAGTTGCGAACGAACCTGTCGCGCCCGATCCGCTTGATCGGAGAGCCTGAGAACAGCGAGCGGAACCCCGCATCGTCAAGCGCCAGCAGGCTTTCAAGCGGCGGTGCGGCCAGTTCCGCGCGCGGAAGAAACGCCTTGTTCGCCGCCGCCGCACTGGCAAAACTGTTCCACGGGCACACGGCAAGGCAATCGTCGCAGCCGTAGATGCGATTGCCCATCGCCTCGCGGAATTCCTCCGGTATCGGGCCTTTGTGTTCGATCGTGAGATAGGAAATGCACCGCGCGGCATCGACCACGCGGGCCTGAGGAAAGGCGTCGGTGGGACAGGCATCGAGACACCGCGTGCACGAACCGCACCGGTCGGCATGGGGCGCATCAACCGGCAGGTCCAGCGTGGTATAGATCGCCCCCAGGAACAGCCACGATCCATGTTCGCGGCTCACCATGTTCGAATGTTTGCCCTGCCAGCCGATGCCCGCCGCCTCGCCGAGCGGTTTTTCCATGACCGGCGCGGTGTCGACAAAGACCTTAACCCCTGCCTCAAGCCCGGCCTTGCGCGCCTCCTCCACCAGCCAGCGGGCCAATCGCTTCAGCGCCTTCTTCACCACGTCGTGATAATCGCGCCCCTGCGCATAGACGGAGACGCGGCCCACATCCCCTTCCCCCGCCAGGTTCAACGGATCGGAAGCCGGCGCATAGCTCATGCCAAGGGCAATCACGCGCCGCGCATCGGACCAAAGGGTCTGCGGTGCGGCGCGCTGTTCCGCCCTGTCGGCCATCCATGCCATGCTGGCGTGACGGTCTTTCGCCAGCCAGTCGAACAAGCGTTCTTTCCGGCGTTCGTCGGGCCGTGCGTCCGCTATTCCAAAAGCGGCAAAGCCCTCCTCTCGGGCGCGGCGTTCCAGCGCTTCGCGCAATTGGGACGGGACATCGGTCATGCTTTCGGGCATGAGCGTTAACCGGTTCTTGCAAGATTGTCGGGCATCGGGGGCGAATGTAAGTGCATAGGGACATGACCAAAAGCCCCGACGTATCCGAATTCGCCATTGCACCAGAGATCGAACCGGCCCCGAGCGGCGATCTCGCGATAGAAGCGCACGACCTCGTCAAGCGGTTCGACGGCACCCTTGCCGTGGGCGGGGTCGACCTTGCCGTTCCCGCAGGCACCATTTTCGGCATCCTTGGCCCCAATGGCGCGGGCAAGACAACGACGCTGCGCATGCTTTTGGGGATCATCGATCCCGACAGCGGGGTGCGGCGCGTTTTGGGCCACGACAATCCCCACGCCATTGCCAATCGCATC
>Ga0316207_10003193_pt1 | contig 15590 bp, 12 predicted proteins | sample 6weekpyrite_MG_FD_204943 | JGI IMG/M metagenome (GOLD analysis project Ga0316207, IMG submission 204943) | Microbial mat bacterial communities from mineral coupon in-situ incubated in ocean water Damariscotta River, Maine, United States -... | ecosystem: Environmental > Aquatic > Marine >... | reverse complement strand
GACCCCGAATGGCAAGCTGGATCGTAAGTCACTGCCGGCGCCGGACATGGATGCGATGCGGGATGAATACGTTGCGCCGCGCAATGAGACGGAACGTCAGTTGTGTGAGATCTGGCAGACCGTGCTGGGGCTTGAGCAGGTGGGTGTCCATGATAATTTCTTCGATCTGGGGGGGCATTCTATCTTGGCCGTGACATTAATATCATCAATCAACAAGCAAACCGGTAGAAATCTTAGTATCAGAGATTTGTTTGTTAACCCCACTATTGGTGATCTTGTTAATGCCGATTCAACTGCGAAGGAGTGGCAACCATTGGTGACTCTTACTGAGTCTCATTCTTTGCCTACGTTGTATTTAGTCCCGGGGTCAGGGTATACGTCAATTTCTTATGTGCCTTTTGCTGAATCCTTGAGCGAGTACTTTTCCGTGAAAATGTTTGAAGCGAAAGGTCTATCTGGTGATGTCAAACCGTTGTCAACAATGGATGAAGTTGTGTCTAGCTATGTGGAGGCTTTACATAGAGATAGCCGGGAGGGGATATGTTATCTGTTGGGGCATTCGTTTGGTGGCTCCATTGCTTTTGAAATGGCGAGACGGTTGGAGGAAAACGGGAGGAAAGTGAAACTCATATTGTGTGACAGTATTCTTACGTATAGTCGGAAGGCGAAAGAGAAGCCAATGAAATTGCGAGAGGATCAGATAGCACTCATGCAGGGTGTGGTGAATGTTTTTAACTCCGAGGTCCGGATGTTTGAAAAATATAAGCCAAGCGGGTCGTTGAGTTCTGAGGTGTACTTGATGTTCGGGAACCAGAGCGAATATTTTTCACGTTATTTGGATGAAGTGGTGTCAATCCATAAACAATTCTGCGAAAAAGGCGTTGTTGTCTCTTGTGTGGAAGGGGGGCACGTCACGATGTTTAATAAAGAGAATAATTTTTCATTAGTGAAAAACATAGTGAGTAGTGTTTATAACGGAAAACTCAGATCTAAATGTTTTCTGATGACGGATTAATACTCCTGAAAAGGGGGGGCGTGTTTTGAGGTTGGATAGCTAGATTATTTATGTGGCTGAATAAAATAGACAGTTATTTAAAAGAGTTGTTTTTTTTGTCCGGGCAGCCGGTACTCAATAAAAGCACCAAGGGAAATCTAGGGGTTGAGGATTCTTCATTTGTTGCTGATGTACCGAATGACGCTGATGATAAAAATAGTTTTCGATCGCGTATATCTAGCCTTAATCTTGTGCGGCCATGGCCTGTTGTGCGTGAGGTATTTGGAGCATATAAACTTAAGTTGTTCAAGCTGTTCTTGTTCAAGCTGGTTTTGCTGGCGATAGTCATAACAATTCCCCTGCAGCTTACAGATCTCTTAACCAAGTTGGATAATGAGTCGGGTGACTGGGTTCTGGTGTTGCAATCAGGATTGGTGCTGTTGTTTGCCATTGTGGCAAGGAGCTTTTTGGACGCGCATGCGTTTTTCTTTAATAGAAAGCTCATGATGATTCTTAGAAGAACCTTTGTAAGATCCCTATTAGATAAGGTCATGATGGCGGGAGGGAAGGCGCTGGATGATAGGGATGGAGGTCGGGTTCAGAATATTATCAATAATGATACGGCGTCAGTAGCTTCATTGCCGAATTTATTTCTAGGGTTATTGGGGACTCTCGTTCAGATAGCCGCGCTTGTCTTAATACTATATTTTCAAGTTGGCGTGATATCGTTGGTCGGTGCAGGGTGCCTGATTATAATAATGGCGGCTCAGTTATTTCTCATGCAGTATCTCAATAGAATGCTTGTGGGGGTGAATGAATTTAAAGATAAAAGAATATCGAAAATAAGTGAGCTGATTAAAAATTTCCGTATCGTGCGGATGACCAATTACACGAAGGGCTTTGTCAATATAATCACTCAGATTAGAGAAAAGGAGGTCGACAAACTTTTCTTGTGCAATATGGCGTATCTTGGCGGTCAGGTGCTAATGCATACAACCCCTCTGCTATTGAGCGTCGTAATATTCTCATTTTATCTTTCTGACGATCAAGAAATTACAGTGGCGCTCGTATTCTCAGTTATTGCGATTATAGCAATGATGCGCGCGCCGATGTCTGAAATTTCGTCTATTTTATACGGATTTGGTGAAGGCGTGGTTGCACTGAATAGAATATGTAATTTCTATAACTTGAAAGATAGTATGCGCAACCTGACTGATAAGACGCTGGCGCCTGGAGAGGTTTGTGTCAAAGGAGTAAGTCTGGCCAATAAGGATAATATCGTTCTTAGGGACATTAATCTCAATGTTAAACCTGGAGAGCTTGTTGGAATTTGTGGAGTCACAGGAAGCGGTAAAACAGCGCTATTGAATTCAATAGCAGGTTATGACATGAATGTCTCAGGCTCTATAACGCGTAATGGCGACGTGACCTATGTTCCTCATCATGCGTGGTTAGTGAATGATACCTTGGTAAATAACATTCGTTTTGGTGGTTGCCTTGATGAGGAGTATCTAAGGGATGTTATAGGTAGGTGTCATCTGGACAGTGTGATAAGAGATTTACCATCTGGGGAGGAAACGGTAGTTGGTGAGCTTGGGGTGTTACTGTCGGGGGGGCAAAAGCAGCGAGTCTCGTTGGCAAGAGCGTTGTACTCAAGAAGCGATATATTATTACTGGACAATCCGCTTTCTTCACTTGATCCGGAAATAGCGTGGTCTGTATTTAATCGGGTAATCAGATCTGATAATTCCCAATCAAGGATTGTTGTAACCAATGACATCAAACTGGCTAAGCTATGTGATCGAGCTTATTTGTTAGATGATGGCTCCTTAGTGAAGTTGGATGTATCTAATGAAAGTAAAGAGGATCCGAACTTTGGCCGGAATGTTTCAAGCGATGTGCGTGAGGACAGGGAGCCAGGTGGGTTGGAGGAGGAATTTATAGACCGGGGGAAGTATAGTTGGCCGTTGATTAAAGAAGTAGTCAATCAATCCGGGCATTGGGTATTTCTTCTCTTGATGGTATTTTCCATGGCAGCGTTTGAGGGGCTTAGAATAGGTAGTGAAATATGGATTGCTAGCACGTCAACAGCTCCTAATATTAACCTTGATGATATTTTGGCTGGGTATTGGCTATTAGGTGTCGGAGCTGTTGCATTTGTTTTTATTGTTCAATTATTGCTTTTTACACGTATATTAAATCATACAAAAAGAAGTCATAAGAAGATGCTTGAAAAGGTCTCGCATGCTCCTATGAGTTTTTTTGATAGCGTGCCGTTGGGAAGGGTGATAAATAGATTTAGCGTTGATCTAGATGTGTGTTCAGGAGAGTTGTTGGCCAACTCTTCTACAGCTTTGATGTTATTTATGGCTATCTTGACCCAGGTCGCATTTGTTAGTTGGGAGATGCCGTATTTTCTGTTGGGGGTTGCAATTATCGCTGTCTCATATTGGGGCATGCAGAAAAAATATAGGCATTGCGTAAAAGAACTCCGAAGAGTTCAGTCTGTATTGCGATCTCCTTTGTATTCTACCGTGTCGGAGGCAATCCGCAATGCGCAGTTTTTACGTTTGAATAATAATGAGTCTCACGCAATAAACCAAGTTATGTTGCAGCTGGATAAAACCTTACAGGTCGCCTATACATATGCGATAGTACATGGTTGGCTAATGCTTAGGCAGGGGCTTCTTTCAAGTGCGATTGTGGCTTCGGTGGTTGTTATGGTTGTAGTGAGTGGCGGTGGAGTGATCGCCTCTCTTGCAATTACATATAGCGTTCTTTCCTCTAATTTAATATCTCAATTGCTAAACCAGATAATACTGGTTGAAGCTGATATGAATTCCGCCCAGCGGGTGGCGGAATATTGCTTCTTAGAAGATGAGGGGCAGGATGCCAGAAACTCAGGAGAAGTTGATTTCAGGGAGTTGGAGCCAAAAAGTTATCAAATAGATTTTAAGGATGTGTCATTTAAGTATAGTGGCTCGAACAAGCACGTTGTAGAAAATCTTAGTTTTTCTGTAGGGTGTGGTGAAAAGGTAGGGATATGCGGTTCTTCAGGCGAAGGCAAGAGCACCATACTCAATCTAATCTTAGGTATGTATCCCCGGAATAGTGGAAGTATAAGTATTGGTGGGGTGGATATTTTAGCGCTTGGTCCGGAAAAGCTCAGGGGCTATTTGTCGGTTATTACGCAGGTACCATTGATTTTATCCGGGAGTATACGTGATAACGTTGATCCACTAAATAAGCATAGTGACTTTGAAGTAAATTACTCTCTGAAGAAAGTGGGGCTGTATGATCGTATTGTTAGCTCCTTGCATCTAGGTATACATGAGAACATACATGAGGCGGGGTTGTCCGCTGGTGAGATCCAATTATTAATGTTAGGTAGAACTATTTTAGAAGATAGGCCGATTGTGCTTTTTGATGAGGCTTCTTCAGACATGGATTCTTGTCTAATGGATGAGTTTGCTAAAGTGTTTTTTAAGGAAGACTCGGATAAGACTTGTATATGCATTTCCCACCACTTAAAGCCATTACTGCATATGGATAGGATAATTGTTCTTGAGGGTGGGAAAATTAGCGAAATAGGTGCTCCGCAGGAGTTGTACGAGGACAAATCGACTAAATTTTACAGAATATTTGGTAAGGCACATGTAGCCTGAATACGTGCTATTGCTAGCTTAGCTGTGTTCAATGGTTGACAGCTAAGGGGTGTCATTTAGGGATAAAATGAAATTATTCGCATGGATTGGGCGATCGCCCAGGTTATTATTGATTGGCGCGTTAGTATTAATGCTGTCTGTATCCAGTGTTTATGTCAGTAGTAGTGACATAACGGATAATAAGAGTGCAATTAATCGCGCTGTTTTGACAGTGTCTACTGTTTTTCCAAAAAAACATATTCTTCCTTCAGTTCTTGCTACCACAGGGAATGTGTCTCCGTTTCAGGAGGTCGTTGTGGCATCAGAAATTGGCAATGTCCGGCTTGTCGACGTGCTGGTCGATGTTGGTGATGTTGTCAAAAAAGGCCAGTTGTTAGCTCGGCTTTCATCTGAGTATATAGCAGCAGAACTTGCCCATTTGGAGGCAAATGTTTCCGAAGCACAGGTAGAATTGGATGTTGCAAGACTTGAAGCCGATCGTGCGCGAAAGGTTAGGGCAAAAGGGCATTATAGCGAACAGAAAGTGGCTGAGAAACTGGCAGCTGAACAGATTGCTGACGCACGCTTAGCGGCAGCCGTCGCCCGCCATTACCGGGAGCAAGTGCGATTAGAGCTAACCAAGATATTATCGCCTGTGGAAGGGGTTGTTTCCTCGCGTTCTGCTAATGAGGGTTCCGTTGCCCAGGGTGGACAAGAGTTGTTTCGAATTATACGTGACGGTCGTCTTGAGTGGCGAGCGGAGGTTTCGTCAAAAGATATAACAAAAATATATCCAGAAACCGAGGTAGATCTGTTTACTCCTGCTGATCATCGATTGAAAGGGCGTGTCAGGTCAATTAGTCCTACTGTGGATCCAGAAACACGCAACTGTATCGTGTATGTGGATGTGCTTGATTCCGGGCATGATGGTGTCCTTAGGGCTGGCATGTATGTAAGAGGTAACTTTAAGCTGTCAAGCAATCCCGGATTGGTTCTGCCCCGCTCATCTATTTCATTTAATGATGGATTATCTTACGTCTTTCTCTTAGAGAAAAACAAAATAGTTAACAGAAAAGAGGTCGTTATTGGACGGGAGTTCCAAGAATATGTGGAGGTAGTAAGCGGGATTGATGTTGAGGATCCTGTGGTTTCTTCCGGGGTTGGTTTTTTAAGTGATGGAGATTTTGTTCGTGAAGTAGGTGTTGCGCTGCCATGAATGTTTCAGCTTGGTCGATCTCGCATCCTCTACCGGTTGTTTTGTTTTTTCTGGTCACGGGGGTTTTAGGGGCGGTATCATTTTACCTGTTAGATGTTGAACAGTTTATGGATGTTCAGCTCCCTACGGTCACTGTAAACGCAGTTCTTCCAGGGGCGACACCGGAGCAGCTGGAAAAGGAAGTGGCAGAAAAAATAGAGACTTCGGTAGCATCTATAAGTGGCATAAAACACCTTTATACAAAGATTAAAAGCTCAACAGTAACTATCACGGTCGAATTTCGTCTGGAAAAAGATGTAGATGAGGCTGTCGCTGACGTAAGGGAAGCCGTTTCAAGCATAAGGTCGGCGCTTCCCTCTGGATTGGTTGGTCCTAATGTTTCACGAGTTAAGTTATCCGAGTTCCCTATTTTAAAATATGCTGTCATTTCAGACAGGTCAGATGTTAATACCTTAACGTCATATGTAGATGATGTGATTATTAAGGAGCTGACTTCTATTCGCGGTGTGGGAGCTGTCAATCGCATAGGAGGAAGTTCTCGGGAAATTCACGTGGAGCTTGATCCAGTACGTTTGTTGGCTCATGGCATAACCGCAGCTGAAGTATCTCAACAATTAAAGTTAATTCGTCGTGAGGCATCCGGGGGAAAAGTGAGTATGGGTGGAAACTTTTACTCTGTTAGATTGGCTGCGGAGGCTAGATCGGTAAGGGGATTGGCCGAATCTGAGCTAGTGGGGACGAGCGGTCGACATATTAGACTTAAAGACGTAGCAGAGGTAAAGGACGTTCGCAACCATAATCGTTTTTCAGCACTATTGAATAACGACAGGGTTGTAGGGTTTGAGGTGATAAAAAGTCGATCTTATGGTGAACTTTACGTAGCGAATAATATTCGAGAGAAACTGGATAAGCTTAGGCAAGAGAATCCGAAGATAGATATTGTCGAGGTTTATAACCTTGTTGATCACATAGAGGAAAATTTCCGTGGATCATTACTTTTGCTATTAGAGGGAGCATTGCTCGTTGTAATCGTCGTTTGGTTGTTTGTGAGGAATGCCCGCGCAACTTTTATCGCTTCAATAGCATTGCCGTTATCAATAGTTCCGACCTTTGCTGCAATGTATTACCTTGATTTTTCGCTAAATATGGTTACCTTGCTGAGCCTTTCTTTGGTTGTCGGTGTCTTGGTGGACGATGCTATTGTCGAGACAGAAAATATTATATATCACTTGAATTTGGGGAAAGCACCAATCGAGGCCGCCATTGATGCGACTAATGAAATTAGTCTCGCTGTTATTGCTACATCAGCAACCTTAATTGCGGTATTTTTGCCGACAGCGTTCATGGGAGGTGTACCCGGTAAGTTTTTTGTGCAATTCGGCTGGACCGCTTCGATTGCGGTATTTTTCTCTCTGTTAGTCGCGCGGCTAATGATTCCTATAGTCGCCGCTTGGTTGTTGGTCAAGCAAGACCTGCCGAGATCGGAGCCGCTTTGGATTAAAAGATATCTTGGATTGGTGGACTGGAGCTTGAATAACAGGCTTTCTGTGTTAGTTCTTACAATATTGTTCTTTGGCAGTTCTTTTTATGTGCTCCCAATGATATCAAAGGGATTTATCCCGCCTGATGATATTTCACAAACAACTATTAACATTATATTGCCTTCCGGTACCGGTTTTGATAGTGCCATGGAAATTGCTGGGTACGCGAGTAATATGATAATGAAAACTCCTTATGTGGCAGATGTATTTGCTAGCATTGGGGATAACACAAATAGTGTTGGTCATCTTTCTCATTATGGAGAAACTGAGGTCAGTAGCGTAATTTTCGACGTTAGATTATTGCCTCGATCAGACAGGAAAGGTTTCTCAAAATCGGTCATAGAGCAATATTTAAGAGAGAAACTATCAAAAATTCCCGGTGTTAAATATAAAGTAGGTACCGGCGGGGGAGGGCAAAAGTATATATTGGTACTATCGGGCGAAGACGGGCAAAAACTGTTGGGTCATGCGGCGGTTGTGGAGGGAGAGCTGCGCTCGATTCCTGGTATAGGTAATGTTATTAGCAGTGCTAGCCTTGCCAGGCCGGAGGTTGTGGTCAGGCCAGACCTGGCTAAAGCAGCGGACCTTGGCGTAACTACTACTTCTATTGCCACTGCATTGAGAGTAGCAACAGTTGGTGATTATGTTAACGAACTGGCAAAATTGAACTTACCGAGCGGTCAGCTACCGGTGGTGGTGAAATTATCGAAGGAATTTCAAGGTGATTTAGATTTTCTAGGACAAATACGTGTCTCTGGTAGGAACGGTCTAGTACCCATCAAGAATGTTGCGTCTTTTGGCGTTGAGCCAGGGGCAGTTGTAATAGATCGTTATGACCAGTTCCGAAATATAAATTTTGAGATTGACACTAACCAGTTAATATTAGGCGAGGTTGACAATTTATTAAAGAGTTTGCCTAGCATCCAAAATATGCCTAGCAACATAAAGTTAACTACTGCCGGCGATGCTGAGGCATTTAGAGAATTATTTTCTAGCTTTGGTTTTGCTATGTTGGCAGGATTGTTGTGTATTTACGTGGTATTGACCCTCTTGTTTCACGATTTCTTGCAACCCGTAACAATTCTTATTGCTCTTGTATTATCAGTCCCTGGAGCGCTGTTCGCATTATTTGTTACTAACTCACAACTTTCCGTACCTTCCATGATCGGAATGATAATGCTTATGGGGATAGCTACAAAAAATTCTATATTGTTAATTGACTATATATTGATTGCCCGTTGTGAGTCTGGCATGGACCGATACCAAGCGGTAACAGAAGCATGTAAACGACGGGCACGCCCAATAATAATGACTACTATAGCTATGGCGGGAGGTATGATGCCTATAGCGCTTGGATTCGGTGCAGATTCAAGTTTTAGGGCACCTATGGCTTTTGTTGTGATAGGGGGGGTAGTGACTTCTACCTTTCTAAGTCTGCTTGTTGTTCCTGTCGTGTATACATATATGGATGACATTTTTTTCAGATTCAAAAATACGTTTGGAGTAGGGCGAGGGCGAGTGATGGGGGTTCAAAGGCCCCAGCATTTATGAGAGCGGCAAGTATAAGGTTTTCTATGAGGCTGTTACTTTTTCTTTGGCTTAGGTTTACTTCTTAGGAGATTCTGAACATGTCTCGTAATTTGAGAAAATACGAGAAACTCTCCCACTTGACGTTATCATAATAAAGCTTGCCCTAACTTCCGGGGCTCATGGTTTGATCTAAATAAAATTTCGTTTATTTTCTTTAGAAGTTCAGTTTTACATGTATTTATAAAAAAGTGTCCCCCGGGAAATGAGAGTGCCTCAAAATCACTAGTCGTGTAATCGCGCCACTTGGCTACTGAGACTTCATCTGTGACTGGGTCAGAATCACCCATTATTGCAGTTATAGGAGTAGCTAGTGCGAGTTTGGATTTATTTTCCCATGTATCCATTGCCATTATGTCTGCTTTTAATATTGGCAATATGTAGTCCATCAATGCCGGTGTAGATTTTACTTCCTCTGGAATGCCATTTAGAAGGTCAATATATGATCTGAATTCCTGATCATTCATTTTATGGGCCGGTGGTCTTGTTGTGTTGGTAATATGTGGTGCATTACACCCAGAGACTATCAGCTTCTCTGGCAACTGCACTTGTTGTTCTTTAAGACGGCATGCAACTTCAAAGGCCAAAATGGCGCCAAAACTATGTCCGTAGAATGAAAAATTTATTTCATTAGAGGAAGAGATAACTTTTGCAATTTCTTCGCTTATTCCCCATATATCACCTGAAAGGCCTTCAGCTGATCTTATTCCCCGACCTGGTAAAGAAGCTGTGTATATATTTAAGTGATTGGGAAAGCGGTCTGCCCAGTCACGGTATGTGGTGTTGCTTCCCCCAGCATAAGGAAAGCAATATAGTTTATAGGAAGGGTGGAAGGCGGTTTTAATTGGGAAGAACCATTTTTTGTGAGAGGGGTTTTCTAACATAATTATCGTCTCTTTAGGTGTGTTGTTTCTTCGGAAAACTACTTTAATATGTAAGCGTTAACATTCGAAGAAAGAATTGTAAAAATAACATTTTTAATTACAACTTATTGCCACTTCATGTCCTTGCCCAGGAATTCATATAGTTTTTCATTATGAGGCTTGAAGAATTCCTGTAAGGTTTTTCTGGTGGATGAATCCATCTCTAGGGCTGGGCCTGCATTTTTTACGGGCATTTCTACAGGTTTATAGTCGGGGAGATTCAGAAAAGAATAGAGTTGCCGGGCTACGGCAGCAGGGTCTTGGAAAAAGTCATTTGCATTAACTATAAAAATAGATTCTCGTCCATATTGGCGCTGTAGGTTTATAAGGAAGGGAAGGTAAATGCTAGTGTGTATGTAACCGCCGCCTGGCCCGGACATGGGGGTCATGCCACTTCCATCGTATTTAATAGACTCAATTTCCAGACGAACAGTCTCATTGAAATCAGGATATCGCTGCCAAAGGTAATCTTTTTTTGCGTTCGAGAGTAATGTTTGATCCCATCGCCAATGGGCAAACGTTCTGTCTACCGGGTCTCTCATGATAATAATAAACTTTATATTATTAGATAATTGAGATACAAGATAAGGAAATGCTAAGTAGGGCATTATGGGCGTGCAGTAACCAGTGATTGCGGTTCCGAATTTATTCTTTGTCTTCTCACCCTGCTGTAAAGTTGGAAATTGTGCTTGAATAAGTTTGTGAACAGGAAGATGGTTCATTCCCACTTCTTTCGCTAAAGGTAGCACCACGCAAGGATGTTGCATGATATAGTCAGAGAGGAGTGAGGTGCCTGAGCGTACTGCCCCAAGACTTGCAAAACTTGGAAGCATTCGTTTTTTTTGGAGTATGGAGCGAAGTACAACCTTCCATATAGGGGGGTGAACAAAATAGTATGATTGGAAGTTACGTCTAAGAATTAGAGCTGTGCGAGCATGCCAACGGTGTTCATTAAAAATGTCTTGATCATATTGACCCGCTTTGTTTATTAGTGTGATCTTTCTTCGGTCAGCCGAAAGGATAGCCATTTAAAAAATCCCTTTATGTTATTGCATCCGGTTCTGCGACGTTTTTCAAGATGGTTGTCGCCCTTTTATCAGGGGTTAATATAACACTGCCTGCAGGCTCCCAATTGCGTATTTCGCCTGACCAATGCTTAGAATTTTCCGCTTTAACCGCTTGATTTCCTTTTTGTCCTGCCGGGGTTGTCCCCATTCCTGTTTGTGCCGCTCAGTCTCGCTGAGTTGCCCTGGAGGCAGGCTTGTTTCCATTCTTTGGTTAATCATCTAGGTCGCTGTGCTTATTCTCTCTGATTCAGCTACCTCCAACACACTCGGATTGTGGAGGGGGCAACAGCTTCTTCAGGATACTGTTCTTTCTCTCCGCTAAATAGCGTAGCACTATCCAATCTTTCCCGTCCTCTGTCTCCCTTTTTTACGTTAGGTGAGGCGACAACTATCCTGACACAGGGGGCTTGCTAGTTTAAATGTGTGTGGTTTATACCCGTCGGGAATTGTACTGCTAAAATGATTTGCTTCACAATAACGGAGGTATCCTTATGAATAATGACAATAGAAATTTGGAAGTTGATGTTTGAATAGGGGGTGGTGCTAGGGGGGTGGTCATGTTTATAATATCCCATGTCTGAGATAAATTTCTCGAAAGAAGAAAAAGAAATAATAGTGAAAAAGATTCAACTCTATTTTCGGGAAGAGCTGGATCGTGATATTGGCCAATTTGATGCTCAGTTCTTACTAGATTTCTTTGCCAAGGAAATTGGATCATATTTCTACAACCGGGGTTTATATGATTCCCAAGCGATATTGTATAGAAAGATGGATGATATCTCTGAAGCGATTTATGAATTAGAGAAAATTACCGAATATAAGCGCTAATCTTTTGAGTTGTTTGTATTTTAAACTGGAAATTTCTTGAATGAGTATTATATGTTGAGGATTAGACGGTGGTGATGCTAGGGGGGATGCCAATTCGCTGTAGGCTGTTGAAATTTAAAAAGCAAACACATATTATTCTTTTCGCGAAAAAACACAACAGAGCTTGCTTTAATGCAAAGAATAATACTCTTGGGTGAGTACTGCCCGAAGCTAAATCGGATCATGAGTCAAGAGCGCATTTATGGCAAGCCATGTCTTTGACAAACCGTAGAAGGAGTCTCGTATTGACTTCGTATCGGTTGCTCCTGGCGGGATTTGCCTGAGGCCTTTGGTGACTAGATCAATATTTATAAGTATCGCGGTTTCGCAATAATAAACGCAATTCCTGAGAGAGGTGGCCAGCTGATATAGCTCGTCATTTTTCTCGCCAAAGGAAAATGCATTAATGAGCCATAAACAGTTGACCGAAAACGTAAAGATACCAGATTTACGTCATATTGCAAAAATGATAAATCGGCATCCATCAACGATTTCTCGCGAAATAAAACGAAACTCAGGGCAAAGAGGTTACCGACCGGCTCAAGCCCAAAAGTTATCAGATAACCGCCGCAGAGAAGCCTACAAAGCTTTTAAAGTGACAGAAGAGGTGAAGGAGTAGATCGGTGCGCTCATCCGCCAAGAGGCTCTGAAAAAGCGGGTATATAGAACAAAGCCCTTATCATCAGCAGTGAGTACGTGCATTTTTTATATGCAAAGAGAAAAATAAGCATACAATGGCAATCGAGAGGGACCTGCCTTTCTTGGTAGGTTTACTCATTGTGAGTGATATATTTTGTTTCACTGCTGCCGCATCAACTTTCATGCACCTCGTACCGTTGTCTGATCTGGCGAAATCTTTGGGTGTACAGAATCAGGATTCTGGCCTTTCTTTTTTCTATTTAAGGGGCGGCAGTGACTTCATATAAATATTCTTGCTCGACGATAATGCCGCAGGGGAATTTATGTTATGGAGATTTCTAACGGAGAAGTACACATCTGGTACGCTTATGACGAAGATATCAATAATGCGGACTTGCTTTCGGAATACTACAATCTTCTAAATGCGGAGGAACGTTCTAAATGGGGACGATTTAAATTCGATAAAGACAGACATCAATATTTGATTACTAGAGCATTAATTAGAACGACTTTATCATATTATATAGATGAAGTTTCTCCTGAAATGTGGTTTTTTGATAAAAATGAATACGGTAAGCCTTTTGTTAGTGGTTACCCAGCGCTGAAGTTTAATATCTCTCATACAGAAAAATTAATTGTAGTCGCGTTTATAAAAGATAGGGAGATAGGCGTTGATGTGGAATATTTGCCGCGTGTTAAAAGAGTGATGGATATCGCAGATAGCTTTTTTTCGCCCTTAGAAATAGAGCAAATGAATGATCTTTGCGAAGAAAAGAGGGAAGGGCGTTTTATTGATTTGTGGACATTAAAAGAGGCCTACATCAAGGCTTGTGGAAAAGGGTTATTTGTCCCTTTAGATAGTTTCGGATATGCTATTTCTCAATTGGGCGAGTTGGATATTATTTTTTACCAGGAGGCAAACGATCTGTTCCAATATTTGCAATTTTGGCAGATTCAGCCAACAGGTGATCATAAGGTCTCTATGGCAATCAAGAGTTATGCTGAAGAGAAATATTCAATAAAAATGAGAAGCATCGTTCCTCTCAGCGAAATCAGAGAGGTTAGTTACCCTATTACACATAATCGCATTCTAAGTTAAATCTTTGAGGATTCTATTCCCCGTCGCTTGCGGTGTAACGTGATTGAATGTGCAAATATATTCGCAAAAGTTACAATGTTACGGTACCGATGTATCATTTGGTTTTTAGAGGGTGTTCAAAACTCTGTGTCAGTTATTAATTACAGAGCAAGGTGCTCACCCAGTCTGCCCTCAAAATGAATTGCCAGCTGCGATAGCGTGAGGTTCCAGTTTTGTACCGGGTGTGTCCAGCGCACGGACGCCTTCAGCATCGGCATACCGGCGTAGAGAAGCTTCAGCAAACTGTTTTCATTGGCAAAGCCGCCTTTGGTCTTCGTGAGCTTCCGAAACTGGCGGTGAACAGCTTCCACTGCGTTGGTCGTGTAAATAGCGGTACGCACATATTCCGGATATTTGAAGCAGGCAGATAACGTTGGCCATTTGCTGCGCCAAGAGTTAATCACCATCGGGTACTTGTCGCCCCATTTGGCCTCTAGTTCATCCAAGGCGTTTTCTGCGGCATTTAGCGTTGATGCCTTGTATACACACTTCAAATCGGCCATGATGGCCTTCTGGTTCTTGGAGGCGACATACTTCATGGAGTTGCGAATCTGGTGAATCACACAATGTTGGATTTCGGTGTTTGGATAAATGCTCTATGGCTTCAGGAAAGCCCTTCAGACCATCAACGCACGCAATTAAATATCCTTGACACCCTGGTTATGCAGATCGGTTAATACGCTCAGCCAATGGTGAGCGCCCTCCTGATCGGAGAGGTAGAGGCCAAGTAGTTCTTTCTTGCCGTCGATCGTCAACCCCAGAATGGTGTAAATGGCCTTGCTGACGGTAAGCGTTCATTCCCGGACGTCATTCTCCAAGCCAGTTTCACGCGATAGACTGCCCATGTTTTCAATTCAACTACTGAGGGAAACATGTCTAATCAAACACCGCGTAAACGCCGCACGCGCCAACAGTGGCAGCAACTCATTGAGCAATGGCAGGCTTCTGGAGTATCTGCGCCGCAATTTTGTTCTGAACATCATATTGCTTACTCAAGCTTTTGCAAGTGGCGTCAGCATTTCAGTACGCCTACGGATAGCGAAAACGATATGCCAGGCTTCATCGGTCTATCCCATATCTCAACCGAACAGACGCAGGGCTGGCGGATTATACTGAAGCTGGGTCAGGGGGTTGAGCTTGAGCTGAGCCAGGGCTGATGTTTTACCCTGAGTCCCAATGTAAGCGTTCATTCCCGCACGTCCTTCTCACACAGCACACCCGAGGTCGCAAGACTAAGAGACGAAAACACCGCGCTACAGAACCGCGTCGCCTGGTTTGAAAAACAGATCTTCGGGCATAAATCCGAAAAGCGTCTGGTTGAACACCCCGATCAACAAAGTCTGCTGGGAGCGCCCACTCAAACAGCGCCTGAAGCGAGTGAAAAACAAACCATCGACAGCTACCAACGCGGCAAGGCCAAGAAAAGCCGCAACGAAGCGTGTGTCACCGATAGCGGTTTGCGTTTCAGTGTCGACGTGCCGGTCGAGTACATCCATATCATTCCGGATGCACTCAACGGCCCCGACGCCGATCAATACGAAGTCATCGACACCAAGACCAGTCACAAATTGGCCAAACGCCCGGCAAGCTACGTGGTACTGGCTTATCACCTGCCCATCCTCAAGAAAAAAGGGGCGGACACCCTCAAGACCGCCGTCATGCCCGACCAGGTGATCGATAGCAGCATCGCCGATGTCAGCCTGCTCGCAGGCTTGCTCGTGGATAAATTCCTCTACCACCTGCCACTGCACCGGCAGCACCAGCAAATGGCCCATGCTGGCATCACCGTCGCCCGTTCCAGTCTCACTAACTGGACCCAACGGGCCATTGAGCTATTAAGACCCATCGTCGAAGCCATGTTACGCAATATATTGCAAAGCCGCGTCCTGGCCATGGACGAAACGCCCATCAAAGCGGGTCGAAAACACAAAGGCAAACTCAAACACGCCTACTTTTGGCCGATCTACGGCGAAG
>Ga0316207_10003192_pt1 | contig 15591 bp, 15 predicted proteins | sample 6weekpyrite_MG_FD_204943 | JGI IMG/M metagenome (GOLD analysis project Ga0316207, IMG submission 204943) | Microbial mat bacterial communities from mineral coupon in-situ incubated in ocean water Damariscotta River, Maine, United States -... | ecosystem: Environmental > Aquatic > Marine >... | reverse complement strand
AAAAAAGACCTTTTATACTATCTCTTTTTCAATGATGAAGGAGAACTCATTACTCAAAAGTTTGGCTTGCCAAAAGCGGATTGATCATATTTAAAAAATCATCACGAGCCGTATCGTTTGCACTGGCGACGATATAGCCTTGATGATTGATGGGATCGATCTCTACCCCTTCAAGGTCTGTAACATAACCTCCGGCATTCTTTATGATCAAACATGCAGCCGAAAGGTCCCAAGGATTGGCAGACTTTGGAAAATAAGCAATATAATTACTATAAGCACCCTTTGCCACCATACACATAGAGTATGTGATCGAACCTCCAATGGAAGTAAGTTTCTTCACTTTACCCTCTTTAAAGAGTTGATTTAAACTTTTGACGATAGGGTGAAAACGTTCAGGCTTGAAATTAACGACTGCTACAGTAGGATTTTCTCGCAAAGGTAAAGTCAACATCCCAATATAGGATTTTGCAGCTTTTTCTGTTTGAAAGAACTCATTTGTAAAGGGGTTAAATACTATGCCTACACTTACCTTACCATTTTCAATCAAAGAAAGATTGATCGCAGAAGTATTTTCATGTGTTATGAATGCCCATGTTCCATCTATAGGGTCAATTGCCCAATATGGTTTAGAAATATCTATATCATCACACTGTTCTTCACCCATTACTTGGATATCGAAACTATCTTTTAATCGTTTTGTCATATAATCTTGCACTTGCTGGTCTATATTGCTGATAGGCGTATTATCATTTTTAAACTCATAGGAAAATGTGTTTGTTTCCCTTGCTTCTTTAATGATTTTTCCCGCCTCTTCTACTATCTGTTTGGCAATAATCAAATATATATTTCTCATTTTTATCCTTTTATATACGCACAAACTCTTTTTTTGCAATAATGACTTTTTTCAAATAATTGCGTGTCTCCTCATAAGGAAGGCTCTTTCGAAGTCTCATATATACATTTTTAGGTGTTAGATTGTTAATTTTTTTCTTGGCCTTATTTCTGTCTTTAGAAAAAGTCTTTAGAACATTCCCACTACCTGTATTATAAGCACTGATGACACAATATTCACGTGATACAGAATTATAGATACCACTTAAATACTTTTTGTTTAATATACTTAAATAAGCTACACCGAGTTCAATGTTATTTTTTGCATTAAAAAGATATGTTTTTGAGGGAGTGTGCTTTTGACCTTTTACATGTAAATATGCATCACTTCCTGCAGTTTTTGGAACGATCTGCATTAGCCCATAAGCTCCTGAACCACTAACGGCAAACTGGTTAAAATCACTCTCAGTCTTTATAATTGCATAGACCAGGTTTTCATTAATATTATATTTTCTTGCATACTTTTTTACTAAAGGCTTAAATTTTGCAATTCGTATATCTTGATGATCGCGAACCATAGGGAATTCTACATAATGCACCGTAAGGGTCTTAGAGTTTCGCCTGATTGTTGTAGTTTTATAATTGTTTTGCAGTAAAATATCTGCATATCTGTTCGCTCTCCACTGATAACGTATATTTTTACCCATATCATCTTTAACCTCACCAAAGAGATATGGAGTGCCTCCAAATTTAACGTTATTTGTTCCAAAAAGGTCAACACTTCTTGGATCATCAGGCAATAATAATGTTGCCACTATACTTTTCTTCAGATCTCTCTTATTATTTAATGTTTCTACTCTTACTACCCCTTTTGTAAAATCAATCAAGGCACGACTCTTATAATTTTGTAAATACTTCACATACTCTTTTTTTTTGGGAATAACAACATTATTTTTCCCCCAAATTTTCGATATATTATGTGAAAAATTTATTAAAAAACTAATATCCTGTTTTAATTGTCTTGGATTTTGTATATAATCTACCGATTTGTTTCGTGCAAAACTTTCAAGTGCCATAGAAGGTTTTTTTGCCATCCCTGCTTTTATAATTGCATTATAGTCACTTGTTGTACAAGCATTAAAAAAGAAAATTATAAATAAGGCTACTATACAGTTTTTCATAAAACGATTATACTGAAATTTCCACATTTTTTAAAAGTTTTGCAAGATAAAGATTAGGAATATCAACTATGTTAAAAAAAAGTTTGAACATTTTTTTCTTAAAATTTTCAAAGTTATAACGCTGTTAAATCACAAATATTAAATGGTATGCAGTACCTATCTTATAGCAAAGCAAACGAACGAATATTGTACCTTTTACATCTTTATATACCATCTATTATGTGCCGGGGCGATATTTTCAAGCCCATACCACATTTTTGCACCTGACTCAAATTGGGAAGATATTCCTAAATAAACTTCTTGACTTAATACTTTATCATCTTGGATCAAAAGTACCAACAAAATTAGCTTTATATTCTATAGCACGATGCATCTTATTTGTTAGAATGATAGTATCATACTCTTACATTCTCAGTAGTCTATAAGCAATTTTATAATCTTTATTTTGTGTTAAATGAAGACAGGTATTAAAAATCAATTCATCATCCCCATCAAGACGAAACTGTACTATATACAGAGCAAAGGTGTGACCATAATAATTGTGTATTACTGGTTCGCATTATTCTCTCTTTACCGGGGGAAAATTTCCATAAGAACATCACGTGCTTGTGTTATTTTAATGAATCTATCATGACTACCCCCTACATCAGGGTGGGCATGTTTAGCAATAAGCCGATATGCTCTTTTAATCTGACGTAACTGCAGTGTTCCTTCTTTTGGCAGGTCTAACAACTGACGACACTGTGTTTCATTAAAAAAATCAAAATTATTTGAAAATTTACTTTTAGCGTTATTAAACCGATTAATATCTTCATACATCTTTTCATCAAGTTTACGACGCTTCTTTAAAGACTCTTCTCGCAAACTTTTTTGCTCTTGTTGCCAGTGTCGACGTGACATTATCAAACATGCTGCAAAATGTATATAACCATTTTTTTCAAGTTCACAGAAGTCAAAAGGTCCTACGATGTCATATGGGACATCCAACCATGCATCTTTACTATTTTCCTTTACTTCTACTCTTTTAATAGTTACAGTATCAACTATTCCATAATTTCCATTCCAAATTACCCACTGCTCTTCTTCATCAAACATAATCGTCTCCTACCTGAAAAGCCCAAGGTAATTTTTTCTGAATGGTTGATAGCTTATTAAGGTTTTTCAAATCAAGTTTGAAAAATATATGCAAGAAATATTCTATTTTATTAATTAAAAAGTTTTGAAGTGGTGGGTTCTGAGTGACTCGAACACTCGACCGCTCGGTTATGAGCCGAGAGCTCTAACCAACTGAGCTAAGAACCCACTTTTTGTTGGTAGGTCGGAATTATACAAGGAGCTTCCTTATATAATCCTTATTATAAGACGTGTTACTGCGTATTTATCATCCAAATAGAAAATATATTCAGGTAACCCCAAAACGAATTTAAGGACGTCTCAGTAACGCCCTGCTCTTTTAACTCTTCTAAAAATGGTTTATAAAGCTGAAGCCATGTTTGACGTGCTTTTGCATCAATTCTAAAGGGTGCATGGCGACCGACCATTCTAGGTGCACCCCTGTTTGTATTAAAATAGGCAGGACCGCCACATATTTGAATAAAAAAATCTGCCGAATTTACTTTTGCCTGTTCAAACTCTGAATCATTTTGAGGGAAAAGGTGATAAATATCGCTTTGTTTTATTGCATCATAATGTTTGCTAATTAGCTCTCTTATGCCTTCTTCGCCTACTTCAATTAAAAACTCCGGTATAGGTTTTGTAACCGGTGGTTTTATACCAAACTGTGCCTGGCTTATTTCTAAATTCATTCTTATCCTTTATTTTCTTGTGGTGCTTTAATTCTATAAACGACTGCATACAATAATGGTATATATAGTAAGTTCAGTACTGTTGCCCATGCAATACCGTAGCCAAGAGAAACCGCCATAGGCTGAAGTATTTTTGCCTGTCCTGATGCAAAGAAGATAAGTGTCAAAAGACCAAGTACTGTCGTCAATGAAGTCAACAAAATAGGTCTTAACCTTGTTTTTGCCCTGCTCATCAATTCTTCCGTATCTTTTGCATTTTTTATAAAATCTACCATTATAAGTCCGTCATTTACAACGACTCCTGCAAGTCCTACTATACCAATTAATCCCGGCATTGTAAGGTTAAGTCCCATCAGCCAGTGTCCGACATAAACACCTAAAAGAACAAGAGGAATCGTACTAATAACAATCAAAGATTTTTTTATAGAATCAAAAAGCCAAACAAGTGTAATAAAAATCAAAAACAGAGCTATAAGTGCTGACTGCATCATCTCTTTTTTATTTTTGTTATTCTCTTTTTCTTCTCCTTTTATATCTACAATAATTCCCTCTTTTTTAAATCTTTCAAGTACAGGTTTGATTTTTTGCATCAATTCAGATGATGTGATGATCTTTTTATCAGTGGAAGCATAAAGACTGCGTACTCTTTTTCCGTCTTCTTTTTTCAGTGTTACAAAACTTTGTATATATTCAAAATCACATATATCTTTTAAAAGTACATATTGACCCGATGCAGGAATTTGTACTTCAAGTCTATTTAGTGAATTTATGCTTTTATTGATATTACTCTCAAGTCGTATACGAATCAAACCTTTATTATTAAATAGCTTGCCGTATTCGCCTTTTAAGTAATATGCTCGTAGTTCATTAGATATATCTTGTTCTGTAAAACCCAATTCCTGCCCATATTTGTTTACACGTAATTTTAACTCTTTCTCGCCCAAGGTTGCATCATCAGATATATTAAAAACTCCGTTAATTGTTGAGAGCTCTTTTTCTAAATTTTTTAAATAAGGAACAACGTTCTTAGCATCTTTTGAACTCAATCCTATTTCAACATCATGTGCAATAACACCTGCACCCGGGACCTTAACAACCAGTTCTTCAAACTTTGACTGCTGATCTGCTAATACCTTTTTAATGCTCTTGGCTATCTCTTTTGCATCTTTCGTACGTGTTTGCACATTTGGGTCATGTTCTATTGAAAGATGAGGACTTATATATTTGTCAAAAAAATTCTCAGGCGCTCGCTCATGCAAATCAACAAAAATATGAAACATATTTTCTCCGAGTTCCGCCCTGTTTTTAGCATCCATTTTAAAGCCTATGACGGAAGTAACGGAAGATACATCTTTTTTATCAATATTTTTAAGTATGATCTTTTCTAGTTTTGTTACAATTTTTTCAGTGTCTTTGAGTTCGTTATTTATATTAACTTTTCCGTAAACATAAATTTGAGTATTGTCAAAATCCGGAAAAAGTTGAAACTTTGCATGTTTGATCATAATGAATTCAAGGCAAACTATACTCACAACCATCAAAGCCAAAGAAATAAATTTTCTTTTAAAAAGAAAATGAAGCAGTTTACTGTACCAGGTATACATTTTTTGCCAAAATATTTTTGTAAAACTGTCCTTGTTAGAAACTTTTAAAAAGTCATGTGCATGTAATGGCAGAAAGTAGAATGCTTCAAACAAGGATGAAAGAAGCAGCACCGTTATCATTATAGGTATGATTTTTATAAACATTCCCATTTCACCCGTCATTAACAGCATAGGTAAAAATGCAAATACGGTTGTCAATGTTGCGGTCAGTACCGCGGGAAACATCTCTGCTGCACCGTTTATAACAGCTTCTTTTCTCGGCATTCCTTCTTCAAGATGTCTGTAAATATTTTCAGCAACCACAATCGCTTCATCGACAAGCATTCCAAGAGCGATTAAAGCTCCTAAAAGAGAAAGCATATTTAAACTGTCTCCAAGTATTTCAGTCACTATGAGACCTATCATAAAACTCACAGGGATTCCCAGTGCCACAACAAAAGCAATGCCTCTATTTATAAAGACAAGCATTGCCAAAAATACAAGCATCAGCCCAAAAATAATATTTGAGAATACAGTATTGAGACGATTTTTAATCCAAACGGACGTATCTGTATAAATATTGTAATCTAACTCGGTATGTTTTAATTTTTGTTTTTTTAAGAGCTTTCTTATCTCTTTAACCAAAGCGATGGCATTCCCGTTTTTGCTTTTTGTTACGTTAATCGAAACATTTCGTACACCGTTATAGTGAGAAAGTTCCGCTGAATCACTGAGTTTAAAAGCAACCTCCGCGATATCACCGATTTTAACCTTTTTCCCGCCAACTTCCAGTAAAATATTTTCTACTGCTTCTTTTGTTTTTTCTCCATTATATGTTGAAATATAAAGATGGTTTGCTTTTTGTTTAATGGTTCCTATGGGAAATATTGAACTAATCTTAGAAAGCTGAACTATGACTAACGTTGAAGAAAGTCCGTAGGCTCTTATCTTTTGGGGATTTAATTCTATATCAAGTTCTTCATCTGCATCCCCACGGATTGTTATGTCACTTAAATCTTTAAACTTGCTCAATTCACTTTTTAGTTCGTCCGCCCGCTTTAAGAGTTCTTCTTTTTCGACATCACCCGAAAGTGCTATTAGGGCAAGAGGAAATGCATGTGTTTTAATTTTAGCAACAGGTTCATTCATATCAGCTGGCAGATCTTTTTTTACACTGCTGACTACATCTTTGACATCATTGAGTACGGTAATATTATCTGAACCATTTTTTATCTCTGCACTGATAATAAAAGAACCATTTTTTATACTACTTTTTATATCTTTGAGTTCATCTATATTTTGTAAATCATCTTCAATAGTTTGTACAACCATTTTGTCTAGTATATCAGCAGATGTCCCTGCATAACCACCTGTAATAGTTATTTTATCCATATTCATAGGCGGAAATATCTCTTTTGGGATATTAATATATGCAAAAATTGAAAGCATAAAAATAAAAATTAATAATATATGATTTAAAAGCGGTTTATCGATAGCAAATTCTATAAACTTACGAATCAAGACGGTTCCTTAAAAGAGTGTATCAAGTATTTGATTTTTAAATTTTATCGACTCAACAGAAGCACTGATAATCTTATTCTCTTCTTTGAGCGTATCATACTCTACTTTTAATTTTGCAATATCCCTACTTTTAAAGTAAATCTGCTCTGTAATGTAAATCTTAGGAAAAGAGAACATTGCTATAAAAGTCACTACTAACAGCATATATAAAAAGTAATTGAAGCCTAACTTCTGTTTTGATGTAACTAAGGTATCAAGTTCATCTAAAAGTTCGGTTTTTTCACTCATTGTATACCCATTTGAAACAGACGCATTTTTGCACTGCGGCTTCTTGCATTTTCTTTGAGTTCATCTTCTTGCGCCATAATCGGTTTTTTCGTTAATACCCTTCCCAACTGATGGTTATTTCCACAGCTGCAGCGAAATGCTTCAGAAGGACAGATACATGATTTTGACCATTTAGCAAACTCTTTTTTAACAATTCTGTCTTCAAGTGAATGAAAAGATATGATTGCAACCTTTGCTTGAGAAAGTTTTACATCTTCTATATTCTTTAAAAGTGACTTCAATTCACCAAGTTCATCATTTACCTCAATACGGATCGCCTGCATAAGAAGTGTCGCAGGATGAATTTTCTTACCCCTTGGCATATACGGTTTGAGTGATTCACTTAACTCTTTTGCCGAAGTAAACGGACGGTTTTGTACGATTACATCGGCAATTTTTTTATAGTTTCTAAGTTCCCCATATTCTAAAAGTATTTTCTCAAGTTCATTCTTAGAGTATTCATTGATTACATTTGAAGCACTTAACGGTGCATCCTTATTCATGCGCATATCAAGATTCTCACTTTCAAAAGAAAATCCTCTTGTTTTTTCATCTAATTGCAAGGAAGAAACACCTATGTCTGCAATGATTCCTTTAATATTTTTAGGATTAACTTCTTCAAGAACCTCTTTTATGATAGTAGAAAAACGTCCTTTTCTTATGCTTACTCTTTGTTTAAACTGTAATAAACGCTCTGATGAAAAGTCAATTGCCGTCTGATCTTGATCAATGCCGATAAGTTTGATATTTGGATTAGCTTCAAGTATCATAGAAGAGTGCCCTCCATAGCCCATAGTACAGTCTATAACGATCCCTTCTTCAATTTCCGAAAAAGCCTCAACGACTTCTCTGTATAAAACCGGAATATGTGGAATATTTTGCAAATGACACCCTATCAAAAAATTTATTAGTGATTATACAGCAAAATTGATTTAAGTTTAATTTTTTATACTGTATGATAAAAGTTTAATAATAAAAAAGGGATATTTTAATGGTGTTACAATACCAAAATGAACTACTCGTTTTAGCAGCGACTTTTATAATTTTACTTGTTTACATGTATATCAAAAGAAAAACAGTTCCTACAAACGAACCTTTTGATAAAATGCCTCAAGAGAAGCAAAACACTTCCACTCCCACAAGTACAGAACCAGAAGAACCTCAAGAAAAAACCTTGCAACAGACTGTCACAAGTACTGCAAAGAAACAAACAACGCCAAAACATGGAAAAATCAGTAAAGAAGACTTTAAAATATTTTCCGGAAAAAAGATACTCGTAGCAGAAGATAATATCATCAACCAAAAAGTCATCCTAGGTGTTCTCGGTGAGAGTGGCATGAATATTGTCTTTGCCAACGATGGACAAGAAGCACTTGATATACTTCAAGATGATTACGACTTTATGCTTATTTTCATGGATGCCCATATGCCTAAAGTAGATGGATATGAAGCAACTAAAATAATTAGAAAAAATCCCGAGTACAATCATATTCCCATAGTCGCTTTAAGTGGTGATACTGCAAGTAATGACATTAAAAAAATGAAATATGTAGGTATGGAAGAACATCTTGAAAAGCCTTTAAAAGTAGATGCTCTTTATGATATTCTTTACCAATATTCAAATGAAATATCAATTCAGCAAGAAAAAACTTCTTCAGATATGCTAGTCTTAGATATACAAAAAGGTTTACAAATATGCGGTAATGATGTTGGTTTCTATCATGATATTTTAAAAGAATTTCTTTCTACCTATAGTAACTCTTCACAAGAACTCAAGATATTGTTAAAAAATGGTAAAAAAGCTCAAGCAGACCAATTACTTCTGGATATTGTAGGTGTTTCGGCAAATATAGGTGCAGGCACATTTGCTACCTGTGCGAATATGATAAAAAACAATATCACTTCCAACAAAGATATAAACCTAGACATATACACAAAAAGACTTCAAGAGCTGATCCAAAGTATCAACAATTATTTTCTTACATATAATTAACATTCATATAGAAAAATACCATTACTTTCTCTACATAAACAAATTGTTTCTTAAACAAAATACAAAATAAACCCATATTATGCAACACTAATTATATATTTCAGATAAAATTTTCATATTAAGTAATAAAATTGATATATATCAATTTTATTACTATCAGAAAAGACTAGAATACAGATGATTCTAAAAATATCAATAGAGTTCAAGGAGAGCAACATGATAGATCCATCTATAATAAGAACAGACATTGCATTGGATGATTTTCTACCAATTTTTGTATCTTCGGCACTTGTATTAGTTTTTGGAGGATTTTATGTTGGTATATATACTGCCGTAAAAGTTAAACTACTAAAACAATGGACTATGCTGTTTGCATATATGTTTTGGGCATTAACTTCCTATTGTTTATATTTAATGGGAAGTTTAATGCATGTCGGGGAATTTACTGCAAAAGCTTTAGTTGTCGCGGCAATTGGACTATTTTTACTTCCATTTGCCGTTTATTATATGCAACATCAAGTTCATAAAGAAAATGAACATTGATAACAAAATATATATTTTGACAATAAATTTATAGGAGGATATAGTGGTTAATAAATCTGTATGGAGTGACAATCGTTTCTGGAGAAGAACAGCAACGTGGGTTACAGGTTTTGCATCACTTCTTTTAATTTGGTTAACATTTGATACGTCAACTCAAATTGCAATGGGAAATGATCAAAATCTACAAAACAAAGTAACAAAGAGAGTTCCTGGACCAACTGTGATCAATTATAAAATCACATATGAATTTAGTCCAAAAAGGGGATTGGAAGTACCAATTATTGGTGGAAATGATGGGAAAGGTATGTCATTATTTCAAGAAAAGGAAAAGTTTTTTGGTCGTGATGATTATTCTGAAGAAGAAGCAGGTGCTTTACTTCACTTAGGAAAGCTTGGTTCACAAGCGAAAAACTGTATGGACTGTCATACACTTTTGGGTAACGGTGCATATTACGCACCGGATTTAACAAAAGCATGGTTAGACCCTGCATGGGGACCAAACGGTGCGATGCAGGCCTTAACAGGAAAAAATACAAAAGAAGAAGCTATGGCTGAGTTCTTACAGCATCCGGACCAATATCCTACACATGCTCGTATGATGCCTGATTTAGGTATAACGGCAAAAGAGGCAAAAGGTTTAGTTGCATTCTTGAAACATATGTCATCTATAGACACTAATGGTTTCCCGAGAAACTTTGGAAAAATTAAAGGAGCAATTCATGGCAAGTAAATATTTAACAGGTGCCGGAAGTGAATCAAAACAATTAGCTACATGGTACTTTACTTTTGCTGCTATTATTTTTGGCGCTCAATTACTTTTTGGTTTGGTCGCAGCGATTCAATACATTATGCCAGGTTTCCTTTATGGAGTAGTAGACTTTTCTATTGCTAGAATTATACACATTAATGCGCTTGTTGTATGGATGGTATTTGCAATGTTTGGGTCTGTTTACTGGTTACTCCCTGATGAAACAGGTATAGAAACTGTCGGTATCAAAATTGGAAAGCTTTTATTTTGGATTTTTGCAGCGGCAATCGTTGTGGTTGTTCTTGTATATTTACTTATTCAAGTCGGTCCTGCAGATGCAACAACGATCTGGTTCATTACAGAAGGCCGTGAATATATTGAAGCACCTCGCTGGGCTGACTGGGGTATTGTAGTAGTTGCATTAGGATTTGTTGCAAACTTATTCCTAACAGGGATGAAAGGAAAACAAACTGGAATCGTAACTGTTTTAATGGCAGATATGATTGCGTTTGCAGGTCTTTATTTGGCTGGTATGTTTTTTACTGACAATATTTCTATTGATCAATATTGGTGGTGGTGGGTCATTCATTTATGGGTTGAGGCTACTTGGGAAGTTTTCGTTGGTGCAATTGCAGCTTATGGTCTTATTAAAATGATTGGTGCTCATCGTCAAGTTGTTGAAATGTGGTTATGGATAGAAGTAACGATGTTGTTTGGTTCAGGTATTCTTGGTCTTGGTCACCACTACTTCTGGATCGGTACGCCTGAGTACTGGTGGGAAATCGGTGCGTTGTTCTCTGCATTAGAGCCTTTACCACTTGTTGCAATGTTCATCCACGTTCTTTATGACTGGGGTAAAACTCAAGGTATTCAACATGAAAAAGGTCTACCGGAATCTGTTATTACTAACAAACCTGCGTTTACATGGTTTGTGCTTAATGCATTTGGTAACTTTTTAGGTGCCGGTATTTGGGGATTTTTCCATACACTACCACAAGTAAACCTTTATACACACGGTACACAGTTTACATCAGCACACGGTCACCTTGCGTTCTTTGGTGCATATGCAACGATTCTTGTAGGTATGATGTATATTGCAGTGCAAGGTACAAACGGCATTAAAGTTATGAAACATACAAAAGCTTCAATCTGGGCTGTGAGTATGATAACCGGTGGTGTTGTCGGAATGACAGTAGCACTTACGATTGCCGGATATGTTCAAGTTCTTGTATCTCGTGCACAAATGGGTGCGACATGGGCAGCATATTTTGATGGTCAAAGCGGTGTTTGGTTTGCACAAGCAATGGATTGGAGACTTATTATGGGTGTAGTTACATTTCTAGGTTTCATATTCTTAGCAAAAGATTTGCTTACTACTGGTAAAAACCCAGTACATGAAAGATAAGGAGATAAAATGTTTGAAGCATTTACAGATGTCAATCCAAGTTTTTTTGGTTGGATCAATCAAGGTCCGATGACCTTAACAATCTTTCTTCATACGGTAATTATACTTCCAATGATTTGGATTTATTTTCAAGAGAAAAAACGTTTGGAAAATGAAGAGTAGTTAGTTTTGGTTCCTTTGTGGAGCCATACCTAACCTCCAAGGAGAAATAAAATGATATTAAAGAGATTAGTCATATCAGCTGCAGCTTTAGCAGTTCTAAGTTCAGGCTTATTTGCAGATACATCAAATATGGATGTAGCTAAAGTATTTGAAAAAGAGTGTCAAGGATGTCATGGTCCAAACCATGAAGGTGGTGTTGGAGCGGACTTACGTCCAAAAGCTCTTGAAAAGAAAAATTCATACAATTTGGCTTCAATCATTTTACATGGAGTCCCAGGAACTGCAATGCCTGCTTGGGATACTATGTTCACACAAGATGATGCTGCTAAAATGGTTGATTATTTACAACATTTCAAAGGTATGAAAATTCAAGTACTTAATCTAAAAGCTGTGAAAAAAGGCTGGAAAACGATAAACGATAGAGTCAAATTTCTCAACAAGTACCCACATCCAACAGATGTAAAAAATATTGAAGATATCTGTTTCGTTACAGAGCGTGATGCTTCTCGAGTTGACTTCATTGATGGTACAACGGGAAAAATCTTATCGAAACACCCTGCGGGATTTGCAGTGCATGTAACAGTAACAAATAAGCGTATTCCACGTTATGCTTACTCAATCTCTCGTTCAGGTCTAGTCACAATGTTTGACCTAAATACTCCGGGTCAGCAAAAGATTGCACAGGTACAAGTAGGTACAGATTCTCGTGGCCTTGCAGTTTCACCAGATGGTAAATACCTCATGGCAGGTAATTATGTTCCTGGTGGTGCTGTTTTAATGGATGCACTTACTTTAGAACCTTTAAAAGTATATGCAACTTCAAGTGTAATAAATATGGATGGAGATATCGGATCAAGCCGTGTTGCCGGTGTATATGATACTCCATATGGTCCTTATATCGCATTTGCATTAAAAGATGCAGGGCATGTATATATTGTTGATTATTCTAAACCAAATTATCCGATTGTAGGTGATGTTGCAAATATTGGAAAAATTCTTCATGATGGATTTGAAAATGAAGGTAAAGAAATTGGCCGTTACTTAATGCAAGCATCACAAGGGAGTGATGTCATGGGTGTAGTTGATTTTAAAACTAAATCTTTAGTTGCTAAAGTTTATACTGGTCCTAAGACAAAACCACACCCTGGACAGGGGTCAAGCTGGTACAATGACAGATATGGTCAACTTTACGCTACAAATAGTATGAATGTTGGTGAATGTGTCATATGGGATAGTAACTGGGATGTTGTTGCACGTGTTAGAACTGCAGGTGGCGGTTTATTTGTCGGTACAAGTGAACATACTCCGTACTTATGGTCAGACAATGTAATCGGCGGACCATCTGTATGGAATAAAATGTATCTCATCAATAAGCAAACTTTAGAGACTGACAGAATCATTACTGTTGGTACAAAGAGAGGTACAGTTACAGATCCTGTAACACATAAAGTACTTTACAGTTGGAAAGTTCCTACAATAAAAGACAAAAAAGGGAAAGTAGTCATTCCTCGTATTTTACATGCAGAACCTGCAAATCATGGTCACTGGACAATGGTTTCTGAATGGAATGCCGGTCGTATCGGTATATACGAAGCAAAAACTGGTAAATTTGTTAAATACATCAATGGTTTAACAACACCAACTTTTACTTATTCAATTGAGCATAGACAATCTATTCCTGGTGCGTAAGTTACACTATTGGTTTCTCCTTTTTTGGAGAAACTCTTTTTCTAAAATCCTATATGCTACACAAACAATATAATTATAACTAATTCTTATTTTTTCTTGATAAAACAAATCTTCTAAAATTGTGGAATTTCGCCTTTATAAGCTATATTTCAAGCTATATTTTGCTAGAATATATATACTAAAAAGAAAGAATTACAAATGAAAGAAATTACGATTTCAATAGCTTTACTTTTCTCTTTTGCACCTGCTGATAAGTTGGATGGAAAAAAAGTTTTTCAAACATATTGTTGGGGATGTCATCATCAAACGGCGATGGCATTTGGCCCTCCGTTTTCTCAAATTGCGGCCAAGCGTACAAAAGAAGAAATCATGACATATATAGTATCTCCAAAATCAATGTATAAACAATTCGGTTACAAAAGAAGTGTCATGACACAACTTCATCTTTCTCCTGAGGAATTAGATGCCATAAGTGATTATATTCTCTCATATAAAGGTAAAAAATAATGTTTAGATTATCGAATCTCATATCATCCGTTATTGAAAATAAAAAAGAGAGAATTTTAGATGGAAGCATCGCTATATGGAATTTTACCAATCGCTGTAATCTCTCCTGTCTGCACTGCTACTCAAAATCCACTTTAGATGAAGTGGACACACTTACAACTGAGCAAATTAAAAAAACCATTTTAGAGATGAAAGCCAATGGTGTTAAGTTTATTATCTTTTCAGGGGGAGAACCGCTTACAAGAAAAGATCTGTTTGAGATAGCTGACTTTTGTAAAGAAAACGGTATTATTACCTACCTTTCCAGCAACGGTCTTTACTTTACAAAAGGTAATATCAAAAAAATTACAGATACTTTTAACTATGTCGGCGTAAGTATAGACGGTGATGAAGAAACACACGATTATTTCAGAGGGCTAAAAGGTGCTTTTAAAGAGACTCTCAAATCTGTTTTACTCGCAAATGAAACAGGTTCAAAGGTCGGTATTCGTTTTACTATGACTAAAGACACTATCGGTTCTTTAGAGTATATATTTAACATGGTTGAAAAATATAACATCCCAAAAATATATATATCTCATCTAGTGTACTCAGGACGAGGACTTGATAACCTAAAAATGGACTTAAGCAAAGAACAAAGAAGAAAAGCAGTTGATTTTATACTAGACAAAGCACTTGAATATTATGAAACTGGTCGTAACATAGAAATAGTTACCGGCAACATGGAAATGGATGCCATAGTGCTTTTAAACAAATTTGGCAAAAAATACCCTGACTTAAAAGAGAAAATGCGAAAGAGACTTGTGAAATGGGGTGGTAACTCTGCAGGACGTAAACTTTTAAACATTAACAGCGAAGGTAATGTACGTCCGGATCCCTTCTTTCCGCTCGTTATAGGCAATATCATTAATCAGGATTTCGGCGATATTTGGCAGAGTGGAGAACTCTTAGATAAACTGAGAATTCATCCAAGAAAACAAATTAGTGGTATATGCAGTGAATGTAATAAAATCGATATATGCAACGGTGGTTCTCGTGCCCGTGCTTATGCTATTAGCGGTGACTTATGGAGTGAAGACCCTTCATGTTATTTAACTAAAGAAGAAAGAGAGATAGTATAATGAAAATTAGAAAAATTTTAGCCCTTGTCTTTATAGGATTATCTTTACATGTAAACGCATCTACACATGAAAAGATATTTGTAGTTGAAAGAGAAAGTAGCTCTGTTGCAGTTATAGAAGACGGCTTACCAAGAAATCATATGAAGAATATGCATAATATGAATCACGGCGTTAT
>Ga0316207_10003191_pt1 | contig 15600 bp, 13 predicted proteins | sample 6weekpyrite_MG_FD_204943 | JGI IMG/M metagenome (GOLD analysis project Ga0316207, IMG submission 204943) | Microbial mat bacterial communities from mineral coupon in-situ incubated in ocean water Damariscotta River, Maine, United States -... | ecosystem: Environmental > Aquatic > Marine >... | reverse complement strand
TATGAAATATACTGACACAAAAATATCACATTAATGAAACTATAGACCAGATTAAATCAAAATATCTCCATAGAACAGTGACTTTTTGAACTAATTTTATTAGTTGATAACTGGTGCGTAATAACTGACCAGTTGGCTTAACTGTTTGACATTTTATATCTATCAGACCACGTAAATAAAAAATGTGCAATAAACAGGCCATATATAATTCTGCTTGTAATACCCTGGTTGCCTCTGATCTCCCAATCAGGCGGCGATTAGTGGCAGATATGCTATAAATTTAAACTAAATAAAACATTGTGAGCCCAAACTTTTAGGCACTATAATAATACTTACAGATAAAAATAATTAATGGGTACGACATTCCTTGTTAAGTAAAAATACAATAGCCGCAATTGATCTTGGCTCGAATAGTTTTCATATGGTTGTGGCTGAAGAGAATCAGGGGCAGGTCGTTATACTTGATCGCATACGTGAAATGGTGCGATTAGCTGAAGGTCTTGATGCACAGGGCCAGCTCGAAGCGGAGGTAGAGCAAAGGGCGCTAGACTGTTTAAGTCGATTTGGCCAACGTATACGTTCTCTTGATTCACAGTGTGTCAGTACAGTAGGAACCAACACACTACGGCGAATAAAATGTGCTGATGAATTTATTTTTCAGGCTGAACAGGCTCTGGGCTTTACAATTGAGATTATTTCAGGTGTTGAAGAGGCGCGACTTGTGTATCAGGGGGTTGCGCATACATTAGAGCAGGATCACACATCAAAACTCATTATCGATATTGGGGGAGGTAGTACCGAGTTAATAATCGGGGAAGGGTTCACGCCCCAGTTACTAAATAGCCTGGAAATGGGTTGCGTTATGATGACGCAGAGGTTTTTTGCAGACGGAAAAATAAAATCTAAACGATTACAGGCAGCGCGAATTTTTGTTTTACAGCGTATGAAAGCAATTCATTATACCTACAGGCAATTGGGCTGGGAGTCTGTTATAGGTTCTTCAGGATCGATAAAATCGATTGCCAGTGTTATTCGTGAAATGAAGCTACAGGAAAATGATGGCATTAACCGAAGATCACTGGTTAAGCTGGTTGCCATATGTAGTGACTATAAAAAAATTAAAAAACTCGATTTCCCAGGCCTGAGTGAAAAGCGTCAACCTGTTTTTTTAGGTGGTTTAGTGGTTTTAGCAGGTGTTTTTGAAGCTCTGGGTATTGAACACATGCATGTATCAGAGGGGGCGTTACGAGAAGGCCTGCTTTATGACATGGTTGGTCGAAGACAGAATAATGATATTCGAAATAAAAGTATTGATTCTTTATCAAACCGGTTTCATGTGGATCTTCAACATTCACAACGTATAGAATTAACAGCGTTTGATTTTTTTCAACAGTTAAAAGAAGAATGGTTTGATGATGTATCACACTCTTCAAATTTATTGCGCTGGGCCTGTGAGTTACATGAAATTGGCCGTAATATTTCCCATTCATCTTTTCAGAAGCACGGTGCTTATATTATTGAGAATGCTGATTTAGCTGGTTTTTCGCGACAGGAACAACGTCGGTTATCGGTAATTGTTCGTTATCACCGGGGCAGGATAAGCAAGGAAGACTTTAAGGATAGACATGAAGAGGTACAGGAAACTTTAATTCACCTGGTTATTGTTTTACGTTTATCCGTGATTTTTCACCGTAGTCGAATAGAAAATAAATTACCTGCTATAAAAATTGTAATTTCAGAAAAAGAATTAACTTTGAAGCTGCCTGATAGATGGCTTAATGAGCATCCGTTAACGATAAATGACCTGGAACAGGAGGCTGAATACTTGTCAGCAGTTGGTTTGAAGCTGGTTACGGAGAGGATGGTTTGAAAAGATAGCCAGAAGTCGTAAGTCAAAAGAAAAAATCATACTATCCAGAGCAAAATGAAGGATCTGGGTTAGTAAATTATCAGTGTAGAACAAGGAATCAGATCCTTCGCTTTGCTCAGGATAACAGACTTACGACTTCTGACTATCTTTTCAACTACTCTCCGCCAGATCTTCTAAAAATTTTTCCTGGGAAATAAACGCTTCTTTACCATCTTTCGGCGCTACCTGTATATACTGGCCAGCGGAGTCCATTACCCACGCCTGGGTATTATCCAGTAAATAATATTCAAGTTCATTAATGATCCTGTCCTGAAGTGACTTGTTTTCAATGGGTGTTGCTATTTCTACACGGTGGTACAGGTTTCGTTCCATCCAGTCGGCGCTTGAAATAAAGACTTCTGGTTTTTCATTGTTTTTGAAATAAACAACTCGGTCATGCTCCAGGAATCGACCGACGATAGAGATAACTTTTATATTATCTGATACACCGGGTATACCCGGTCGCAGGCTACACATACCGCGAATAATCAAGTCGATTTTTACCCCGTCTGATGACGCCTGGTACAGGGCACTAATCATTTCCGCATCCACCAGGGAATTGAGCTTAATAATAATGCGCCCTTCTTTTCCCTGTGCCGCATGTTGTCTTTCCCTTTCAATTTTTGCTTCCAATGTGTCTTTAAGTGTGAAAGGTGATTGCAGTAATTTATTTAAATTTTTGGTTTGTCCCATGCTGGTTAACTGGTGGAATACCCGGTTTGCATCTTCACATATTTTCTTGTTGGAAGTGAAAAGACCGTAATCTGTATAAAGCCTTGCGGTTCGTGAATGATAGTTGCCTGTACCTAAATGTGCATACTGTCTTAGATGTTGTGCTTCTCGACGAATGATCAGTAACATTTTTGCGTGGGTTTTATAACCCACCACACCATAAACGACATGTGCGCCAGCCTCCTGCAATTTTGTGGCCAGAGAGATATTTGCTTCTTCATCAAAACGGGCGCGAAGTTCAACGATGACCGTGACCTCTTTACCTAAGCGTGCAGCTTTTACCAGCGCATTTACAACAGCGGAACTGGGGCCTGTCCGGTACAGGGTTTGTTTTATTGCAAGTACATTAGGGTCGATAGAGGCCTGGCGAATAAAATCAACAACCGGTGCAAAAGATTCATAAGGATGGTGTAGCAATACATCCTGTTTACGTATAGATTCAAAAATATCTGATTTGAGTGTAATTTTTGAAGGGATTGAAGGAACAAATGGTTTGTATTTTAATTCTGGGCGATTAATCAAATCATAAACTTCATTTAAACGATTTACATTAACCGGGCCTTCTACCTTGTATAAATCCTGTTCAGCCAGTTCAAATTTATCCAGTAAGTAATTACAGATATCATCCGGGCAGTCATGTGCGGCTTCAAGACGAACAGCATCACCATATCGACGAGAACCTAATTCACCTTCTACCGCACGTAACAGGTCATCAATTTCTTCCTCGTCTACATACAGATCACTATTTCGAGTAACACGAAACTGATAACAGCCCTTAACACTCATGCCTGGAAACAGCGAGCCTACATAGGAGTGAACCACCGAAGATAAAAAAACAAAATCATCGGGGCCACAATCGCATTCCTCATGGGGTAGCTGAATTATACGGGGTAGTGCGCGTGGAATTTGTACAATCGCTAAACCACTATTACGCCCGAATGCATCTTTACCTTTCAGGGAAACAATAAAGTGCAGACTTTTATTGAGTATGCGAGGAAACGGGTGTGCCGGATCAAGTGCCAGCGGGCTAATTATGGGCAACAGCTCATTTTCAAAGTAATCTTTAAGCCAGCTGTCCATGCAACTGTTCCATTCTGTTCGTCGTACAAAACGAATGTTTTCAATTGCCAGATGTTCATCAAGAATTAAATTGAGTAATTTATACTGTTCATCCACCAGCTCATGTGCCCGTTGGCTGATGAGTTTCAGGACCTGTTTTGGCGAAGTGTTGTCAGGTTCGTTATGGAGCGCGCCTAGTTCAACTTTTTGCTGTAGCCCAGAAACGCGAATCTCAAAGAATTCATCCATGTTGGTGCTGAAAATACACAAAAAACGCAGGCGCTCAAGCAGGGGAATGCTTTCATTTCTGGCCTGTTGTAAAACACGCCAGTTAAATTCGAGTAGACTTAGTTGTCTGTTGAGATAGTATTCCGGCTTTTTGAAGTCAATAGCGACTGTTCTATCTTCGTCTATTTTCTTAAGAGGCTTTTTGTCAGTGTTTACGCTTGTCATTATTCTGATGTTTACCAGGTGATGTTATCCAGGGATTTATGATACTCCTATAACAATATTAGACCAGTATTGGGGGTTTAGCCATAGTAAATTAACAGGTTTATTAGCAGTATCATATATTTAGGAGCTTTTCTTTACATTTTTGTTAAGATAGGGCGAAGACGGTTTGTATAGTGTATTCTCATTGATATGATAAAAATAAAGAATTTTGACAATGGAGTTGTGGTATGAAGTTTGACTACTGGCTTAATATAATTGAAGGCCAGCCCAATTTGTCCCTGCTAGTCCTGATAAGCGTATTAATGGTAGTAATGTATATTGCCAGGCAACCGGCACACCAGGTAATTTTGATGCTGGTACGTAGCCTGCGTAATGCATTGCGGCTGATGGCCAGGTCGGTAATGCTGGCTGAAAAGCATCTTAGAACACGCAACCGTGAAGTGCTGCTAGCCCAGGGCCAGGAACATGCGGAGCGCTTTATTGAGCGCCAGTTTCATCGAATAGAAATCCTGGTTAATCGGGATTTAAGTGGTTATCCATCATTACAGCGTGATTTAAAGGAGCAAATTACCCGAATTGATGAAGATTATATGCGATCCAGTGAGGTTCCCCCAAAACCACCAGAATGGCTCAAAGCTGTCGAAGCGGTGGCCGGTATACCCGATAACGGCTCCCCGGTAGTGGCCAAGATTTTAAATGATATACATAACACCCTGAATAAAGCACTTGAAAGTAATTTGCAGGAATATCGTCGGGCTAATCGGGAGCGGCATAGCTTATTGAAAAAAATGATGCCCTATTGGCGCTCTCTTACCAGTAGTCTTAATTCAGTTGAGAGAAAAATCACCGGCCTGGAGCAACGTTCGATAATTATCGATGGTCAGATGAAAGCCTATGAAGAAATTAGAAACAAAACGGATTACGGTGAGCGTATGCTATTAGAGTCCTCGATGACTCACTTTTTTATATCTGGTTTTGCATTGTGTCTGGCTGTTATTGGTCTATATGTAAACTTTCAACTAGTTGCTTTACCAATGGAAGAAATGGTGGGGGTTGCCAGCTATTTAGGCACTAGCTCAATTCAGGCATCGGATGTACTTGCCCTGTTCATTATCAGTATAGAGGTTATTCTTGGCCTGTTTTTAATGGATTCTGTGGGGCTAACTCGCCTGTTCCCCGTTATTCACTTACTGGAAGATCATAAACAAAAGTTTATCTTCTGGATCATGTTTATTTTTCTGGTGATCTTTGCTGGGATTGAAGCATCCCTTGCATATATGCGAGATATGTTAGTTGCCGATCGAGAAGCAACCTCATTGTTGTTTAAAGGTGTTGTAGTGGAAGAGCCACCTCTACACTGGATCCCTTCAGTTGGGCAGATGTTTATGGGTTTGATATTACCTTTTGTGCTGGCGTTTGTGGCTATACCTTTAGAATCATTCATCCATTCTTTTAGAACGGTAACGGGGTTATTTATTGTCTGGATGTTGCATCTCCTGACAGTCATTATTCGTTTTATTGCAAATTTAATTTTTAGCATAGGCCGACTGTTAATCAATATCTATGATCTGATTATTTTTATACCATTGAAAATTGAGTCTGGGGTCTATAAAAAACCAGAAAAAAAAGAAGAAGACGTCATCAGTGGTGTATTGACTCATCAACAAAAGGATGATGATTTTCAATGAAAGCCTTTTTCGAAAAAGGTCATTTTATAAAGTTGGCTTTATTAATCAGCTTTAGCATTATAGTTCTGCACGCATGTTCAAAGACAAGGGAAAGAAGAGCCGTATATGTGCTGGCTGATACATCAGGTATTTATAATAATCAGTTTGACAAGATACAAAACGTAATGCGTCATCTTTTGGGGGCATTACAGGCAGGTGAGTCACTGGCATTTGCACGTATTGATGGTGAAAGTTTTAATGAAACAGATATTGTGGCCCGCATGAGCTTTGATTTACGTCCCTCTATTGCTAATTCACAGAAACGTGCTTTTCTTGAATCGGTTGATCTGTTTGGTAAGAGTAATACTCCTGGTAAATACACAGATATAACCGGGGGAATATTGCAAGCCATAGAATATTTAAATGAAACCCAGGCAAAACAACGATACATTTTAATACTTTCAGATTTAAAAGAAGAAATAAAAAAAGGTCAGGTACGTAATTTTCCAATCAGTTTTAATGGCATTCATGTGGCTGTGATTAATATTGCCGAGCAGAAAAATGATATTGTTGAGTCAGGGAAATACCTGGAACGGGTAGAGGTCTGGACTGATCGAGTAGAGCAGGGTGGCGGTGACTGGAAACTTATAAGTGATATGGAGCGTATGGATGAGATTGTTGAATAGTTTTGTATTGAAATAAAGCTAATGTGAACCTAAGGTTGGTTGTACCTGGTGTGATGTGATTGAAATTATAGAAATAAGTGAAAATGAACCCTGCAAGTAAAATCTTAACGAATGGTTATATGCCATTAATTCCAATTTTTGTATGGAATTCTATATTTATTTCAAAGCTACCTTTAGCGTATCAACCCCAGTCATTTAACCACGATATTCCTATGTTTATAATCTTTGGTGAAAATCTATTTCGTATAATTATATTCATATTACCTTTATTCTTTAAGCTCAGTATTAGGGAAGCAATACAGAAGAAAGGATTGGTAGTTTTTGTAACAGGTGTAGCGTTATACTTTTTGTCATGGTTAATTCTTATCTATATGCCAGATTCTAAGTGGGGTAGTAATTTGATAGGTTTTACTGCACCAGCCTTTACTCCAATAATATGGTTGCTCGGCCTTAGTCTGATGGTAGATAAATATTATGTATTTACATACTCAAGGTGGCATTACATTATTCCTTCTATAATCTTTTCCATTTTTCATATTTATCATGCTGTATATGTGTTCAACAGAGCAAATGTATAATGTTCAAAATTTAAATAACCAGGCGCTATTGGAACTTACCGGTTCACCCACTTATATACCAGATTAAACTGAATTATTTATCGGCGATATTGTCAACCTAATCAGGATTAGATATCAGGTTGGTTCTAAATGAAGTATTTAATTACAATATTCGTCAGTTTGTATTTGTATGTTGAGACATTGCCCGCTAATCAAAAAAAAATATTTATTCCTGCGGGTGAATTTACAATGGGTTGCTCCAGAAATGATTCATTTTGTGATCCAGATGAAGGGCCAGATGGTGGCGTTAAAGTTTTTGTAAAAGCATTCTTGATTAATCGTCATGAAACTTCTGTTGAAGAGTATAGAGCATGTGTGATTAGTGGCAATTGTGAGCATCCGTTTGATAATAAAAGAAGCTACTACTGCAATTACGATGCACCAGGACGAAATGACTATCCGATAAACTGCGTTAATTGGAAAAATGCTCAGGCATTTTGTAACTGGCAACAAGGCCGTTTAGCGTATGAGGCTGAGTGGGAGAAAGCGGCTCGTGCGGGAACAAATACACCTTATCCATGGGGGGAAAAACCTGCAAACTGTAATTTGGCAATTATGGACCCTGGAAAAACAGGAGAACCCGATAATATTACCGATGGGTGTTGGCGCGATTTATCCTGGCCTCGTGGCAGCCACAAACCAAATTCACTTGGTCTGTTTGATACGGTGGGAGGAACAAGTGAATGGGTTATGAATTGGTATGAGGTTAATGGTATTACAAAATATTATAAAAATGGCGATATCACTGGTCCCATTACCGGATCTAAAAAAGTAATTAAAGGTGGTTCATGGGATGAAAAATATTGGGCGCAGCGTGTTAGTAATCGATATGCAAAACCCGTAACAGGTAATCCTGACTTATACGGTTCGAATGGTATTCGCTGTGTCTTTCCCTATAAGCCAAAATTAAAATAATATATCACTACTGTCCTGTTAACAGCTAGAGATATGTGTTACACATATGCGGCCCCCTTGCTTCTATTATCGAAAAAACTCTATTGTTCACTTGTGCATATAGATAGCTATGCTTATTTAAGAAGTGTCAGTGCTAACACATAGAAATCATTCAGCTGGTATCTCAAGTACGAATTTAGCTCCTTTTCCAGGGCCATCACTTTCGGCATAGAGCCTGCCTCCCATTTCATTGGCAACAAGTGCACTGTGATGAAGTCCAAATCCATGTCCCCCGACACGTTTCTTAAAGCCAAATTCGAATAATCTTTTAATATCGCTACTACTTATCCCAGTACCATTATCCTGTACATAAAATAAAATTTTATTATTTTTTTTTTGCTCCTCGATACCTACGATTATTTCTCGCTCTTTATCGATTTGCTCTTCAACTGCGTGCTTCGCATTGCTTATTAAATTAACTAGTACCTGAATCATTTTATGTTTGTCTATACGCATCTCCAGGTTTTCATCAATTATTTTAGTTAGTTTTATTTCATGCTTCACAATGCTTGCTATATTAATTTTAATTGTTTCTTCGATGACAGTATGTATTTTTAAAGACTCAATGAGTCCACCACCTCCCGTGTAAGATTGCTGCATGGTAATTATACTTTTTATATGATCAATATTATCTGAAAGTTCATTTAGTTCTTTAATCTGTGTTTTTTGTTCAATACTTTGTTGCTTTGATAGTTGCTTTATATAGGGAATTACAAACTTGCCGGTTTCATTGTTCTGTAAAAAATTTGCTAAATCATTTTCGTTTTCCTCTAGTAATGTTGCCAATTTATCGAGCTTGTCTGATTTACATTTACGCACCTGTTCCCTTAACAGGGAAGTGGTAACATTAACACTATTTAATACATTGCCTACATTATGTAATACGCCACTGGCAACTTCTGCCATTCCAGCGCTTCTAGCTATGCTGGCAACTTTAGAATTCATTTTTTTTAATTCTTCAGTTCTTTCCTGAACTTTATGTTCTAAATTCTCATTAGCCTCTTTGAGCGCCTTCTGAGCTTTTTCTCTTTCTGTTACATCTCGAATAATCATTTGAATGTAACGCTTGCCCTGTAGCTCAATTCCGGTTAATTCAACATCTGTAGGAAAAATTCTGTTTTGTGTATCAATAAAATCCCAGTGATATTCTCTTCTCGTTTAAAGCAAAGCGTGATTAACGGTATTAAATACTCCGTGACCATCTTTATCGGCCTTAATATCAGAAAATCTTGAAAAATAATCAAATCCAAGATGGTTCAGTTCATCAAGTGAGTCAACAACGAATAGCTTCAATGCATTCTGATTACAATCAGTCACCTTTTTTCTATCAAGAACCAGTACGGCATCCATACCTCCTTCAATTAATGCCTTAAATTTAAGTCCTTCATTTTCTATAAATAAGGCTTGTAGAGAGAGTCTTTTTATAATGTATATAGTAATAAAATACATTATAAATATAACTAAGATACTTAAGCTAATTATTGTTCTAATGGCAACTGATTCTGATTGTCTTGTTGCATTTACTTTCATGCTATTTATTGCTTTTTGGTGCCCTAGCAAGGCGTCTAAAGAGGCAAAGACTTCTACCTGATTATCAAGGTGTTGATTAAACTTTATTAGAGCATTTCCATGATCAGAAACCATAATATTTTCATATATTTCATACTGTAACTGAACGGTTTCAATTGATAATTCTCGCTGCTGGTTTAATAGTCTTGATTCTTCATCATTTAAACCTAAGTTTTTGAGTTTTTCACGAGCAATTAGAAACTCACTACCCTGGTTTCTGAACTTCATCCACTCCTCATCAACACCAAAAGAATCATCTCTTAACAGCATCATTAATAAATACAGGTTTCGTTCAACTGCCGCAATTTTCATGTCATAAATAAGATCAGTTTTAACAGTAGATTCCTCAACTAGTTCTTCAATGTGATTGTCTAATATATTGAGTATTTTCCAGGAGGTAAAACCTATGGCAGTTATAAATATACAAGAAATAAGCAGGCCAAATGCGAGAGTTCCCCTGATATTTTTGGCTATAGATTGTTGGTTTGTTTGAGTTTCTGCTTTGTTGTTCAAGATTCGTTCGATAATTTGATTGGATACTTTAGTATAGATCAAAAACTAATGCAGGTTAGAGGATGCCATTTATAAATAACGGCAAGTATTTCAATAGTTTAGTTAAATAGCCAGGAGATTTGTAGGCACTGAAATTTTTGGAGTAATTTAAAAATATTAACTGGGGATAATAGGGATTTTGCTTTAGTGTGTAATAAATTATGCTTATTAATCAAAAGCTTGCAATTTATAACATTTTTCAAGGTTGGCTGACTAAGCAGCATGTCAATGATTGCTGTCCGGATAGTAGGTGATTATATTCAAGGATTTTATGCCTCAAACCCTTAGTGGAAATTGATTTTATCAAATGGATTGATAAGTACATAGGCTTGTACCAGTTAGTAAATTTCGTAGATCTCGTTGGATAAAATCAACTTCATAACCGGAAATTTTAATTGTTTGTAATTATAATATGAAGTAACTGGCACAACCTTTGTAAATATTAATACATGTTTTACTCACCTAATACGTAATCATTCTGTCTCTCAGCATAACGGCATTGATGTTTGTGATATTGCTTATCAGTTTCTTGCAGGTCACCATTAAATCGAGGGTCCTGGGGTCTTTCATGGCTATTAATATAATACGCCACATCCCAGGCATCTTGTATGCTTAAACTACCGCCCTTACCCAGTGGCATGTTGGCACGAATAAAAGCTGCCGCAGTATTCACTCTATGCATTCCAGCACCCCAGTTAAATGAATCTTTACCCCACAGGGGTGGAAAAATATGCTCGCCATCACTCAATGTGCCCTGGCCATTCTTACCATGACAAATTAAACAGTTGTCAGTATATACTTTAAGGCCACGTTTAAAATCGGCTTGCTTCGCTGGTTTTTTTAGTTTGGGAAAACCTCTACCTGGTAAAGTTACCCCGGTAGGTGTACCTTTGGCTAACCAGAAGGCGTAGCTCATTAAGGCCTTTAATTCTGTGCTATCAGCTGCGGGTGCAGTGCCATTCATACTGTATTTAAAACAGCCCTGCAATCTTTCTTCCATGGTGTTCACCATTTTATTTTTATTTCGGTAAGCAGGATATTTTACCCAGGCCGCCCAAAGTGGAGCAGAATTTTGCAAACGTCCTGCATTAAGGTGACAGTTAACGCAGGCCATTTTATTGCCCACATATTTTCCTGCATATTGTTCGGTGTGAGTAAAAATATTTTTACCCAGGCGTACCATTTCGCCAAATTTATCATTCGGTATACTGGCATCATCTGGTGGCTGGTAAGCAGGAACGAAAATAGGCGTTGTTACTGATTTGGCTTGTGGAACGTCTTCATCTGCATAGGCTGTGCCCACTATCAAGATTAATAGACTTAAGAAAATTTTTCTAATTAACATAGCTGGTCCCTTATCTGGATTGTCCTGTAATAGATAACGCCGATATATAATCAGCAAGTGCCTTTATTTCAACATCCGTTAGTGGCTGCACAATTGATTTCATTAATCCCTGCGGGTCATTCTTACGTATGTCCTGTTTCCAGAAATGTAATTGCATAGCTATATAGCCACTGTGTTGCCCTGCAATTGCGGGAAAATACGGTGCTACACCTTGCCCCTTCGAGCCATGGCACTGAATGCAGGCGGGGATACCCTGGCTCCATTTTCCTTTATAGAAAATTTCTTCAGCCATTCTGGTTGTAATTTTATCAGCAGGCATTTTATTGCGGGTTGATGAGGGAATCATTGCATAATATGCTGACACTGCCTGCTTTTCTTCAACACTAAGGGCAGTGGCAAAGTTTTGCATTATTACATTTTCCCTTTTACTAGTTGAAAAATCATCAAGTTGTTTTATCAGGTAGGCTTCTGGCTGACCTGCTAATGCCGGATAGTTAGCCCGTGGGTTGCCCTCTCCCTGTTCGCCATGGCAACTAGCACAGGCAATTGCACCGCGATTATTTCCCTTTAATACGATATCTTTAGCCGATACAGCATGGCTTATACCTGGCAGGCTCAATGCGCCGGTAATGATTAATGAGATGACTGAAAAATACTTCATATGACAGATCCACTTTGATATTTAGTTTTATTCACTTTAAGTGAAAGTATTGTGCACTTAGTGATAAAAATCAAATTCTGTTACAAAAATTAATAGTGTTTTTATGATACTTACCGAGATACTCAATTCAGTAAACGGCTAATAGTCTGATGAATTAATAACTTAAAATCTGACTTGTGCGCATAAGTATGTTGTCTGGACTATCTGTCTAATCTAAGGCTGTTATGTACAGAAAAAAAGGAGGGTTATTCCACTTTGAACGGCTTAAAAAAGGCCTAAGTTGTTTGGCGGGAAACTATCACGTATAGTTCTGATATACGAGTCCACCTGGTTTGAGTTAATAATGAGTCAAGAAATAGAAAAAGAGCTCTTCTTTCATTTTATAGCACCAAATAGAAAAGACAGGTTTTTCTGGCATATTGAAAGCAAGAAACGTAGACGAAATAAATTATTTGATGATTTACGTGACATAAGGCATTTCAAAGAGGGTCTATGTAAAGAAGTAGATTCACCAGTAGAAATAATCAAATTTCTAAAGTTTGAAGCTAAAGCTAAAACAGTTTATATTATTTCATCTGAGGAAGCATATGATGCTACAGAAGTAAATATTAGTGAGCTTCAAAAAAATGACTTCTGGAGTGCCGATGAAATAATTGGCTTTGATATAAAATCTAGAAAAGGTTTTTTCGTTAATCATGAGTCCTGGTTTTATGTACTGGGTTAAAATATATTATTTATTCGAGCTTCTTTGTTTTTGAACTTGCCTGGGTGCCACATTTATACAACTAAAAACAAATCAATTGATAGTGAACTTTGGTATGCGCTTAGTCGGCGACTTAAAACGCTTGTTGGCTTGATTGCGCATGATATTCAATTTTTTAACCGAAGATTCGGCAAAGGTCAGTACTTTTTCTCAGATATAAAAAAAGAGGGAGTATTGCTTTATGGTTCGGGGAAATTTGAGCTGGCTAAAGCCAGGGAGTTATCTATGGCTGACCGTAAACATATGGCTGAGTTAGACTTTGAGTATTGGTTTAATAGCACAAAAGATTTCTTTGATACATTTAACTTCAATTTAAACAGGGAGAAATATAATCTTGCGGCTTTTGGGCTTCATCAGGTAAGCGAGCGATTGTTTGGCGCAATCTTGTTTGTTTTCACCCGTTATAAACCCAGTACACACAATCTTAAAAAGCTGATAAAACGTAATGCCTCAAGAGAGCCTGAATTTTTAAAAATATTTTCCCAGGCAACAGAAACAGAAAAGCATCGATTTGAGTTATTACGCAAAGCCTATGTAGATGCTCGTTATAGTCGTAGTTATGCCATTACCCGTGAAGAACTCGACAGATTAGCGCAAAGAGTTGAGCTTTTACAACAGCCCACTGAAAAACGTTGTAAGCAAAAAATAGCTGAATTTGAGTCGTGATAATGCTGAGTTTTATCAATTCTATATTTGATCTCAGAGTAAAAACGTTCAATATAAAACGAAACAACGTGTACTCAGAACTTAACTGGAAACACTTAAGTGGACAGTCATTCTAATTAATGTATCTTATTTTCAAAATGCTGTTTAAAATCGACCTATGAATAAATCAGAACAAGAAATTAGAGAAGAAATTATAAAAACTGCAAGACTGCTCCATCATAAAAATATGTTGGCAGCATGTGATGGCAACATAAGTTATCGCTATGATGATAAAACTATTTTAATCACGCCTTCAGGAAAGCCCAAGTTTCTTTTGGTAGAGGAAGATCTTGCGTTAATTGATATTAATGGCAAGGTGATAAAAGGCCAGCCCAGTAGTGAAATGTTAATGCACCTTGAAGTTTACAAAATGCGGGCAGATGCTAAAGCCGTGATTCATGCCCATCCACCGACAGCGGTGGCTTATACTATTGCATATCCTGCGGCGCAGGAAATATCTGGTAAAAGTTTTTCTGAACTAATCCTCGCCGTTGGAAAACTTCCCATTGTACCATTCCAGATGCCGGGCAGCCTGGAAATGGGAACAGCACTGCACCCATTTATTAAAGATTTTAAAGTCATGGTACTTGCTCGGCATGGTGCTCTAAGTTTTGGCGGCGATCTTATTGAAGCTTATAACGGAATGGAAAGACTGGAACATTCATGTGATATTTTGCTTAAGGCGAAGAGCTTTGGAGCGGTGACTGAACTTGATGAAGAGACCATTGATAAACTTTATGCAATGAGAAAAAAAACTGGAGATAAAACCCTATGAGAGATTTACACTCCCTGGCTATCCGTTTTAAAGACGGGGAACTTTATATACTCGACCAGCAGCTTTTACCCCACAATGAAGATCTAATTCTGGTTAAAGATATAGACCACATGGTACAAATTATCCAGATGCTGAAGGTTCGAGGCGCACCGGCAATCGGTATTTCAGCTGGGCTTGCACTAGCAAAATTCTCCAGAGGTGTTGATGACCGAAATAAAGTTCGGGATATGGCGTTAACATTGCGTGAGTCACGCCCTACTGCAGTTAATTTAATGGTGGTAATAGATCGAATGCTTGCGCACTTAGACAAGGAAAACTTCCACTCGCTTTTTGAAGAGGAAGCGGTCAAGGCCTTCGAAGAAGATGTAGTACTTTGTGACAAAATGGCTGAATTCGGTGCGGAGTTAATTCAGGACGGTGATGGTATTCTTACCCATTGTAATACGGGCAGGTTAGTTACTGCCGGTGTAGGCACGGCACTTGGTGTTGTTTTTAAGGCCCATGAACAGGGTAAAAAAATACATGTTTATGTAGACGAAACCAGGCCTTTATTACAGGGCGCGCGACTCACTGCCTGGGAACTGGAACAGGCGGGCATACCCTATTCGGTAATCACAGATAATATGGCTGCCCATATGATGAAAACGGGAAAGATCCAAAAGGTCTTTATTGGCTCTGATCGGGTGGCACTTAATGGTGACTTCGCCAATAAGATTGGTACCTACTCACTCTCGGTGCTTGCTAAATACCACAATATACCTTTTTATCCGGTGGCCCCTTACACTACCATCGATTTTCAATGTGAAACTGGAGATGGCATTCCTATTGAAGAACGTGAAGCCTATGAAGTACGGGGTGTTCAGGGAAATTTTGGCGAAGTTTGTTGGGCACCCGCAAACGCCCCTGTATGCAATCCGGCATTTGATGTTTCTCCGGTTGACAATGTAACTGCTTTTGTTTGTGATAAGGGTATTTTTAGCCAGGAAGAGTTGAAAAAAGGTGCACTTAAAAATTTATAATTTCAGACACTCGTTTCCTGTTAAGAAAATTGAAGATTATCTAAATCGTCATCCCCGAATGCTTGTGTCGGGGATCCAGCGACTTTAGGTATTGTAAAAACTAGCCAGGACACCCATCTAAATGAGCTGATTAA
>Ga0316207_10003190_pt1 | contig 15601 bp, 16 predicted proteins | sample 6weekpyrite_MG_FD_204943 | JGI IMG/M metagenome (GOLD analysis project Ga0316207, IMG submission 204943) | Microbial mat bacterial communities from mineral coupon in-situ incubated in ocean water Damariscotta River, Maine, United States -... | ecosystem: Environmental > Aquatic > Marine >... | reverse complement strand
GGTCGTGCGATGTACCGCAAGCTCAAGGTCTACGCAGGTAGCGAACACCAACATAGCGCCCAGCAGCCAAAGCCGCTGGATATTTAATAGCTACAGGTCAAGAAAATGGCAGAAACTTACTACAGCACTGGTCGCCGCAAATCATCTACAGCTCGTGTCTACATGACGGCGGGCAGCGGCAGCATCACTATTAACAATCGCACGATTGAAGATTACTTCGGTCGTGAGACATCACGCATGGTTGTTCGTCAGCCACTCGAACTGACTGATCACGTCGGCACATTCGACATCAAGGTCAATGTGAAGGGCGGTGGTAACACAGGCCAGTCAGGTGCGATTCGTCACGGTATTACACGTGCCCTGATGAAGTATGACGAAACATTGCGTAAATCACTTCGCCAGGCTGGCTTCGTGACTCGCGATGCCCGTGAAGTTGAACGTAAGAAAGTCGGTCTGCACAAGGCACGTAAGCGTCCGCAGTACTCGAAGCGTTAATTGCGTTTCGGTTGCCGCCTTGTTTACAGGGCGCGCCGTTATCAGACAATTGGGGAATCGTCTAACGGCAGGACTACGGACTCTGACTCCGTCAATCAAGGTTCGAATCCTTGTTCCCCAGCCATAAAACCTAAAAGGCTCGCCAACGGCGGGCCTTTTGGGTTTTTATAGCATGGAAAGCGAAGTCTCGAACCAATGGACAAGGTTCGATAAGCGACCGAAGGGAGCTTGAGCGTTGGAACCTTCGGAGAAGGGGACAACGACCCGAAGGGTGAGCCGCATAGCGGCGAATAATCCTTGCACTTTAGAACCGCTACGCGTTTCATTAAGTATTTCCTACGCTACGCTCCAGTCTTCCCCAGCCATAAAACCTAAAAGGCTCGCCAACGGCGGGCCTTTTGGGTTTTTATAGCATGGAAAGCGAAGTCTCGAACCAATGGACAAGGTTCGATAAGCGACCGAAGGGAGCTTAAGCGTTGGAACCTTCGTAGAAGGAGACAACGACCCATAGGGTGAGCCTCGCAGTGGCGAATAATCCTTGCATTTTAGAACCGCTACGCGTTTCATTAAGTATTTCCTACGCTACGCTCCAGTCTTCCCCAGCCAATAAACAAAATGCCCGCCTTGTGCAGTCTTTTTTCTTCATCAGTACTTGGAATAAACTTAAAATATAGGTTCGAAATAATACGGTATTGATTTTGACTCTGAATACTAATTTGTAGTGTTTTCCATATCAATGACGATCTGGCTAAATTATTTACTCTATTATTTGAAACAATAGAGCGCGGATTCAACTCACAAGTGCAACGGATGGGTTGATGCCTAAAAATAGCTGATTAGATGTTTTAATGCCAAGGCATTTTCTTGGTCGATTATTTAATTTATTCATAGCCTGGCAGATTTCCTTCTGAGTGATGGCTTTAAATTCCCGTTGCTTGGGAAAGTATTGGCTGATGAGTCCATTGGTATTTTCATTCAAGCCGCGCTCCCATGAAGCATAAGGATGCGCAAAGTAAAATTTGGCATTGAGTTTGTCGGCAATGGTTTTGTGGTCGACAAACTCTTTTCCGTTATCTGAGGTCAGGGTATGAACTCGGTCTGAGAATGGAGCCAGCAGATTAATGATGGCGTCAGTATCGTATTGAGCCGTTTTACGTTTAACCTTAGCCTGTTTGTGATTCCTGCCGATAATGGTATCGAGTTTCCAGTCACCAATACGGGAGCGTTTATCGACGATAGCGGGTCGCTCATCAATGCTTACACGGTCAATGAGCTGGCCACGGTGGTCATAGCTGCCATAGCGTTTGCTCATGACGCACCTCCTTCGGTATTATGTACCTATTCTGATGTGCCCGTAAAATTCGTCTGACCCTAATTACTCTAAAACAAAACTCAGCCATCCAGTAATAATATATTTATCTTGCGTGGGTGAAACGACGCCTTTGTGGGTATGAGTGAAGTCGGTTGGCCAAATGAGGAGTTTTCCTTTACGTGGCGTTGCTGTGTAATCCTGGTAGACAAAATGTGTCCCACCTTCGTCGGTCACATCATTAAGGTACATCATCCAGACCAAGGCTCTTCTGCTTGTCATCATAGTCGCGCGTTCAAAGTGTGCAAATTTGAAGCCACCACCAGGTTTGTAATGTTGGATGATTGGCGATTCGCCGAGCTCTAAAGGACCCAGGTTTTTTAGAATTTCATGTTGACGAATATACTGATCATAGCAATTTTTAAGGGCTTGATAGAAATCAGGGATGCGGTACTTAATGGCAAGGTCGTCAGGTACTATTTCCAAACCCAAGTCATAAGAATCCTTTAGATTAGTATCAACTTTATAATCATTATATGTGCCGAGTTTACCTCGTGTAACTAGCCCTCTTTCATCCGCTATTTTATGTAGAGTGATGAGGCTATCACATAGCTCTTGTTCGACCTGAAATTCGCTGATGAACTGCATAAAGAAAATTTACCTTAATTAAATAATGTTCAAAAATATCCTGTCTGTCGATAGGATAGGTTTTATAAGATTATGCATGATTAAGTTTCATGAACATTGTGTCAATATTCATGCTAACAGCTTCTTATATTGTTGCTTTTATACAACAATATAAGAAGCTGTTGTAAATTTGTATAAAAGTGTTGCACAAACCCCAAAAAGCCGATACATTCTATCCAGTCAATTGACTATATAAACATAAAAGAGTTAGGAGAAACTAATGGATAAGAAATTACTTGCGCTTGCTGTTTCAGCAGCAATGGTGGTGCCGGCAGCTGCTACAGCAGGTGTTAAGCTTTACGGTAAGGCACAGGTTGAATACAACATTGAAGACCGTGATGGTCAGGACAGCGTCCAGTCTGTTGATGACGATGGTGTTCGATCACGTCTCGGTGTTAAGTTCAGCGAAAAGCTCGGCGGTGGCCTGACTGCGTTTGGTAAGTTTGAATGGGCAATGGATCCAGCGGATGCTGGATCATCAGGTGCGCCGAATGATGGTCAGAACTTCCGTGCTCGTGATGCGTATGTTGGTCTGAAGAGTTCCTGGGGTTCACTGGCAGCCGGTTCATTCCATGCCCCATATAAAACAGCGGGTGGCGTTAAATGGGATCCATGGACTGCCACACACCTTCAGGCACGTCGTGCTGGCGGTATGTCTGGTGGTAGTGGTGGTATCAGTGGTACGAATGGCTTCATTCGTAACGCGATTTACTACACCTCACCAAAGGTCAATGGTTTCAAGGTTCAGTTCGCAATTATGCCTGATGAAACTAATTCAGGCGCCAATAATGATGGTGATGATGGTGATAACGATTACTCTATGGCAGTTCAGTACAAGAACGGCCCATGGCATGCCATCTTCGCGCACAACCGTAACAATGTTGCATCTGGTGATGACGAAACACTGAGCAAGGTTGGCCTGCGTTATAAGAGCGGTCCCTGGACAGTTGCAGGTCAGTATGAGGTTATAGACGATGCTGATACTGCTGATGGCAGTCGAACACTTGGAACTTCAAGTAGTCAAGGTAATGGTTACCAAGTTTGTCAGGGCTGTGATGCAGACATCATGTGGCTGAATGGTCAGTATAGAGTGGGTAACAATATTTTCACTCTTTCTTGGGGTGAAACAGATGTAGATGTAGCGAGTGCTTCTGACTACGACTTCACATACTGGGCAGCAGGTATCATCCACAAGTTCAGCAAGAAGACACGCATCTTCGCCGGTTACACGGAAACTGATGGTGACAGCAATGATCCAGAAGTTGGGGGTCAAGTAGACCGTGACGCATGGACTGTCGGTATCCGTCAGGACTTCTAAGATTAGTTAGTAATCTTGTTTGTCTGGAAACGGGGTGCTTCGGCACCCCGTTTTCTGTTTCGGAGTCAGAGTAGCAGTGATACTCATATTTCGTCATACCGGATTTAATCCAGTATCCATAGATGTATGTTCTGGATTCTATGGCTCATAGATGGCCTGACCCGACTAACAGTCGGGTAGGTTACTCATAATGAAGCCTGTAAGGCTTCTTTGAGCCAGCTTCGTGCTTCATTATGAGTACTCTACCGCTTCCTGCGGTCTGGGCATTCGCTGGAACGACGAGACATTAAGGTTTAATTGTCTTCGCACCTTCTGGGGTACCCAGAATCAGTACATCAGCAGGACGGGCAGCAAACAGGCCGTTTGTGACTACACCGACAATGCTGTTCAGTTCATTCTCGAGTTTGACTGGTTCCATGATTTCAAGGTCACGGATATCGAGAATGACGTTGCCATTGTCTGTTGTGAAGCCTTCACGCAGCACAGGTGTACCACCCGTGCGTTTAACGATTTCACGTGCGACGTAACTGCGTGCCATCGGGATGACCTCGACGGGAAGCGGAAACTCACCCATCACGTCGACAAGCTTGGATTCATCAGCGATGCAGACGAATTTTTCACTTGCCGCAGCGACAATCTTTTCACGCGTTAATGCGCCACCACCACCCTTGATCAAATGCAGGTACTTGTTGGATTCATCGGCACCATCTACATACAAGGACAGTTCACCGGCTTCGTTCAGATCCAGGACCTGGATACCATGACCACGCAGACGGTCAGCAGATGCCTCGGAACTTGCCACAGTCGCTTCGATCTTGCCTTTGATTTCGGCCAGCAGATCGATGAAATGATTGGCTGTCGAGCCGGTACCAATACCGACGATCATGCCGGGTTCAACATACTCGATTGCCGCAGCAGCCGCTGCCTTTTTCATTTCATCTTGTGTCATAGCATTGTTCCTTTTAATTTGGCTGGCAAAGATACCCCAAATAGCGACGAGGGTCGAGTTGAAGGGGTTAAAAGCAGGCATGTATACGCGCGTAATGCGGTTTTTTTCTCGTCCCTGGGCGCGTAATCCTGTATCGTTTTGCCCATGATGGATAACTACATTGAGAACATAAAACAGGCACTGACACAGGTCTACGAGGTGGCTGAAGTCTCGCCACTTGAACCGGCCGCCAAGCTGTCACGTCAGCTTGATAATACGGTTTTCCTGAAGCGTGAAGACCTGCAGTCAGTCTTTTCATTTAAGCTACGCGGTGCCTATAACCGAATGGCCCTGCTGTCGGATGAAGAGGCTAAAAAGGGTGTGGTGGCCGCATCAGCGGGTAACCATGCCCAGGGCGTTGCACTGGCTGCGCAGCAACGCCAGATAGCGTCCTGTATTGTCATGCCCAAAACGACACCCGGGATCAAAGTAGAAGCTGTACGACACCTGGGGGCTGAAGTTGTCCTGCATGGAAATACCTATGATGCAGCGTATGAGCATGCAGCTGAGTTGTGTCAGCAGCGTGGTGCAACCTTTATTCATCCCTATGATGATCCTGCTGTCATTGCCGGTCAGGGAACGGTCGCTGTTGAACTGCTTGAGCAGCACCCTGGGCCGATTGATATCGTATTTGTCCCTGTTGGGGGAGGCGGGCTGGTTGCCGGTATGGCGTTATGGATCAAGCATCACCGCCCTGAAACAAAGATTATTGGTATTGAACCGGATGATGCTGCCTGTATGTACGAGGCAATGAAGGCTGGCACGCGAGTTGAACTTGAGCAGGTGGGTATATTTGCCGACGGTGTTGCAGTACGCAAGGTAGGCGAAGAACCCTTCAGAGTTGCAGCAGGATTGATCGATGAGGTCGTGCGCGTCAGTACCGATGAGATATGTGCGGCGATCATGGACATCTTTAATGATACCCGTGCAGTTACAGAGCCTGCCGGTGCCCTGGCGGTTGCCGGCATGAAGAAATATGTACAGCGTGAGCAGTGCAGTGACAAGGTCATGGTTGCTGTTAACAGCGGTGCGAATATGAATTTTGACCGGTTGCGCCATATTGCTGAGCGTGCTGAGATCGGTGAACAGCGTGAGGCCTTGCTTGCTGTGACGATCCCTGAGCAGCCTGGTAGTTTTCTGGGGTTTTGTGAAATTGTGGCTAAGCGAGGTATTACCGAGTTCAATTATCGCTATTCTGATTCAACGGAGGCACATGTTTTTGCCGGTCTTCAGTTAAGCGATGGCATTACTGAACGTGATGAAGTGATCAAAACGCTAAACGATAAAGGCTATGCCGTTGTCGATATGACCGATAACGAGATGGCGAAGATCCATACCCGTTATATGGTTGGTGGACGAGTGCCACAGTCTGTCGAACACGAGCTGTTGTACCGCTTTGAGTTTCCTGAACGCCCGGGTGCATTATTGCGATTCCTGAAACATATGGATGCAGGCTGGAATATCAGCCTGTTTCATTACCGCAACCATGGTGCAGCCTATGGCCGGGTACTTGTTGGTATGCAGGTACCACCGGATGACCATGAGCGTTTCCAGCAATTCCTCGATGAAGTGGGGTACCGCTACTGGTGTGAAGTTGATAACCCCGCGTATAAATTGTTTCTTAAATAGCCTGTTGTTTTTGGGCAACAGAGTCTTATTGGGTTCTCCCTAGAATCTCTTCGAGATTCATCAGGGATACCCTGAACCAGCTACGCAGGTTCTGGTAATTATGCATACCTCAACCACCTCCGGTGGTTCGAGGCAAAAAAAAGACCCGCCGGAGCGGGTCTTTTAACTTACTGATTTACTTATTTTTTCTTAGCTCTTTTCTTGGTTGCCTTTTTCTTGGCGACCTTTTTTTTAGCTACTTTTTTCTTGGCCTTTTTCTTGGTGGCCTTCTTCTTAGCTACTTTCTTTTTCGCCTTTTTCTTGGTGGCCTTCTTCTTAGTTTTCTTCTTGGCTACTTTCTTTTTCGCCTTTTTCTTGGTGGCCTTCTTCTTGGCTACTTTCTTCTTCGCCTTTTTCTTGGTGGCCTTCTTCTTGGCTACTTTCTTCTTCGCCTTTTTCTTGGTGGCCTTCTTCTTGGCTACTTTCTTCTTCGCCTTTTTCTTAGTGGCCTTCTTCTTGGCTATTTTCTTCTTCGCCTTTTTCTTAGCTACTTTCTTTTTCGCCGTCTTCTTCTTAGCAACTTTCTTTTTCGCTGTCTTCTTCTTAGCTACTTTTTTCTTAGTAGCTACCTTCTTCTTAGCTACCTTTTTCTTGGCAGCTGCCTTCTTAGTGGCTCGCTTTTTGGTCGCCATAACATTCCTCCACGGTAATTACCTAAGTGTATACACGGATTAGTATAACCATCCATTCGGATATTGCTACTTTTTTTTGCTTTTTACAACTTGCAGGTAAGCATTGTTTTGCAGTTGTAGTTACTGTTTTACGAAATGATAGTTGTGTTTATTGCTTGAAACATCTTGAGTATCGAAGAGTAGTCATACAATTTACAACAAAGGTTATCTTTGAAAGCCCCGTTGTATAAGGTTCTGCGGCGGATTGATGCTTAACATTATGTGTGTTTCATACTATGTACACAGTCTCAAACATGTCTGTTGTAAATGCTTTCAGGCAGTAACTTATCGATATGTAGTCGATGGAAAAAAATTCCTTAAATGTCCTGTCAAACGCGTGCAACAGTAACAAGCTCTACTGAACGTCCGTATCGAGCTTAATGAGAGCCGGGATTGTATGGGTAAAAAAATGTTACGTGAACACCTTGAACCAGTCATGTGTGTTCAATAAAGATCAAAAACAGTGCCGCATTTGGTTTAATTGATGCGTATAAACATGATGGTGTGTTTGGTGTCATGCCGAGATGAAGGTGATATTTTTTCTATGAATGTTTTCCATGCATAGTACTTTTGTTTAGGTTTGCATCGTACATTCCTGGTTTTCGTGCAGAACAAAACGATTCCGGCTATTTCAAACTGCTATGTCATACATTTATTTGGATGATGAGGTCTTACTGGTTGTTAATGAGTAACACCGGTGTGTCACAGTTCATCAATCTGGATATTTTCAGATCGAGTTACCCTGTCTTATCGAAGCAATGGATGTGTTCATGCATGAGTCATGCAGGAGGCTACATAACGGTGTGAGCCAGTTGCATACAACGACCATGTGCTGTGATAGAAAGCCTGCCTTAATGAGACTGTTGTATAAAAGAGACATGATTTTTCTTCTTCGATGCTTCGAAAACGATAATCGTAATAGGGACTTGCATTGATCGGGGATCTTGTTTTATAAAGTACGGCCCGATTTCTGTTGGGGGCTTCCTGAAAACAATAATGAAGAAGGAAGGCCGACCGCGAATAGGGTCATGAGGAGGAGAGGCGATAATGAGAAAGAGGAAACCTGATTTGCTGCTGGTTCTGGCGGTTATTATCGGTTTTGGCGTTGTGGCAACCAGTTATGCGTTTGATCTGGGTGATCAGCCAGCGGTAATCTCACAAGGAAAATTGCAGTAGCGAATACAAATGTACTAAAAAGGCCCGCTTTTGCGGGCCTTTTTTTTAGCCTGAACCTTCGGTACGAAGGTTAGGATACTCAAAATGAAGCCTGAAAGGCTTCTTTGAGCCAGTGAACCCATGGGACAATGCCCTGAACGACTATCAGTCGTTAGGGTATCCATAATGAACCCGTAGGGTTCTATGGTGTGGTGAGGTTGTACCAATACTATAGTTCTATAGCGCAAAGAACCTCTGCGAGGTTCGTTTTGCGTACCCTACTCGACCTCCAGTCTCGTCAGGGCATCTATGCGCGTTCTCCTTCATGTATCAAAATTTATAGTAACCGAGTTCAGTAAAAGCACCCGTCAGTGGCACATCCCAGGGTTGTGACGGTAATTGCATGACCTGCTGAAAATCGTAACCGATACCAATCAAACGCGGCTGTAGCCAGTGCTGGTGTCGTCGCAGGAAGCCAAAACTCCGATCATAATAGCCCCCACCCATACCGGTGCGGTGACCAGATTTATCGAATGCGACCAGCGGTGTAAGTACCAGGTCCAGTTGCCGCGGCATGTGTATGGCGCGTTTACGGGTGACGGGCTCAGGTATTCCAAATTGATTGTTTTGCATGATGGAACCAGGCGTCATGGGGGCAAAAAACAGCTTTTTACCATGTTCACTCAGAATCGGAAGAAAACACTGTTTGCGACGCTCCCATGCGACCTCCAGGATCGGACTGATATCGATCTCGCCATCATTGGGCAGGAACAGCGCGATGCGTCGCGCCTTCATAAACAGGTTGCTGCGCAGGATATGTGAACAGATTGCGGCTGAGGCATGTTCACGCTCGTATGACGTCAATGCACGCCGTCGTTGGCGCATTTCAATACGTATGGTTTGAGCAGATTTAGTCATCGGAAGGAGGCATCCTCCACCTGTGCCGTTACGGTCCGTTGTCCTTGAACCAGAGGTTCAAGTGGGGAAAGGGGACAGGTCGTCAGGCTTTCCGCCAGAAGCGGACTTGCACACGGGCTTGTCACGAAATCTCCCCGGGGTTAATTACTAGGCTCAAGAAAATACCGGGACGCTATCGAACACTGCAGAGGATGCCAAAGCTCTTGTTTAGGATCCTAGCTGAAAAATGTGTCGACGAGAACCGCTAATCGCACTTCTGAACCTCAAATAAATGGAACGGATCTTGCCTAGGGGCCTGTCGGTTTCAGGGGATCGTAGCGAGGCGGTGAGAGGGCAAAAACAAATAGTTATGATTTCGAGGCGCATAGTGAGCCTACGCAACGAGGAATCAGGATTATTTGGGTTGCTCTCTTGCCGTCGTAGTAGAATCATCCTGAGAACGGCAGGCTCCTAAAGTTCGAGCTGTTTGCTCTGCGTCAGTGCCATTTCAATCTTTTCCTGCAGAGACTGGATACGGCTGCCCATGGACTTCACGTACTTTTCCCGGTGTGACTTCTGGGATAGTAGTTCATGGGTCAGGTTAAGCGCTGCCATGATGGCGATTCTGTCCTGGCCGACGACCCCGTTGTCGCGGATTTCCTTCATCTTGGTATCAAGGTAATGCGCAGATGCCAGCAGTGATTCATGTTCTTCCTCGGGGCAGGCAATGCGGAATTCCTTGTCGAGGATATGGATGGTAACTGCGAGGTTGTCTTCACTCATGATGGGTTTCCATGGCTTTGAGTCGATTAATCATGGCTTCGACACGTGTCCGTGCAACCTCGGTTTTTTCGATGAGGCGGGCACGTTCGGAAATGAGGTTGTCCTGATGTTGACGCAGGGAGTTGTTCTCATCCTTGAGGGTCGCACAGGTCTTGATGAGTTCCTCAACACGCGCCTCAAGCTGCTTCAATTCAAGTTCTTCTAATTCGTTTTTTTGTCCTTCCATGCTGCAACTATAGAGCGAAGAACCCCGCAGGGTCAACGTTATCGGCCCTGTATATGGGTCTGGTGCCAGGTTTCGTAGCACAGGATGTTTTATGAGTTGTGCAGAAAGGCGCATAATAGAGCCATCAATAGAGAATATTGACTCGAAAAACGACATTGGTTTTTTGTCATTCCGGCGAAAGCCGGAATCCAGTGAGGCTTACACGCATTAAATAGATTCCGGCTTTCGCCGGAATGACGGACAATAAATGGATTTGGACGTATTCAATAGAATTAGGAACGTGTATGACGGACAGTCACGAGTTACCCGAATATACTGAGGTCAAGTCCATGCTTGAGCGTGGCGGCATTGTGCCCGAACCCGCAGAGGTGCATGGTTTGCTCAGCGCATTGCTATGCACGAGCGATGATGCGCAAGCAATATGGCTGGCTGAACTGATGCCGGAGTTTGAAGAAGGTGACCTGTTACAGGCTGAAAACCGTACCCTGCTCGAAGGCATTGCGGCGGTAGTAAAGGTTCAGTTGCAGGGTGCGGATTTTTCCTACGAGTTGCTACTGCCAGAAGATGGTGAGTCCATGGGACGGCGTCTGAATGCGCTGGGACAGTGGTGCCAGGGTTTCTACCTGGGTCTTGGAATAGCGGGTATCAAGGACCTCGAGCAGTTGCCTGAGGATTCGCGTGAGATCGTGCACGATATGACTGAGATTGCGCAGATAGACAGTTACGATAACGAGCAGGGTGGCGATGTCAGTGAAGAGGATGAAAATGCCTACTTTGAACTGGTCGAATACCTGCGTGTGGGTGTACTGCTGATCTTTGAAGAACTATCGAAACCAGAAAATGTAACAAAACATTAAAAGGAGCCCCAGATTTATCTCTGAAGCGGCGCTGACTTTGTTGGAAAGAAACTCATACCCAAGTGGGGTACGCAGAAATGCTCATTTGCTCTATGCAAACTGCGCTTTTTCGTTTCTTTCCGCCTCGTCATCATCCACTTGATAGATTAATCTGACGCTCTTTGCTTAATCTGTAATTTGGAGTAACTGGAAGGATGAATACGAAGGAATTCAGTCGTCGTCGCAGGCAATTATTACGCATGCTTGAACCGGGTGATATTGCTATCCTGCCGGCGGCCAGCGTGCGTATGCGTAACCGTGATGTGGAATACCGCTATCGTCAGGACAGTGATTTTTATTACCTGACCGGATTTCCCGAGCCTGAGGCTGTGGCAGTGTTTTTACCGGGGCGTAAACACGGTGAGTACGTACTGTTTTGTCGTGAGCATGACGAAGTTATGGAGACCTGGAATGGTGTGCGTGCCGGCCAGGATGGCGCCTGTGATGAATATGGTGCCGATGATTCTTTCCCGATTACTGACATCAATGACATCCTGCCGGGTCTGATGGAAAACACCGAACGTGTGTTCTACACGATGGGGATTAACTCGGAGTTTGATCAGCGTGTCATTAACTGGGTCAACCGTCTCAAGGAAATGGTCCACAGTGGCGTGCACGCACCAGGTGAATTCGTCAATCTCGATCATGTCCTGCACGAAATGCGTCTCGTCAAGAGCGTGTCAGAGCAGCGTGCCATGCGCCAGGCAGCGAAGATCGCAGTCGCCGGCCATGAACGCACCATGCGTGCCTGCAAGCCGGGTATGTATGAGTATGAACTGGAAGCAGAGATGCTCTACGAGTTCACTCGCAAGGGCAGCCCCGCACCAGCTTATGCCTCGATCGTCGGCGGTGGCAAGAACGGTTGTACCCTCCATTATATTGATAACAACGAAGTCCTGAATGATGGCGACCTCGTACTCATCGATGCCGGTGCAGAGTATGATTATTACGCCTCTGACATCACGCGTACGTTCCCGGTCAATGGTACCTATAGCAAGCCACAAAAGGCCCTCTACGAGGTCGTGCTGGCCGCACAACTTGCGGCTATTGATGCGGTGAAGCCGGATAACCACTGGAATGACCCGCATGAGGCCGCCGTCAGGGTGATGACAGAGGGGTTGGTCGAGCTGGGCCTGCTCAAGGGTCGTATACCGACGCTGATCAAGAAAGAGGCCTACCGGCGTTTTTACATGCACCGTACCGGCCACTGGCTGGGTATGGATGTGCATGACGTCGGTGACTACAAACTTGGTGATGAGTGGCGCGTTCTCGAGAAGGGCATGGTGCTGACCGTCGAACCAGGCCTGTACATCCCGCACGGCATTAAAGGTGTCGCGAAGAAATGGCAGGGTATCGGCATTCGCATTGAGGATGATGTGCTTGTGACGAAAGATGGTCACGATGTGTTGACCGGTGCTCTGGCCAAAACGGTCGATGACGTAGAGGCATTAATGGAAAGCTGACGATGGCAAACGATTACGACATCGTGATAATCGGCGGAGGCCTGGTCGGGGCCAGCCTTGCCTGCGCGCTGGCCGAACAACCACTGCGCATTGCCGTGATCGAGGCCGTCCCCTTTAATTCTGATAGCCAGCCCAGCTACAACGATCGCACGGTGGCACTCGGTTACGGTTCACGCCGGATATTCGAAGGGATCGGGATCTGGTCGGCGGTCGCTGAACTGGGCGCGACAGCAATTGAGAAGATCCATGTTTCCGATCGCGGTCACATGGGCAAGACCCGGCTTGATTGTGCGGATGAGGGACTGGATGCATTGGGATATGTCGTGGAGACACGCCTGCTTGGAAAGGCGCTCGGTGAGCGGTTGGCACAGTTGTCGAATGTTGAACTGATTTGCCCCGCGCAGCTTGTATCGATGCAGGTTGAGCAGGATGCCGCCACTGTCGAGATTGACCGTGAAGGTGTCATGCAGACACTCAGTGCAGGCCTGATAGTCGGTGCAGATGGTGTGCAGTCGACTGTGCGTGAGCAGTTTGGCATCAAGACCTTTGATGTGAACTATGACCAGACCGGGATTATCACGAATGTCAGTATCGAGCGGCCACACCATAATGTTGCCTTTGAGCGTTTTACCCCGACCGGTCCACTCGCGGTGCTGCCGATGGGTGATATCGACAACGAACACCGTTGCTCGATCGTCTGGACGGTAAAGGACAAAGATCGAGATTCGTTCATGGCGCTCGATGATACGGCTTTCCTGCAGCAGCTACAGGCACGATTTGGTCACCAGCTCGGTGAGTTTACGCATGTTGGTAAACGCATCGCATTCCCGTTAGCCCTGCGCCAGGCACGTGAACATGTGCGTGAGCGTCTTGCCCTGATCGGTAATGCCGCACATACCGTGCACCCGATTGCCGGGCAGGGCTTTAATCTCGGACTTCGTGATGTCGCGGTGTTGGCACAGGTACTGGTTGAGGCGCAGCAGGACGGCAAGGATATTGGTAGTCTTGCCGTACTGAAAAATTATGCACGCTGGCGACGCCGTGATCATATGCGGGTGATCGGTTTTACCGACAGCATGGTACGTATCTTCTCGAACCGTTTTGCACCGCTGGCACTGGCGCGCAATCTTGGTCTGGTCGCGACGGACCTATTGCCACCGCTGAAGAAACTCATTACGCGCCAGGCAATGGGGCTGAGTGGCAAGCTACCGAAACTCGCACGCGGTTTACGCCTGCGTTGAGCGGGTATGTTTGGGACAGATAAAATCTAACGCAGAGGCGCAGAGAGCGCAAAGTTTAGAGCAAAACAAATGTGAACTTCTGGTTTCAGAAGTTGGGCATTAGCGGTAGTCGCCAGTGAATATGTCTGAATACTATGAGTAGTTTTTACTGATTGAAACACGTAGAAGGTAGAATTTCAGGACGTGTATATAGTTATAGTTCGAAATGTATCTTTTATTGTTATTTTTCTCTGCGGTCTCCGCGCCTTTGCGTTGGATGTTTTTAATATGGGTTGTAAATAGTGAAAACAGATTTCGACATCATTATTGTTGGCGCCGGCATGGTCGGTTCAACACTTGCCTGTGCACTGGGTATGCAGGGCCTGCAGGTCGCCGTTATTGAGGCCCACCGGCCTGATTTTGACTGGCCCGATGACAGCGTTGACCTGCGTGTATCGGCAATCACCTGTGCCTCACAACAAATCTTTACGAGCCTGGGGGCATGGGATGCCATGTGCCGTCAGCGCGTGTCACCGTATCGCGACATGCGGGTCTGGGATGCAACCGGCAGTGGTGAGATTCACTTCGACAGTGCAGACCTGGGTGAGCCACTACTTGGCCACATTATTGAAAACCGGGTTATTCAATTTGCGCTTTACGAACAGCTGGTTGAATATGACAACGTGACATTTATTGCCCCGGTGTCGGTAACCGGTATGAAGATCGAACAGGACACGGCATCTGTCACGCTTGATGATGGCCGCAAACTGTCCGCGGCATTGCTGGTCGCAGCCGATGGCAGCCGTTCAAAACTGCGTGAACTGGCGGGTATCGAGACGCAGGGCTGGTCATATCATCAGCATGGCGTTGTCGCGACGATTAAAACCTCGCAATCACACCTGGAAACGGCCTGGCAACGCTTTATGCCAGACGGCCCATTGGCCTTTCTACCGATGTCTGACGGCAGTAGCTCAATTGTCTGGTCGACGTCGCCTGAACATGCTGATGAACTGCTTGCGCTTGATGACGATGCATTTTTGGATGCACTGCAGGCCACATTTGGTGACCGGCTTGGGCGAATGATTAGTTGTGGGCCACGTGCAGCCTTTCCACTGCGTATGCAGCATGCAAAACAGTACACGCAGGCACGTCTTGCCCTGCTAGGTGATGCTGCACATACCATTCATCCACTTGCCGGGCAGGGTGTGAACCTTGGTCTTGCTGATGCAGCAACACTGGCCGAGGTAATCGCAGATGCGCGTGCGGCAGGCAGCGATATCGGTGCACTCAAGACTCTGCGCCGCTATGAACGTTGGCGTAAAGGCGACAATCTCGCCATGATGTCGACGATGGATGCGTTCAAACGCCTGTTTGGATCGCGTATGCCGATGCTGAAGTGGTTACGTAATACAGGCCTGAGCCTGACCAACCGCACCACACCGGTGAAGAACATGATCATGCGCCAGGCAATGGGACTGGAAGGGGACCTGTCAAGGTTGGCGCGGGGCAAAGCCCTATAAACAGTATTGTGTTGATAATGTCTTACTAAGCATTTATCTATCCCCTCACCCTAGCCCTCTCCCTGAGGGAGAGGGGATTGGCACTGAATTCTCACTACACATAGGGAGCGGGTGTGTACATCGTCATGTGTTGTGCTGAATAGGACATAAATGGAGCAATTGTCATGGATGACAAGGAAAACAAACATTCCCTCCCTCTGAGGGAGAGGGGATTGGCACTGAATTCTCACTACACATAGGGAGCGGGTGTGTACATCGTCATGTGTTGTGCTGAATAGGACATAAATGGAGCAATTGTCATGGAT
>Ga0316207_10003189_pt1 | contig 15610 bp, 12 predicted proteins | sample 6weekpyrite_MG_FD_204943 | JGI IMG/M metagenome (GOLD analysis project Ga0316207, IMG submission 204943) | Microbial mat bacterial communities from mineral coupon in-situ incubated in ocean water Damariscotta River, Maine, United States -... | ecosystem: Environmental > Aquatic > Marine >... | reverse complement strand
TAATTGATAAGCTGTGGGAAAATGTCGTCAAGGCTAAGTGGGTTATCAGGTGTTTTATGTTCAATCATGACTCACGTTCATCCTGTGTAGAGAAGTTGTTGGAGTATGATCGGTAAGTGTTAATTATTTCTTACAAAATAATTAATTTTTTGTGAATAGTTACTGTCATGACAAATCAATGAAGCTGTAACTGGTTCGTCATATAGAGTCGTTATGATCAGAAATAGATATTACTTTTGAGCTATCTGTTTAATCTGGTTTAGCCTAATTATAGGAGTGACTATGTATTATTTAAAAGAGTGGGAAGACAGTTCGGTGACCTTAATGACTGATGAGCAGTCTTTATGGACGTTTAATAGCCTGTATGAGGCATATACAGTATGTAGAGAAATGTACGACCTTGGGCCGGAATTTGGCTGCACTGAGATAGAAAATGGAGTTGAGAATAGCTGATAGAGAAAGGTACAGCTTAGTCTTTACCTATATTTGATTCGTATTCTTCAATAATCTGGCTAGCGAGCGCTATGTCCGTATCCTGAACATGAATATTGGCAAATCCTGCCGGCGCCAGTTCACCAATACCACCTTGTAAATAATGCCCGCTGACATGAGCCTCAATACCATTTGCCTGCAAAAGCCCGGATACAATATGCGCTTCAATGATGTCACCGGCTCGATAAATTAGCTTCATGGTTGAATCCATTGACTAGAAAAACGATACCACTATCATATCTAAACCGCTAAATGATTGAAATAAAGACATTTTTTACCTTTCTGTGACATTGTTTTCACAGTGCCGTAACAAACAATTGTTGATCCTAAATTAAAATCTAGTTATCAGATAAATGGGGTATCAGGCTATGATTTACGGCTTATATGAAGAACAAGCTGAAGTTGATGATCTTGAATCACGCCGCCAGCACGAGAGATACGACTGTACAGACGTATCGGTAATCTATACACCATTTTCAAGTAGTTATCTAAAAGCAGTCAATTCCTCAATCCATACAGCAAAAGTTAAAGATATCAGCTTAAGCGGGTTATGCATTGAAGTTGATAATTCTCTGGCAGTAGGTGATGCCTTGTCATTGAGTGTTCGAGATGCGGAAAATAATAGTATTGAAGAGCTGAATGTGGAAGTCATGTGGTTTAAAATGACTGACAACAAGCGCTACAATGTAGGCCTGAGAGTACTACAGGAACTGGACCTGACTTTCGATGCTGACGAATCGGCAGTGGAAGAGCAGCAAAGCTCACTCAGCCAGAATTTGATATGCCCAAGCTGCAACGAAACCAGTTTTTACATGCCGGCTTTAAGTAATGAGCGCTCGACTACAGTGTTACATACCTGCTGTCGTTGTAACCATTCACACCCGATTACACAGGTGATTGCCTTTAACCGCGATTAGTTTGTTATAAAAATAGTAGTTATTCAGGTAACTACTATTCATTGATAATATCGTTATTATCAGTAATACCTCGCCGAGGCAGACTGTGATGTGATCTCCTCCATCCCTGCCAGTTAATACTCCTCAAAATGTTTAAGCAGCGTTAAGGTCTGAGGCTACTTCGTGCCTGAGAATAAATTAATAATGGTTAATAGTTCTTTGGCATTGTTATTGCTTTTATTAAATTTATGAAGAAGAAAGTTTTATTAGTTGGAAATGGGCAGTCGGTTAATGCGATGCTGGAAGAGTCTTTACTGGTTGAAGGCTATGTTCTGGTTGAGAAAGTTACCTCATGCACTAATCTGGTAAATGATATCAGGCAGTTTGTGCCAAGTGTTGTGGTTATTGATATGGAGTCTCCCGATGATGTTGTGTTTGATCGCTTAATCGAAGTTAATGCTCAGTGCCCCGTGCCTGTGGTTCTTTTTTCAGAAACAGGTGAAACACAAATAATAAAGAAGGCTGTGAAAGCAAATGTAGGGGCATTTGTGGCTGATGGTTTAACGACGAGAAGGGTTAAGCCGGTTATTGAATTGGCAATAGAAAGATTCAAAGAAATTAGTAATCTACAGTCCGAGCTGATCGATACAAAAAAACAACTGGAAGAAAGAAAAATAGTTGAGAAAGCTAAAGGAATACTGATGCTGAGAAATAGCGTCAGTGAAGATGAGGCTTATCAGTCAATCAGAAAGAAAGCCATGAAGCAGAATAAGAAAATAATTGAGATTGCAGAGAATGTAATTGAGTTAGCTGAAATGTTTAAGTAACTAAGTCGTTTTCGAATCGATGCACAGAAATGTGGCAAATATAAATATTTGAGGGCACTAATGTAATGCAAAATATAGCGTATCCCACTTATACAAATATGTAATGCGTGGCAGAAACGAATAAAAACGAGGTTTTTCGCTAAATAAATAAATTGGCACAGGCATTGCAATACAAGAAATAACAAATTGAAATAAATAATTTTACCCAACGGCGGGTAATTTAATTATTGGGCAAAGGCGTCCATACAACAGACTTTTATAAGTCTCGCGTGTGGACGCCTTTTTTTTGGATTTTAAAAACTGTGTTGAAACTATCGAGAGAGGCAACAATGAAAAGCTTTAAACCGGGAAGAAGAAATTTCTTCAAGAGCACTTTATTGGTAACAGCAATGGCGCTGGGATTAAGTGGTATGTCATCAAATGCTATGGCAGCAACAGGTGAACCAGAAAAAGAGGAACTGAAATTTGGTTTTATCAAACTAACCGATATGGCACCTCTGGCAATTGCTTATGAAAAGGGGTATTTCGAGGATGAAGGTTTATACGTCACACTGGAGCCGCAAGCCAACTGGAAAGTCTTGCTGGATAGAGTTATTGATGGAGAACTTGACGGTGCACATATGCTGGCAGGTCAGCCGCTTGGAGCAACAATTGGCTTCGGTACGCAGGCGCATGTGGTGACGGCTTTTAGTATGGACTTAAATGGTAATGCTATTACCGTTTCAAATAATGTGTGGAAACAGATGAAAGAACATGTTCCGCATAAAAATGGTAAACCGGTGCACCCGATTAAAGCGGATGCATTAAAACCCGTCATAGAAAAATACAAAGATGATGGTAAGCCTTTCAACATGGGTATGGTGTTCCCGGTCTCTACTCACAACTATGAGCTGCGTTACTGGCTGGCTGCCGGAGGTATTCACCCGGGTTTTTATGCGCCACACAAAGGTGATACCAGCGGGCAGATAAAAGCCGACACATTTTTATCAGTAACACCGCCGCCACAGATGCCGGCGACAATGGAGGCAGGAACAATTGAAGGCTACTGCGTCGGAGAGCCGTGGAACCAGCAGGCAGTGTTTAAAGGAATTGGCGTGCCGGTTGTCACTGATTATGAAATTTGGAAAGACAACCCGGAAAAAGTCTTTGGTGTGAGTAATAAATGGGCAGAGAAAAATCCCAATACTCATATAAAAGTCGTAAAGGCACTGATTCGTGCAGCACAATGGCTGGATGCTGAGAACAATAAGAACCGGCCTGAGGCGGTTAAAATCTTATCCAAGTCTCAGTATGTCGGTGCAGACTACGACGTGATTGCAAACTCAATGACGGGTACCTTTGAGTATGAAAAAGGTGATAAACGTGAAGTTCCGGATTTCAATGTGTTCTTCCGTTATAACGCAACTTATCCTTACTACTCAGATGCAATCTGGTATTTAACACAGATGCGTCGCTGGGGTCAGATCGCCGAGAAGAAACCGGATAGCTGGTACAAGGACATTGCGAAAAAAGTTTACAAGCCGGGTATCTATGCAAAGGCCGCTAAGGAGTTACTTGCAGAAGGCAAGGTTAAGGCAAAAGACTTTCCTGATTTTGTGACAGAGACGGGTTACAGAAAACCACAAAAACATTTTATTGACAATATTACCTATGACGGTAGCAAGCCAAATAGTTATCTTAAGAAATTTAAGATTGGTCTGAAAGGATCTGACAAATTGTAAGGATATGGAAATATGTAAATAAGGAATCCAAGAAGGATCTTTACAGGGACAGTGAGTTGTAAGCGGGAATCCTGGTCAGTGCATGAAGCACTGACCGGGAATTTACAACAAATGATGTAAAAGAAGATTGCTAAGTATATAGGTGAAATTATGAATACTCGTGTAGCGAGCATGTTTAACGGAATTAAAGTCAAAAAAAGTGAATTTAATATTTTTGAAAAAATAAATTCGTTTTTTTTGCATATGAAAAATAACTGGGATGATTATGTACGCAAGCTAATGTCGGCATTCGGTGTGCCGATGGCTGCATTTTTAATTTTCTTAGGTTTGTGGTCAGCATCAGCATCACAGATAGAAACGTCTCTGGGTGTCGTGCCCGGGCCTGCCAAAGTGTGGCAACAGTTCACTTCATTAATTGATGAACATAACGAAGAGGCGATAAAGGAAGAGAAGTTTTATCAGCGTCAGGAAAAACGCAATGCAGCAAAGCTGGCTAAAAATCCTGATGCAAAAGTTAAGATCAGAAGTTATACCGGTAAGCCAACGTTTATCGATCAGATTTTTACCAGCATTGGTACTGTCTTAATTGGTTTTTTCTTTGCATCTTTAATTGCGATTCCGCTGGGTATTTTGTGCGGTATCAGTAATACCGTATACCGTGCGCTTAATCCTCTGATCCAGATTTTTAAACCGGTATCGCCACTGGCATGGTTGCCCATTGTCACAATGATAGTGAGTGCGCTTTATGTAAGTGATGATCCGATGTTTGCAAAATCATTTGTGACCTCGGCAATAACGGTAACGCTGTGTTGTATGTGGCCGACCATTATTAATACAACGGTTGGTGTTGCTTCAATCGATAAAGACCTGATCAATGTGAGCCGTGTGCTGCGTTTGCACTGGGCGACGCATATTTTAAAAATTGTATTGCCTTCATCCGTACCGATGATGTTCGCAGGCTTGCGCGTATCACTGGGTATTGGCTGGATGGTTTTGATTGCCGCAGAAATGCTGGCACAAAACCCCGGGCTCGGAAAGTTTGTCTGGGATGAATTTCAGAACGGCAGTTCAAATTCATTGGCAAGAATCATGGTGGCGGTCTTTGTTATTGGTGTCGTAGGTTTTTTATTAGACCGCATAATGTTACTGATTCAGCGATCAGTGAGCTGGGATAAAACAGCAACAATCCGATAAATGTCCAGTGTGTAGAACAGGAGAAAGATATGAAAAAAGAACATTTAGTCATTACGGGAATGTCTATGGAGTTTCCAACACCGGCAGGGCCTTTTAAAGCGCTTGAGAATGTTGATTTAAGAATGGAAAAAGGTGAATTTGTTTCATTAATTGGACATTCAGGGTGTGGCAAGTCAACGGTGTTGAATGTGGTTGCAGGTTTATATCAGGCAACGGGAGGTGGCGTTGTGCTCAATGGCAAAGAAGTCAATGCGCCGGGTCCGGATCGGGCTGTGGTATTTCAGAACCATTCATTGTTACCGTGGTTAACGGCCTATCAAAATGTTGAACTGGCGGTCAAACAAGTCTCTAAAGACCGGCGTTCAAAACAGGAAATGAAAGACTGGGTCGAGCACAATCTGGAACTGGTGCATATGGATCATGCGATGCATAAGCGTCCATCTGAAATTTCAGGTGGAATGAAACAGCGGGTAGGCATTGCACGCGCACTGGCAATGGAGCCAGAAGTGCTATTGATGGATGAGCCCTTCGGTGCACTCGATGCCTTAACACGAGCACATATGCAGGACTCATTAATTGAAATTCAGGCACGTTTAAATAACACAGTGATTATGATCACGCATGATGTAGATGAAGCGGTCTTATTATCAGATCGCATCGTCATGATGACTAACGGCCCTGCTGCCACAGTAGGAGAAATCCTTGATGTGAATTTAGCAAGACCGAGGAATCGTGTCGCGCTGGCTGATAATGAAGAATATAACCATTACCGCGCTGAAGTATTTAAATTCTTATATGAAAGACAGCGTAACCCGGCCGATAAAGTGGCCTAAGCTGTCCATGTTCCCGGTGCATACAGGCGGATTCTGTATGTGAATTAGCAATCCCCGCCATGGATGGCGCTTTTAGATTAATGCTTAGAATAAGAGCGGTATTAACTCTGTCCGCACTGTGTTGGTGCGTCATTTCTGTGCGTGTGTCATAATTTTTTTAATGCTTTTCTCGCATTAAGTTTTGTTATTTCAATAGCTTACCATTCAATTTAGTTTTCACTAATATGCTGGCACACATGTTGCAATTACCCTGTTAAACGAATCACGCATTGATTTAATGCAAATGAATTTAGCGGCAGCCTGGAGCAGAGAATGAAAGAAAAACTAGTCGTCATCGGTAATGGTATGGCAGGAATCCGTACTGTTGAAGAGTTGTTAAAAATCGACCCGGATATGTATGACGTTACTGTGTTTGGTGCAGAGCCTTATGGTAACTACAACCGTATTATGCTGTCACCCGTGTTAGCCGGTGAAAAAACCATTGATGAAATCATGTTGAATGATATGCAATGGTATAAAGATAACGATGTGACTTTACACAGTGGTAAAGAAGTCACTTCTATCGATCGTATCAATAAAAAAGTCGTTGCAGATGACGGTACTGAAGAGTCTTACGACCGTTTATTAATTGCGACAGGTTCTGATCCGTTTATTATTCCGGTTCCGGGTAATGATCTTGATGGCGTGATTGCCTTCCGTGACATTAAAGATGTCGACACCATGATTGAAGCGGCTGGTGAGCATAAACATGCCGTGGTGATTGGCGGTGGTCTGTTAGGTTTAGAAGCGGCAAACGGCCTGATGGAGCAGGGCATGAGCGTGACCGTTGTTCACTTGATGGACAAGTTGATGGAACGTCAGATGGATGGACCGGCTGCTGCCATGTTAAAAGAGTCATTAGAAGAGCGTGGACTGCACTTTTTAATGGAAGCACAAACAGAAGCCATTATCGGTAAAGACAGGGTTGAAAAAATCCGCTTTAAAGACGGCTCAGAAATTTACGCTGATCTGGTGGTGATGGCTGTAGGTATTAAACCAAACATTACATTAGCTAAAGAAGCCGGCATTCATTGCGAGCGCGGTATTGTTGTTAACGATACGCTGCAAACTTATGACCCGGTAATTTATTCTGTTGGTGAGTGTGCTCAGCATCGCGGTGTTGCATACGGTCTGGTTGCGCCTTTGTTTGAAATGGCAAAAGTGTGTGCTAACCATTTAGCGAAAATGGGTATTGGCCTCTATGAAGGCACAATGACTTCAACCAAGTTAAAAGTGACTGGCATTGATCTTTTTTCTGCAGGTGACTTTATTGGTGATGACACAACTGATGAGTTAGTGTTTCAGGATAAAGCCCGTGGCGTGTATCGCAAGATTGTTGTTAAGAACAACAAAATTGAAGGTGCCGTTATGTATGGTGACACAATAGATGGCACCTGGTATTTCGATCTGATGCGAGACGGTACCGATATTTCAGAGTTCCGTGAAAACCTGTTGTTTGGTCAGGCGCATTTAGGTGACTCAGGTCATGGTGATGACAATCGTGTTGCTGCGATGTCAGACAATGCAGAAATCTGTGGCTGTAATGGTGTGACTAAAGGCGACATCGTTATTGCGATTAACGATAAAAAATTATTCACGCTGGACGAAGTGCGTGCACACACAAAAGCATCCAGCTCTTGTGGTTCATGTACCGGTTTAGTTGAGTCCATCATGTCGCACACCTTGGGTGGCGATTATTCAACAGCTCCACATCTCAAACCAATTTGTGGTTGTACTGATAAGTCCCATGACGATGTGCGTACGGCAATCAATGGCGGTGAACTGACATCTATCCGCGATGTATTAGATACGATGGAATGGAAAACCGAAGATGGTTGCAGTAAATGCCGTCCGGCAATCAACTACTATTTACTTTGCAAACATCCAGAGAAAAACCTTGACGATAACCAGTCACGTTTCATCAACGAACGTGCGCACGCAAACATTCAGGGTGACGGTACTTACTCAGTAATCCCTCGTATGTGGGGTGGCATGACCACGCCACAAGAATTACGTGCCGTGGCCGATGCCGCTGAAAAATACAATGTCGATACCGTGCACGTAACCGGTGGTCAGCGTATTGGATTGTACGGTATCAAGAAAGATGAATTGCCATTGATCTGGGATGACTTGAATAAAGCCGGTATGGTTTCAGGTCATGCTTATGGTAAAGCGTTACGTACAGTTAAGACTTGCGTGGGCCGTGAGTGGTGTCGCTTTGGTACGCAGGATTCAACCGGTATTGGTATCAAACTTGAACAGTTAAGTTGGGGTTCTTGGATGCCACATAAATTCAAGATGGCCGCATCGGGTTGTCCACGTAACTGTGCTGAAGCAACGATAAAAGATTACGGCGTTGTTTGTGTTGATTCGGGTTACGAATTACACGTCGGTGGTAATGGCGGTATTAAAGTTCGCGCAACTGATCTGCTTTGCAATGTTGAAACCGAAGACGAGGTGCTGGAATACAGTGCGGCTTACATGCAAATGTATCGTGAAGAGGCACATTACCTTGAACGTACTGCACCGTGGATCGAGCGTGTTGGTTTGAATAGTATTAAAGAAGCGATTGTGGATAACGAAACTAATCGTAAAGAATTGGCTGAACGTTTTAAATACGGCCAGACATTTATGCAGGATGACCCATGGGAAGAGCGCGCGAAAGGCGGTGAAGCTCATGAGTTCACACCAATGAAAGTTATCGGCTAATAATTAAAAGCTAACGTAATTGCCACAGCGTTAAGCGTAACATCAATGATTGCGCTAACGCTTTTAAAAAAGGTTTTAGAAATGAGTGACTGGATAGAAGTAGGACAACTAAACGATATTCCTAAACTGGGTGCCCGCGTGGTTAAAGCACCGGAAGGTGATATTGCTGTGTTCAGAACGGCAGAAGATAAAGTGTTTGCACTGCGCGACAAATGCCCACACAAAGGTGGTCAGTTGTCGCAAGGTATTGTGATGGGTAACAAAGTAGCCTGTCCTTTACATGACTGGAAAATTGAGCTTGATGCAGGTACAGCAGTAGCACCCGATGAAGGTTGTGCAGCAAGTTTTCCGATTAAGATGGAAGGCGAAATCATTATGTTGTCTTTGACTGCAAATGAAGGTTGTCCGAACGAATAAAAGTCATGAGTCGTAAGTCTAAAAGTAAAAGGTTTAAGTTTCTGACTTTAGGTTTTTGACTCGAGACTTACGACTTAATAAACAAAGACCAAAAGACCAGAATAGCCACTCTGTCAGTGGCGTTAGAAAATGTAAGAGAAAGAGTATGCTTTTCGGACGTAATAAAAAAAATCCAATTAAGATAGTAGATAAAGGTGTCGTGGAATGGAAATACACGACCTGTGGATATTGCTCGACGGGTTGTTCGATTGAAGTCGGGCTTGATAATAAAGGTGATGCACTTGCCTCGCGCGGGGTTGCCGATGCCGATGTTAACCGCGGTAAGTTATGTCTGAAAGGTATTTTTGAACACGAATTATTTAAGTCAGCGGGACGTGGGCGTGTACCGCTGATGCGTGAAAAGCGTTTTGAGGAATTTAAAGAAGCCAGTTGGGATCAAGCGCTTGATAAAACTTCCAGTGAAATAAAACGTATTCAGTCTGAACATGGTCGTGATGCTTTTGCGATTGTCTCGACTGGTCAGATCATGACCGAAGAGTTTTACACCCTGGGTAAACTGGCGCGAGGTGTTATCGGTACCAATAATTATGATGGTAATACGACGCTGTGCATGTCGTCAGCCGTATCCGGATATAAGCGCTCATTTGGTTCAGATGGCCCGCCGGGTTGTTATGAAGATTTTGAGCATACCGAATGTTTATTGGCTATTGGTTCTAATCTGCCTGAACAACACCCCGTCATTTACTATCGCCTGAAAGAGGCGATGGAAAAAAGAAAATTTCCACTGATTGTTGTGGACCCTCGTGTCACTATGCTGGCACAGATGGCCGATATCCATTTGCCGGTAAAGCCCGGTACGGATGTGGTTTTATTAAATGCGCTAGCTCACGTCATAATCAGTGAAGGTTTGGCTGATCGTGAATACATGCAGGCGCACACATCCGGCATTGAAGATTTTGAAAAACTGGTTGCGGAGTACGATCCGGAATCAGCTGCAAGGACTTGTGGTATCGATGCAGATACTATTCGAAATGTTGCCCGCACTTATGCCAAAGCCGGTGCGGCAATGACAATCTGGACCATGGGTATTAACCAGAGTATGCATGGTTCGGATGGCGTGGTAGGTATCAATAACCTGAACCTGATTACTGGAAATATTGGTAAGCCCGGAGGGACGAGTTTATCAATTACTGGTCAGTGTAATGCAATGGGAACAAGAGAGTGGTCCTCGTGTTCCGGGTTGCCAGGTTATCGTGTCCTTGAAAAGCCTCAAGACAGAAAAGAGATTTCAGAGTTCTGGGGTGTTGATGAAGGGTTTTTCCCGGAAAAACGCGGTCTGTTTATGACCGATATTTTTCCGGCTATTGAAAGCGGACAAATAAAAGGTCTTTGGATTATCGCAACGAATCCAATGACATCTATGACCAATACAGCACGTATTCGTAAGATTCTGGAAAAGTTAGACTTTCTGGTTGTGCAAGATGCCTATGAAGATGTTGAAACAAACGAGTATTCACATGTTTATCTGCCGGCTGCAGTCTGGGCAGAGAAAAAAGGCTGTTTCACGAATACAGAACGCCGTGTCAATCTCATCAATAATGTTGTGCCGCCGCATGAACAGTCAAAACCCGATTTCTGGATTTTTAACGAAATGGCAAAACGTTTTGATCATAATGTCACTTTCCCAGAAAGCACAGAAGGTGCATTTAATGAAATGCGTGAGTTATCAAAAGGACGCATGCTGGATTACTCGGGAATGAGCTACGAGAAGATTGAAAAAATGCGTGGTATACAGTGGCCTTATACTGAGGGCGCAGAAACTGATTCACAGCGTTTATACACTGATGGTAAATTCCAGTGGCCTGATCAAAAAGCAAAATTAATACCGTTACCGTTTGTTGATGGTAATGAACGCCCCGATGAGGATTTTCCATTCTGGTTAAATACGGGGCGCGTGGTTGAGCACTTTCATACCCGTACCCGTACCGGAAAAGTGGGCAACCTGAATAAATTTAGTCCAACACCGTATATGGAAATGAACCCTGATGCGGCAAAAAAACTCGGTATTGCACACGGTGGCTATGCACGTCTAACCACGCGGCGTGGTGATGCAGTTGTTATGGTGCAAACGACGCAACGTGTATCACCGGATATGGTATTCGTGCCATTTCATTTTCATGAATGTGTAAACCGGCTTGCATTGGGTTTATTAGATCCACACTCGAGACAGCCCGCATTTAAGCAATGTGCCGTAAAGATTGAAGCGGTAGAAAATCAGGATGCTGCGGCTGTACGTAATAAAGCAGCAAGAGCTTATTAAATGACTTCGACGCAAAGTCGCAGAGACGCAGAGGCCAGTTAAATGGGCTTTACAATAATTTACTTTGCGACTTCGCGTCTTTGCGACAAAAAATGTTTTTCAGGATTAAGAAATGTTTAAGGTACGTGAGAAAGAACCAGATTACGCTTTTATTCCCGATGTTGAATCTCCGGAAAAAAATCGTTACGGAAAATCAATAAACTTAATTGAAGAGTGCGCAGAACTTGCCGGCAAAAGCCTGAATATTAATGGTGATACTTCGATTGGCGATAATCCGAATCGCTATAAGCAGCATGGTTTTTATTTTAATGCGGATAACTGTATTTCCTGTCATGCCTGTGAGTCGGCCTGTAGTGAAAAGAACGATCTGCCACCACATCTGGCCTATCGAGCTGTTGGTTATGTCGAAGGGGGAAGTTACCCTGCATACACGCGCCTTAATATTTCAATGGCCTGTAATCATTGTGATGATCCTGTTTGTTTAAAAGGCTGTCCAACGCGAGCCTATACAAAGTTTGCTGAGTACGGTGCAGTCTTGCAAGACCCTGATATTTGTTTTGGTTGCGGTTATTGCACCTGGGTTTGTCCTTACAATGCACCTCAGTTAGATATGACAAAAGGTCACGTACATAAATGTAATATGTGCGTTGATCGCTTAGAGGTCGGTTTAAAACCGGCATGTGTTTCGGCTTGTTTAGGCAGCGCACTGGACTTTGGTGTGATTGAAACCACACCAGAAAATCGTGATCAGTTAGAGAACACCATTCCGGGTTTCCCTTCGCCGGAAATTACTAATCCTAACATCCGTTTTGAGCAGACAAAAAGTCTACCGCGTGAAATGACTCGCACAGACAGTATTCCATTACGATATGAACGTGATGAGCAAGGTCGTCCGGGTGATTCTAAATTCCATACAAAAGTGCGTAAGTCGGATAAAGCAAAAGAATGGAATCTTTCCAGACTCCGCTCCCGGGAAGATCCGCTGGTTATTTTCACACTCATCAGTCAGGGTGTGATTGGTGCATTTTTATTAATATTCCTTGCGCCTTTATTTGGAATGACATCGCTTAGTGCAGAAAATTATCCGCTAGCTTTTCCGGTGACACTTTTCGCTCTGCTGGGTTTAGAAACTTTTGCATTGGCATTATCGACCATGCACTTAGGTAAGCCACATCGTTTTTACCGTGCATTTAATAATCTGAGGTATTCGCCGGTAAGCCGTGAAGTCGCCAGCATCGCCGTGTTCTTTAATTTGTTTGCCGCTTATACCGTGCTCACCGTGTTTAGTGGGTTATTTGATTTCTTGCCACAGGGATTTTACCAGGGGCTTGTGTCTGTAATGGGCTGGGGTGCTGCGATTGCAGGTCCGGTTGCATTGTATTTTATGCACAGTATTTATCGAATAAAAGCACGTCCGTTCTGGAATCACTGGCAGGTGTTGTCATCTTTTTATGGCTCTATGCTGAGCCTTGGCTCGCTGGTTGTACTGGCTGCTTTTGGCTTGCTTGCCCTGTTTGAAAAACAAACAATGCTGCCGTTGATTAATTATATTGCACTACCATTAATAGCAGGCTTACTGATTGAAGCATTCGGTTTGATACGCCATCGTGTGGATCTGAATAAGCAGGGTGGTGAGGGTGCAGCTTCTTTTTACGAGCAGACGACAACCTTTGGAAAAACCTATCTATTAAGGAATGGTTTGATGGCACTAAGCATTGTCGTTGTTGCTGTGTTGTCATTGTCGCAGGCAGATGGCGTAATGGTATATGGTCTGTGGATGATAACTTCATTGATGATTTTAAGTGCAGCTTTTATCGGCCGTGCATTGTTTTATGTGTTGGTTATACCGACAACAATGCCGGGTGCCTTCTTCTGGCGTAATAAAGGCTTTCAGGAGCATGCGCGTGAAACCGGCCTGGCAGACATGGAACAGGTTGGCGTGCTGCCCGATATCCATTAGAAAATATTCAAATGCACAGTGTACGATTGTTAATAGTAACGAAACAGGCAGCTATCTATATGCGTAGCCACTATAAAACACGTAAGGTAGAGAGTGGTAACCGATGCGCAGCTTCATAAAGCATTCCTGTCCGGAACGCTTGAAAAGAGGAAGCATTGACTGCCCTGTGGTGTAGTAAAGTAAGCGCTCATTTAACCAGGCGATTATGATCAGGTGATGCGATATAATCAGGCTATGGTATCCAAATCACTCAGAGACAATGCCAGTGAACTTGAAAAAGCCGTCTTTATTGCGGTTTATAATTCCCGCCAGCAGCGTTTTAATCGGGGTATTGCAATGATTTCACTGCATATCAAGTACATTAGTTGTGGTTTGATTCTGGTCTGGCCTGTTTATCTCTTATTCATTTTGCTGGTTATGTCACCCGCTACCGCTGAGTATATCTGGTATGCGCTGGCTTTTATTCCAGGCCTTATTTTTTGGCTGCGCATTTTTTATAAAAGTGCGATAAAAGAATATCGTCGTATGGTAAAAAACCATATTCTCAACAAAGGTTTTATCAGAGGTTTAATTTTTGAATGAAGACCGTTAAAACAACCTGTCCATACTGCGGTGTTGGCTGTGGCGTTATTGCTTCTCTGAGTGAAGAAGGGAGTGTTCAGGTTAAGGGCGACCCGGAACATCCATCAAATTATGGGCGGCTTTGTTCAAAAGGTGCGGCACTGGCAGATACTATTGGATATGACGGCCGACTACTCTACCCCGAAGTGTATGGGGAAGCAGAGAACTGGCCGAATGCACTCAATTTTGTGGCTGACAAGTTTAATTCTATACTCCGTAAGCATGGCCCTGATTCGGTAGCATTTTATGTCTCGGGGCAGTTGTTAACGGAAGACTATTACGTTGCGAATAAACTAATGAAGGGATTTATTGGTAGCGCAAATATTGATACAAATTCGCGTCTTTGCATGTCTTCTGCCGTGGCCGGTTATAAGCGTGCCTTTGGTGCTGATGCTGTTCCGTGTTCCTATGATGACCTTGAGCGTGCAAAACTAATTGTGCTGACTGGTTCGAACACAGCATGGTGTCATCCCGTATTATTTCAGCGTATTAAAAAGGCAAAAGAAAATAACCCTGATCTGATGATTGTGGTTATCGATCCCAGACGAACGCCGACCTGTGAAATCGCTGATATTCATCTGCCGATAAAGCCGGGTAATGATCATATTTTATTTAATGGTTTGTTACAGTACCTGAATAAAGAAGGGGAAAAAAATGAAACCTTTGTTAATGCAAGTACAGAAGGTCTTGATGCTGTATTAGAAAGTCTTGAGGAATATGATCTCAATAGAATAGCAAATGACTGTGATTTAGAGACTGACGTGCTGGAAAGTTTTTATCAGTTATTTTCCAGAACTGAACGTGTTGTGACGATGTTTTCTCAGGGGATTAACCAGTGGTCAAATGGAACTGATCGCGTAAATGCTATTGTTAATTGCCATTTAATAACGGGAAGAATTGGCAGGCCGGGTATGGGGCCGTTTTCAATTACAGGTCAGCCTAATGCCATGGGTGGGCGTGAAGTTGGTGGTTTGTCTAACCAGCTGGCGGCACACATGTCGATTGAAAATAAAGAGCATCGGGCATGTGTTAAAGAGTTCTGGCAGTCACCAAATATTGCAGAAGAAGAAGGCCTGAAAGCCATTGATCTGTTTAAAGCGATACATGCTGGAAAAATTAAAGCAGTATGGATAATGGCAACAAACCCTGCGGTGAGTTTACCAGATACCGAGTTTGTCCGTGAGGCCCTGGAGAAGTGTGAGTTTGTGGTTGTCTCAGATTGTGTGCGTGAAACGGATACAACTCAATATGCTGATGTATTATTTCCCGGACAAACATGGGGAGAACGTGACGGAACGGTTACCAATTCTGAAAGAAGAATCTCGAGGCAACGGTCTTTTCTGGCAAAACCAGGGGATGCGAAACCAGACTGGTGGATTATCTCGGAAGTTGCAAAAAGAATGGGGTTTGCAGAAAGTTTTCACTACGACGAACCGCGCGATATATTTATCGAACATGCTGCACTGTCCGGTTATAAAAATAAGTCTGAACGTGTGTTTGATATCAGCCACTTAAAAGATCTTTCCTATCAGAATTATGATGAACTGGAACCGGTGCAATGGCCTGTGAGTGAAAAACATC
>Ga0316207_10003188_pt1 | contig 15616 bp, 15 predicted proteins | sample 6weekpyrite_MG_FD_204943 | JGI IMG/M metagenome (GOLD analysis project Ga0316207, IMG submission 204943) | Microbial mat bacterial communities from mineral coupon in-situ incubated in ocean water Damariscotta River, Maine, United States -... | ecosystem: Environmental > Aquatic > Marine >... | reverse complement strand
CTTCTAGATCCAGGCAATTCTCCGCGTTTGGCAAACCGGTGTTCGCAATCCAGCCTGCCAAGGGCACATTTCGTTGGCGAATATTTTCATAGGTCAGCAAAGCATGATTCAGGCAACCAAGACGTATTCCCACCACGAGAACGATGGGTAGGCCAAGCTGAGTCGCTAAATCAGCAAAACTCTGATGTTCATTCAATGGTGCAAGCCAGCCCCCAGCGCCCTCAACAACAATACGATCAGCACGACTTGCCAACTCCTGAGCTTGCCCAACTAAGGTATCAGTATTAATGATGATATTTTTTTTTGCCGCGGCAAGATGAGGAGCCATAGGTGGTGCAAAAGCATAGGGATTTACTTCATCATAGCTAGCTTCTGCCTGCATGTGCTTCATCATTAATAATGCATCCTCATTGCGCAAACCTTCTCTGGTTTGTTCGCAGCCACTTGCAACGGGTTTCATTGCCACCGTTGAAAGGCCTTGTTGCCGATATGCCTCTAACACGCCTGCTGCACACAGAGTTTTGCCCACCTCGGTATCTGTACCTGTTATAAAAACACCCTTCATTCTATCGAGCCTCGCAATGTTTCCAGACTAACCCCTGCTGGTTGCTCACCCGGTTTAGTTTCATCGCACCAGGCGTGGCCATAGACCACTTCATAACTGGCCGGCAACACACCATCAACACGAAATTGTTCATAAGCTTTAACAACTGCCTGTAATCGTGACTTACTGGTTAAATTTCGTGAGCGCTGCTGACCAATATTATGTGCACCGATATCTTTGAGTTCGCGCATCAGCGCGTAAGCATCAGTGTAAGTCAGTGTGATTGTTTCTACATCCATAACCGGTTGCGATAAGCCTGCACGCAACATGGCATCGCCAATGTCATGCATATCAATAAAGTCATGTACATGTTGTTCAGTATCGACTTCTGCCCAGCTCGCCCGTAATTCTTTTAAAGTATCAGGGCCGAAAGTTGAAAACATAACAAAACCACCCGGACGTAGCACACGTCTAAATTCACTAAACACATCGTCAAGTGAAGCGCACCACTGCAAAGCCAGACTTGAAAAAATCAGGTCAACAGATTTATCTGCAACAGGAAGCGCCTGAATGTCACCACAAATAGTGCGTAGAGGTCGTCGCCAACTGGAGCGGCGTTTAACTTCTTTTAGCATGGGCAAAGCAATATCGAGACTAAATACTTGTGCACCTTTATATTGCTTTGCCAGACGTGCGGAATATTCACCCGTTGCGCAACCTAAATCTAAAATACGTTTTGGAGTAGCCTTAATGTATTCAAGTCGCTCAAGTATTCGTGTCGCCACTTCACGCTGCAACACAGCTGCTTCATCATAGGTTTTTGCCGCATTGCCAAATGATTTTCTAACGGCTTGTTGTTGGTAGTGCGTAATGTCGTTCACTTCGCTTCCTTTTGCTGTATTGCATTATCTTTAAAACAAAAGTCAGCAAGCGCCTGACAGAATTGTTCCGGGTGTGAAAGAAAAGGCGCATGGCCTGCCTGTTTAATAGCAACAGACTCAAGATTGGAAATTAATTTATTTAATGTCGATGGTAACGACGCAGGAATTAATGTGTCACGCTCGCCGGTTAGCAATAATGTCGGTGTTGTTATATCAGGCAACTTATTTCGCAAATCAGTCTCCAGTAATAATTGCATACCAATATCTAAGGCCTCTGCTTTAGGTTCAGGCTGTAATAGTGTTTTACGTAACACGCGACTATCCTGACTAGCCGTTTCACTGCCACGCGTTTGTAATGCAATGAAGCGCAAAAGACTGGCATGTGGATCCCTAATCACTTGTGTATGAAAATCACGAAATGTTTTTTCATCTACGGCGTCATGCCAATCATCGGTAGTGATGAATTTTGGTGTTGAAGCCAGAATAATTAATTTTTCCACACGTTGTTGTGCAATGCTTGCGACGTATTGTGCAAGCAAGCCACCCAATGACCAGCCTAGCCAAATCGCCCTTTGCGGTGCGACCTTAAGTGCAGCCTCAGCCCACCCATCAATGCTGTTATCGACCACTAAACCACTCTGGCCATGCCCTGGCAGATCAATACAGGTGATATTAAATTTTTCAAGTAAGTTCGGTAAAACACTTTGCCAAACGCCACTGTGTGCGCCCCAGCCATGCACCAACACTAATGCAGGTTTACTTGCGTCACCCTGTTGCGTCGTAGACAAGTTGCTCACGCAAACGACTCCAGTGCTGACAATAACTTTTCCACCTGTTTCTCAGTGTGAGTTGCACTCAATGTAATACGCAGTCGCGCCGTATCGGCAGGAACTGTCGGGGGCCGAATTGCACTCACCATAATACCTTGCTCAGCCAGACCCCGGCTCATCGCCACCGCTTTTTCGGCACTGCCTACAATCACCGGTTGTATCGGTGTTGGTGAATCCATCAGGTTTAAACCTAACTGTTCTGCACCTTGTCTAAATTGCTGTATTAAGCTCTGCAGTTTTTCACGCCGATCACTGGCATGCTTAAGTATTTTTAAACTGGTTCGGGTTGCTTCCGCTATGGCCGGTGGCATTGCTGTTGTAAAAATATAACTGCGTGCAGATTGAATTAATGTCTCAATCAATTCTTCGCTGCCTGCGACAAAGGCACCAAACGTGCCAAATGCCTTTCCTAAAGTACCAATCAAAATATCGACATCATCATTACAATTATAATGTTCAACGCAACCAAGTCCCTGTTGACCCAACACACCGAAACCATGTGCATCATCAACTAACAATGCCGAATTGCTCTTGTCTATTTGTTTTATCATTTCAGGTAAAGGTGCAATATCGCCGTCCATGCTGAACACACCATCGGTCATAATGATTTTTTTTGTATCCGCATTGTCTTTAAGTCGAGAGGCTAACGATTCAACATCAGCGTGTTGGTAGCGTAATAATTTTGCAGCGGACAGTTTTGCCGCATCGAGCAGCGAGGCATGTACTAACTTATCTGCAACAACCAGATCATTTCGACCCAGTAAGGCACTGACCACACCAAGGTTAGCCATGTACCCGGTAGAAAATAATAATACTCTCTCCCGCCCGGTAAATTCTGCCAACTCTTCTTCCAGCGCATGATGCGCAGAACTGTGTCCATTAATTAAATGAGCCGCCCCACTACCTACTCCATATTTATCTACTGCATGTTGCAAGCTTTTGGCAATACGCGGATCAGCGGCGAGACCTAAATAATCATTACTACAAAAAGATAATACCGGCTTGCCATCACACAGCTGTTCAGGCTGCTGCATGCCATCGCACACTTTACGTGTTCGATAAAGATCCTGCTCCTGTTGTTGCCGGAGAAACGTCTTCAGCTCAAACATACTTAAACTTCAGAACAACTCGTCGCTTCAGTCCGTAACCCCAGACGTGAAAATAATTGCATGTCTTTATCTGATTCAGGATTAGGCGTAGTCAGTAACTTCTCACCATAAAAAATTGAATTAGCACCTGCGAAGAAACACAAGGCCTGTGTTTCATCATTCATATTTTCACGACCCGCGGATAACCGCACATACGAGGCTGGCATTAATATTCTTGCGACGGCGATACTGCGAATAAACTCAAAGCTGTCGAGCTCTTCAACTCCCTCTAACGGTGTTCCTTCTACCTGTACTAATAGATTGATCGGAACGCTTTCCGGATGTTTCTCCATTGTCGCCAGCTCATACAATAATCCTGCGCGGTCATGACGATCTTCACCCATACCCACGATGCCGCCACAACACACATTCATTCCGGCATCACGAACATATTTGAGTGTTTCAAGTCGATCTTCATAAGTACGGGTCGTGATGATGTCGCCATAATATTCACGAGAGGTATCAAGATTATGATTATAATAATCCAGCCCGGCCTGTTTGAGTGTCTTAGCCTGATCTTCTTTCAGCATGCCAAGTGTCATACAGGTTTCCAGCCCCATCTCTTTGACACCCGATACCAGCTCAACAATGTAATCTACATCACGGTCATGCAGGCTGCGCCACGCCGCCCCCATACAAAAACGTGATGCGCCCTTTTCTTTTGCAGCACGTGCTTCTTTAAGGATATTTTCTATCAGTAGCAGTTTTTCTTTTTCCAGCCCCGTATCATGGTGGGCACTTTGTGGGCAGTAGGCACAATCCTCAGGGCAAGAGCCCGTCTTAATACTCATTAATGTGCTGACTTGCACTGTATTCGGATCAAAAAATTCACGATGCAGACTCTGAGCACGAAATAATAAATCATTGAAGGGCAGTTCAAATAACGCTTCAATCTCGGCCACGCTCCAATCGTGGCGAATTGGACTTGCCTGATTCGCATTGATTGCGTTATCCGCCATGACGGTCGTACGAGGGGTCGACATAAGAGATTTCTCCAAAACAGCATAATATGGTTAGAATGAGTGCATAGTAGCCAGCATGGGCTGGTTGTCAACGGGAAGGGAATCCTATGGTTGACCATTGGTTAAAAAATAGTCTATACAACTGTCTGCCTCAAGCCTGCTTGTTGTGTGGCGAGACAGTCTCAGGCAAACAGAATTTTGCTCTCTGTCGGCACTGTGAAGGCGAGTTACCCATACTCGGTGAAACATGCCAGCGATGTGCAAACCCGTTGGAAAAGAGATTAGACAAGCTTAAGAGTGTCTTTTACCAACCTGCATTGCTACAAACCAGAGAATGTGGACAGTGCCTCAGCAAGCAACCCTACTTTGACCACGGCATCGCCTTTTTCCCCTATATCAGCCCTTTTGACCATTTTGTGCAAGCGGCCAAGTTCAAAGGGAAATTATCAACAGCACGATTATTAGGGCAGTTACTGGCACAGCAACTCGTTAATTGTATCGAGCAACTTGATTCCCTTCCTGATGGGCTACTTCCGGTTCCTTTACACCCTTCTCGCCAGCGTGAACGCGGCTACAATCAGGCTTATGAAATGACGCTACCCGTTGCAAAGCGTTTACAAATACCCATTTTGGGCAAGCTCGCTACACGTATTACAGCAACGCCACCACAAACAAGCTTATCTTTAAAGCAACGTAAAAAGAATTTACAACATGCCTTTGAGGTTCATGATGATCTTACAGATCTACACATCGCTATCATTGATGATGTCATGACGAGCGGTGCAACGACCAATGCGCTGGCTCAAAAGCTCAAACAAGCTGGGGCAAAACAAGTATCCGCGTGGTGCTTTTGTCGTGCCGAACCACCTTCATAGCTATGAAAAATAAAAAACTGGAAATAAATCATGGTTTTCGCATAATGTGACCTGGATCTCATGTATTGCGTAGGGTTTTAACTACGCTTAACCCATGGACAGAATGGCTGCACATATTATGCACGACACCAACAGTGATTCTCGAACACTTCAACGCCACATGCGGGTGTTGATCGACGAGGCTCGTCGCAATGAAGATAAGTATCAGCGACTGCAATCACTCGAACTGCTACTGCTTGGTGCCAATAATTTGTCTGAATTGATTCGCATGGTGATCATGCAATACCCTCAGGACTTCGAGCTGGATGCAATTAGTCTCATTTTAGATGATCCTCACCATGAAATACGTACCATACTCGAAGACGAAGATGTCGTACTTAATGACTATCCGCAACTCAGATTTAACGAACAGACTAATGTTATTCAAAATGATTTATTTACATCACATCTTCCTGAACTAGGTCCTTACAAAACAAACCTGCACAGCAAATTATTTAGTAGCCACAACAAATCCCTGAATAGTATTGCCCGGCTGCCTCTGGTCCGTCAGGGACGTGTTATTGGTTGCCTTAACTTAGGTAGTCACGATAATCGTCGCTATATAAACGGTACAGGTACGGAGTTACTACAACGACTCTCGGCAATTATTACTATCTGTCTTGAAAATACTCTCAATCTGGAGCGCCTTAAGCGCACCGGTCTGACTGATGCCCTTACTTCATTAAATAACCGACGCTTTTTTGATCAGCGTATTATTGAAGAAATCGAACGCTCGAGACGAAACAACCAGCCACTCTCTTGCCTGTTTATTGATATCGATTTTTTCAAAAAAATTAATGATGACCATGGACACCCTATTGGTGACAAAGTATTACAACAAATTGCCAAACTGCTCGATGAACATATGCGTCGCAGTGATGTGCTGGCACGTTTTGGTGGTGAGGAATTTGCCATACTCTTAAGTAATACCGCAGCAGATACTGCAGAAGAAACCGCTGAACGTCTTCGTAGTGCCGTTGAATTAAGTCAAATCCGAACTGCTGAACAGGATGCTGATCTTAATTTAACGATTTCAATTGGTGTAGCCACATCTTATCCTGCTCACAATGTGCTCAATATTGAACAACAATCTGAATCTCTGCTAACAACCGCAGATCAAGCTTTATTGGATGCGAAACGAAAAGGACGAAACCAGGTCTGTATTGCCAAACAACATACCCAGCAGTAATAGACTGCTAACTACTTAATTGTGCAATCCGGGTGTTTATAAAGCGACGTAACTCAGCCGTTAAACCTTGCGTTTGTAACGACTTATTATAAGCAGCTAGGGCATCTTCATTTTGTTGTAACGATTGCAATGATAATCCCAGGCCCATCCACCAAATCGCTCTGGATGGGAAACTAGCCAATAATTTTTTATATACCTCGGCGGCTTTTTTATACTGTGCACCGCGCTGATACAGCGCCGCCAACAAGGCATAGTATTCACTATTCGGCGCAACTGCCGGTTGCATACGTTCAAGCAAGTCAACCGCTAATGGATCTTGCCCACGCTCTGTATAAATTCTTGCCAACAACAATCTAAAGGGCACGTGGTTTGGATGTTGGATACCTGCCAACTCTAAAACTTCAATGGCTTCGTCATAGGCTTGCTCTCTAAACAAAACAGCAGCCAATGTTTGTCTTGCTTGCAAATGAGCAAAGTCCAGCGCCAGTACCTGACGTAATGATTCTTTAGCTTTACCAACTTTACCTTGCTGCATTAACAGGCTGGCTTTTGAAAATTCAAGCCTTACTTGTTCATCCTTAGACAGGCTACGATTGGTTTTACTAAATGAACTAGCTGGCTCGGGCTCTACCACCACATTCTCGACTGGTTTAACTTCTGGCAACACCATTGCTAGAACCGTAAACTTATAATCCGCCTGTTGAGTGCCCTCATGTTGTTTAATTAATAATCGCCAATCATCCTCGGCCTTACCCAAATTAACATGAAGCTGTAATTCTGATTCAGAAATAATTTTTACCTGCCAGGGCTCAAGCTTTTTAAATTCCCGCCCGTCATTCCATTCCATCGTCACCTCAAGAGGTGCAATAAAGCCTCGCCCAAACACTGTTAATATTTCTCTATTGCCTGTTGCGCGAACGGGAGAAGGAAGGATAGTTGATATGACTATTTCTTCAGCAATCGATTCTGCAACCGACTCCTCTACTACCTGCTTATCAGCAACAATACTCTCATCAATAGCGGGTTCTATTATTTCAACTTTTTCAACCGGTGCAATTTCCTGAACAACGCTCTTGTAAACCTCTGCTTTTGGTTTGGCAACAACCTCAGGTTTAGTCTCGACGACATTTATTTTTTTATCTTGCTGGGAATATTCCTCTAAATAAAACCAGGTTGCAGCGCTTGCCGTAAATAAGAAAATAAAAAACACCGGCCATACCTTGCTGCGTTTTTTCACCGGTACTTGATCATTAGAACCTGCATCCAGATCATCCAGCATTCCTTCATTATTATCAAAACCCTGCGCACGCCTTTGCTCCAGATCTTTGAGCATTTGATTAATAACACTCATGACAAACGCCCCATATACAAATAAACGCCTACCGCAATAAGCAATGATGCAGCTAAACCAGACAAACCAACAAGCCAACGTTGCTTACCGGAACCTGTGCTGCTTGCATCCTCAGTATCATCTATTGCCGCTTGCATATGCGTTGGTAGAATTTTCTTCGCACCCTGGCCGTATGCGACCATTAGCGACTTATGTGCAAGAATATTTATCAACCGGGGTATCCCACGACTTGCTTCAAATATTTGTTCTATCACTCGACCACTAAACAGTGTTGCACCTGCATAGCCTGCAGTTAATAATCGATGTGCAAGATAAGCCTGAACACCTTCTTTATTCATAGGCACTAATGAATATGAAAAAATTATACGCTGCTTAAGTTGACGAATTGATGGCTTTTCAAGCATTTCGTTTAATTCAGGCTGACCAAAAAGTACTATCTGCAACAACTTGCTTTTTTCTGTTTCCAAATTAGTTAATAAACGTAATGCTTCTAGCGATTTCTCAGGCATCGCCTGCGCTTCATCGATCAACAAAACAACTTTCTTGTTTTCTGCTGTCAATTCAATCAATCGCTCATTAATTAATTTAAGGACATTGTGCTGATTAGCGCTTTTAGCACACTGTAAATTCATTTCTTCAGCCAGGGCTAAATTGAGTGCTGATGGACCTAAATTAGGATTTGGCAAATACGCGGTTACATACTGTTCATCATTCGATAGTTGATTCAGCAACTGACGACATAATAGCGTTTTACCTGTTCCAACTTCACCGGTAATTTTTATAAAACCTTCGCCGCTGCGTAATGCGACCTGCAATACATTCATTGCCTGTTGGTGACTGGGATTGTTGAAATAAAAACCGGTGTCGGGGGTAATTGAGAAAGGCTGTTCACTCAAAGAAAAGTGTTCTAAATACATGCCTTACCTCTTAAACATAAAATCAAATGACAGTATTAACTATCTTTGTTCTGAACCATTAAGCGTTTTTAAACGGTTCACTGATTGTTTAATTGTATTTTTCCACGCAGCAGGAGTATTTACAACAATCGGACGAAGCAAAATTACGAGTTCACTTTTACGATTTGACTCAACTGTATGCTTAAACAAAGAACCAATAACCGGTAAAGAACCTAATACAGGTGTTGCACCAACACGTTCCCTTGTGGAATTTTGCATCAGCCCGCCAATAACGATGATCTGGTTTGATTTGGCTCTTACGATACTATCAGACTCGCGCACACTACTTTGCGCTAATGGCAAACTTTGTATCTCGCCACCGATAGTAAAGCTTTTAACCTGCTCAGCGACTTCACTAACTGTTGGATGGATATGTAATATAACATTATCATCTTCGTCGATTTGTGGAATCACATCCAGTGCAATCCCTGAAAAGAATGGCGTTAATACTACGGTAGGAGAACTGGTTGTGGTTGTGCCTGTTACTGTCGTGTTCGTTACACCGGTAACAAAAAATTCATCACTACCGACTTTTATTACAGCCTTCTGGTTATTAATTGTTGATACGCGTGGACTTGATAGCACTTGAACATTACCTTGCGTTTCAAGCAGCTCAATGAAGGCGGTGAAATCATTCAAATTTAATGCCAGTGAGAATACCCCACCAAATGCTGTATCAACGATACCAGTAAACGGCGCGACACCTGGTTGTAAGTTAACATTACTGCCATCATTAATCGTCGTGCCGGTACCATCGAAAATACTACCACCACCTGACTGTGCTCCAAGAACTGTTTTACCTTCCCCTGGTTGACCGAGTGCTGTCCAGTTAATACCAGCTTGATATCCATCACTCAATTCAACTTCAATAATTTTTGCTTCAAGAATAACCTGACGTTCCACTACGTCCTGAGTTGTTCCCAAAAATTGCGATACATCACGTATTTCAGCCGGCATTGCCCGCACCACGACCACGCCAGACTGAGGATTAATGATGACACTTCGACCATCTTTATTGCCCACAATCGCCTGTAAAGCGACGCGTAATTCAGACCAAAAATCAGCTTCAGATTCTGTTTCAACCTGACTACCGGATAATTCAGACAGTGATGAATCATTTTGCGTCGTAGTGCTTGAACTACCGCTACTTGTACCACCCGTAGTCGTTGAGTCTGCTGAAGGCTGCGATATCTGTCCTGAACTAACGCGTGTTTGAGATTTGCCTTTGCGTTTTACATTCAAGTAATTAACCTGAAAAATTCTTGACTGCAAACGTCTTGGCATAACCTGATAGAGACGATCTTTTAAACTGTATTCATAACCATAGACATCACGCAATACAGACATTACACCGGGAATGGTGACATCTTTCAGTTTCAGTGAGATTTGACCCGCCACATCAGGATGAACAACCATATTATATGATGTGCCCTCAACCAGCCCCATAAAGAATGTTGCTGCCGGTGCATTATCGACACCAATATCAAAACGTGTTTCAGGAATTTTTGCTGCGGTTGGTACATTAATATTAATAGGTGGTAATAGCGCATCATTAACAGATTGTGGTGTCGTCGAAGAAACCTGTGCCGCATTCTTCGTTTCATCTAGTATTTTATCAATGTCGGCGTTAGTGTTTTTAGGGCCTGATGAAGAACACGCAGACAATGAAACCATCAACACTGTAGTCATCAATAGCGTGCTTACTTTGATGTTAGATTGTTGTCTATTATTTTGATTCATTGTCTCACTACCCTTGTTAAACCTACTCTTCATGTACAGTCTTCACTGCAACAGGAAATAATTCTAAACTAATAACCTTGCCACGGTGTTTCAGCTTAACTATCGTTTTATTAATACTCTCTACTCTTGCACCAGCCAGTGTGTCACCCACCTGCACTGACTGACCATTAATAATGGCAATACTACGTTGCGCTGACATCAAGATAGAACTCAACTTCCAGGTAGTCGTTGCTGCATCTGTGTCTTTAGTCGCAATACTAGCCACCCCATCAGGTGGCAATGTTGGATCATCCAGTTGTGCCCACAATGATGATGCCATTAACAGACCATAAACAGTCGTGACAACTATCAGAAAATAGTTCTTGTTTCGACGCAAACTAAACACCAATCCATGCCTCATTCAGGCTTAATGTTTTAATTGTAATAATAACATTTGCCTTTGGATAATCTTCCACACTAAAATCGACACTCCCCCAATAAAACTGCTGTGAGAGTTTTTCTAGCTCTTGCATATACTTTAGCGTACTCAAATAAGATCCCTGAAACTCTATTTGTAAAGCATGCTGATAAACACCCGGCAAGGCTCTCTTGCTGCGCTTATCTTTATTCTTATCAAGTGTTTTGGAATCACCTAATGGCTTGGGCGATAATGCTTCTACACGGATTAATTTTAAATCTGTTTCACGTGTCAGGACATCTTCCAGCACCTGTGCCATTTTTGCCGGGTCAATTAAATCTACCGTCATTTGACGTAAGCGTTGATTGAGGCTTTGCATGGCTGTGCGCAAAGAATCAATGTCTTTTAAGGTTTGCGCATCAGGGTTGCTGCCAGCACGTTTTAATACCTGTGTTTGCTGGTCTCGTACACGTGCTAAATCTTTATTTTGTTTTTTAACTTCCGCCTGTAATTGCTTTGCCTGGGCCGCTAAAGGATCTAAAAGTACTTTTTCCCAAATAAGAAATACAGCAAAGATAATTGCGAACAAAATTAATGCCCTTTCACGCAGACTTTGGCCATCAATCCACTGAGCTAATTGTTCTATGCGCTGTTTCACTGGCTGTCACCTGCTAAAACTGTGCGTAATGAAAACTTGATGGCCGCACTATTATCTTCATCGCGCTGCATATTGAATATTTGAAACTGACTCCCGGCAAAGCTTTCCTCTTCTGATAAGGCCTGTAAAAATTGCGGCACTAATTCAGGTTCCAGAGCACTGCCATAAATACCAATCACATCACCGCCATTATCAAGTTCAAGCCTGCGGATCCACATCCCCTTTATATGCTTACGAGCAATACCCGCAAAATATGATGAGAAACCATTACTGTTACCAATACTTCTTCCTGATAAAGTATTCACCAGATACTGCTTGGCTTTCTTTTCACCTTGTAAGTCTTTTAATTGTTGTTCAATCAAGCGGCTTTTTTGTTTAACCGGGTATTTTTTCGACAAGCCATCAAGACGCGCAATTTCCTTTACCTGTTGCTGTTGTAAACGTTCGTTCTCATTTGCCAGTGCCACTACGTTCCATTTCGCATAACCATAAACACCAATCAAAACGACCATTGCGGCAACCAATACCATTAACATCGACGAGGCAGAAAAAACTTTTTCCTGTTTACGAAATCGTGGTTGGTACAGGTTTATTTGCTGCTGCATCGCCATTGTTATAAAACCTTTTGCTCATGACGTAGTGCCGCACCAATCGCTAACAAACACTTGACTTGCGATGCTGTTGAAATTGATTCATCGCTTTCCAATATGCTGGCTAAATCAAGCATACTGACTGCAATACCGAGGTTTGCAGATAAATAAGGCAATACTCCTGCTATTTCCTGCTCCATGGGAGCGATCACTAATGAAGTAATCGGTGGTTGTGAAAAATGACTTTCGTAATAATCCAGTGATCGTTGTACTTCCAACACAATTTTTTCTAATGATTGTTCAGTTTGTGGATGCAAATCATCATTACCTGCCGCAGGAATCATTTTGCTTAAACCCACATCAATATTTCGCGACAGAAACAAAGAGCCTTGTCTGGTTAAGGTGATAACCCCTGAGTTTGCCGATAGGTATAAAAATGCAACGCCACGCACATCATCATCAAGCAAAGAGGTGATATTTCGAATGGCTAATTCCGGGATATCAATCGTATCCAAATTTAGTGTGGTTTTTTCAAGCTTGGAAATATTAGCCTGTACCTTTGATGCTCTTGCCGCCACTGCATACATTAAACGCGCACGGCCAGGCGCTGCGCCTTGCTCCGGAATTTCAAAAACATCGATCACGGAATCATCAATATGAAAATCAATTAAATCTTTAATTCTCCAACGAACTGCGGCTTTTAATTCTGCCGGCTGCACATCGGGCGCCTCAATCAACAACAGGCTATGAGAATGAGTGTCCATGACACAGGAACAACGACTATGAGCCAGATCCTGCTCGTCTATTATCTGAGTTAACTTCAGTGAAATATTGTCGCTGTCTTCTATCGAGGTATATTGGCAAACATCCAGTTTAGGAATATTCGTCTCATCGCGGGTAACTCGAGCGACAGCCAAGCCATCAGAGTCTAATGACACCCCGACCAAGCCCTGACTTTTTGCTTTAGGTTTTAATAACGAAAACAGAATGCTGTCCCCGGTTAAACCAGCCTATTTACTGGTTTTTTAATAAAAAAATACCGTCATTATTCATCAACCTTCCGTGGCAGCTATTTTAGTAAACATTACAGCTTGTAAGGCCTTGTAACTCAAGTACTTTCTAAGGTTCACATAGTAAACTATTGTTGTCAATATATAAAATAGCCTGCTAAGCCGAGTTTTCCAAGCTTATCTGGCGATAATATCCGCGACTATCCCCAAAAATACGGCCATACCAAACCAGTTATTATGTAAAAACGCCTTCAGACAATCGGCCGGTTGGCGTAACCATATTAGCTTTTGCTGATATATTAGTGACAAACTCGCCAATCCAAGCCCTATAAAGTAATAACCGCCTAATTCTGCCTGCCGACCTACCAGCAATAGCACGGCCATCAGAAGTAGCTGAATGATGCCAATAATGATTCGATCTGCTTCCCCAAACAAAATAGCTGTCGATTTCACCCCTATTTTAAGGTCATCTGCGCGATCAACCATCGCATACATGGTGTCATAGGCTGTGGCCCACAAAACCGTACCGGTCAGTAACAACCAGGCAATGGGGGGCACTTCGCCGGTTTGCGCAGCAAAAGCCATCGGTACCGCCCAGCCAAAAGCCAGACCAAGAAACACCTGAGGTAAATAGGTATAGCGTTTCATGAATGGATAAAGCGCCGCCAGACCTACCGCGACCAGTGATAATCGAATCGTCAAAAGATTCATAAATAACACTAAAATAAACGCCGTAAAGCAAAGTCCGACAAACAATAATAAGGCTTCGCGTTCCGAGACACGGCCAGACGTAATGGGTCGATCTTTAGTTCGGGTAATATGCTTATCTATTTTCCGATCCGCGAAGTCATTGATCACACAACCCGCTGATCGCATTAAAACCACGCCTAATATAAATACAATACTCACGCCTAATGATGGCCAGCCATTTGCCGCGATCAATAATGCCCAAAGAGTCGGCCATAACAGCAGGTAGATCCCAATCGGACGATTCAGCCTTGTAAGCAACACATATTGAGAGAGTCGTTCTCTTGTCCGGCGGGATAATTGCTGACAATAAAAATTATGAACAGGTTTAAGCAGATTATGCATAGGGGCCAATCTTATAACCTTTAAGGATGATTAGGAATATCAGGAAGAAAGATTTCACTCACCAACAGTGGCTTATCATGCAACCTGAATACCGAGCGGCGACCCCAGATGCTTTTAGGTTTCTTTGCCAGCCGCTGTGTTGCCCGTTTAAAGAGTTTTTGTCCGGGACCAATACAGGCCAACTCTACTTCGCTACGCTGCATACCGGGATCAGCGAATAAGACTGCTCCCAAAGGTTTATTGCCCAGATGCATCAAGCGTCTTTCCCTACCCGACAAGGTCGACATAGGTATTACCGTTCTCGCAAATACCCAGGGTTGCTCATCGCAATACAGATAAACTTCTCGCAATAAAGCTCGCCGCCCTTCCGGCAAACCCATACAGCGCGATTCGTTATGATGAGGCACCACCCAGGATTGACGAACAACCTCAACTCGAAACTGGCCTTTACAGGCTTGTTGTAGGCGTCTGGTCAGTGAGGTGGGATCAATAATCCAACGCCACCAGTCCAAAGGAACACGACTGCGCAGAATATGACCTTGTTGATGCCAAACAGGCTCTCGATGATGCATTCTTAAAATAACGACTCAATTAATCTGGCACATACCATATCATGCTGACTTACAAAAAGTCGCAACCCAAACTCATCAGCCCTGTTGTCAGGGATTAGATGATGGCGATTTACAAACGCCTCGAAGAGCATTTGTTAAGCCAGCAGTTAATCCCTGATAGCAGGGCGAACCCTAACTGATACCAGCTCCTTAAATATTAGTAACAAGCCTAAACCCATCAGCCCTGTTGTCAGGGATTAGATGATGGCGATTTACAAACGCCTCGAAGAGCGTTTGTTAAGCCAGCAGTTAATCCCTGATAACAGGGCGAACCAGGCCAAACAACAACTACACATCTGCATACCGCGTCGCATCCCCTATCCAACGCCGAACTAATGGCTCAACATGATCCGGCCAATGTTGAAAAAGCTCACCAGCAGTTTGCTCAACCAGTGGCAACAAATCCTGATCGCGCAATAAATCAGCAATACGCATTTCTGCCAGCCCTGTTTGCCTAGTTCCTAACACCTCACCGGGACCACGCTGCTCTAAATCGTGTCGTGCAATTTCAAAACCATCCGTCGTCTCACGCATCACCGCCAGACGATCACGCGCACGCCGTGAAAGTGGATTTTTATACAACAACACACAGCTGCTTTCATGACTGCCACGACCCACTCGGCCTCGTAATTGATGCAATTGCGCCAGGCCAAAACGCTCCGCATTTTCGATGACCATCAAACTGGCATTCGGGACATCGACCCCCACCTCGATCACTGTAGTGGCAACCAGCAAGTCAACCT
>Ga0316207_10003187_pt1 | contig 15617 bp, 12 predicted proteins | sample 6weekpyrite_MG_FD_204943 | JGI IMG/M metagenome (GOLD analysis project Ga0316207, IMG submission 204943) | Microbial mat bacterial communities from mineral coupon in-situ incubated in ocean water Damariscotta River, Maine, United States -... | ecosystem: Environmental > Aquatic > Marine >... | reverse complement strand
AACAACCCATTATGGCCCGGCATTTATGTATGCCACCTCAAGAGGCCGGATATACGTATGCAGTCGAGCCAGCTGCCACAAACAGATTACTTGCAAACGAGGAGGAGTCCATATACGGACATTAAAAACTTCTACACATTTAGCAGCAGTTCCGACATTCCATCCAATCTGGATTTGACAGCTTTCCAATCTGGCAATGATTGCGAAAGTAATCGATAGTATCGCGGACTATGATTATGCTCTTTTAGATGACACATCTCGTGAAGAATTACGTAATCAATGCACTCACGAGGTGCTTTAATTAAATGGGGATTGAGTGAGATAATTCCTTTTGGCGAACAACTTCCCCATTGCTTTGTCATAGCAATCAGCTTCCATTTAGGGGAGTCTTTCATCCACACAGTATTTTCCGCAACCGCTGAAACTCGCTTATCAAAAATCGTTTTTGCGCGTTCACGATACCATTCGGTGAGTTGATTCTTGATTGAAATAGATGACTTATCTTTAGCTCTAATTTCAATACAGCCTCTGAATAACTTCACAGAGGGTTCCATGCGAGTTACTTTTATAATTTTTAATTTATATCGCCTACCCATATATAAATGGCTCTCACCACTCATATACTGATGATGGAGTATGTTTTCTTTATTTGTATTAACTTGGTGAAGATGTTTGCATATCCATCGTGCACGTTTAAGAACGGCTTTTTTAATATCGATTAGCGTAGTATCTTTAGGGGAGTCTACTTGGACAGCTCCATTCGGGTAGACATGTATTGAGATTTTCTTCGTTTTTTGAGGGAGATAACATATATTAAATCTGATGATACTATCTCCGTATGGAACTTCAATATTTTCCATATTAAAAATTATCCCGACTCAGGCCGACCCGGGTTATTTGTATTATTGTCTGTATAATTTCCTTTGCGAAGTTAAGACCAACCTTGCTAAATAACCTTGGCAATATTTCTTTTTGAATTGTCGCTTCAATATTTTGGGGGTTAAGTGAGTTTTCAGCCACCGCATTTCGAACCAACTCATCAATGGCCAAGGCTTCATTAATGAAAACCTTTTGCTCATCCTCATTCATATTTGAGAATCGTTCTTCACCCAAAGTTAATCTAAAAATTCCGTAGTAGGCTTTTGCATGCTGATTGTCATTAAGTACATCAGGTGTTCCTTCTATATCTCGATTTTTGACTTTATCTTCAAATTCTTTAAATAAATAATACTGATTATTCGGGTGATCAAATAAGGACTCTGCTTCTTCTATAGCTTTTTTAAGTAATTCAGAGAAAACCATTTGAGAAAATGGATCATCAGCCAAGTCTTGATCAATAGTCTTCTTAACCCTGGTGCGTATAATGTCAGTCTCATTTCGTGTTTTTTCTTCTGACCATTGTTCAGGATTATTGACACCCAATTCGTGTACCAAATAAATACCCTCAGACTCTTTTACACCTTCACCGACTACATGCTTATCCACAAGGCGGCGAATTTGATCTTCATAAACACTAAAGTCTATCGTTTCCTGAGCATCCCGACGAGCAATTTTTCGTAAATTAGAGAAGAATCGTAAATCTTTTTTGTAGGTATCAATAAGGTCTTCTGGAAAACCAGTATCTTCAAAAAAGGCGCGAGAAGATAAAGCAAGCTTCAAACACATTCCAAATTCAGTTAAAGCCTCATAGAAATCTTCGCGATCTTTCTGTCTTATATCAAAGCTACTGTTGTCTTCATTTTCTTTATAGCGAGGCATTAGTACCATGCGATATTGCTCTAAATCCTGTTTGTTTTCTACTTCTTTGAAAATATTCCATAGTCTATCGTGCAGCATGGGTAGCTTTTTGTATTCATAGCTTACGCTGTGATATAGACCTTCTAGGTCATCAATGTCGTAGCCATTCTGAGTGCGCTCGGCTAAGTCTTGATAATCTTTGATGGCAATATCTAATTCGCTTAGGATTCCTCGGTAGTCAATCAACAAGCCAAACTGTTTACTTTCGTGTAGTCTATTCACACGTGCGATTGCTTGTATCAGATTGTGTTGTTCAAGTGACTTATCAATATATAGCACTGTGTTACGCGGTTCATCAAAACCGGTTAGTAACTTGTTTACCACAATTAAAATGTCTGGTGCTCCATTGGTGGCGAATGCTTCGATGACTTCTCGTTCGTACGTTTCAGGGTCATTACCGACGGTTTTTTTCCACCACTCCTGAACCTCAGGCAGCTTTTCTTCATCGACATCAGAATGGCCTTCGCGAGTATCAGGTGCGGAGATAATAACGGCACTAGTGACTAATCCTGTCTCATCTAGGTATTTCTTGTAACGGATTGCAGAGAGTTTACTGTCAGTGGCTAATTGACCTTTTAACCCTAAGCCAAGTGCCTTGATGTTTTGATCAAAGTGAACGGCGATATCCCAGGCAATAAGTTCTATTCGGTTAGCAGAGCCATAGACTGGCCCCTTGGTACCATACTTCTTTTTAAGATCAATTTTTTGTTGATCTGAAAGTCCGAGTGTAATCTTATCAAACCAATTGTCTATTGCCGTATCGTTAATATCCAGCTCCGGCTTACGCTCCTCGTATAATAGTGGCGTAACTGTGCCATCCTCTACGGCACGTTGCATAGTATAAGCATGTAAGATGGGGCCAAACTTGTTTGTAGTTTTGTCATCCTTGAGTAATGGTGTGCCTGTAAAAGCTATATACGCTGCATTCGGCATCGCTTTTTGCATGCGTTCATAGCCTTCGCCCCCCATACTGCGGTGACCTTCATCAACGAGAACAATTAAATCTTCTGAATCGTTATGGCACTCTGGTTGTTTAGCGGCAGTGAGGAATTTATTTATTATACTAAAAATAATTCGCTCATTACCTTTACCAATACGTTTGGCGAGGTCTTTTCCCGATCGTACTTTGGATCGTTCACCTTCTTTTTTACTAGCAATCTCGGAACCATAAGCACCACCAGAGAGAAAAGTGTTCGCGAGTTGTTTTTCTAGGTCAATACGGTCTGTCACTACAACGACCCGGCAATTTTTTAGGCTCGGCTCTAATAATAAAGCCTGGGATAGAAATACCATGGTAAACGATTTGCCTGAACCGGTGGTATGCCATATAACGCCGCCTTCACGACCAGCAGTTGGCTTTTTTCGATTAATGCGACGAATCAGTGCTTTAATACCAAAAGCCTGTTGGTAGCGTGCGGCAACTTTGCCAACTTTTTTATCAAATAGTAGGAAGAATTGAATGAATTCAATTAAACGCTCTTTGCTCAGTAAACTGATAAGTAAGTGATCCTGATCAGTAGGCAATACTTTTCCGGCCCACAGTTTTTGAAAATAATCGCGTACTTCTACAGGTTTATCTGCTAACAGAGCATCTTGATCTTCTTTTTTAACGGGTGCATTTTTAACGGTAACAAAGTGTGATTCGTCATACTCCTCATCGTGCCATTTAGTCCAAAACTTGGCGGGTGTCTTTGTCGTTCCGTACAGTCCTTCGGTATTACTGATTGAGAGCAGCAGCTGAGAATAAGTAAAAAGATAAGGAATCTCGTCAGTTTTTTGGTTACGAATCTGCTGGCTGATGCCTTCTGTCACCATTGATTTATTTGGGTTGCCAGAATCAGGACGTTTTGCCTCAATAATTACAAGTGGCATACCATTAATGTAACAGACTATATCTGGTCTTCTTGTATGTGTACCTTGTTCTGATAAAATTTCTAACTCTTCAGTAACCAAAAAACTATTATTTTCTACATTATCCCAGTCGATGATGGAGATAGTCGGCGAGTATTTCTTACCATCGATAAACTCGGTGACCGTCACACCTAAACGTAGCTTGGTATAAATACGTTCATTTGCTGTTAACAGCCCTTCATTCAAACCAGGGGACTCTAACTCTCGAACGATCTGATCAATCGCATTTGTGGAAAGCGGATATTCTTGACCTTTGAAAGAAAAGCGGCGCTTTCTAAGTTCATCAATCAAAACACCCTTTAACAGTACACCACGATTACCACCACGCATTTCCAAGCATCGAGTGGGAGACAGATACTCCCAACCCATGGCCAGTAATGTGCGTAACGCAGGTATGTGCGAGCTATAAAGCTCGTTTGTTTGTGGAGTATCCATAAAATCTTCCAGTTTGTTTGCTAGTAAACTCAGGCATTTGCTTTCACTCGTCGTTTCCCTGTGAGAAGTTGTTGCATGAGTGCTCGTTTTTCTGTTTTTAGGAATTCCAACTTTTGTTGAAGAGTTTCAATTTCAAGATCAGCACTGGAAAGTACTTTTGCTATTTGTTGTTGTTCTTCGATTGGAGGTAAAGAGAAATGTGCTTTTTGTATGCCTCCAACAGAAAGCCCAAATCTGGTTGCGCCTGTAGCCAAGGTAAAGAAGTAATACCTTGTGCGAGGCATTGAAAACAAATAACTTAGATATGCACCATCAGAAAGTTTCTTTTTTGGCCTAATGATGGCTAAATGATAACCGCAAAGAACTCCACCAAGGTCATCACTTACTAATGCAGGTATCGCAATATCACCTGGGGTTTCTGAATCTTTTGTTATTACTACATCACCAATCTTGAGTGTATATTTATCTATCTCAGTTTGTTTTGCTGTAGCTTTCATAAAGCTAAGCTTTTTAGTAATGCGATTATTGTGATAAACGTCAGTGTAATTGCATAGCTCAACAGGTATTTCATCAGTCTCTGATTTTTTGTCGACAGGACTCACAATTACTTGTGCAATTTCAGTAAGGTGTGAATCATTCCAATTGCCCTTATAGCCTGGAAGTCTCTTTTCGCAAGTCAGCAGTTTTTGCATCAGTGCTTTTTTCTGCTGCTGGCTGTTGGCGATAAGTTTTTTCACAGCTTCAATTGTCTTGTCCCAGGTAGAAAGAATTTGAGCGATTTTTATTTGCTCTAGCTTAGGTGGAATTGTCACGGGAATCTTTTTAAAGTCGTTGTAATAAAGCCTAAGTCTATCTTTAGTTAGTCCGTACGAATACGCCCAAAACAGGTAGATAATTCGGGAGCTTTTAAAAAGATAGGAGGCATATAGACTATCAGTATCTTTATTTGGAGCTAATACCACATAAGCTGGACTAACAATTCCATCCTGATTAGCAACACCTGAAGCCCCTTGCCACATGCGCATCATGTTATATGCAATATATCCTCGCTTAACTAATAAATGTTTTTCTGGCGAAAGGTTTGTGTCGGTCTTCCTATTCATTTCTTCTCGGTTCACTAATCCATTTTGTAGCGTTACAGAGAAAGTAGGCAATCCAGATTTACCTTTTTTTCGGCTGGAAGAAAACATTTCCCCTAGAGTTGTGGAGCCGTCATACGCCATAGCCCAACTCCTTTAAGTAGTCATTCATTTCACTTTCCAATTCTGTCAACTGGGTTTTTAACAATTCGCGCTCTTTACGCACCGCTGCAAGATCAATCTCTTCCTCTTCTTCAAAAGTATCAACATAACGAGGAATATTGAGATTAAAGTCGTTCTCTTTAATTTCTTCTAAAGAGGCGAGGTAAGCATATTTGTCTATTGATTGGCGTGTTTTGTATGTATTTACAATCTTAGCGATATGATCTTTTAGTAGGAAGTTCTGATTTTTTCCATCTTTGTATTCATGACTGGCATCAATAAACAGTATTTCGCTGTTCTCCTTTTTCTTTTTAAAGATAAGGATGGCAGCCGGGATACCCGTACCATAAAATAGCTTCTCCGGCAGTCCAATCACTGAATCCAACAGGTTTTCTTCTATCAGTTTTTGGCGAATCTTGCCTTCGCTAGAACCGCGAAATAACACGCCGTTCGGAACCACTACGCCCATGCGACCACTACCGGACTTGAGTGTTTCGATCATGTGCAGAATAAACGCATAGTCACCTTTAGTTTTTGGTGGAATTCCCCGACGAAAGCGGGAAAACTTGTCCCCTTCAGCTTTTTCGTGCCCCCATTTCTCAAGTGAGAATGGAGGATTGGCAATTACGATATCAAAGTGTTTGAGGCTGTCTTCATGATCCAGTAATTTAGGGTTTCGAATGGTGTCGCCCCATTCTATGCGGTGATTGTCTTCATCGTGTAGGAACATATTCATTTTCGCCAAGGCCCAGGTACTGCCAATTGCTTCCTGACCAAATAATGCGTAGTGACGATTACCGGTTTGCTTCTGGATTTGTTTACCGCATTTCATCAGTAATGAGGCAGAGCCGCAGGCGGGATCACAGATCTCATCACCTTCTTTTGGCTCAACGAGTTCGGCGATTAATTCTGAGACTTCGGGTGGTGTGTAAAACTCACCTGCCTTCTTGCCTGAAGTGGAAGCGAAGTTTTTAATTAAAAATTCATAGGCATTACCAATGATATCAAGCTTGCCTATACGACTGGGACTCAGATCCATCTCAGATTTGGCAAAATCTTCTAATAGATGGCGTAAAATATCATTCTTTTGTGCCTCGTCCCCTAGCTTGGTGGAATTGAAACTGATATCTTGAAATACATCGCTAAGTTTAGTTAAGTTTGCGTCTTCAACTGCATGCAGGGCTATATCTATCCGCTCGCCGTTTTTTGGCTCGAAGCGCTGATCATATAAGGAATAAAAGCTGGCGCCCTTAGGTAAAACAAAACGCTCATTCTTTAGGAGTTCTTCAATCAACTCTGGGTGATCGCCGTGTTCAGCCATGTATTCGTTATAATGATCCTGCCAAACATCACTAATGTATTTAAGGAATAGCATAGTAAGGACATAGTCCTTGTAGATGCTTGGGTCGACCACACCACGAAATGAGTCGCAGGCAGCCCAAACCGCTTTGTTAATAGCATCTTGTTTAATTTGGTCTTTTTGTTCGTTCAATTGTATTTACTCCCGATAATCTTTAGTGGACTCGCAATAACTGTTGCGCTAGACCTGTCATTGTCTGTTTCATATTGTTTTTCAAATTTGCAATTACTTCTTGTTCTCGTTGCCACGCTTGCTCTAGAGCAACCACCTGCCTTTGTTTTTCAATAGGAGGGATGGCGATAGGTAACTCTGCCAACTCTGCTCGGCGAATACTGGGAATACTTGTACCTAAAGCAGAAGTTTTGAGGTGTTGCTGAGCGGGCACTTGGTTGATTTGCCACGCAAGAAAGGCTGGTAAAATATTGGATTCCGGTTTCAACGTTATATGGAAAAAGTGTGGAGATGCCACAACGGAGCCAGTAATCTTATCTAATTGAACTGCAAAATTCCTGAATCCTCTCGCGAGGAATAAGATATCCTCTGGATTGAGCAAGTCAGGTTGTTTGCGACCAGTAAGTTCTGTTTCCGACAGGCCTGACCAGGAAATGCCTTTGCTGGGGTCCACATCCTTCATCTGTATCACACGGACTCCCGCCCCAGGAATCTCTTCAATTCGGCCCCTGAATGGGTAGCCCGCTCTAAATACCGCAATTTCTTTAAGTTTTATCATAGCCTAACTTATTGATTTTAAATGATCAGTTATCAAAACATACTGCATCTTTCGAAAAGATGCAAATTATTTCTTGAACTTCTTCGAGTATAGTCTATTCTAATATTATTGCAACTTATCGTTTGATGCAGAATTATATAAAAGGACAGTGTATGCACAAAGTAATTTTCTATCCAGTTGGGAATGGTGATACCAGTCAAATTGTTTTAGATAATGGTAAGCGACTACTCTTTGATTTTCGTCATCTTGAAAATGGAGAGAAAGATGATTCTCCATGCATTGACCTCAAAAAACAGTTGAGAGTAGAGCTAGATGAAGCAAAACGGGATAACTTTGATGTGGTCGCTTTTACTCATGGTGATAAGGATCATATAGCAAATAGCACCAGCTTCTTTGAGCTGCAGCATGCAAAAAAATATCAGGGTGGTGATCGCATTAAGATAGATGAATTATGGGTTCCTGCTGCCATGATCCTGGAGACTGCAGAGTCAGATAATCAAAGCGAGGAGTTTGTCATTTGGAGGCAAGAAGCAAGATATCGATTAAAGCAAGGCGAAGGCGTTCAGGTATTTTCCAAGCCGGATAAACTCAAAGATTGGCTTGAAAGTGAGGGGCTTTCAGTGGAGAAACGAAAGCACTTAATCACTGATGCCGGTGATCTTGCAAAAAGCTTTTCTATTGCTAATGACGAAGTAGAGTTTTTTTGTCACTCGCCATTTATTAAGCATTGTGACGAAGGTGATGACCTGAGAAATGCTGCCGCATTAATTTTTCAAGTTCGCTTTGAAGTTGATGGTGAGCGTACTGACTACTGGGCGGTTGGCGATACCGACTACGAAGTTTTGGAAGATATCGTGGATTCAACACAATCCCATGGTAATGATGACAGGCTTGATTGGCACCTACTGAACATCCCCCATCATTGTAGTTATAAAGCTTTATCGGCAGAAAAAGGTGATAAGGAAACAATTCCTACAGAAAAGGTTAAAGAGCTGCTTATGCATGGGCAACCTGACTCATACTTGGTTAGCTCTAGCAATCCAATAGGTAATGATAAAGACTCCTATGAACAAACCCAGCCACCGCATGTGCAAGCAAAGAATTGCTATAACACTTATTTAAAAAAAGTGGATGGAAGAAAATTATTGGTAACAATGGAAGAGCCAAATACCAAAAACCCTGAGCCCTTGATTTTCGAGATTTCAGGTGACGGGCATAAACTAAAGTCAAGAACGATTACTGGTGCAGCAGCAATAATCAGTACACCTGCACCAAGGGCCGGCTAATGGTAACTGAGTATAAAGGCTTTGGTGAAGCTATTGAAAACCAAACCTGGGAATCGCTGACTATTCCAGCCGCAAAAAAAACATTGGACGCGGTAGAAAATAATCCGTTTTGCGAGTTTATTGAACTTCGCAAGTTGGATGATGATTATGGTTCATCGGAAATGATTGTCATCGACTGTTTATCAGATGGCGTCCCAGCAAAAAATAAAGTTGGAATCAAATACCGAGAAAGACTTGCACTACGTTTTTTTCAGAACGAGAAGATTTTTCCACAGGTTAGAGCGCTTCGAAAAGAATTTCCTGAAACTTATCATCAGAATCACGTAATTAACGGTGAGCCAGCATCTTTATGCATTTACTCAGAGTTGTGGTCTTCTGTCGTACGTTCGTGGACTCCAGAAAAACATTTAAGGGATATCAGGAACTGGCTAGAACAAACGGCATGCGGAACATTGCATGGTGAAGATCAACCTTTGGAACCTTTCTTTTTTGAGGGTTGTAGATTTCGGATGATACTTCCGGTTGATTTCGAGGATAAGATAGGTAGGAATGAATGGGCTTTAATTGCTAAACCAAGGATTATTAAAGATGATTCTAGTACGTTACAAGGATATTTTGTTCCAACTAAAGACTCATCTGCCCACTCTAGTATTTCACTCTATACGGAAGAAATACAACTACCGCCATTAGTCCACGGCCGGATAGAGCGAACTCCAGCTACATTAGGCGAGCTACACGATCAGTTTAGCAGTCGTGGCGTAGATTTAGCGAGTTTGTTATTTGATAAAATTCGGGTTCGCTCGGAAGGAGTTGGGTTAAGTAAATCTGAAAAAGAATTTACATTACTGGTCTTAATAATTCCATTACAAAGATCTGATGATCAAGAAATAGAGAGATCTCAGAAAAAGGGCTTCTGCTTATGTGCGGGACTCGTAACTATAGGTGTAAATTCTGGCATTTTAAATGAGCATGATGGTAAATATTGGTTTACCCCAGCTATCGGGGGAGAGGTTGAAATCTCTCAAGAGTGGAGATCAATAGCAATAGAACCTATGGAATTACTAAAGCCCTTTACGCGTGAGCTTGCCCGAAATATGTCAGGCATTGAGTCTGAAGGGCCTATAGGCGTACTTGCAGGTGCAGGATCACTTGGTAGTGCCATGCACAATATTTGGACTAGGCAAGGATGGGGGAAATGGCATCTTATCGATCCAGATTTAGTCAACCCACATAACCTCGCTAGGCATGCCGCGCTTGAATTCCAAAATGGCACAAATAAAGTGGATGCGCTGAGAGTTATTGAACACAATATCTATCCTCATGAACATGAAACACCAGATACTTTTGCAGAAAGTGCAGTAGATTTTTCTATTGAAGCTATTGTAACCACAATTGATAATGTAGAACTCATTGTGGATGCCACAACAACGTTAAATGTACCCAGAGAGTTAGCTGTAAGGGAAAGCGCCAGTCGATCAATATCAACATTTATTACACCCTCGGGCTTAGGGGCGGTACTGTTAGCTGAAGATAGCCATAGAGATATTCGGTTGGATGTTCTAGAGGCTCAATACTATCGGACTGTAATAAATAATTATTGGGGTGAGCATCACCTTGAGGGTAATAATGGGAGTGTTTGGGTTGGTGCGGGTTGCCGGGATATGTCAGCAATAATTCCTTATGACCTTATTCAGCTTCACGCATCTACTCTTGCAAGGCATATACGCATAAAGTCAGAGAGTTCAAATTCGTCCATCAATATCTGGAATTGCAATCCAGAAACAGGTGAAATTCTAGCTGTTTCAGAATCTCCATCAATACCTATTAATGTTAATTTAGACGCGTTTACCCTTGTATGGAGTGAAGCAATCAAAGAAAAGGTTCGGGTATTGAGAGAGGAAAGCTTGCCAGTAGAAACAGGAGGTATTCTTCTGGGGTATTTTGATTTAGAGCTATCAAGAATATATGTTGTGGACGTATATCCCGCACCTGATGATAGCCAAGAAGAAGCGACTGGGTTTATTAGAGGTGTAGAAAAGCTTCAAGAAAAAGTTGATGAAGCGATGCACAGAACAGCAAACATTGTTGGATATTTAGGTGAATGGCATAGCCACCCTCCCGGAGCTTCGGCAAACCCCAGTGGTGATGATATTTATTTATTAAGCCACTTAGCCAACGCACTTAACAATGATGGCTTACCTGCGCTAATGCTTATTGTCGGTGAACAAGATGAAAACTGGCTCTATGGAGAGGTTATTAACTAATACAATATGACAACTAAAAAGCAAAAAATTGGATTAGCTCTTTCTGGTGGTGGAGTACGGGCTATGGCATTTCATAGTGGAGTAATGCGTTGGTTAGCACAGAAAGGATTGCTTGAAGATATTGATCATATTTCTTCGGTCTCTGGAGGGAGTTTATTTATCGGTCTTGTGTTGTCATCCAACAATCTGAAGTGGCCTACATCTCAAGAGTATTTAGAAAAGATAGAGCCAAAAATAAAAAAAATACTGATAACAGATTGTCTTCAAAAATCAGCAGTAATAAAACTGCTTAAGCCTTCTAATTGGCGTTATATTCTTTCCAGAGCCAATGTGTTATCAAAAACAATTGAAGAATTGTGGAGCATCAAAGGTAACCTCAATGATCTACCAAGCAACCCAATATGGTCAATAAATGGAACAACCGCAGAAACTGGGCGCCGTTTTAGGTTTAAGCTCGATAAGTGTGGAGATTACGAACTTGGTTATGCTGATGCAAAATATTTTTCTATAGCTCAAGCGATGGCTGTATCCGCTGCTTTCCCTATTGGAATTGGGCCTCTAGCCATTGAAACTGCTGATTTCACCTGGAAAAAAAAGCCCTGGAATGCGAGCGACGATGACTTAGAGGAAGTAATTCTCGACTTTGAAAAGCTCCATATTTATGACGGGGGTATCTATGATAATTTGGGTATTGAGCCTTTATTTGATATTGGGCTTCGCAACCTAAAAAATGATATCGACTATCTTGTTGTTTCTGACGCTGGAGCTCCGTTAGAAAGGATTGCTCCAAAATCCATATTAAATCCATTTCGTGCAATACGCCTTTTAGATATAACTATGGATCAAACCCGCGCATTACGTATAAGAGGGTATGTGAACTATTTAATTAATAATCCAGACAGTGGTTTATATATTCAAATTGGGGCACCTTCAATGGGTAGCATTAATAAGTTTAAAAATCAAAATGAAGCCGTTGCTACTGCTTTGCTGAGAGATGATTGGCTAAGCGCAGGAGCTTGCAATTCTGCATCAATGTATGAAACTGATTTAAAAAAAATGGAAGAAGATAAATTTGAATTGTTATCTAGGCATGGGTATGAAACGGCTAAATGGAATTCTTGCATGTTTGGAGTTGAGTGAGAAGCCATATTAAAATAATATATTTCAATGATGACTAAACAATATTATTTGCTATTTGATGGCCTACATATAAATAATAAATGTCTGCTTTTGTTTTTCCAGGACAAAATACAAGCATTTGTTAAACGTCCGCATCATGGTCAAAACAAGTCATTGATGAGGAACGAGTTGAATGACTCCTTTGTCGACCCAGTTCGCGTTCGTTACCATTCATCAATGAAACTCTTGATCAAAACTCAATGTCGATATTTTTGTTTGATTCGACAAAGTACTGGAATAGGGTGGGTCGAGACAATAACGACCTGCTTGTGAACGGCTGTATATGGACTCCACCTATTTCACAACGATTTTTTTACATAAAATGTATACTGCGTGCGTATATACGGCTTTTCGTTGAGATCGCGACTCTCTAGCCTTCGATGTTTGCGCACCTACCATGGGAAACCCTAAACAAAACCCCCAAATTATCCATGGCAAATTAAGCTTAGTCAACAAACTCAATGCCTTAACACCATTTTCTTTTCCCGATTTTTCATGTGAAAAACGTCTTAAAAATGGGAAAGAAAAATCGCTGTAACTTTAGGAATTAAAACAATATTCCGGTTTTCCCTATGATGGAATATAAACTAACTTGGACTGATCACTCTGGTATTATTTTCACCAAGATCCAGGTAATTTAATTCATCATGACATACCCAATCTAACATTTTACCGGGTGGCTCTGGATTCTGGCGAAAAGCAGCTAACATTAATTGGTAATCTCGATCGGGAGTCATAATGGTTTTGGTTGTTTCAATATTCTCTTTTAGTCCACACAAATCCTTTTGCTTTGGATCAGATAAAAATGTAAAGGCTCTTTGACTTGGGTTAAGAACAATGAATAGGTATTTATCGTTTTCAACCATATGCGTTAATACTTGTCGTGCAACAGGATTACTAGGATTCACCAAACTGTGATACGTTTCGTCGCCATAGAAATCAAAGGAAAGCTGGATTGCACAACTCTTGTTTAAACCATAAAGAGCACTACCAAACCGAAATCCATTTACCACAACCTGTGGCTCAATTTCTTGGTCTGGACGCATAATGATAAAACCGACTTTTTCTTTTTGCATTTCGACAAACGCCAGCGATAAACAGGGTGCTGTTTGATTCATGACATCAGAAAGGAAATGCTTATTGAGTGTGAGTTTTGGAACGAAGTTGTGAACATTATTCATGTAGTTACCGACAAATGGGATTAAAGAGTATTGTAAATACTATGATTTTAAGTCGCATATTACAATACATATAGTCCCAATATTCTTCCATGCTCCGCGTAATTAGTTAATACTTTTTTGATTCATATAAAAATTCAAATAGACTTTAATTACATTTAGATCATCCAAGTCAGCGACATTATCAGGATCGATTGCATGCCTGTAGGCAATTGCGGCGCTCACACCAAACTTATGACGTAACCAAAAATATCTTACCGGACCCGATTCAGTTAGCGGAAATACAATTGAAGGCTCAATAATAAAGCGCTCAAGTGTATTTGCTTTGCCATATCCAACTAAAGTCTGAAAATAATATTTTCCGACCTTACGATGATAGCCTCTTACGCCAATGTTTAATCCACCATAACCGATAAAATCTCGATTATCCTTGGAATGAATGTGGATGTTTACAGCACCCCCAAGGGTATATCTTTGGTTAAAAAATATTTTGGAATTGATATGAAATGCAGGTTCCATATATTGGTTGTTATAAAATAAACTTGGCCCGATTTCAATTTGGTTACTGTCTATTTCCTTCCTGATTATTTCATTTAAAATTGCAGCCGTTGCCTCTGGATAATCATCTGCGAAAATTGTACTGCTTATGCTAGTAAAAAATAAACCGATGAAAACTGAAGCTAACACACAGATTTTCATGAATAGGTTTCCTTATTGTTTTTATATTTTTTTGTAGTGTAACTTAAACACTTCGAGTTTAATAATCCTCTAATCCAATATCAAAGGTCTTTAATTTTCTTTCGTTTCCCAGATGCATGCCTTTCTCGATCGTCACTTTCAATATAGCGATCAGTCGTTTGCATCGATGAATGGCCCGCATCATCTCTCACATGTTCGCGAGGGCGAATTTTGACATCTTCTGAAATGCCTGTATGACGTAACCAATGAACCGTCGCAGCACGTAAATCGGTGGCGTCATCTTCCAAGCCATCGGTTTTCATGCGTTGGTAGGCAGCATCGAAGCAATTTTGTACTATTTCTCGAATATAACGGGTACTGGTGATGGCTCCTTTACCGCGTTGTTTTGTGATGAGCGGCGTATTTTCATCGGGTGAGGGGAGGGCGGTTAAGCCTAAACTTTTTCGATAACGTTTCAGCGCTTTCAACATGTCGCTACTTACCGTAACAGTTCGTGATTTATTGCCTTTCCCAATGACATGAAACCACCAGTTTCCATCATGGTCTTTTTTAAAATCGCTCATAGTAGGAATTGACCGTTCATCGGTAACAATTTCAGAGATACGGAGATACATCGCAAAAAGACAATTCATGATAAATAAGGTACGTTCATGAATATCAGGATGATCAATGGCCATTATTTCAGCAGTTTCAATGACGTATTCCCACTGAAGTGAGCTGATACGCCGCACAGGTGCTTTGTTTTGGTCTTTACGGATGAATTTACTTTTTTGTCGAATCAGTGCAACGGGATTGCTATCCGTTAATTTTTCTTGTGCCAAGTAATCGTAGAATGACGATAAAGCAGTAAAAATGGCTTTAATAGATGCTTGAGACATCACATAATAGTCTTTTTCCGGTTTATGACCACTTCTGAATCGATTTTTTGAGACGGATGCCACAAAAGGTCGCCAATCGGCGTTGGGTATTCGTTGGCCTGATTTATTAATAAATCGAGGTACCGTTTTTACGCCCAGCCAAGCCTTGGGCGGATTTAGGCAAAACCAAACATATTCTTCAATATCTTCACGTTTTAATGTGAGGATAGATCGACTTTCAATCCACCAGGCCCATTGGAGAAAACGTTCCAACTCACGACGATAAGCGTTGTAAGTTGCGGGACTGCCATTGTAACTGTAAAGAAATTTCAAGGCATGTTCAAAATCTGTTTTTGCACCCGCTGGTGGTTTGGAATCGAGTGCGAAACTTTTAATGGTGAAATTCGTTTGCTTAAATGGATTTGATGTTTCTTTTAAGCTATCAAATAACGGTATGGGGGAAATTCGTTTGTGGTTCATATTGACTAGCAAGTGTTCTAACATTAAGAGATTAATTCAAAGTATAGCATAATCACTAACACCGATATTGATAATTATCGGAGTTAGTGTGGAACGGTAACCATCAATTATTGGCGCCTACTACGCTATCTCAAACCACGCATTTCCTATAAACTTCGCTTGTGTTGTAACGCATGAGCTTGATCTATTAACGTTTTGGT
>Ga0316207_10003186_pt1 | contig 15618 bp, 8 predicted proteins | sample 6weekpyrite_MG_FD_204943 | JGI IMG/M metagenome (GOLD analysis project Ga0316207, IMG submission 204943) | Microbial mat bacterial communities from mineral coupon in-situ incubated in ocean water Damariscotta River, Maine, United States -... | ecosystem: Environmental > Aquatic > Marine >... | reverse complement strand
CCCATCAACAGAAATTTGATTCATCAATTGTTCATTTTCCTTTCCTAGCCATTGCAATCTTGAGATTGTTTGTACACGAGTAGCAAGCAATGTTCCCGCAGAACTAAAGTTCACATCATTTGGTAAAAGTCCAGGAACGTGATAAGAAGGGTCTCTGTAATTTTTCAACGCAACCGGATTGTTCATCATTCTCTGTACAGATCGAGAAAGGTTGAACAATTTACTCTTCATAGACTTCTTATACCCTGAAAAACCAAAGCTTGAATAATTAATTGGAGTTTCTGTCCTAGAAGATAAAGTATAATCGTTATCAGAAAGAATTTTTATTTCCTCTGCCGGGTTTGTTTCAATTTTTGATTGAGTCCCTTTTGCAATCAATGCCTTATTCGCTATTTGAAAAATAGGATTTGTAGCATCAAAAGAGTTTGTTAAAAGTCCTTGTGATGCATTAGTAGAATTTCGATTTGAATTGACTGGGACACTTACTGAAGAGTTTGCTAAATAATTTTCTGAAACAACTGTGGAATTCTCTTGATTGCTCTTTTGAGAATCCAACAATTCAGTTGAATTACTATTTGGCTCATTATTCAATTCATCAATAGATTGGTTAGAAATTGAACTCTCGCTTTGTGCATCTCTTTTAAGCTTATTAATTTCTGAAGCTCTTATTTGAGCAACTTCCTTCCTAATTAAATTAATTAAAGCTGAATGTCTTTCATTTTTAGCAATTTGAACAGCATTATCTTTGATTTCAAGTGATTCGTTGTTCATCAATAATGTTCCAAACAATAAGGCTATAGAAGCTGCGCTAGTCAAATAAAACCAAGCAATCGGTTTTCTCTTTCTTTGCAGTTCTTCTTGATTTGGGTATAGCGCTGTCGCAGGAGTGATTTTTGCCATTTCCCAAACATCACGATCGATATCTACATCAGGATTCTGAAGTAAAAACAGTTCTAACTGCTCAACCTGCGATGAAGATAAATTACCTTCTGCTAGTTCGAACAACCAAAGATCTATATTTGAAAATGAAGGTCCACTCATACAAGTTCTATCATTCCTTTTAACTGCTTTTTAATTTTCTTTCTGCCTCTAAACAAATACACCTTAACTTGAGAGTCAGATAATCCGAGAATATCTCCGATTTCTTTGTAGGAATACCCTTCCAAATCTCTCAACAAAATGACACTCTTTTGAATTGGAGGCAGAATGCTTACTGCTCTCTCAACAACCTCATTCGATTCAAGAAGAATGTTAGGAGAAACTCCCTGATCATAATTGCTTATCTCATGTGTTAATTGCACGCGCTTACTTCGAATTGAAAAATTAATCATTGCATTATGCGCAGTTGTAAACATCCACGATTTTGCTTTTGTAGGTTCAACACTTTTTCTGTTAATCCATAATTTCTCAAACACATCTTGCACAACATCTTTTGCGTCTTCACGATTGCGTAAAAACTTAACAGCATATCCATAAAGATTATTGGAATGCTCACAAACAATGCTATTGTACTCGCGTCTTTTCAAATTAAAATTGTCTAGATCAGTTACAGTTAAAACAAATAACGACCTCGTTTTGTTACACTAATAACCGAAAAAATCGACTTAATTACATAAAACACATCGTTTGATTACCAAACAACCACGACGAATGAACAAACTTGGGGTATGAATGAATATTTATTCTGGTAAAATTGGCCAATATTTTACTATATTCGTGTTATACTTAAAAACGTGCAAATGCTAGAATCCACAAGATTATTCGATATACCACATTACCAATTAAAAAGTAACCCAAACGAAAAGATGTTTGTCACAAAAACAAGCAACGAATGGAAAGGGGTTTCAACCAAACAATTCTTGCAAGACGCGATGGCTATTTCAAGAGGATTAATTGCTTTAGGTGTTCAAGTTGGAGACAATGTGGGTATTGTTTCTAGAACTCGTTATGAATGGAACGTTATGGACATCGCTATTCAACAAGTTGGTGGAATTGTTGTTCCATTCTATCCAAATATATCTGAAAGCGACTACTTATATATTTTCAACGACGCTGGTATTAAATTAGTTGTTTTAGAAAATGACGAGTTAAGTACTAAAATTGAGAATATTAGAGATCAACTGGATAAATTAGAACACGTATTCACCATGGAAACGGTTTCTGGGAAAAAGCAAATGTCTGCTCTTGCAGAGAAAGGAAAAGACATTCCAGAAAGTGATGTTCTTGCCAGAATGGAAAAACCAAAATACGAAGACTTGGCAACAATTATTTATACTTCTGGCACTACTGGAAACCCAAAAGGAGTTATGCTTTCACATAAAAATTTATTATCGAATGTTGAAGCATGTATAGAAACTATTCCTGCCAGCGAAGGCTCAAATGTACTTAGTTTCTTGCCTGTTTGTCATGTTTATGAAAGAATGCTGCATTATTTATATATGTACATAGGATGTTCCATTCATTTTGCAGAGTCGATGGAAACGATTGGAGACAACATTCGAGAAGTAAAGCCAGATGTTTTCACAGCTGTTCCAAGGTTATTGGAAAAAGTTTTTGACAAGATAATGGCAAAAGGTGATGAGTTAACAGGAATCAAACGTAAGTTGTTCTTTTGGGCTGTGAGATTAGCTGAGCAATATGACCCTGTTCATCGAAGTGCCATGTACAACTTAAAATTGGCAATTGCGCGCAAACTAATATTCTCCAAATGGCAAGCAGCACTTGGAGGAAACGTAAAAGCGATAGCTTCTGGTTCTGCTGCACTTCAACCTCGTTTAGCCAGAATTTTCAACGCTGCTGGAATCCCAATTTTAGAAGGCTATGGACTTAGTGAAACGTCTCCTGTATGTTCGGTAAATTCATTCTCAAAGGGGATCAGAATTGGCACGGTTGGAGCATTAATTGATGACGTAGAAGTGAAAATTGCAGAAGATGGTGAGATATTAGTAAAAGGACCTAACGTAATGATGGGTTATTACAACCTTCCTGAAGTTACTGCTGAAACAATCAAAGATGGATGGTTGCACACAGGAGATATCGGGGAATTTGTTGAGGGGAAATTCTTGAAAATTACGGATAGAAAGAAAGAGATATTCAAAACATCAGGTGGTAAATACATTGTGCCTCAAGCCATGGAGAATAAATTTAAAGAATCTCGTTTCATTGAACAAATAATGGTCATTGGTGAAGGGCAAAAATTCCCGTCAGCATTGATTGTTCCCTGTTTTGATTTCCTGAAAGATTGGGCAAAGAAAAATGGAGTTGAATTTGCTGATGATTCTAACTCTACATTAATTTCCCATGATAAAGTAAAAGCAGTTATCAACCAGGAAGTTGAAGATTTTAACAAAGGGTTTGGCAATTGGGAAATGCTTAAATGTGTTGAATTGTTAGAAAATGAACTTTCTATCGAAGGCGGAGAATTGACACCAACTCTGAAGTTGAAACGTAAGAAAATTATGGAAAAATATAAGGATGTTGTCGAAAGGATTTATAGTAAATAAATACTACTCTCTTCCTTTCAATACTGTGATTTTTACAATGACGTGATGAAATTTTGGATAATACGTTCCTGGCTGAAATTTAAAGGTCCTAACGTGTTTTTTGGCTTCAAATCTTGCTGGCGTGCTTTTAAGATTGCTATCTACTTGCCTTGCACTGGTTACTTTACCCGTTCTATCAACTGCCAATTCTATTTTTATCCAGCCATCAGCTATTCCTTCTATGATAAAAGCAGGTTTGTCAAGCAACTTTCTACCCTCATCTAAAAGATTTCCACTAATCAATTGGCCAAACGACAAATTCGAAAGAATTAAAAAGAAGAAAAGGTTGTATCTCATCGTTTATTTTTTTTGATAAATATACAAACTTCGTGCTAAAAGTAGATTTTTGAATGAATGGTTTAATGTTTAACAATAGTGGAGACTTTACATTGGCTTATCGAGTACAAGTTAATATAACCTACGAACCAATTATAACACATTGAATCATTGCCTAAGTTAAGCAATTCTCCCCCAATTAGGTTTTGACTTCAATAAACCACTAAGCACAGATCGAACACCCTTATTCTCCTCTTTTTCAATAGTCGGGTCATTCGTTAAAATTTGTTTGGCTGCGTCTCTTGCAAGAACGACTAAATGTCCATCTTTTGCTAAATTCGCAATCTTTAGGTCTAGTAAACCACTCTGTTGCGTACCCATTAAGTCACCCGGTCCACGCAATTGTAAATCAACTTCAGAAATTTCAAATCCATCATTTGTTCTAACCATTGTTTGCATTCTTTTCAAACTGTCTTTTCCAATTTCATCTCCTGTCATTAAAATACAATACGATTGCGCAGCACCTCGCCCTACGCGTCCTCTAAGTTGATGCAACTGTGAAAGCCCAAATCTTTCTGCACTTTCAATGACCATTACTGATGCATTTGGAACGTTCACTCCAACCTCAATAACAGTAGTTGCCACCATAATTTGAGTTTCACCCTTTACGAAGCGATTCATTTCAAATTCTTTGTCCTCAGGTTTCATTTTTCCATGCACGATACTGACATGATATTCGGGCTTGGGGAATGATCTAGAAATTGCTTCATAACCATCCATTAGGTTATTAAAATCAAGCGTTTCTGACTCCATAATTAAAGGATACACAATATATATTTGCCTTCCTTTTGCTATTTCTTCTTTCATGAAACCAAACAAACGTAAACGACTCGCATCGTACTTATGCATCGTTATTATATCCTTTCTACCAGGTGGCATTTCATCAATCACAGAGACATCTAAATCACCGTAAAAAGTCATTGCTAATGTTCTTGGAATTGGAGTCGCTGTCATTATTAATACATGTGGAGGAATTGTATTTTTTTTCCACATTTTTGCTCTTTGCGCGACTCCAAAACGATGTTGCTCATCAATTACAACTAAACCTAGGTTTTTAAATTGTACTGTATCCTCCATTAATGCATGAGTACCTATAAGGATATTTATTTCTCCAGAAAGCAGACCTTCATGAATAGGAATTCTTGCTTTTTTCTTAACAGAACCAGTCAATAATTCTACTTTTATATCCATTTCGGCAAGCATCTCACTAATTGATTCAAAATGTTGCATTGCTAATATTTCCGTCGGTGCAATTAATGCTGTCTGAAAGTCATTGCCAATAGCTAAAAGAATTGATAGTAATGCTACCAATGTTTTTCCAGAACCAACATCACCTTGGAGTAATCGATTCATGTGGTGCCCAGTTGCGAAGTCTTTGCGGATTTCTTTCAGGACTCTTTTTTGGGCTCCGGTCAATTCAAAAGGAATGTGACTATCATAGAAATTAGTAAAATCAGCACCCACTTTCTCAAAAATAAATCCTTTTGACTTTTGCATGGTAATCTCTTTTCTAACCAACAATTCCAATTGTAGAAAGAATAGCTCTTCAAACTTTAACCGCAGGCTTGCATTTCTAGCATCTGCCTCTTTTTTTGGTTTATGAATTTTCAATAATGCTTCTTCCCTACTCAATAAACGATGTTCTGATAAAATATTTTGTGGTAACAATTCTTCAATCTGCCCATTTATTCCTTCTAAAAGTAATTGCATCACTTTCTCAATCCCTTTCGAATTTAATCCCATTCGACTCAATGCTTCTGTACTAGAATAAACAGGTTGAAATCCAGTTGTATCTAAGGTAACTTTTGAAATTTCCGGATGCGTAATATTCCATTTTCCCCTGTATTGAGTTGCGCGACCATAAATCAGAATTTCTTCATTAATAGACAGTGAATTTTTAATCCAGCTGGCTCCTTTGAACCAAACGAGATCAATCATACCTGTATCGTCTTGAAATTTTGCTGTCAGTCGTTTTGCTCGCCCCATTCCCGTTTCTATAAAACCAACTATTCTACCCTTTATTTGTGCAGGAGCATTAAGAGAGGTGAGTTCCGATATTTTATTGAATTTAGAACGGTCAATATATCGAAAAGGATAGTATTCTAAGAGGTCTTTAAAATTGAAAATGTGCAATTCTTTCTTCATTAACTCCGCCTTTTGAGGACCAACACCTTTTAGGTATTCTATGGGAGTTATGAGGAAGTTGTTCATTGGGTAAAAATAAAAAATCCCTCTTTGAAAAAGAAGGATTTTAGTCTGAGTTTATTTTTTAATACTTTCAAAAGCATCTAATCCACAATCCAGGTATTTATCATATTCCACAACATCAGGAGTATAGCCGATAGGATTACCTAACAACTCTCCATCTGGCGCTAACATCACATAATAAGGCTGCGAGTTATTGTTGAAAGAATGTGTTTGAAATGTTGCCCATTTATTACCAATCGTTCTGATTTTTTTCTTTCGTTTCTTTCCATTCACTTCAAATTCAAATACACCTTGCTCATTTTTTGGCAACTCCACTTTGTCATCAACGTATAGTGACACTAAAATAAAATCATTGGCTAGTTTTTCCTTAATAACATCTGTTGTCCAAACAGTTTCTTCCATTTTACGACAATTGACACAAGCCCATCCTGTAAAATCAATCAACAAAGGTTTATTTTGCTTTTTAGCTTCTGCAATTGCTAAATCGTAGTCTGTAAACTCTGCATGGAAGCTATCATTGTCATACCAGCTATAAAATCCTGGAGGTGGAAACCCACTTAAAAGGCTATGATTCCAAGGAGGGTTTTTCATTACTCCCGGCGCTATATATACGGTAAAACCAATCACAATTGTCGTAAACACGATTCTGAATTTAGAAAATTTTCCAATTGGAGAATCATGGGGAAATTTAATTTTACCTAATAGGTAAAGTGACAATCCGATTCCAATTAATGTCCAAATAAGGAAGAATGTCTCTCTTTTTATCAAACCCCACTGCTCTACTAAATCAGCATTTGATAAGAATTTTAATGCCAATGCAACCTCTATAAAGCCTAAAACAACTTTTACTGTATTTAACCAACCTCCAGATTGAGGAAGTTTATTTAGGAAACTAGGAAAGGCTGCAAAAACAGCAAAAGGAAGACCTAAAGCGATTCCGAAACCGCTCATCGCAGCCGTTATTGGCCATGGACCGTTTTTTAAAGCGCTACCAAGAACAGTTCCTAATATCGGACCAGTACAAGAGAAAGACACCAATGCCAACGTCAATGCCATAAAGAATGTACCAAGAATGCCACCCATATTGGATGCAGAGTCTGCTTTATTGCTGAATTTGCTCGGGAGTGTAATTTCAAAATAGCCAAAGAAGGAAATTGCAAACACAATAAAAACAACGAAAAAGAGAACATTTAACCAAACACTTGTAGCTATTTCTGAAAGCACCGCAGGGTCGGCATTAAAATGAAAAGGAACACTTAACAAAGCATAAATCAAAAAAATGAAAAATCCATAGAGAATTGCCTTTCCGACACCACTCGACTTTCCATCTCCTTTTGTAAAGAAACTTACTGTAAGAGGAATCATTGGGAAAACACATGGAGTTAGCAAAGCAATCAAACCTCCTATAAATCCAAATAGAAAAACCATCCAAATATTACTGATTGATTTTTTCTCTCCACAATCACCAACGGGATTGTCTAAGTGCAAGTTAGCAACTGTTGGTATTATTTGCTCAATCGAGAGGTTTTTTTCATTGTTGATTGCCTCAACTATAGTTGTGTCAATCTCAACTAGCGTGTCATCGATAATTGGATTTGTTAATGTATCAACCTGAGAATCAACGATTTCATCTTCAACTCCTTTCACATTTATCTCAAAATCTGTTTCAAACGGAGGTAAACAGTGAGTTTCATCACATGTTTGAAAGGAAAAAGTACCTTTTAAAACAAAATCTTTATTCGAAAGAACTTTAATTTTTTGCTTCATTTTAAATGTTCCTGAATGAAGATATAAATCCTCATTTACAATTTCATCAAAAATATGCTCAGCTTCAGGTTCAATGATACCTCCAACTTTTTTATAATTCTCAGATTTCTCTAAAACGATATCTGTAGGTATAGAAAACGAATCTGGAGACCTAAAATTTGCATAAATATGCCAATTCTTGACTATCGAAACAGTTACAACAACTGTTACTTCCTCACCACTTTGCTCTAAATCAAACTTCCAACTGACCTTGTCCTCTGGGTACTCGATTTGCGCCTTAGCGGTTGAGGAATAAAAAAAACTTGCTGTAAAAACAAGTGCAATAATGAAAAAAGATTTAGTCATTCTATTCTAAATAATTATTAAATAGTAAAAAATTAAGTCAACAATCTTAATGTTCGACGAGTAATAGTCTAGCCGATTACAAAAATAATCATTCAAAAATAAAAAAGCCCTCGAATCAGAGGGCAAGTTTTGTTAATCTATTATAACGATTGGATTCTCAACAAGGAAAACAATTATAAGTTAAGCTCTAATTTCAACAATTCGATTGATAGGGATCCACACACCACCTTTCAAACAAATAAATTTCGCGCCATTTGCCCATATTGTAGTATCAACACGTTTTAATCCACCATCATCTTTGAAGAGAATAGTTACTTTTCTTCTGTAAGAATTACCCAACTTTGTTGCCTTTTTTATTTGGTCCGAAAGTTTAGGATGTTGCTGAACATTGAAGTCTTCACAAAAAGACAAAGAGCTAATGATTTCCTTCTCTATGAGAGTTGGTTTTAAAGTCGCTTGCATAGTATGAATTTAGTAATATAGCGTTAAGTTACTCATAATTACTCGATTTAGCAAATTTACACCTGAGAAATTCATTTAGCATTGAACGGCATTCTTGCCATAGCGGTTACAGATTGATTCGTAAATAAGTTTTTTTCAAACATGAATTTACCAGTAATGGCAATCATTGCGGCATTATCTGTGCAGTATTCAAAACGCGGAATATATACATTCCAACCTGCACTATCTTTTTTTTCGATTATCCTATTTCTTAGTTCAGAATTTGCAGAAACACCTCCTGCAATTGCCACTTCTTTGATTCCTAAATCATTTACTACTTCCTCCAGTTGCTTTATCAAAATATCGACGATTGTTTTCTGAATAGATGCGCACAAATCTTCCAAATTCTCTTTAATGAAATCAGAATTTTCCTTTTCTTGCTTCTGCAAAAAGTAAAGAATCGATGTTTTTAATCCACTAAAACTAAAATCATAGCCTGGAACTTTGGGTTTTGAAAATTTGAATTTGTTTTCATCCCCTCTCCTAGCAAACTTATCTATCAACGGACCACCTGGGTAAGGAAAACCAAGCATTTTAGCCGCTTTATCAAACGCTTCTCCAGCTGCATCATCGATAGTTGTTCCTAAAACTTGCATATCCAAATAGTCTTTAATTAACACTATTTGTGTGTGCCCTCCAGAAACTGTAAGACATAAAAATGGCATTCTAGGCATTGATTTATTTTCATCATTAATAAAATGAGCCAACACATGTCCATACATATGATTAACATCTATTAAAGGTATATCTAGTGCAAGTGCGAATGTTTTTGCAAAAGATGTTCCAACAACTAGTGAGCCGAGTAAACCCGGTCCTTTTGTAAATGCAATTGCATCAATCTCTTCTTTCTGAATGCCTGACTTCTTTATAGCTGCATCAACAACAGGGACAATATTTTGCAAGTGCGCTCGACTGGCTAATTCTGGAACAACCCCCCCAAATTCATGATGGACATCTTGTCCCGCGATGATATTCGATAAAATGGTGTCATTTTTGAGTATAGCAGCAGAAGTATCGTCACATGAGGACTCAATTCCTAAGATAATTGTTTCTTTTTGGCGCACAATGTTTATGTTTGTAAAGAATGGCAAAATTACTGAAAATATTAGGACGCACCATCGGCTTATTGGTTGAATGGCTCTTAATTGGGTTAATTTTGCTTCTGTTCTTAATTAGAACTTCTCCAGTACAAACTTATTTTGCCAGAATAGCAACAGACTATCTTTCTCATGAACTCAATGTAGACGTACAAATAGATAAGGTATCCATCCTTTTTCCAAGTGAATTGGCATTCGATGGGCTATTAATGAAAGATGAGGTAAATGACACTCTTTTTGCAGCTAAAACATTGTTTGCAACAATTTCTAACTATAATCTAACAAAAAAAAAAATCGAACTGCGTGAAATAGAGTTGAATGAAGGATACGTTCATTTAAAACGAAACAAAGATGGTTTTTTTAATTATCAGTTCATAAAGGATAGATTTAATTCCAAAAAAAAGAAAAAATCCAATGTTAGTATCAACGTCGATCATATCGTTTTATCACAAGCAACTTTTAAATATGATGATGAACGGTATCCTAAGAAAAATTACGGGGTTGATTACTTTCATCTTGCTGGTACAAACATCGATGCTGTTATAAATGACATCTATGTAAAGAACAGAACTTATATAGGAACAATAGAGTCTTTTTCTCTTCACGAAAAATCAGGATTTGACTTAAACAACTTTAACGCACAAGCTAAAGTCTCGGAAAAAGGTGCTTATTTATCAGAATTGAACATTCTGACAGATAAATCAACGATCTATTCTCCTCTTTTTAATATGCTCACTGAAAAGTTTACGGATTTCAGGACTTTTGTAGATGATGTAAAATTCGATGCCATAATTAATTCAAGTACTGTTTCATTGGAAGATATCGCACTATTCGCGCCCGTTTTAAAAGGCATGAATGATCAAGTCAACATTTCTACTTTATTGAAAAAGGAAGTAAAAAACTTGCGCCTTGAAAAACTCATTGTTCGATTGAAAGACAAAACTCATATCGAGGGCACCATTAATATTCCTGACTATCGAAACTTAGAAACTGGTTTTTTTCAAGAAAAAATTGAATACGCGTATGTTGACTTAGCAGAATTGCGAACTGTTCAAATGCCTGAGAGTTATGGTCAAGACTTTATTCAATTAGAACCTCAAATTCAAAGACTCAAATACATTAAGACAAGTAATACAAAGTTAGATGGATTTTATTCTCAATTTGTCATAGCAACTGATAGAATTTCGACTCAACTTGGAGCGCTAAAAATAGATAATGGTATTATGTTCACTAAAAATGAAAAGAACGGTTCTTATTTCTTTGAGCATTCAACGGCTAATGAATATGATGTAAAAGTTGAGAAATTTAATTTGGGGAATTTTGTTGCGAATAAATCTTTAGGTCTTGTTGACGGGACATTTTTTCTCTCTGGTGAAGTTTTTTCTTCAACTGATATTCATTTGAATTCAATCGAGGGTAGCATCAATAGATTTGATTACCTAAATTATGCATATACGAACATTAAAATAACCGAAGGTAAGCTAATAGATGACCGTTTTGAGGGTAAAATTGATGTTCAAGATGATAATATCGACCTAACTTACACGGGGATTGTTGATTTTGAGGATGAATTGCATCTCAATTTTTCCGTTGAAATTCAAGATGCGTTACTGGACAAACTAAACATAACCTCTACCCTATCAAAATTAAGTTCAATTATTGAAATTGATTTAATAGGCAGTAACCCTAACAATTTCAGAGGAAGTATAGAAATGAACAGTTTTAAATACGAAGAAAATGAAAAAATAGTTCTTTTGCCTTCATTGCAACTTGCGATTGACCGAGGTAAAAATGAAGATTTATTCAGGTTGAACAGCGAAATAATTGATGCGGAAATTATCGGAAAACTAGACTTTAGTAATCTATTAAGCGACTTAGAATATCAAATTTCGAAAATACTGCCTGCACTTCGACGAAATGAGGATGTCCATCGTCATGCACATTATTCTGATAATTTTTTCTTTAACATAACTGTAAAAGAAGCTTCCGATTTTTTGAATATTTTTTCCCCTGAACTAAGGATTGCATCAAACGCGAACATTAAAGGGCATTTCTTAGAGAAAGATGCGAATTTTCTGCTTGATATATCGTCAGAGTGGTTAGAATTTCGCAATTATCGAGTTGAAAACATAGACATGCGTCATTCGATGGACACAAATAACCTTGCGGCATCTTATCATTTTACTGATGTTAAAATCAAAGATACCTCCTACTTTAGCGATGTTTTCTTTTCCGGTGACGGCAGTGACAACCTCCTGCATTCAAATCTATCTTGGGGTCAACATACAATCAATGAATCTTCGGTAGAATGGGACACCAAAATTATGGACTGGACACATTTTGATTTCACATTAGAACCTTCTTACATTAGTCTGAAAGAATTGAAATGGAATCTTCTCGACGCCTCAAATTTTAATTTATCCAATGACACATTGACGGTAAAAGATTTCTTATTGTCCAAAGCAGATCAATCTATTGCTCTAAACGGAATAAGTTCTAAGAACGACAATCATCGCTTGAATTTTAATGCTAAAAACATAATTTTAGAAGAATTATCACAAATTCTCGGAGGAATTGATTTCTCAGGAGAATTAAATGCAACGGGTTACATTTCTAACCCATTCAGCAATCTTCAATATGTTGGGGAAGCAACCATAGATGAACTTTATGTTAAAAATAAATTAGTCGGTGATGTCAATGTTGAATCAAGATGGATAAAGAGCAACGAAAGTATTGCACTACAAGGAGACCTATTTTATAAAAATTTACAAACCTTCAACTTTATTGGTGACTATTATCCTTTAAAAAAGAAAGAAAATTTAGATTTCAATCTATTCTTTAATAACGCAAATATAGAATTTGCTAATGCGTTTTTTAGTCCCGATTTGGTTACGAATATTAAAGGGTTGCTTAATGGAACTCTTAAAGTCACAGGTTCTCCAGACGAGCCAAATCTGGAAGGAACAGTCCAATTAAACGAAGGGGGCGCAAAAATTGGAATTCTTGGTACTAGTTTTGTCATAGACGGTCCCATTCAAGTTGATAAATATGGATTTTACATCAACGGTGTTCCAGTCTTTGATGAGGAAGGAAACGCAGGAAAAATAATAGGTTCTGTTTATCATAATAATTTTGCCGACTTCAATTTTGATTTGATGTTCGATATTGAAGATGATGCTATTAATAAAAACCCAGAAAACCCTTGGGTAGCATTACCTTTAGAAAAGTTTTTAGTACTTAAAACAGATCATGTTCCAGGTGATCCTTATTATGGAACGGCCTATGCCACAGGAATAGTCAACATCTATGGTTATACTGATAACCTAGAGATAATGGTTGATTTACAAACAAGAAAAGGTACAATTATCAACATACCAATGTATGGGGTTGGTGATATTGACGAAGAAAATTTTATTGTGTTTATGGATCAGAATAGAGACACTGCGTTAGTTAAAATCGAACCAAAATTAGATTTTACAGGTGTCTCATTAGATTTAAACTTTAAAATCACGAACGACGCTGTCGTTAAACTAATTTTTGATGAAGAGATAGGAGATGAGATAACAGCAAAAGGAGAAGGAAACATCAATATTAATCTCAATAACATCGGAGATATCACTATGGATGGTGTTTACACCGTCAAGAATGGAGTGTATGATTTTGCCATGGGACCTATTAAGCAGAAATTCTTTATAGAAGAAGGCGGAAGTATCAATTGGACAGGAGATCCGTATGATGCAATTCTTGATTTAAAAACATTTTATCGTGTAAATGCAAACATTGCAACATTGACTAATGATCAGTTTGCATCGGGTTCTGGATCTAGACAACAAGTCCTGTGTTACTTGAACTTGAGCGAATCCTTGAATAAACCTGCCATTGATTTTGATATAGTTGCACCCAATGCCAATGATATTGCAAAATCTGTAATCACACGAATAAAAAGTGATCCTGACGAATTAAATCGTCAATTCTTTTCGCTGTTGCTTTGGAGAAGATTTCAACCTCTAGCTGGAAGTGCAAGTGCAGATGGAAGCGCAGCAATTGATCTATTTGCCAACCAAATCAATGCTTTATTATCAAAAATATCAAGTGATTATCAGTTGAACGTTGACCTGAACTCTGACCAACTAACTGGCGACAATTCCTACGAATTTGGAGTTAAAAAAGGCTTTTTAGATGATCGTCTAATTCTTTCTGGGAGTTTTGGCGTAGAAAATCAGAAAATAGATGAAAGCACAGACCAAAGTTATGTGATTGGAGATGTAAACCTTGAGTACTTACTTAACAAAAATGGGACCTTTAGAGTAAATATTTTCAATGAATCTAATGACAAAACCATTATTCAGAATCAAGACCAAGGTACCTTCACTCAAGGCGCTGGACTGAGTTACAAAGAAGATTTTAATACCGTTAAAGATTTTAAAGCTATCCAATATTTCTTAGATATTTTCAGAAGAAAAAAGAACAAACGCTATCCAATAAAGCGGAAAAGAAGACAAGTTTTAGTTCCAAAGGAAGATTGAATATTATTATTGCCAATTAATAATTGATAATTAACAATTACTGATATCTTCGTATTCTTAAATTTAGACAGTCTATCATGAAGAAAGTACTCATAGCCAACAGAGGAGAAATTGCTCGAAGAGTCATCAGAACGTTAAAGAAAATGGACATTAAAAGTGTTGCCATTTATTCAGATGCTGACAAAGATGCATTACATGTAATAGAAGCTGATGAAGCTGTCTATGTAGGAGCGAGTCCATCTGCCGAAAGTTACTTAAAGCAAGATGTTATTTTACAGCATTGCAAAGATCTAGGTGTTGATGGCATTCACCCAGGGTATGGTTTTCTTTCTGAAAATGCAGAATTCGTCAGAAAAGTAACAGATGCAGGTATCACATTTATAGGCCCTTCTCCAAAAGCCATGGAAGTTATGGGAGATAAACTAAGTGCAAAACAAGCGGTGAAAGAATATAGTGTACCTCTAGTACCGGGGATTGATAAAGCAGTTGATGATGTTAAAGAAGCCATCAAAATCGCAAAACAAATAGGCTACCCAGTGCTAATAAAAGCAACTGCAGGTGGTGGTGGTAAAGGAATGCGTTTAGTAGAACGAGAAGAAAATTTGGAAGAACAAATGAAATTGGCACAGAATGAAGCTCGTTCTTCTTTTGGTAATGACGCTTGTTTCATTGAAAAATTCGTAACCAAACCAAGACACATTGAAATTCAAGTTTTTGGCGATAAGCAAGGAAATTACGTCTATCTATTTGAAAGAGAATGCTCTATCCAGCGAAGACATCAAAAAGTGATAGAAGAAGCTCCTAGTGCTATTCTGACTCCTGAATTAAGAGCCAAAATGGGAGAAGCAGCCATCAATGTTTGCAAAGCATGTGATTATGATGGAGCAGGAACAGTTGAATTTTTACTTGACGCCGATTTAAACTTCTATTTTCTAGAAATGAACACTCGCTTGCAAGTGGAACATCCTGTTACCGAAGAAATCACGAACACTGATTTAGTAGAATGGCAGATTAGAGTTGCTCGGGGAGAAAACCTCCCTAAGAAACAAGAAGAATTAGAAATTAATGGTCATGCTATCGAAATTCGTGTTTATGCCGAGGATACTTTAAACGGTTTCACACCAGATATTGGCACTTTGAAACGTTACAGGATCCCTTCTGGTCAAAGTGTGCGTGTAGATGATGCTTTTGCTGAAGGAATGGAAATTCCTATATATTATGATCCGATGATTGCCAAATTAACGGTTTGGGGCAAAGATAGAACACATGCTATTAAAAGAACCTTAAAAGCGATAG
>Ga0316207_10003185_pt1 | contig 15618 bp, 24 predicted proteins | sample 6weekpyrite_MG_FD_204943 | JGI IMG/M metagenome (GOLD analysis project Ga0316207, IMG submission 204943) | Microbial mat bacterial communities from mineral coupon in-situ incubated in ocean water Damariscotta River, Maine, United States -... | ecosystem: Environmental > Aquatic > Marine >... | reverse complement strand
TTGCTTAACAGTTGCCATGACAGATGAAGTAGATGACTTTGTTAATTGATTTAACTTTTAGTTATTTATCTAACTAGAAAAGTTTACTTATGCCTATTGACTCGAGATCGGCTCATATGTGTTATGTGCTGGAATTTGACCGCTCGTGTTCAATTAGCCAACGTTTTCTTTCAATACCACCGCCATATCCTGTTAGTTTACCATTTTTCCCAATCACTCGATGACAAGGTACGATAATAGAAATCCGATTAAAGCCATTCGCAGAGGCAACGGCCCTAACAGCCTTTGGTTTATTTATTTTCTCGGCTTGTTGTTGATATGATGATGTTTTACCGTACGGTATTTCCTTTAAACATTCCCAAACTAGATTTTGAAAGCCTGTACCTGGAGTTTGAAGTTTAACGTCAAATATTTTTCTATGACCATTAAAGTATTCGTTTATTTCTTTTTGGGCCTGTTTCATATGTTTATTTTCACCAGCAATAATTTTGCTGCCCAGTAATTTTTGTAAGTCTTTAAATTCTGTTTCCAGCATCCTCCTGTCAACAAATTCTAACAAACAAACACCATCATCTGTGGCACAGATAAACATCGGCCCTAGCGGTGTTGTTATCCTGCTAATTAGAATTATGTTATTGTTAATACTATTTTTAGGAGATTCGCCAACAAACCTCTTGTAAGTATATCCAAACCCACTCAGTGATTCATAACCTGCATCAAATGCCGCTTCCGTAGTTTTCTTGCCTCCCTTCAATTCTTGATAGGCATGATTGATTCGATACATTCGTTGAAACGCTTGAAATGTCATTCCATAATTTTTTTTAAACCAGCGCCGTACCAGCTCTGGGCTAATTTTGTTCTGTTTAAGTTGATAGTCAGTGATCTTTTCTTTTGGGTTTTTCTTCACCATCTTGATAGCTGTCTCCACCTGCGTAGGTGCTTCATTAGCGTTTTCCGTTGGCTTGCATATCTTGCATGGTCGATAACCGGAATCGAGAGCTTCTTTAAAAGTGGTATAGAATTCGACGTTTTCGAATTTTGGCTTTCTCGCACGGCAAGTAGCAATACAGAAGACCGAGGTGGTTTTCACACAGGCATAAAAAATACCAATATAGCTTGATTCTCTATCTACCAGTGCTTGATAATAAATCTCCATCTGTTTTTTATCGGTAACCTGCATCTTAAAACACCGATTTGAAAGTCTGAAACTTCACAACAGATTTCAGGATGTTTTCAAAGTGACTGTACATATTAGCAAACAAGAAATCCCCCATACTGATCCTTTTAACTCCCAATTCTTTTAGTTTTTTAAAATCTGGCAGATTTGCCGTACACATAACGTTAATTGGCAAATAACTACTTTCGGTAATTGCCTGAATATCGTCTTCGTTTTCAATGCAAGGAACAAATACACCATCAGCTCCAGCGCGCTCAAACAGCTGGATTCGCTTTTTAGTCTCATCGACTGGATTACCACAACCTAGCAGGAATACATCTGTTCTCACATTGATAAAGATATTCATATCGTCATTTTTAAGCTGTTGTTTAATTGTGGAAAGGGTCTCTGAAAATAAAGCAGCATCAAGTAGTGTCCGCTTTTTGGTTACCACGCTATCTTCAATATTAATCCCAACGACACCTAAATTAGCGAGTGTTTTGATATTCTCTGCGATCTCATATGGCTCTCGGCTATAGCCTGATTCAATATCTACAGAAAGAGGAAGATATGTATTTTTGATTATTCTTTCTACAATATAGCACAGCTCAGAAAATTTCATCTTCTCGCCGTCTTTATACCCCAGCATATTTGCAATTGCCGCGCTAGATGTACCAATGGCTTGAAAACCCAATTTCTCCACTATCTGAGTGCTCATAACATCCCAAACGTTACCAATTAGTAAAGGCGTATCTTGGCTGTGTAAGTTTTTGAATTCCATATTGCCTCTCTGGTTTTAAGTTGAGAACAAAATACTACAAACGAAATTCAACCAACAACCGAAAACTGGACAAGTATTTTTTCTGTACTAGTACATAATGTTAGAATTAAAGGGCACCGCGGGTTTTTGCGCCGTCCATTTTAAATGATTTGTCATGTGTTTTTGACTTTTTCATTAACGCCATCTCCCTGTATTAGAAACATTGCAGCCAAAATAAGCAATAGCCCAGGAATAGTGACTGTTTCCAATTGTTCTATTCCAAACAATATACCCATGATGATGACAAATACAGGCGTTAAAAATCCATATGCAGCAACTTTAGTTGCACCTATACGCACCGTGCTAAAATTAATTACTAAAAAAGTAATTAGTGTTGAAAATAAAGATAAATACAAAATACCGAGGTAAACACTTTGTTCAACATTAAGCCAACGCACATGTGTAATGCCTTTTAAAGATACAACTAAAAGCCATGCACTGCCAGACAGAAGAACCCAAAATGTAACCACTTCCATTGGTTCCCCTTCATAAGTTCGCTTGACTAGTGGGCTGTATAAACCAAGAAATAGACAACCTACCAAAAATATAAAATCACCATAGTTTATTTCTAGCCCTAAAAAAGAATCTAAATTTCCTCTAAATACAATCCACAATGCGCCTATCGTTCCCAAAAATAGGCCAAAAGAACGGATTTTACCCGTCATTTCTCGATTTATTAATAAAGCAAAAACGGCTGTGATTGCCGGTACGATTGTATAAAGAGCTCCAGTATTCAAGATGCTTGTGTATCTTAGGCTTTCAAACATACACCAAAAAAATACAACTAATGGAATACTTAAAATATTGTAATTTAACAGCGCTCGACGAGAAGGAAGTTTTATTCCATGTTTAATAAACACAAATGGGGCAAACAAAATCGAGGCTAATAAAAATCTTAGGAACATTAAAATTTCGGGTGGTAATTCTTTTGTAATCGCTGCACCCACAGGAAAAGAACTTGCAGCCAGAATTATTGCTAATAACATAAGAGCATGTACGTAGCCGTCAGAGTTTAAAAATAATACCTTTTTCAACAATCTATCCTTATTGATTAGCTACACATAATGTTAGAATTAAACGGCGCCGTGTTTTTTGTGGTGTCCGAGCGGGGCGGCTTTTCACCCTGGTTTTTAAATGATTTGCTATGTGTTTTATTTACGTAAAAGGGTCGGTGATAAATCCTAATACTATTGATTCTCAATTATCCACGACACCTTTTATTACACTTTTCACTATTATAATTGTTTGTCTTGTGTCATTTTATAAAGCGTACGGTCTTTTTTAATAAATTGATGATAAAGTGCAGCTATAACATGCCCCAATATTAGAAACCACACTACCCAAGCTCCCAGTATTTCTTTATGGATAAAGTCTATCGGTTTTTCAAATTCCTTGAAGGTAATACCGAGCCCATTACTGACAAAAGATATAAATAACCCTGTATCCTCAAATTTTGGTATGTCGAATAAATAGAAATATTCTGTATTTGCTCCAGTGCCAATATACCCTGTAACAGGCATAATTATCATAATAATATAGAGTGCATAATGACCTGTATGCGCGGCCAGGTGTTCCAGTTTACTGCCTGGCTCTAAATCTGGCACGCGGTTAGTAATACGCCATATAATTCGTAGTAGCACAACAACGGCTATGGTAATACCAATTGATAAATGAAGCTGAAGAGCAGTCCAATTTTCGGGTGTCTTTGCATCCGTAAACCAATGTCGATAATAAACACTAATATAAGATCCTAAAAATAAAGCTGCCGTCAACCAATGCAACCATTTTGCGATTGAACCGTAGTTCTCTTTGGTACTTTTTAAGCTCATAAAATACTCCGGGTTATTAGGTTCTCTATTGTTAAGCTAAACTGCGAACCATTTTTCGTTTATTAGAGTAGTGCACTTTTTCTTCACACTAAATTAAATAGCTTATTATGAGAACCCTGCGATTGCATGATGAAAGGCAATTAATTTTGACACTATATATTTATACACAATTTTCATACCTGGCTTTCAATCATCTTAAGTAACAATTTTGGTCGCCGCAAAGCGTTCCGCTGTCTTTATAATCGTATTCCGTTTGATGCCCTGACGAGCAGCAGAAGATAGTCCAGCCATTGCAATGAGAACATATTCAGCCAGGCTACTTGCGCCTTTCGCCCCATACTTTGAGAAAGTCTTGGCCAAGTAGGTCTTTGTTGCATGTCGATGTAAATCGGTTGTCGCACGCGCTTTGCTATCGATACTGTTACTGGTACCACTCAAAATTAAACAACCAGGCTGTGTTTTTGGGTTCGTATATGAATTCGCTGCCTGAACAAGAATGTTCCTTACGGCATCTTTTAATGTTTTTGCTCCAGCTAAGGCTATGGGCAAAAAGCCTCCTTTATCATCTTCAATGTATCGTTGAACAGCCTCTTCGAATAAGCCGTGTTTGCTGCCAAATGCTTTATAGAGGCTGGGTGGATTTATACCAATAGCCTCACCAAGTTCCGCAACTCCAACCCCGTCATAGCCTTTCTGCCAAAACAATTCCAAGGCTGTCTCTATAGCTACTTTTCTGTCAAAAGTTGAAGGCCGTCCTCGTTTTCCAGATTTTATTGTAGTGGTCACTAAATTATCCTTGACATCATGTTGTTAAGATTAATAATATAGCAGTCACTACATAATATCAAACTCAATATATAATAATCAGGAGTCACTATATGAAGGTTTATTTCAGAAAAACGTACCGTAATTTAATCTTTTCAATTTTAGCTGTAGTCAGTATTGTTGCATTTGCTGGCGCTCAAAATAGAACAATGGTAAGCAGCATTGACCCAAGCGCAGGTGTTTTGACAATGGTGAACGTACTTACTCCAGGGCCGGGTAAGCAGTTAGAGACTATACAGTTACTTCAAGCAGGTATGGATAAAACGATGCGACATCAGCCCGGGTTTATCTCAGCTAATGTCCATCGGAGCCTCAACAGTGATCATGTGGTAGTTTATGCACAATGGAAAGATCAAGCGTCTGTTGAAGCTGCTGCTAAACAGATTGAAAGTGGTAAAGCACCGAATATGGAGATGGTATTTACTATAGCCCAACCAGCATATCACCCATATGATGTTGTATCAGTTCATAGGGCTTTTTTAAAAAAATAAATCCCACCACAGGATCTCTGAAGTATAACTATTAACATTTAGGGGCGGAGTAAAAATAAAATTACTCTGCTCTTAAATATTTATAACCTTTTGCTCACCGGAAAATTAGGAGCAAAGCGAGTAATTTTTTTAAATGCAGCAACTTGTTATGTGTGATTATTTTGAACGGTTATATTTAGTTAACCTTAATATTAAAAGAGTTATTATTGGTAATGATCTCAAGCATATTTTCCTCTATCCATCGATCCATAGCACAAATTATTTCGCGTAAAGATTTCCCAAGTCCTGTTAATTCATATTCAACATGAGGGGGAACTGTTTTCATGTCATGACGCCTAACGAGTTTTATTTCTTCTAACTCACGCAGCGTCTGTGTAAGCATCTTCTGCGAGATACCTTCGACAAGTCGCATCAACTCACCATTTCTCAAATTCCTATCATTTAGAATATCAATAACCAAAATACTCCATTTCCCAGATACCTTATTTAATAAATAACGAGCAGGACATTTCTCTCGGAAAACATCTGGCACTACTTTGTTTACGTCTTTAGGTAGCTCAAACATAATCTATATCCTTCATGGTTACTAAAAGGTGCGTACTATCTTTTTGGATGGTACACAAATAATATTGTCAATGAAAGCTTTCAATATCTTAATTACAAATTCGTTAAATAATTGATGGAGAAAAAATGATGTCGAAATTTGAACAAGTTGATCCGAAGACTGCATCCAGTGAAGCTAAAGAAGCCTTTAATGAGGCAACGGCCCAGTTTGGGGGCGTCATAAATCTTTTTAAAGTGATTGGCAGTGCTCCGAATGTATTAAAGGGTATTTTGGCGCTTAATAAAGAAGTCGGCTCATCAACTGAACTTGATGGCAAGCTTACCGAACAAGTGGCAATGTTAACCTCCGCACTAAATCGCTGTGATTACTGTGTCAATGTCCACATGAAGGTTGGAGAAGGCGCAGGCTTGTCACGAGAAGATTTGCTTCTGGCAATGCAAGCAAAAGCAAAGGATGCTAAAACTCAAGCGTTATTAAATTTTACCAATGAAGTGGTTCGCAATCGTGGCCTGGTTAGCGACGAAACTCTTAAGTCAGTACAAAGTGCAGGATTTAGTGAAAAGGCACTATTGGAAACCATCGCTGTTATCGGTATCTATACAACCCTTCAATACATTCGCCATGTGGCTGACCCCGATCACGACTTTCCAACAGTTTCTGAATTCAATACTGACGAGCATGGTGCAGATGATGGTACTTTTTTTGTTTCCCGCGAACTTTCCAAAGTTTAGAATTTAATACATTAGTACTACGGCTGAAACACTATATAGCCGTAGTGCTAAACATATAACGCCGCCATCAGGGGTGACAAGGCCAGAGTGATGCCGCGGTTTTGGCATCCCTCTGACTGGCTTTGTTATGTAAATTTATAAAGCCAAACCGTCTTTACTTTCGGACTTTAAATTCTGAATAAAGATAGTTGCTTCTTTTGTTCTATTTCTGGCAATTTCTTTCGATGAATTAAAGATTAATTTTTCGGGAAGTTCTAGATTAAATTTCTCTATTTTTTTCAATGCCGTAGGTAAGTCTGTTGCCCATCTATGACGAGTTGTTACAGACATGATTCTGGCTATACCAATATTTTCGAGAAAGTCTAATGTGTCTGCATCATGAAACACACGAGCAATTTCTGAATTACTCACCTTTGAATAAAACATGTGTGACATTATTACGGCTTTAACATCATTAACTTTATCCATTGGGAACCCTGTTGAGGATAATATACTTGAAATATTATCACTAGCAGTTTTAAAGTGTTCTGCGCCTTCTATTGCGTATGGATTAAACACTCCTATATCGTGTAAAAACGCTGCAGCAAATAGAACATCCTCATCAATTGATGACGTTTTCAAGTTTTGCTATTTCCTTTGATAAAAGGTAATTTCTCTCGTAGTGTGAAACACCCCATGCCGAATGCTGAAGGTTTTCTTTCGAGAAATTGTAAACTGTAACTTTCCATCCTTTATCTAATTCGATTCCTGATTTTGTGCTTTCAGCACTACAAATAGTTGATATAAATATCGACAAAAAAAATACAATAAATAATTTCATTTTATTTAGTTTTCCCAAATTTTAATAATGTACGTAATGTTTTGCTAAGGGCAACCAGCACGAGCAAAGCGAGATGTTAATTGTCCGAGCTATGCCTTGCAAGACGGATTTGAGCGTATTGTTATGTGATTCACTTACTTTATACTTTAGCTTGAGAAATTTAATTCAATTTAGTATGCAAATATCATAAATGCTAATCAAATTGAATTCGATACTGCCCTGGTGAAACACCGTGAAAACGTCGAAATGCTTTGCTGAATGAAGACTCAGTTTCATAACCAACCCTTATTGCAATCGAGTTTAAAATATCTCCAGAGTCTCGAAGTAATCTTGCCGCGATATCCATTCGCCACCGAGTAAGGTATGTCATCGGAGGCTCTCCAACCAAATTTGTAAACCGTCTGGCAAAAGCAGCTCTAGACATGGAAACCTCATGAGCAAGTGACTCAACAGTCCAATGTTGCTGAGGTCCTTTATGGATTAAACCTAGCACCTTTCCTATTTGCGTATCGCGTAGCGCTCCGAGCCAACCAGCCGAACCGTCTGGCTGTTGCTCCAACCAAGAACGAATAATATAAACAAACATTACATCCACAAGGCGTGAAGTGATTACTTTTGAACCAGGTAATTCCCGAACAATCTCTTGTGTTAGCAACCAAAGTGTTGTTTGTAGTGTACTGGCACGCTCAGCTTCATCAGCTCGAATATGAATCACGGCTGGTAGTAAGGACAAAAGTGGATGTGCACCATTATGCTCAAAGTGATAACAACCGCCAAACATAACAGTAGACGTACTATCATTCTTACTCTTTTGATTCTCATCCTCAATTTTTGAAATATTAGGATACAACTCACATTCAATATTATCGGGATGATCAACGAGAACACGCCCTGTTCCATGGGGAAATAAAATGACATCTCCCTGAACGATTTGAACTAATTCAGGATCATCGTTCATACGAAACCAACAGGTACCCCGACTCACAATATTGAAACTGGTCTGATTAGCATTCTCGATCTCCATCCGCCAAGGAGCTTTAAATTCTTTCCGACAAAAGAGGGTGTTCCCAATACGGGTTGAGGCAAGTACATCTGCAAGCACATCCATTGCAAGGTTATCGACATCATCTTCGATATTAACCTGAGCAGCATATAGGTCTGACATAACCCATAGTTTATTTCACTCCTCCCACTATTGTCTAGAAGTTAAGACGATTGGAACATAAATAGAATGTTTTTGACATACTCCATCTTAATTCAATCAATTATGCTACATGAACTAACAACATCAATTTAATCAACTCAGGTGTACGTCGAGGATAGGAGGCTATATATGTCAGTATTCACACAAGGCATTATTCATTGGCGTTGGCTCGCTGTCATCAGCGTGCTTCTATGTGGCCAGAACACTGTGTATGCACAAGGGGAAGCGATACCTGATTACTTTAATAAATACGAACATATAAAGATGAAGCGCACAAATGACGGTATTCTTGAAGTTCGATTTCATACTGATAATGGGCCGATTGTGTTTACTGGGAAGGACCATACCGTTTTTGTCGAGGCGTTTTTCATGATAAGTCAGGATCGGAACAACAAGGTTGTTATTTTCACCGGCAGTGGTAATGAATGGTTTGCCCAAATCAACTTGAAAACATTAGGCGATATGTCCAACCCAAGAGTTTGGGATCCGATTATTTGGGAGGGACAAAAAGCTTTAATGAATTTACTCGACATCAGTGTCCCAGTTATCTTTGCTATCAACGGAGCGGCTACAGTTCACGCAGAATATATTTTGACAGGGGATTTTATACTTGCGACCGAAGATGCCTATTTTCAAGACTCCCATTTAAGGTTTGCCGGTATCGTACCAGGTGATGGGATGCACATCGTATGGCCTAGAGCATTGGGGCGCCAACGTGGATGGTATTTTCTCTATACTCAGGAAAAGTTATTTGCTAATGAGGCGCACAAACTCGGTGTTGTGTCTGAAGTTCTTCCCAATAAAGCAGCTCTCATGAAGCGCTCTTATGAATTAGCCCGAAAAATGCTGAAAATTCCTGAACTAACCCGACGTTACATGAGAATGCTGTCCACGCAGCCTCTAAAAAAGGACATGCTGGAAGTAGGGGCTGGTCTAGCCTTTGAAGGAATTTCTGCTGCTGACTTAGGAATCGCAGCAAAAGAAAGAAATAAAGGAACAAACAGAAACGTAGCAAAATAATAACAAAAGTTTTTAAACAAGCGCCAAAAGGATTCTTGAGCAATTATTCGCTAATAAATATTAGTTAAAGTTTGATTATGTCATATAACGCAATGTTCACCGGTAAATTAGGAGCACTGCGAGTGATTTATCCGTGTGCAGCGCCTTGTTATGCGAATAAAAAGCGAGTAAGTATTGTAGATATTGCTTACAAAGTTACCGTATAACAAGCGCACTAGACTCACCATGGAATAGGGCAACCTAAATGACCTAGTCGTTGATTTTAAAGATCTTCATCAAAAAATCCCAAAATAAAAAAATCTATTGCTATTAATAATAGACCGGTCATTATTAATCCCATGGCTAGATTAAAAAACCAAAATGTTTTCGACCAAAATCGTAAAAGGTTGCTAGAGCTTGGCGTAGAGCTAATTCGTTCTCGCAGTTTCCAAGGCATTGGCATCAAAGACATTTTGAAACTGGCTGAGATACCCAAAGGATCCTTCTATCACTACTTCGAAAACAAAGAAACTTTCGGGCTGCAGGTTGCGCAGTTCTATCATGATAACCAAATGCACTCGGCAATCGCTACCTTGACGGATGAGAGTCAAGGCTATGAAGAGCGGTTATACAATTTCTTTAGCGATGCCGCGGAGCAATTTAGAGAACGTGAATTTAAACAAGGCTACTTAATGTGCAACTTTTCGACTGAATTGGCAGATGAAAATGAAAACTTTCAAACCCTTTTGAGCAAGCATTGGCAAGAACTGAGTACAGAGATAGCCAAATGTATTAAAGAGTTGGGCACTGAAAAACTCGGCTTCGCCCATTTGTCACCTGAAGAGTGTGCCGATTGGCTGATCAATGCCTGGGGCGGAAGCGTTACCCGAATGAAGGCGACTGGCAATGCCGAGCCTTTACAGCTTTTTCTAAAAACGATTTTTGTGAATAGAACCTAAGAGGTTGATATGAGTAAAACAGTATTGGTTACAGGTGCGAGTCGTGGTATTGGTTGGTTAACAGCTAAAACACTCGCAACGAAGGGTTTCATCGTTATAGCTGCCATGCGCGAAACTGAAGGAAGGAATTCAGAATCGGCGATAGAGTTGCGAAACTGGGCGTTACAACATGGCTTCAATATCGATATTGTTCAAATGGACGTTACTCGAGAAGATGAGGTCAATCAGGTAATTGGTCAAATCACAAATAAACATAACATCGATATTGTTGTGAATAATGCGGGTGCTATGCCGGTAGGCATCACGGAAGGTTTTTCTTTGCAGCAAATGCGGGCTCACTTTGATGTCAATTTTTTCGGTGCGGTGTCTGTAACACGAGCAGTGCTTCCGCAGATGCGCAACCGTCGCAGTGGTCTTATCATACACATAAGTTCCTCTGCTGGTCGCCTGGCGATTCCTTACTTTGGACTGTACTGTGCAGGCAAATGGGCCTTGGAGGCATATGCGGAATCCAGCCACTATGAATTGGAACCCTATGGGATTGAATCTGTCCTGGTGGAACCCAGTGGTCATAGCACCGATCTGGTAGACACAGCACCAAAACCTGCGGATACAAAACGTATAGAGGAATATGGTACTTAGGCTGAAGGTCGAGATCACCTGCTTGATATGTTTAAAAGTATGTTTGATCAGGGTGAAAGCATCACCGATGCACAAAACGTTGCAGATGAAATTACCAAGTTAATTGAATTACAAGCCCCTCGACCTATCCGTACACAAGTTGGCAGCGACATGGGGATTACAGCAGTTAATGATCAAATGGCATCGTTACAATTAGCATTAATTAACCAACTGAAACCAGTTTATCAAGGTGCATAATATGATATTTAAAGATACAAGACTTTTCCTGTTTGCCACTATAACCCCAAAACGAGAATTTTATGATGCCGCCCGCGAGGCAGTGCAGTACATCATTGTTCCGACTCTCCAGGAATTAGGTTGTCATGTGTTTGCACAGTTCGATGGTGCGGATGAGACGCATACAATGTATCTATTTGAAATTTTCGAAAGTAAGGATGCTTTAGATGTTCATTATGAGCAAAACTACACAAGAAAGATTTTTGCCAGCTATCTAAAATGGCTGGCAAAGCCGGTGGAAGTCACTAAGCTTACACCGGGTTCGCCAGTAACATCGGAGCAGTTTTAATAAAAAGTACCGTGTTTGTGATTCGGTAAATTTATTGCATAACGTTTGAATTAAAAGGCGCGCCGCTTTTTGGCGTCAACTTGACCCACTGGTTAGATTTTTATTCTCAGATTTAGTTGATTTTGCATACCATTTCATATCACAGATATTATCGCCATGCGATAGAGTATGTTCGCGCTCATAACCACCTCCCTCTATTAGATAGGCTGGTAATGCAAAATCATATTGACACCAACTATTTCGAAAAAAATCCATTTCCTCATCATTTCCCACAAACCTCATAAATTGATGCACTACACATTGAGTAAAATCCATAGATAAATGATCAGGCATAATTCGTAATTTAAATTGATAGCCTTTTGGATCAGTATTAAATGGATATTTGCAGAGAATGCGTAAAGTGTAATTTAATCTTTTCTGTGGTTCTCTAGTTATTAGACTGGTAGCTAGCCACAAAGTTTTTGCTCCTAATATGTATAACTTCCAGATAACGTCAGCAACGAGCAGGGTAGCATATTGATGTGTCATACCTTCATTACGTAGCACCCTGTAAGCAGCAAGACTAATTACGCCACAAAACACCATAAGCCGATTTCCATGGCTTTTATACTGTGGCATTTTGGATTTTATTTTAAGTCTCTTTTGTTCTTTTTTTATTTTTTTGTATATCACTTTTAGTTGTCGTTTTGAGTATCGACCTTGCTTGGTTCTTTCAATAGAAATATAACGGCCCACAAGTACCCGATAAAAGAATAATTTGAATAGAATTGAAACAATAGTTTTCAACTAATATGGTCCTTTGTAAATCTAACGCCCGTGTAACCGTATTGCTTAGGACTACCAGCGGAAAAACAACTCCGCGTTAACACGCTTGTTACATTTTATTTTCAAACGTCCTTCCCATCTGACTTAACAGACTTTCTTAACTTATTAAGGTCATCGCGTAATTTATCTGTTGTTTTTTTGAAAGATCTTGCCAAAGCTGACATAAGCATTAGAATCAGAGCAGTAAAATAAAAAAGATAGGAGAATAGCTCATCATTTGCAACATAACGATAAAGTAAGGCTGCAATAAAAGAAAGACCTGCTGCCACGTTCAGCATAGTTGAATCACTTAATTTCATTGGAACACACCTCTAGTTTACAATAAATTTTATGAGCAGTTTTTTCTAAAATAATTTCTTGAAATAAATGTAACGCCGCCTTCAGCGGTGCAGGTGCGTTAACATCTGTGCCCATTGGAAGGCATTATTATGATTTATTTGGGTTATAACATGCATAATTTAAAGCTGATTTATAAATTGATTTATCGCTTGAGTTTTCTATATCACCATTCTCTACTGATGCAATTATTTCAAGTAATATACGGTTCTTTGAAAACCATTCCTCATTATTACTAGATGGCTTAAATGCAATATCAATGCTACGACTTATGTTTCCTTGAGATTGAATTCTATCAGTACCGTCAGATAATGATAAACTCCCTTTTTCGTCAAGCTCTAACGCTCCGATGCTATAGTCTTTTAAGCTTCCTTCGAAATTGAATTTGTAATTATCTTCTATCGACCACACTTTAACAGTAATACCTTTAACATCTATTGGCGACTTTCCTGTATTTTTCAGCATCCAAACTGTTGAAATCTTGCATGCATCTTTATTTGAATTTCCCCAAGTAGAAGAAACCACTGAAGCGTTGGCTACAAAGTGCGGAATAAGTTGAGCTCTATCATCTTTTATCCAGGTATCGTAGGTCCAGTAGCCGCCAACTAAAACAGCGCCAATTTGAACTGCAATCCACCATGGTTCCAACATGTCTTTCATTATTGCTTCCCTTTTATGTTTAAACTAGATTTATAACGTTTAGCATCAGTGGCAAAGTGCGCACACAGCGGATACTTTGTCCAACTGTATGCAGTTATTAGGCATGTTTAGTACAGTATTACCTGTTTTTTTCATGTTTACTCGCATAAAAGTAACTGTGCATCATTAGGATAACCAGAGCAATTCCAAAAAGAAGCAGGACCAAATTAAATTCAATAGATTCGCCCAGAGAAAATATGACTCTTACAATAGCAATCGATGTAACAACGATAATAGTTGGTATCAGTAGCCACTTTCGTTCAATTGGTTTTCTATCTGCCATTATCAATATTATGGCCCAAGAGAATACAGTAACAGATGCAAGCCCCATCGGATAAGTTATTTCAGTCTCACCCATCCTTTCAGGTATCAAAAATAGTATCGCTACCACGAAGTCTGCTATAGCGGCTATCCAATAACTTAGTCTCAGTAATAGAATTGACTTTGGCATGATTTACCTCACTAAGACGATGGCAGAAAATAAATTGCCGAAGAAACTCATACGATAAAGCGCCTGACGTTAAAGCTCAGCCGCGCCGCTTTTGTGCGTCGGCTGAGGTATCTTGTTAGCTGCTAACTCAGCAACAAAGATGATGGAAACCGCATTTTTAGTCTTTGGATTTAAAGGTTCAAGTGTTGAACTTAGTTTAAAACCATTATGTTGAAATAATGTTTCCCAAGTTTCTAGTGTTCTGAAGTACCACGGTGGTGGATTGGTAAAATTATCACTGAAACCTGCCCATGACCCTTTTCTCCAGCCATCTTCATATTTAACATCACCACATCCTGCAATCGGGTGAATAGTTTGGATAATAAAATATCCGTGATCATTTAGCATGTAAGGTATGTATTGGAATATGTTTGCGACGGATTCATGGCCTAATAGCGAAAAATTGCAAACAATAAGATCGAATTTCCCTTTAACTGCACCTTGAGCCAGTTCTTCATATGATAGTAACTTAAATGTACCGCCACCCTCTTTATTAGCAGCTTCCACTAATTCTGGTACAACATCTATTCCGAGCGTGTTAATACCTGATTTGTTTAGTTCTCTAGCTAGCCATCCCTCACCACACCCTATATCAAGTACAGTTTCAGGTGCTTTTTGTAAGATAGTGTCGATTATTGCTTTATTTGTAATTAGTAACCTGCTTTCAATTTCATTGTATCGAATTGCAGCAACCCATGGCCTAGCATTTTGTAACCACGAATCAACAATATTTTTATCAGAGTAGGTTGTCATCACGCTATATTGATTTTGGCAGCTAACGTTTTGCTAAAGGGCGACTTGCCGTAAGTAAAATAAGCGTTATTGAGCAATTTATTAGGCGTTATGGAGCTGCGGAAAATGATGTTAATACAATATGGCCGCCCTCATTTAAAATTACAAATTGAAAACGAATAGATTTGTCTTCTCCATATATACAGGTCTTCCGATATACCCAGCCTGAACCAGTACCTGTTTGTTCTTTTTTTATATGAATTATGTCCCCACCTTTGGATATAGATTTACATGCCTTAATTGCAGGGATAGCATCGTTTTTGAAATATTTTTTTAAAGCTTCTAAACCCATTTTATTTTTTGTAATATCACTCGTTATTTCAATCATGGTTTTCATATCATCAGCTTTAGCAGATGATATGAAAAGATTTACTACAGATTGATATTTTCCAGGATCATCCTTCTTCATTGTACGAAGTATATTCTCCATTTCTGCCTGGCCTGCTGCAAAACTAATTTTTAGCATACTTAAAAATATTAACCCAATAAATAGCTTAAACTTCATAACTCCTCCATATATTTTTTTGCCTAACGATTAAGCTTAGTTGTTCCAAAAGAAGAACGACGATAGGAGCGTCCTTTTTGGTGGTCAACTGGAGTGCCTTGTATGGTTCAATTATGCCAATCACTCCATATTAATGTAAGGTGAAGCCCGTAACCTGTTAGCGCAAGTTACCAGTTCAGTAGCTCGGTGAGTGACGGTTCTTAAAAGAACGTTAACAAGCGTGAGCACTGAGCCGATCCTTTTTTTTAACTCGAACAGTCGAATGTACCCAAAGGGCATAAAAGCTTCAAGCTCGAATTTAGCAAGGAAGAGTCCAAATGACAAACCTAAAAAAGAGTAAAACAACAATAAATGTCAGTGTTGAC
>Ga0316207_10003184_pt1 | contig 15627 bp, 14 predicted proteins | sample 6weekpyrite_MG_FD_204943 | JGI IMG/M metagenome (GOLD analysis project Ga0316207, IMG submission 204943) | Microbial mat bacterial communities from mineral coupon in-situ incubated in ocean water Damariscotta River, Maine, United States -... | ecosystem: Environmental > Aquatic > Marine >... | reverse complement strand
ACAGTGATGTATCACCCCTTGAGTGGCAAGGCTAAAATCAAGAAATTACGCTCCATGCATAATACAACCATTGTCGAACGCGAATCTAGTTACATGTCTACCCTCAAGAAACCCATTGAAGGTGATATTGATCTTTTCTAAGAGTGACCATGGATAAGAAAATAAAAGTACTCATAGTCGATGACTCTGCGCTGGTACGTCAGCTACTAACGGAGATCCTGTCGTCTGACAAATCGATTCAGGTAGTGGGATCTGCCGCGGATCCTTATATGGCCAGAGACAAAATCAAGCAACTTGCTCCGGATGTACTCACACTTGATGTTGAGATGCCGAAAATGGATGGTGTGACCTTTCTCGGCAATCTCATGCGTCTCCGCCCAATGCCTGTTGTCATGGTGTCTTCACTCACAGAAAGTGGCGCAGACATCACATTACAGGCACTGGAAATTGGCGCGGTTGATTTCGTTTCAAAACCAAAAATCGATGTAAAGCAGGGCCTCACTGACTATACCGATGAAATTATAGCCAAAGTCAAAATGGCCTCAAAAGCACGCGTTAAACAATACAATGGCCACAACCAGGAAGTGGTTCAGCGAAATACAGCTGATGCTGTCATAAAACAGGTTAAACCTGGTCGGCACTTCAAGACGACTGATCAAATTATTGCTATTGGCGCATCAACAGGTGGTACGGAGGCAATAAAAGATGTGCTGACTGAAATGCCTGCTGATACACCGGGTATTGTTATTACACAACACATACCCGAGGCGTTTAGTGGACCGTTCGCTACACGCATGAACAATAACTGTCAGATGACGGTGTATGAGGCAAAACAGGGACAACAAATTTTACCAGGACATGTATATATTGCGCCCGGCCACAGTCACTTGATTGTTAAGCGCGATGGTGCGCGGTATATCTGTGATTTACAAAAAGGGCCACCGGTAAACCGGCATTGCCCTTCCGTTGATGTCATGTTTCGCTCTGTTGCACAAAATGTCGGTAGTAATGCTATCGGCGTCATTTTGACAGGTATGGGGAACGATGGCGCTGCCGGTCTCAAAGAGATCCAGGACACGGGTGCGCCGACAATCGCTCAGGATGAAAAGTCCTGTGTTGTCTGGGGAATGCCGGGAGAAGCAGTCAAACTTGGGGCAGCCGATACTATCATGCCACTAAAGAATATCCCTGGTAAATTATCCAATTTAATCAAAGACTTCTATGACAGCAAGCATTCAAGTTCACAGGCCTGATGCCGTTAACATACTAGTAGAAATAATATAATCAGGTAATCGAGATGCGCTTCTTACAAGAAAACTGGCTTGCGCTAGTGATAACAACATCAATGCTATTTGGCGCCATGTATCTAGCTGGTATCAGCGCAATCACACCTTACCTGATCATTGTTGGTGCCCTGCCATGGGCATACAAGGCATTCAGCGCTTCACGTGCTGACGTTAGTCAGCCGCTTGCAGAAGATGACCAGGTAAAAGCAATTCAGGGCTTATTCGCTGAAATTTCAGGACGTATGCAACAAGAAGGCAACTTCAACCAACAGAATCTTGAAAACCTGAAATCCATGTTGACCGATGCCATCATTAAAATTCATGAAAGCTTCAACAACATGAATCAATTAACAGCGCAGCAGAAAGAAATCGTCGGTAATGTACTGAGTGAAAGCATGGTTGAAACTGACGAAGGCAAGGTTAATGTCGTTACACAGTTCGCGAGTGAAACCAACTCCGTCCTGGAACTATTCATGCAGCAGCTTATAACCACCAGTGAAGACAGTATGAACATGGTGCATACTATCGATGATGTTGCCTCAGAGATGGATGAAATTGAGTCCCTGCTTGATGATGTAAAAAATATTTCTGACCAAACAAACCTGCTTGCGCTCAACGCTGCAATTGAAGCTGCTCGTGCCGGAGAAGCTGGTAGAGGCTTTGCTGTTGTGGCAGATGAAGTACGAAATCTCTCCAAGAGCTCAAACCGATTCAGTGATCAAATTCGTGACGTTGTATCAAAATCGTTGCAAAAGATATCTAAGGCGAAATCCACAGTAGAAAAACTTGCCGCAAAAGATATGTCGCCTGCTATACGAGCCAAAGACAAAATCAATTTAATGATGGAAGATGTCAGCAGAATGAACCTGTTAATACAAAACAGGATCGCCGATGTTTCCACAATTTCGGAAGAACTCAACCAGAATGTTGGTCTGGCTGTAAATGCTTTGCAATTTGAAGACATGAGCACGCAACTCATATCGCACACATCTGACAGCATTGAAAATATAAACAACGAACTCGACGAAGTAACACAGAAGTTACTGGGCATTGATAATAATGATGCCCTCACTGACTCAGTCAACGACATAGTAAGCAATTTAAACGACAAAAACACATCAGTTAAACCACGAGAAAATCCGGTATCACAGTCATCAATGGATGAAGGTGATATCGACCTATTTTAGAATACACTGGAGTATTGATTATGAATGTTCACGCTCAAACATCAGAGGACGGTAAAGAAGTTACCATCAGCACCCAGACGCGCTTTGATTTTAATGCTCACAAAGAATTTCGTGATACCTACTCTTCCTGCGATCCGAGCTGCAAATTTATTGTTGATATGAAGAATACGACCTATATGGACAGTTCTGCACTCGGCATGTTGCTATTATTACGTGAATATGCAGGTAGTTCAGATGCGGATATTGAAATTATAAACTGTGATGACGAAATTCTAAAAGTATTGCAAATATCTAATTTCGAGCAATTGTTTAAAATTTCTTAACCTCATAATTCAGCTGAGCTACAATGCCGCTATGCCTCGATAGCTCAGCTGGATAGAGCGTCCCCCTCCTAAGGGGAAGGTCGCAGGTTCGACTCCTGCTCGGGGCGCATATCTTCTCTTCGAATGATTCGTATATGCGCCTACGCCGTTTTTCTGTATTTCTTTAACATGGCAGTCAGCTCTTCGCTATCAACTGGTGGGCTGAACAGGTAGCCCTGCATTTCATTACAGTTACATTCCTGTAAAAAGCGTTTTTCTTCGTCTTTTTCAACACCTTCTGCAATGACGTTCAAGCCCAGGTTATGTGCCAGATTAACAATAGAGATAACGATTGCTGCATGTTGCTTGCTTTCTGACATATTGCTCACAAAACTGCGATCAACCTTTAATGTATTGAGAGGAAAGTGTGTCAAATAGCTCAATGAAGAATATCCTGTACCAAAATCATCGATAGAAGTACGAATCCCCATAGTGTGAAATTCTTTCAATACATTAATGGCCTCATCCGGATTCTGCATCACAGTACTTTCTGTGATTTCCAGCTCAAGCCGGTTCGCAGGAAAAGCAGAGATTTCGAGGACTTCTCTCACAGTATCAGTAAGTTCATCATTGGCAAATTGCACCGCAGAAAGATTCACTGATACACGTAAATTCGCTATTCCACTTTGAATCCATTCTGTGCCCTGTCGACATGATTCCTGCAACACCCATTTACCTACTTCAACAATCATGCCGGTTTCTTCCAGCAGCGGGATAAACTTAATCGGTGGAATCAGGCCAAGTTCAGGGTGCTGCCACCGAATTAGCGCCTCAACGCCAAGAATCGCATCAGAATCAAGTGATATCTGTGGCTGATAATGCAGGACAAATTCTTCTCGTTCGACGGCTCGACGTAAATCAGACTCCATGATGAGAGAGTCCACCGTTTTATAAGATAGATCATTACTATAAAACTGGTAGTTACGTGTGCCACCCTCTTTGGCGCGATGAATGGAGATGTCAGCACACTGGATCAATGTGCTCGCATCATCGCCATCATTGGGATACATGCTAACGCCAATACTTAGCGTAATGAATAATTCATGGCCGTTGAATTTTAGCGGCTGCTCCATTGCTTCAAATATTTTCTTCACAATGAATGGAATGTCGTTCTCATGCTTGAGATCTTCGAGGATAATCGCAAATTCATCATCGCCGAGACGCGCAACGGTATCGCCATCACGCACACACTTACCCAGTCGTCTTGCTACGACTTTCAGAAAATAATCACCCGCATCATAACCAAGCGTCTCATTAATATGTTTAAAGCGATCAAGATCGAGAAATAAGACAGCTACCACGCGATTATTCCAGCGTGCACGTGATATGGATTGTGTCAGACGATCGATGTACAAAGAACGATTTGGTAATCCAGTCAGTACATCATGATTGGTAACATAAGCAAGACGTTTTCGTGTATTAATCTGCTCAGTTACATCCTTACCGGTAGAGATAAAAAACGTAATATCGTTATTATCATCAAGTAGTGGGGAAATAGTCTTTTGTTCGTAATACAGAGAACCATCTTTACGACGATTAATAAAAACCTCGTGAAAAGACTTGCCGGCTTCGATCTCTTCCCACAGGTTCTGATAAAATGCATCATCATGCTGACCGGAGCGTAATATAGATGTCGATTTGCCAATCACTTCGTCGGTGGCATACCCGGTAACCTTTTCAAATGCCGGATTGACATATTCAATGTAACCATAGCGATCTGTGATAATGACACTGTCAGCACTTTGATCAATAGCACTGGAAAGTTTTTGCATTTGCTGTTGGGCCAGTTTATGAGTGCGGCGCACAGCAACTTCCTTGAGTTCACGCTCAATTGCAGGAAGCAGGCGCTTCAAGTTGCCCTTCATGATGTAGTCATGCGCGCCCGCTTTCATTGCCATAACGGCAATTTCTTCACCAATATTGGCAGATACAATAATGAACGGGATATCTAATTCAGCGGTGTTGACTTCATGGAGCGCAGCAATGCCATCAAAATGCGGCATACTGTAATCTGAAATGACAATATCCCATGTCTGAGCTGCCAGCGCATGTGACAGATCCTCACGATTATCGACACGTTGATGGCTGACACTAAAGCCGCCTCGCTTCAGTTCTAGCAACAATAACGCGGCATCATCGTCAGAATCTTCAATGAGTAACAGGTTGATATGCTTTGTCATATGGACCTGACTTCCACTCTCTCGGTTGAGATACCTTTTATTTTCAATAACTTAATTTTTTTAATTATTTTTGTAGCCATATACTGTTATCGACTAAAGTGAAGTTTTATTAACCAGATATATTGGCCAGGCAGATTTCCTCCATGACATAAGCCCACTTTATATATAGCAATAGACTGGGCTTCTTTCCAATAAAAACCGCTATTTATCCGCGATAATCTCTATCGCATTACCATCAGGATCACGGCAAAACAGCGCCTGACGCCCAGAACGACTCAGCGTATAGCCTATTTTGTGTTCCTCGAGGTGACTGCGGCATGATTCAAATTCTGCCACGCGTAGGGCAAAGTGTCGATCACGGCCCCCATGCTGCGGACGTGCATCAACTGGATCCGGATTGGGTAATTGCAACAAGTGTATCTGCTGCAGACCAACTTGTAGCCAGGCTCCCGGATAACCCAGCTCAGGACGCTGATCAGACACCTCAAGACCCAGTACTCCCTGATAAAATTGCAGCGACTTTTCAGTGTCAGCGACAATCACACTGACATGATCAAGCTTACTAATTGAAAACACGGCTTACTCCTTTGTTACCTGCCGAGCGACAAGCAATGCCGCCAGAATAATCAATGAACCACCAAGCCATTCACGTAACAGGATCTGTTCATTGGTGAGTAATTGTGCCGACACAGCACCAGCCACCAGCTCAAACAGTAATATGACCGATGACTGTTGCACCCGCATATGCGTTACACCATATTGCACCGCGAGTGTCATCGACACCATGCCAATCAGGCCAAGCAAAATAGCAAACAGAATAGTCATCATGGATACGTGCGGTACTGGCTGACCCTGCACGAGGATTATTACAATAGCAACAGAGACAACACCAAGCCAGGTCAGTACTGCTTTTGGCCAGATAGCCATATACTGTGCCTTACGTACCGTCGTATTTGTCAGTGCAAATGCCAGCCCCGATGAAATCGCCAGCCAGTCAGAAGTCTGCCAGGCAGACGTCATGTTGGCATCGGGCAGCCATAACATCGTAAATGCACCGGCCATGGCGATAACAAACGCAAGTATCATTACTGGCGTCGGACGCTCATGCAAAAACAACCAGCCCAATATCATGGCCCATATCGGAGACAGATAAAATAGCAGCAGTACGCGCACGACATTGCCATCAAGTACCGCAAGGATAAAGGCGACGTTGGTCCAGCCGCCAAACAACAGCATTGCGATTGATAAACGTGGGTGTTGTACAATGCTGTGCCAGTTACGCCACAGTGCAAATAGCCCGGTCGAGAGTGCTGCCGCATAAACCACCAACGAACTCCAAAGTCCGCCAAGACCAGCGTTATCAAGCAAACGTAGCGGATACCAGATAATTCCCCACAGTGTTGCGGTGAATAACAGGGCTAAAACGGCTAAAAGGCGGGTTTTCTGTTTGGTCGGCATCGGCGGATAGCATATACTACGCAACCCTATAAGCAACAGAAATCCTGACTAATTCGGCCCTGTTATGAATCCGGACCTGGCACGACTACACCCCTACCCGTTCGAAAAACTGGCAACACTGAAACAGGACGTTCAGCCGCCAGCCGATCGCGATCATATCGCATTGTCTATAGGCGAACCCAAACACCCGACACCGACCATCATTCGGGAAGCATTGATCAGCCATCTTGATGGACTGGCACGCTACCCGGTGACGAAGGGCGAGCCTCTACTGCGGGAAACGATAGCGAACTGGCTTGCGCAACGTTTTACGTTGACGCCTGAGCAAATTAACCCTGACAATCAGATATTACCGGTTAATGGTACACGCGAGGCACTGTTTGCCTTCGCCCAATGCGTTATCGATCGCAGTGAACCCGCCTATGTGCTGATGCCTAACCCGTTCTACCAGATCTATGAAGGTGCCGCACTGTTAGCCGGCGCAACTCCGTGGTACATGAATACCACCAGAGAGACTAGCTTTCTGCCTGATTTCGATGAAGTACCTGAGGATGTCTGGGAAAAATGTCAGTTACTCTACGTCTGCTCACCCGGTAACCCGAGTGGTGCGGTTATTAACAAGCAACAATTCCAGCAGTTATTTGAACTGGCCGACAAATATGATTTCATTATCGCCTCTGACGAGTGTTACTCGGAGTTATACTTTGATGAAGCCTCGCCGCCACCGGGATTACTTGAAGTCGCCGCGGCATGTGGGCGCGATGATTTTTCGCGTTGTGTTGTATTTCATAGTCTATCGAAACGTTCTAATGCACCGGGGTTGCGCAGTGGCTTTGTTGCCGGCGATGCAAGCATCATCGAAAAGTTTTTCAAGTACCGCACCTATCACGGTTGCGCGATGCCTCCGGCACACCAACAGGCAAGCATTGCTGCCTGGTCCGATGAAACACATGTCACGCACAATCGTGAGCTGTATCGAGAAAAATTTACCGCCGTACATGACATTCTGAAAACGGTCATGCAGGTTGCTATACCACCGGCAAGTTTCTACTTGTGGCCTAAAACAGACATTGATGACACAGTCTTCACGCGCGGCCTGTTTGCGCAGCAAAACGTGACGGTCTTGCCTGGCAGTTATCTGTCGCGCGAGAACCACTTTGGCATCAACCCTGGCAAGAATCACATCCGTATGGCACTTGTCGCCCCACTGGATGAATGTATTGATGCCGCACACCGAATTCGTGATTTTATAATCACCCTATAAACCTTTATAATCCCATGCAAACTATGCAGTCTGGAGAACACCATGAATGATTTACAGTCAACCATCGATGAAGCCTTTGAACGCCGTGCTGATATCACACCTCGAAATGTGGACACACATGTCAAAGAAGCCGTACATGAGGCTATCGAAATGCTCGATTCCGGCAAGGCCAGGGTCGCTGAAAAGAAAGATGGTGACTGGGTCGTTAATGACTGGCTGAAAAAAGCCGTGCTTCTGTCTTTTCGTATCGAAGACAATCAGCATATCAAAGGTGGTTTCACCAATTACTATGACAAGGTTGAATCAAAGTTTGCTGATCACAACTCTCGTTCTTTTCGTGATGGTGGCGTGCGCGTCGTACCACCTGCCACTGCTCGTCGTGGTTCGTTCATTGCATCGGGCGCCGTACTGATGCCTTCTTATGTCAACATTGGTGCTTACGTTGACAGTGGCACCATGGTCGACACATGGGCTACCGTCGGCTCCTGCGCGCAGATTGGTAAAAACGTGCACCTGTCTGGTGGCGTCGGTATTGGTGGTGTACTCGAACCCGTTCAGGCTGCACCAACCATCATCGAAGACAACTGCTTTATTGGCGCGCGTTCCGAAGTGGTTGAAGGCGTCATCGTTGAAGAAGGCTCTGTTATTTCTATGGGTGTCTACATTGGCCAGAGCACACGTATTTACAATCGTCTTACTGACGAAGTTCTCTATGGCCGCATTCCAGCGGGTTCCGTCGTGGTCTCAGGTAACCTGCCTTCCAAAGATGGCAAGTACAGTCTGTATTGCGCCGTCATTGTTAAACAGGTCGATGCCAAAACGCTAGGTAAAGTTGGCATTAACGAACTGTTGCGCGATATTTAATGACCGTTATTTACGGCATCAAGAACTGTGACACCATGAAGAAGGCCATGAAATGGCTCGACAGTCACGATGTTGACTATCAGTTTCATGATGTCCGTAAAGATGGCCTGACAAAAAAACACATCACGGCATGGGCGAAACAGGTAGAATGGGAAGCACTTTTAAATACACGTGGTATGACCTGGCGCAAGCTCAGCGATGCTGAACGTGATGGCATGAATAAAACTCGTGCCATTGATTTAATGTTTCAACAACCGGCCATTATCAAGCGCCCTGTACTTGAGCATAAAAAGGCAATCTATGTTGGCTTTAAGCCCGATATGTATAACGAGATTTTTAACTAATGTCTGACTCAGAAACTATTAGTCTGGCGAAAGATTTAATTTCGCGCCAATCCGTCACACCGGAAGATGCCGGCTGCCAGGAAGTCATGATTGAGCGCCTGTCTGCACTTGGCTTCAATATCGAACGTATGCGTTTTGATGACGTCGATAATTTCTGGGCACGCCGTGGTGATGCCGAACCGGTGCTGGCCTTTGCTGGCCATACCGATGTGGTGCCGACTGGCCCACTTGAAGAGTGGCACACTGATCCATTCGAGCCAGTTATCAAAGATGGTCTGCTATACGGGCGTGGTGCTGCCGATATGAAAGGAAGCCTGGCGGCGATGATCACAGCAATCGAATCATTTATTGCCGAACACTCTGATCACAAGGGTTCAATAGCCCTCCTTATCACCAGTGATGAAGAAGGCCCAAGCATTAATGGCACGGTTAAAGTCATTGAAGCACTGGAACAACGCGGTGAGAAAATAACCTATACACTGGTTGGTGAACCCAGCAGCACGACTGAGGTTGGTGACATCATTAAGAATGGTCGTCGTGGCTCAATCAATGGTGTATTGCATATCCATGGCACCCAGGGCCACGTTGCCTACCCGCATCTGGCGAATAACCCGGTGCATCTCGCTGGACCGGTCATTACAGCACTAGCCAATGAGCATTGGGATGACGGCAATGATCATTTCCCACCCACCAGTTTTCAGATTTCCAATATCCATTCTGGTACTGGCGCGACGAATGTTATTCCCGGTGACATCGACATCACGTTTAACTTTCGTTTCTCAACAGAGTTAACACCTGACGTAATCAAAGAGCGTGTCACAGCGATGGTTGCCAGCCACGATGTCGACTTTGATATTGACTGGAACCTGTCAGGCATGCCGTTTTTGACCGCCGATGGCCAGCTTGTCAGTGCGGCCAGTGATGCAATTAAAACTGTAACGGGCCGTGAGACAACGCTATCGACTTCGGGTGGCACATCAGACGGACGTTTTATTGCGCCAACAGGGAGTGAGGTTGTTGAGCTGGGGCCATTGAATGCAACTATTCATAAAGTCAACGAATGCGTCAGCTGCGACGATCTGGATACCTTATCCGCAATCTACACTCAGATGATGGTAAATCTTTTAGGCAAGTAATTAGTTTACTAGACACAAAGTAAACGAAAATGTACTACCAACACCCGCTTGACTCTTCACATCAATATTCCCCCCCATCAAGTGTACCAAGTGACGCGTGATGTTCAGGCCTATACCAGTTCCCTCAATAGATTTACTTAGGTAGAGCCGACTGAATGGTTCAAATAATATATTCAGATCGTCTTCATCAATACCGACACCACTATCTCGAACTGATACCCTGATCATATTTTGCTCAGATTCACAATAAACGAGTATATTACCTTCCGATCTATTGTATTTGATTGCATTAGAAATAAGATTTAAAAGCACTTGTTTAAGACGAACCGGATCAGCCACCACCATAACATCATCACATGAAGAATGATCGTACGAGATTTTTATATCCTGTTTATCTGCCACCAGTTTCAACGTATCTATAGATGACATAATACATTCATTTATACTTGTTGGCTGCAGCTTAACCGAAACCTGGCCGGCCTCGATATTGCCAAATTCAAGCACATCGTTGACCAATGCCAATGTATGCATGCCACCATCAATGATGTAATCTACACATTCTTTTTGTTGCTCAGAGAGTGATTCTTTTTCTACATCAAGCAACTGGCCAAAACCGATTACGGCATTTAGTGGTGTACGTAGTTCATGACTCATGCGTGAGATAAACTTATTTTTAGCCTGAGTAGCCGTTTCAGCAATGCGTCTGGATTCCTGTAACTCTGCTTCAAAACGGCGGCGTTCATATATGGCCACGGCCAGTGCCAGTGTGGTAATCACGGTCACCGCCATAAACGTTTGCAAAAGCAACAATGAATCGCCGAGTGTGGGTTGTGCGAAAGGCCCGAGTTCTGCTGCTGTTGCAATGGCAGCAAAGACTGATACAAGCATGACGCACGCAGTAGCGATCAATACACCGTATCGATATGCCGCCCACATCAACATCGGAAATAATATAAAAGCGAGTGGATGCTGAATACCATTATGTGAAATTTTCATTAGAAAAATCACCGCAAGGAGTGACACTAGCATCAGCATGTAAAATGTAATCTCGAAGCATGTGCCGTTATGGGCATGGTATTTTCTATGCCACAATGAAACCAGAAAGGGAGTTAATATCAGGATACCGGCTATATCCCCAAGCCACCAGGTAACCCATACTGTACTGAGATTCTCAGCAGCAACAGAACCACCTGCATAAAGGGTCAGCATACCGCCAGTTGCTGCGACCACACAACCGAACGACGCCGCAAACAAGAAAACAAAAACATATTTTGTCTGCTCGAGGAAAGATTCTTTTTGACAGAATAAATTAATACAGTAGAAGGCAACAATCGCTTCCAGTGTATTCCCCAATGCGATGCCCGTGGCTACCATCACAGACACATCAGTTAATACATTGGTGAAAAATGCACCGAGTATGATTCCTGGTAAAGCATATCTACCAAATATTAGTAACGCGGCAAGCGCGATCCCCGATGGAGGCCAGATATAAGTGACATTCGCGTGGGCCGTCGCATAAACCAGCCCAAGATTTGCTGTAATGACATAAACAATTGCCAACAACAAACTATATGCAACCCAGCGAAACCGATCCGTGTTCGAGGTTGATGCTTGAGCAAACAGGAATAAGCTATCTGAGGAGTGTTGATTGTTTTCCAGCATAAATCTAGTAAATACGTATTATTGGTATATATACTATAGACGTGACAGCACATCATTGTAGTTAAACATTACAAATATGTACTTACGTATTTAAGCATCCCGCAATAATGAGGTTAGTGTTTCCTGCCATTTCTGTGGATGCAATGGGCTAATTTTTACATCTAATTTTATCTGCACGGGTATACCGATAACTGTCACTTGCCTAGTGAGGTTCTTGAGCTGGGGCCATTGAATGCCACTATTCATAAAGTCAACGAATGCGTCAGCTGCGACGATCTGGATACATTGTCAGCAATCTACACACAGATGATGGCTAACCTGCTAGCGAAGTAATAACTAGTTTGAATCTATTCCTTTCTTTGTATGCGTCACTAATGATGCATGGCTTGCCTGACAAACTCAGGAGGGGTATCGATTCAGTGGCGATACAGTAAAGTACTACTAAAAATAATTCGAACGACCCGCACTATCTTACATCCACACTGGCTCTAACTACCCATGTCATTCCGTTTCCTCACAGAGGAAAACACTTCTATATGATTTATTTAGTTACATTTATAGCTTTATGATTAGAGCCCAGCCTCAATAGCCTTGATGACATCCTGTGTGAGCTCAGTGGCGATTTTTTCTGCTGCACTGCCTTTGGCAACATAGTCTGGTCGCACGAACAGTACTTTGGTAATACCTGCTTTAGATGTCACGGTCACATGTAGCGGGCATAGAGCCAGCATCGTAGGTTCGGCATTACTGACTTGATTTGCATACCAGCCATTGCAAAACACCATACTACGAATCGATTCAAGTTTGTTACGGTTATAATCATCGCCCCAACGTTTCGCCATGCCGGAAATGTTTTTACCGATATTCGGTTCGAAAACCACATAAAAGCCGTTTTTCTCTAATGCTGCATATACAGAGTTATAAACATCATTAGTCGGCTTTGTGCTTTGCCCAACATATACTGCATCATTAACAGCGAAAGCATTCACGCTCACTAACATAAATAACAGTAAGAGTATTTTTTTCATCGTTCCACTCCTGAAGGATTATTGCTGACTCGGCTTTACCGCGACATTGTTTCTGATATAAACCGGTAGTGCTTTATCAGCAGCACATGTCTCACCACGAGCGAATGACTGAACAGCTAGAGCCGCGAGTGCACCGGCATCCGGCAATAAGGTTTCATCTACACCAATGAGCGTCGCTCTGGATTCATTTAATAAGGTTTCGTAATTGAGAAAACCACTGCCAGCACCAAAGCACTGATGACTTTGTTGCAAATTAATTTTCTCAGGTGGCACGACTCGCTCTTCATCTAACAGGCACATACTTTCACCGTTGTACTGATAGTATGCTGTATAAACCTCGTTCATGCGTGCATCCATTGCCACCAGCACATCAGGATGTTGGTGCTTCTGATAACAAAGCTGCGCCATCACAGCCAGTGTCGAAACTGGCACTACAGGCAGGTTCAGAGCATAGGCAAGCCCCTGCACCACCCCAGCAGCGATACGCAATCCAGTAAAGGCACCCGGCCCTCTACCATAAGCAATCGCATCTAGCTGTTGTTTGGCTATTCCGGAATCGGAGAGTATCTGCTGGATCATGCCGAGGATTAAATTCGTATGCTGACGTGGAGCAATACGTGTATCAACCGTAATGTCACCATCTACAGCTAATGCCACCGAGCAGGCATCCGTCGAGGTTTCCAGTGCCAGCAGCTTCATTCGCTGTTATCCATAGAATCTATAAACTCTTCTACTGTTTCAATCGATTGAGTAATAGGCATCGTCGGTAAACTTCTAAGAAACAGTTTACCATAAGGTTTTGAATACAATCTTGGATCACACAGCATCAATACACCGGTATCCTGAAAATCACGAATCAGCCTGCCACTGCCCTGCTTTAACGAAATCACCGCGTTAGGCACCTGATATTTCATAAACGGGTTAATGCCTGACTGTTTCATGGCGGTGATGCGCGCCTGTAATACCGGATCATCCGGTGCGGCAAACGGTAGCTTATCAATAATAACGCATGAAAGACTTGAGCCCCTCACATCAACGCCTTCCCAGAAGCTGCCAGTCCCTAACAGGATCGCATTACCTAACTCGCGAAACTGAGTCAGTAGCTCGTTGCGTGGTGTCTCGCCCTGTTTCAACAATGGAAAATCCAGCTTGTCTTCGAGGTACTCCGCAGCAAAATTCAATGCACGATAACTGGTAAACAGAATAAAGGTACGCCCACCGCAGGCCTGTATGACCGGAATCGCTTTTTCCAGTACCGATTCGGTAAAATTCTGTTGTTGTGGATCTGGCAGCCCATCAGGCATATAACAAAGCGCCTGCTTTTCAAAATCAAAAGGGCTATCCAGATGACAGGTCTCAGCCTCTTGCAGGCCAAGACGATTTGCAAAAAAATCAAACTTACCTGCCACTGATAATGTCGCAGATGTTAACACCCAGGCGGCGTGGTATTTTTTAATCTGCTCCTGAAACATGGGTGCAATGTCCATTGGCGTCACATGCAGGAGAAATGTTTTTGCACGCACATCAAACCACTGTATTGTTTCCAGATCAGGCTCTGCTGTCAGTACGCGCAATTTTTGCAATAAATCTTCTGCGCGGAGCTGACAGTTTTCCAGCCCTTTACTGCGTTCCGCGAGTTCTTGCAGTGTGTTATTTAAGGTATCGAGTCCTTCAAGCAAACGCTGCGTCGCTTTCTTTACATCCTTGCGCGTGGCAATCGTTTGCCAGGGAGAGCGCTGTGATTTTGCACCCAGTGCGAGTCGAAACTCATCAATCGCATGATCGAAGCGATCAATATGCTGTTGCAGAGCCGCCACATCTTTTGCTTCTGATAATGACTCAACAGTGGCGTCAGCCACCAGTTCCTTGAGTTGTCGATAACTGATCGACACACCAAAAAAGTTACTCGCCACATCCGGTAACTGATGTGCCTCATCAAGAATAAACACATTGGCACCGGGCAACAGTTCACCAAAGCCTTCTTCGCGCAACGCCATATCTGCGAGCAACAGATGATGATTAATCACCACTATATCGGCCTTCTGTGCTTCACGCCGAGCCTTGATCATAAAACAGTCTTTAAAATAACCACATTCCTGACCAAGGCAATTATCTGCTGTCGAGGTAACTAATGGCCAGATGGTCGCATCTTCGGAAATTGCCGCAACCTCATTAATATCGCCACTTTGTGTCTTGCCCTTCCACGCCTGAATGGAAACCCAGTTTCCCGATTCCTTTCGGCTTTTAAAACGTCCTCTATGGCCCGCGCTTTCGAAACGATGTAAACACAGATAATTCGAGCGCCCTTTTAGTAATGCCGTGGTAACGGGCAACCCCAGTGCGTTTCTCACAATCGGTAAGTCACGCTGAAACAGCTGATCCTGTAAGGTACGTGTACCAGTAGAAATAATAATTTTCTTGCCCGACATCAATGCGGGGACGAGATAGGCAAAGGTCTTGCCCGTGCCGGTACCTGCTTCGCATAACAACGCCTGTTGTTGCAGGATGGCATTTTCCACGGCATCAGCCATTTGCTGCTGTTGCTCACGTGGCGCAAAATTATCGATAGTTTCAGCGAGAGGCCCTTCTGGCCCCAGCATCTCAGAAGCAGTAAGCATGATAGTGAATGTAAGAACTAATCAGATATTTGGGAGGGTTAAAACGACATAAGTTGATAATCTATTCTAAACACTGGCCTTATTATCCCAAACTTCACCTTCCGGGCCATTCTCGCGCGTCCAGACTCGTTCGCTGATAATTTTGAAGCGCGCAACTGACATTGCACCACGTTTGGCACGCTTGCTGGCGCTAGCCTTATTCCAGACATCTTCAATCTCATCGCGTTGTGCCTCATAT
>Ga0316207_10003183_pt1 | contig 15630 bp, 15 predicted proteins | sample 6weekpyrite_MG_FD_204943 | JGI IMG/M metagenome (GOLD analysis project Ga0316207, IMG submission 204943) | Microbial mat bacterial communities from mineral coupon in-situ incubated in ocean water Damariscotta River, Maine, United States -... | ecosystem: Environmental > Aquatic > Marine >... | reverse complement strand
AGTATTTTGTATTCCCGTTTTACACAGCGCCTAGCGCAACTTAAAAAGATCTCCGCTGCAAGCTTATTAGCCGGTAGCCGTATTGGTTTAGAGAAAGAAACTTTACGGGTTAACCCACAAGGCAGTATTTCGCAAACACCTCATCCAGAAAAACTAGGTGCGGCGTTAACCAACCCCTATATCACAACCGATTATTCTGAAGCCTTGCTTGAGCTGGTTACACCGCCATGTAACTCGGTAAAAGAAGCAATGGATTTTCTGAAACAAACGCAGAAATTTGTTTTTACTCGGTTAGAAGATGAAATGTTGTGGGCGACCAGTATGCCTTGTGTCGTGGCAGGTGAGACGAGTATTCCGATTGCCCAGTTTGGTTCGTCGAATGCAGGGATGATGAAAACAGTTTACCGCCGAGGTTTGGGACACCGTTATGGGCGAGTTATGCAAGTGATTGCCGGTGTGCATTTTAACTATTCTTTGCCTAGTGATTTTTGGTCCGCGTACCAAAAGAGTGAAGGGTATACAGGGGATAAGCAGTCATTCATTGATGACGGATACTTTGCGATTCTACGTAACTTGCAAAGGCTAGGCTGGTTAATTCCTTATCTGTTTGGTTCCTCGCCTGCTGTTTGTAAATCTTTTCTTGGCAAGGCGCCAACTAGCCTGCAAGATTTTGATGACAATACCTACTATGAAGAATATGCAACATCCTTGCGGATGGGAGATATTGGTTATCAAAATAACAAAGAAAATGAATCTGGCATTAAGGCTAATTACGATAATCTAGATAACTATATTGATAGTCTTAAGGGTGCAATTTCAACGCCGTGTCCTGAATATGAAAAAATTGGCGTAGAGGTTGATGGCGAGTATCGTCAATTGAATGCAAATATTCTGCAAATTGAAAACGAGTATTACAGTACGGTTCGGCCAAAGCAGGTGCCCAATGGCAACGAGAAACCGGTTACTGCATTAAAGCATCGTGGTGTCGAATATATTGAACTACGTTCATTAGATGTGAATGCCTTTGAACCACTTGGTGTCGGTGAGAATCAATTATATTTCCTGGAAGCCTTTGTGTTGTTTTGTTTACTAATGGACAGCCCGGTAATTGATGACATTGAAAGAATTGAAATTGATCAAAATGAACTAGATACAGCGCATCGTGGACGTGAGCCAGAATTAACATTGCAACGTAATGGTAAAGCTATTCTGTTAAAAGAATGGGCGCTGGAAGTGGTTACAGCGATGCAAGGTGTTTGTGAACTACTTGATGAAGCGGTTGAAGGTAATCCTTATCAAACAGCACTTTCTGAACAGATGGCTGCGATACAAGATCCAGAATTAACGCCATCGGCTGTTATGTTAAAAGCAATGCGTGAGAATGAAGAAGGCTTCTATCACTTTGCACGACGTATGTCAGTACAGCATAGCGAATACTTTTCAGAAATAGAATTGACTGAGAAAAATAATCAACTCATGGAAAAGGTCGCTGTAGAATCACTTATGCGACAACAGCAAATGGAAGAAAGCGACCAAGTATCCTTTGCAGAATACTTGGCGCACTATTTCGACACTGATTGATTATAGCTTAAAACGACCAACCAAATTATTTAGCTCAAGCGTTAAGTTGTTAAGTGATTCACTTGATTGCATAACTTTCTCTGAACCCTCAGCACTTGAATCAACAATGGTATTGATTTCAACAATGTTGCGGTTTACATCACTTGTTACTGAGTTTTGTTCCTCAACGGCACTGGCAATTTGAATGTTCATATCGGTAATAGTACCGACAGCGGCAGTAATGTCATGCAACGATGAGCCGGTTTTGTTGGCAAGCTGTACAGTTTCTTCAGCGCGAGTACGACTTGCTTCCATCACATCAACCGCGTTTTTAGAACCGGCCTGCAAGCGTTCGATCATCCCTTGAATTTCCTGAGTTGATTCTTGGGTACGGCTAGCAAGTGTTCTCACTTCATCCGCAACGACGGCAAAGCCGCGTCCTTGTTCACCAGCACGAGCTGCCTCAATTGCCGCATTAAGCGCGAGTAGGTTTGTTTGTTCTGCGATACCACGAATAACATCGAGAACGCTGCCGATGGCTTCACTATCTTGTTGTACGCCAACAATCACTGCACTGGCATTTTCGACATCACTGGCAAGTTGGCCAATAGAGGTAGCAGCTTGGTCAACAATGGTTTGTCCCTCAATAGCTTGGTTATTGGCGCCATTGGCTGAATCAGCAGCCATATTGGCATTGCGCGCAACCTCAGCAACAGTTGATGCCATTTCTGTCATTGCAGTGGCTACTTGGTGAATACTGCTTTGCTGATTTTGAATACCCGTACGTGTTTCTGAGCTGACAGTGATCATGTCGCTAGCTGATTGCTCAAGCTCATGGGCCATGGTGTTAATCATTTGCAGCACATCACGCAGATTGCTTGATGTGGTTTGCATAGCATTCTGCAGTACGCCTAATTCGTCATTTGAAGTAATCGCAATTTCTTGTGTTAAATCACCTTCAGCGATGGCCTGTAAATTACTGACGACCTTATCTAGAGGTTTAAGTAAAAATTTCAAGTAAAGATATAAACCTGCTATTGCCGCTAAAAGTATAATTGTGGCTAAAGAATAGGATGCAATGTTGGCATTATTTAAGTTAGCAAAACTGGCAGTGTAGTCTTTAGCACTCACAAAATGGGCAACAGGTTTTCCAGTACTATCCACGACAGGGATGATCGCAACTGAGTTGGTTTTCTCATCCATGCTAGCAACTTGCAGGCTGTTTTCTCCAAGTGCGGGCAGTTCTATCTGAAGCTTCTCTAGTAGTTCATTGTTAGTTGCATACTCTGTTTTACCATTGTTGTTGACGATGATAATTTCTGAATGATCATTTGTTTTAAAGTCAGCGATGGCCTCTTCGAGGTTTCGTGCAAACACACCAACACCAATAGGCTGGCCACGTACAAACATAGGGAAAGCAACCACGGCAACAAGTTTGCCATCATCGTCACGGGCAATACCACGCTCAATCTTTCCTGAGTTAAGCGCACTGGTGACAATAGCTTTATTGGTTCTTCCGCTAAACTCATTAGGTGCAGAATAGAGGACATTGCCATTCAAGCTGACAAGTTGCATCCGAGTGATAACGTTTGATGCTGAGAGTAGATTAAAACTCGTTGCGGCACTTTCTTTTAAGGTGGCAACATCCTTGTCGCGTAACGCATTTCTTGTTGCGCGATCACGCGCTAAAGCAGAAGTGCCGGGAATCATTAATTCCAGTTGCCCAGCAATGATTTTTTTCCATAGAGTGGCTTTCCCATCGATCGTGGCTTCTTCAAACATATTCTGAAGCTGTGTTGATGAATAAAAGCTCGTGCCAATTAATGATATGGCAACGAGTAAAATCATTGATGCTGCGCTAGCAACTACTTTAGTTCGTAAATTCACGTTAATACCTCACTTACAAATATTAGTTCGGTCACTTAATCTGGTCGATTATTCGACGGGGTAACCGGCTGCCTTCCATGCAGGAAAACCATCGCGGAAGTAATAAACGTTGCTGTAACCCCAGCCAACAGCCATCTTGCTTGCTTTTGAACTGCGCATGCAGCTTTCGCCATTGCAGTACATAACGACCGCATCGCCTTTTTTCACTTCTTTACTTAGCGTTGCTTCACTAAGCACTTTCTTTACGTCAAGGTGAAGTGCATCAGGAATACGCCCTGCATCCCAATCTTTGCTTTTACGTGTGTCGACAAAAATAGCGCCTTTGTCAAAAAGTGCTTTGGCTTCAGCCGCAGTAACTGATTTAGCACCATCAACGGTGACAGGCGAAACTTTGCCAGCAGCTTGTGTTAAACCGACTAGACCGAAGAGTGATAAACCGGTAACGAAGGAAACAATAATTTTGTGCATTGGTGAACTCCTTTAAAACATGTATTTAAAACCATAAAACTACTATGGCTATAGTAGATGCAAAACATCAGCATTGGCTTATATATCGGAATGTAGGAGAAAACCTTTAGTGTAAAAAAACGTGTTTTATTTTGTGGGAGTATTAATTAATTTAGGGAGACAGATTGTTTGATATGTATTAGACGAGCCGGTACATGAGTATGTCGAGCGAGTTGCAGCCATTCTGATAAGTGATAAATATCCGGCATGCCTTGTCGCCATGCATCAAGTACAAAAACAGCTTGCGTAGCGTTAGCGCTGAGTAATTTTTCTTCTTGAATCTGTTTTGGGTCGTAGACCACAACAGCATGGTGTTCGCCATCGGCACCTTGGTTAATGACAATACCTGTCAGCTGCCAACCCTGAGCATGAACGGTTTCTTTTACGCCAGCATGTACGCGGTACTTCCACTGGTAACAAAGACCGCGTTGTTTACCTTCATGGAAATTGACCCACATATTGCCTAGCCAGCCACTGGTCCAATCTTCGTTTGGATCGTTGAGTGCCTTGGTGACTGTTTTTGAAAAGGCGTGTTGAATATTTTGCAGTGCAGGATCATCAATATTGTCACGTTGAATTGGCGTAATGACACAGGCCGTTAAAAAAAGACACGACAATATAAAGATATATTGAATGAATTGGGTTGCGGTTATTTTGTGCATACATAGTATTATAGTGCCTAGTTATCGTGGCGAATAGGAGTCGCTGAGTTTTGATTAGAGTTTTTCGACATATTGAATGTGAAGGCCCAGGATTTTTGGCGGAGCTTTTACAACAGCGGCAAATAGATTTTGAATTGATCTCGATTGATGCAGGTCAGTCCGTACCCGGTTCATTAGAAGGTGTAACAGGGTTAGTTTTCTTGGGCGGCCCAATGAGCGTTAATGATTCATTGTCGTGGCTAGAAGATGAGTTGTCGCTGATCCGAAAGGCACATGCAGCCGATATACCGATGCTGGGTTTTTGTCTTGGCAGCCAACTTATTAGTAAGGCATTGGGTGGCGAGGTATCACGCGGTAAGGCAGGCCAGGAAATTGGTTGGCACACAGTTTACCCTGTTAATAGCGATGCATCAGAAAATTGGTTAGGTAATGATGCAACGACCTGGGAAGCCTTTCATTGGCATGGCGAGACATTTAGTTTGCCGGACGGTGCGGATCTCATTTTGTCTAGCCAAGCCTATCCACATCAAGCCTATGTCATGGGTAAAACGCTGGCTCTGCAATGCCATGTCGAGGTGTCGGCTGAGATGGTTAAAGAGTGGACATCATTATATACAGCGGACTTGGCGCAAGGCGGTCAGTGGAATCAAAAATCAGATGTAATATGCACGGATGTCGAGAATAAAGTGAAGCAGCTACGAAAAGTTGCACAGCCACTGCTAGAAAAGTGGCTGGATGGTATCCACGAGGAGAAATGTTAATGCAAAGTGTTATTTATAAGGGAGCGGGAAAGCCAGGTGCTTACCTTTATGTGAAAACCAAGGATGATTTTTCGGAAGTGCCCGAAGCATTATTGGCAATGCTAGGCGAGCTTGAGCTGGTTATGCACTTAGATCTAGCTAGTCGCGATAAATTGGGTTATGCCGATATCGCAGAGGTATCTCGGCTATTAGGTGGGCAAGGTTACTTCTTACAAATGCCACCTGGAGAAGGTTACCCTGATTTGTAATCTGGCATATAGATGCAAATAAAATATTAGATAACTCTAATGTTATGATTTTATAGTGTTTTCTAGTTGATCTTTCTTATGTCAGTGATATTCTCATGGTTATTGCAGTGACGTTGTATCACCCTTTTGCAGGTTATGTCGGTGTTACTGAAGTCGTTCTGCATGGAAGTGGATTGGTAAAGGGAGAGTAATGTTATGGCAACGGGTAAAGTAAAGTGGTTTAACGACTCAAAAGGCTTTGGTTTTATTGAGCCTAGCGAAGGCGGAGATGACGTTTTTGTACATTTTTCAGCAATCACTGCGGATGGATTTAAAAGTTTAGCTGAAGGACAAGGCGTAACATTTGATGTAGAAACAGGCCCGAAGGGTTTGCAGGCAGCCAATGTTATACCAAGCTAAATTGATAAAAGGCATCTTGCCAAAGAAGCAATATTTTAAAACCTCATTTTTATGAGGTTTTTTTATGCTGGTACGGTGAAATGTTAAGAATTGTCACATTTGCATGAAAAGCCTAGGAATATAGCTATTTGCGGCCTATTCTTTAAGTAAGACAACATGGAGTGTGTTTGCTATGCGTTCCTATATTCGCCACCCAACAGGCATGCCGATCAGTGTGCGACCGGATGACAGCAGTGATGGTTGTCCAGAGAGTCTTAATAACATTGGTTATGGCGGTTTAAGTTTTACAAGTCAGGCACCACTCATCCCCGGTGCCATGGTTTCCTTGTCAGTATCAATTCCTCATGGTGAAGTTGAATCTCGTGGTCGCGTCGCGTGGTGTCGTGAACGTTTAGATGGTTTTGAGGTTGGTGTTGAATTTATGGATGCCGGTGATTTTTATACTGTACGAATGGTTGAACAGGTTTGTCATATTGAAAATTATCGAGGACAGGAACTAGAACAGCAAGGACGTAAATTGACTTGTGAACAGGCTGCGAAAGAGTGGATAGAAAAATACGCAGCAGATTTCCCTTCTCCATTCCTTGAACCGCAAAAACAGCATTAATTGATTTTCAGGTTTGTATTGGCAGATGAACGCATCAACGCGTATCATTTGTGTCATGTCATTATCTCGTTCTTCCCCCTTTTATAAGCGCGCAGGGTTTTGGCGTGGCGTGTTAATCCAATCCACTTTGCTTGTGGTTGTCTATGTCGGGTTGCAGGTTTGGCAATCACGTCATGCAATGACAGGTCAGGCTCCTCCCATTAATGCGCTATTACTCAGTGGCGAGCAAGTGAGTCTTGCAGATTACAAAGGCAAGGCTATGCTGGTACATTTTTGGGCAAGTTGGTGTCCGGTTTGTCGCTTTGAGGAGACCAATATTTCAGCGATCGCTGAAGACCATGCTGTGTTGACGTTTGCCTCACAATCTGGCGATGCTAATGAAGTGCGAGCTTATAGCAAACAACGAGATTTGCAATTTCCCATTATTGAGGATGAATTGGGAGAATGGGCGCAATTATATGAGGTCAGAGGCTACCCAAGCAGCTTTATTATTGCTGCCGATGGCAGTATTTATGATGTTGAAGTCGGCTATAGCTCAGAATGGGGCTTACGTTTGAGGCTATTTTTAGCAGGGCTCATGCTTTAAAGCACCAATATGCTTAACTTTCGGGATAGTTCTGTTAATCTTGTTGCAGATAAAAATAACCTAGCAAAGAGAAAAAATCATGGCTGAAACAGTAGATGACCTTTCCATTGAGTATTCAGAAGATGGCGTGGTATTGGTTAAACAACTCGACAAAAAAGTGTTAACTAAAGGCGCATGGTCAACCATCATGTACCGCTTTCAGGACTGGAATAAAGCGAAAGAAGAGTACGGTAAGGATAAATACACTATTCGCCGTTACCAGAAACGTAATGGTGAATATTTCCAAAAGTCTAAATTTAATATCTCCAGTGCAGATCAAGCGCGTAGCATCATTGCTGCACTTGAAGAATGGATCCCGGCAGCAGAGGAATAGTAGCGCGACATATAAAAATTAGCGGAGAGAGGGCAGTACCGCAATAACAATAAAAAGGGAATAATCATGGCAATCGAAGTGATCTTGGCAATCTTGGTCGGTGTAGTTGTAGTTATTGGTCTTGTTTTTATTTACGACGTGACACAAAAGAAACATGCAATATTGCATAACTACCCTGTGATAGGGCATATGCGTTATTTCCTGGAAATGATTGGTCCGGAGTTACGTCAATATTGGGTTGCTCATGATAAGGAAGAAATGCCGTTTGATCGTACTGAGCGTGCGTGGATTTATGCTACATCAAAAGGGGCAAATAATTATGCCGCGTTTGGTACGACTGAAATGCAATATGGCATTGGCTATCCGATTATAAAAAATGCTGCCTTTCCTTTCCCGGAAAAAGATGCTGTTTCTGTTAATGATGATCCCAGTTCGATTCCCTGTGTAAAAATTGTTGGCGAAATGCATAATCGTCGTCGTCCCTGGCGACCTGGTTCAATTGTTAATATTTCAGCGATGTCATTTGGCGCATTGGGAAAAAATGCGATTTCCGCACTGAATATAGGTGCTGGTTTGGCTGGTTGTTATCACAACACAGGTGAAGGTGGTGTGAGTAAGTACCACCTATTAGGCGGTAATGTTGTTTGGCAGATTGGCACAGGCTACTTTGGCGCATGTGATAAAGACGGTAAATTCTCAATCGATGTTGTCGCGGAACGCGTTGCTGCAAATCCGCAAATTCGCGCAATTGAAATAAAATTATCGCAAGGTGCAAAACCGGGTAAGGGGGGGGTGTTACCTGGTGCGAAAGTGATAGGTGAAATAGCAGAGACACGTGGTGTTGCTGAAGGTACGGATTGTATCTCGCCAAATTGTCATGCAGAATTTTCCACGGCAGATGAATTGATTGATTTTGTCGAACTCATTGCTGAGCGTACCGGACTGCCTGTTGGTATTAAGGCCGCAGTGGGTGACATTAGTTTCTGGGAAGAGTTTGCAGACAAAATGAAAACACGCCGCCAAGGTGTCGATTTTATTACCATCGATGGCAGTGAAGGTGGTACAGGTGCAGCACCACTCACCTATGCTGATCATGTTTCCCTGCCTTTCAAAATTGGTTTCATGCGTGTCTATCAAATATTCCAACATGCCGGTTTGTCACGTGGGATTGTTTGGATCGGCAGTGGTAAATTAGGTTTTCCTGATCGCGCGATTGTCGCCTATGCAATGGGTTGTGACATGATCTCGGTCGCCCGTGAGGCAATGTTATCGATTGGTTGTATTCAATCTCAAGCTTGTCATACAGGGCATTGTCCAACAGGAATTGCGACCATGAGTCCGTGGCGGCAAGGTGGCCTGCACATTGACACTAAAGCACAACGACTTGCGCGTTATATGCAAGGTTTCCGTAAAGAGCTTTTATCGCTATCGCACACGGCAGGTTACGAACATCCTGCACAATTCACTCCTGAAGATATTGAGCTTAGTACTGGCGTAAATAAATTTAGTCAGCTTGGTGACGTGATGGGCTATAGCCCAGATCCGACTGAATTTGTATCAATGAAGGATTTAACGGAAGTTTAGCCTTCAGGCATCAATGTCAGGTATTAATTGGCTTTCAAGTCGGATAATAATGTCTTTGAGGAGTAGCTTGCGCTTCTTTAAACGGCGTAACTGAAGTTGATCAACAACAGTCTGTTCATATAGAAGTTCAATGATGTGGTCGAGATCGCTGTGTTCCAAGCGCAGCTGGTGGAGTTTTTCTAAATTTTCATCATTTGCGCTTGGCATGTATCAACTTCCCGTACCTTAATGTCTTGATACTTATTATTATACTTGTTCTGAGAGACTCGTGTTGCAATGAATTACGGGTTTTTTAGTAGGGGGATTTTAAAGGGATGAAGCCATCATTGATAATAATCTTGTTAAGCCCGAATTAAGAAATCTTATGTAATTCGTCAAGTGATACAGATTTACCATCAGTAATCGATCTGGCATGAAATGGACGTAATTGTCTAGGCTCTCTAACACCACAGGCATGTGCAATAACACCGATCTCATGCACCATGTTTTGTGCATAATTTTTAACCCGTATTGATTTAAGCGTTGGGTCGAGGCCTTTTTGTAGTCGCGGGTTATGCGTAGTGATACCGGTTGGGCAAGTGTTTTTATTACATTGCAATGCCTGTATGCAGCCAAGTGAGAACATAAAGCCTCGTGCCGAGACAATGAAATCGGCTCCTTCACAAAGTGCCCAAGTTGCATCGGCAGGCGTGATTAACTTACCTGAGGCAATGATCTTAATGCGATCTTTTAAGCCGTGTTTATTTAATATTGCGACTAGCATTGGCAGGCTTTCGGTTAGAGGTAATCCCATGTGATCCATTAGGCTCATTGGTGCAGCACCACTGCCACCATCGGCTGAGTCTAGGGTAATAAAATCAGGAGCCGACTCAATACCTTGTTGCAAGATAGTTTCGCAAAAGTTTTCGAGCCAGCCATAGGCACCGAGCACAAATTTGATACCGACAGGTTTATCGGTAATCGAACGAATTCGATGGACGGTCTCCAGAAGTTCTTCAACATTATCAATCTCAGGGTGACGGTTGGGGCTGATAGAGTCCTCGTCTACAGGAATACCACGGATTTCTGCAATCTCTGCTGTTACTTTAGCCGCGGGGAGGATGCCTCCCTTACCGGGTTTTGCACCTTGAGAAAGTTTTAGCTCGAACATTCTTACGCGTTCATGGTTTGCAATTTTCTTGAGTTTGTCTTCATCTAATTCTCCAGCTGCATTGCGCACACCATATTTAGCTGTGCCAATTTGGAATATCAGATCGCAACCACCTTCCAGATGATAGGGGGATAGCCCTCCCTCACCTGTATTCATCCAGCAACCAGCAAGGCGCGCACCATTGGCTAGTGCCAGTACGGCAGGCTTTGAAATAGCACCGTAGCTCATGCCGGATATATTGAATAATGAATCGGTTGTATAGGGTTTTCGACAATAGGGGCCAATGCTGAGTTTGCTAATGGGCGTGGCGTCTTCTCCAAGTACGGGGAATGGGCAGTTTACAAAAATGACAGTGCCATCTTCTTTCAGATTTCGAGTAGAGCCGAATGCACGTGTGGTATCAAGATTCTTGGATGTTTGGTAAACCCATGAGCGTTCGGCTCGGTTAAAGGGAAGCTCTTCACGATCCATGGCGAAGAAATATTGCCGGAAAAATTGCCCGAGATGCTCAAACAGGTAGCGGAAGTGACCAATGACGGGATAGTTATGACGTATTGCCTGTTTTGTTTGGCGTACATCAATGACGTAGATAATAACAATCGCTAGTACAATCAATCCAACGACAAAGATGAACAGGCTTGCCATGTATTCGAGAACAGTTAAGAACATTCCAGCTTCGGGCATGCGCTTTCCTTGATGTGTGCCGAGTTTATAGTATGTATGACAGCGCGGAGTGAAAATATCTCCTTATTGTCATGTATATAATTATAATTCGGGACTTCGTACCATCAGCATTTTTTCAATTTGCATATCGTGGAAGGTATGTGGAATACCGCCAACGCCATGCCCTGATTCACGTAGGCCAGCAAATGGCATCCAGTCAACGCGGAAGGCGGTGTGGTCATTGACCATAACTGCAGACGCATCAAAGCGTTTGTAAGCACGTAGGGCTTTATCCAGATTTTTAGTAAAGATAGAAGCTTGGAATGCGACAGGCAATGAGTTGGCTTTTTCTAAGGCGTCATCCATATGATCGTAACTATAAACAAGGATCACAGGGCCAAAGATTTCATTTTGTGACACGATGGCATCATCGGGCGCATTGAATAAAACTGTTGGTTGATAACATGTATCACCAATTTTATTACCGCCACTGAGTTTCTCGGCACCTTTAGCAATAGCATCTTCAACCCATTCATGCACACGATCGACTTCACGTGGACGGATTAATGGACCGATTTCTGTTTCAGCAACAGTAGGATCACCAACAACCATTTTATTACCTAATTCGGCAATTTGTTCTGCCAGCTGTTTAGCAATTGAACTGTGCGCATAAACACGCTGTACTGAAACACAAACTTGGCCTGCGTGATAGAAACCACCTTTGGCTAATAGTGGCAGTGCATCATCAAGATCGGCATCGGGCTCAACAATCACCGGTGCCGCGCCACCATGTTCTAATGCGCAACGTGCGCCGGGAGCGAGTTGGGAACGTAGTGACCAACCGACTTTACCGCTACCAATAAAGCTAAAGAAGCCATTACGTTTATCGGCAACAAGACTGGTGGAAACATCGCGATCGGTAACCACCATCGGCATACACCATTCTGGTGGCAGACCTGCTTCGCGCAGGATGCCAACAAAACGCATACAGGAAAGCGGCGTATCCCCAGCAGGCTTAATAATAACTGGGCAACCGGATGCGATCGCAGGACCAACTTGGTGAATAATTAAATTTAGAGGATGATTAAACGCACTAACCGCAACCACTACGCCAATAGGTTCACGGTGTGTCATTGCCATGCGCCCCATTGATGCGGCATTGATTCCCATTGGGATTTCGGTGCCATGGTTTTCTTTAATGCAATCAATACAATTGCGAATACCATCAATGGCCCGGGCAACTTCTATTTGTGAGTCGATGAGTGGTTTGCCACCTTCACGTGCCGCTTCAATAGCAAGTTCTTCAGAGCGCTCTTGCATAATGGCAGCTGTACGTTCGAGTATTTCAATACGCTGTGGTGCACTGAGCCATTTGTCACGATCAGTGTATAGGTCATGAGCCGTTGCGAGCGCTGTTTCAACGGCAGAGGCACTGGCAACATCAACAGTTGCGATGAGGCTGCCATCAAAGGGAGCATGAACGTCGTGAGTATCCGTGCTTGCGGCACCGGGCACCATAAGAGGGAAGTGAGCAGTCATGATTTCTCTCCTTTAAATCGGGCAGCTGATGTTGCCAAGCCGTTCGGTGAGTTTCATGTTTTCTGCATAGTCGATCGGCAGCACGACAAGGCTAGGCCCTTTTTCATCAAAGGCAGCCTCTAGTTTCGGAATCAGGTCAGCCGTCGTGGTGACGTGGTGTCCACCCCAGCCAAAGGATTGAGCGAGTTGCATCCAGTCAGGATTACCGAAGTCGAGTTTAGTGTGACTACCAAAATGCGCTTCCTGTTTCCACGCAATCAAACCATATTGTTTGTCTTCCCACACCATCACGACCATGTTGCAGTTGTAGCGTTTAGCCGTTTCCATTTCTTGGACGTTCATCATGAAGCCAGCATCACCACAGATGGCGAGGACACGGCGGTCAGGATAGACAAGGCTTGCAGCAATCGCACCGGGTAGCGCAAAGCCCATTGAACAAAAACCGTTTGGAATTAAACAGGTGTTAGGTTCATGACATTGGTAGTGACGCGCGATCCACATTTTGTGTGCGCCAACATCGGAAAGCAGAATGTCATTTGCCCCCATGACTTGGCGAACGTCCCACAATACCTTCTGTGGTTTGAGTTTATCAGTTGAGTTGTCGTCTTTTTCCATCGCCAGATCGGCACCCATTTCACGACGCGTTGCGGCTTGCTGGGTATTATCAAAAGAGAAACTGCCATCAGCTGCAAAGCGTTGATTCAGCATCCATAGCGTGTGGGCAAGATCGCCAACCACTTCTGTTTGAGGGTGGTAATGCGAATCGATTTCGGTAGGTAGGAAGTCAATATGGATAATTTCTTTATCCGAGTTTTTGTTCCACAGGTGTGGATGGTATTCGACCATGTCGTAACCGATGGTGATTACGAGATCGGCTGCATCAATGGCACAAGCGACGACGTCTTTGGCTTGTAGACCAACAGTATAGAGGCAGTAATCGGCATCCATATCGACACAACCCTTCGCCATAAAGGTGCTGATAACACCAATACCCGTTTGGTCACATAGATCTCGTAATTGTGCGCTGGCACGTTTACGAATACAGCCATTACCCGCGACAATGATTGGATTTTTCGCCGCCATTATTTTGCTGAAGGCTTCATCAACAATCTTGTCATCAGCGACAGGACGACGGAAGCGTTTTACTGACATGGGAACGGCACTGGTGTCGTGCTCGGCAATGTCTTCCGGCAATTCGATATGGCAAGCACCGGGTTTTTCAGTACGCGCTAAACGTACCGCTTTGCGAACAATTTCAGGAATATTATCAGCATGGAATATGGTTTGTGCCCATTTGGTAACAGGCTTAAACATAGCCACTACATCCATCACTTGGTGTGATTCTTTGTGTAGGCGGGTTGATGCACCTTGGCCGGTGAGCACCAGCATGGGGGCACGATCCATATTTGAATCGGCAACACCTGTTATAAGGTTAGTCGCACCAGGCCCGAGTGTGCCGAGACAGCCAGCAGGGTTGCCGGTGAGGCGACCATAAATTTCGGCCATGAAAGCAGCGCCTTGTTCGTGGCGTGTCAAAATGAACTGAATTTTCTTGGATTGCTCAAGCGACATCATGAAATCGGCGTTTTCTTCACCAGGTACGCCAAAGATGTATTCGATGCCTTCGGTTTCGAGACATTTTACAAACAGATCGGATGCTTTCATTTACCTACTACTCCTTGAATTTATTTGTTTTATTGTTCAGGTTTGCAGTAGGAAGAGCATGCCGGCTGTCATCCCCATGACAGGTGTGTCCAACACTCCAGTGCAATCCGAGATAGGTTGAGATTAACCTTCTCATATCAATGTGATTCGAGCAAATGCGGTGGCTACCTTCAGGATAAGGTATGATGCGCGCCTTGGATAAAACAGCGTTGTAAAACATATTTTTAGCAGGGTCTTTTGTGGCAGATACACAGAAAAAATTATTATCGATAGTGGAGGTTGGGGGCTACCCTGATTTCTCTACGTTGTATCAACGTCTTGGCTTTCAAGTTGAGAAAGCGCGCCAAATGCGTAAGGCGATGTCATTAATGAAAAAAATACGTCCTGAGGTGATTGTTACGGAGTTCAATTTTCAGTCTGATTTTCGTGATCGCACCAGTAGTTTGGAATCGCTGTTAGCCACATTACAATTTTCAAAATTAGATAGTCGCGTAGTGGTGTTTTACGAGAAAGAGTACGCCACGCAATTTCAAAAATTGCATGCGACATACCCAGATATTACTGCGATGCCATTCCCGATTGAAGAAGCCGCGCTTGAAGCCGTTTTACAGGAACAACAACAATGAGTTTAGTGTCATTACGTAATATTGGTTTGAGTTTTGGTGGTCCTGCGTTGCTAGACGGCGCGAACCTTGAAATAGAAAAATCAGAACGTATCTGTTTGGTCGGACGTAATGGCACGGGCAAGTCGACTTTATTTAAGGTGTTGATGGGCGAGTTGCAAGCCGATGATGGCACTATTCAAATCGGCCAGGGTGTGCGGGTTAGTAAATTGGCACAAGAAGTACCGGATGATACACAGGGCTCCGTTTACAGTGTTGTTGCACAGGGACTTGATAAGGCAGGGCAATTACTGATTCGATTTAATGAGCTAAGTCACCAGCTTGCTGACGACATGAGCCTCATGCCTGAATTTGAAAAAGTGCAGCATGAACTCGAAGCCGTTAACGGTTGGGATATGGGGCAACGTATCGATACGGCGTTATCAAAGTTGGAACTGGATGGTGATACCGAGTTTTCATCACTTTCGGGTGGTTGGAAACGCCGTGTATTATTGGCGCAAACCTTGGTTGCCGAGCCAGATGTGCTTTTACTCGATGAACCGACTAATCATCTTGATATTGAGATGATCGCGTGGCTTGAAGATTTCTTGCTTAATTATAAAGGTACTTTGGTTTTCATTACCCATGATCGAATGTTCCTGCGCCGATTGGCAACGCGGATTATTGAATTGGATCGCGGTCAATTAACCAGTTGGCCGGGTAACTACGAAAAATATTTAACACATAAGCAGGCTGCATTAGATGCAGAAGCAACAGAAGCCGCGCATTTTGATAAGAAGTTAGCCGAAGAAGAAAAATGGATTCGGCAAGGAATTA
>Ga0316207_10003182_pt1 | contig 15638 bp, 12 predicted proteins | sample 6weekpyrite_MG_FD_204943 | JGI IMG/M metagenome (GOLD analysis project Ga0316207, IMG submission 204943) | Microbial mat bacterial communities from mineral coupon in-situ incubated in ocean water Damariscotta River, Maine, United States -... | ecosystem: Environmental > Aquatic > Marine >... | reverse complement strand
GGCGACAACTTGAAGTTTGTTGTTGAGTTAATCAACCCAGTAGCGATGGACGAAGGTTTACGCTTCGCGATTCGTGAAGGTGGCCGTACTGTAGGTGCTGGTGTTGTTTCTAAGATTATGGACTAATATTTAATTTATTTGCAGTTAACCTTGCGTTAACAGCGTTGTGGATACTCACTTGGTAAACCAAGCTCCGTGTCCACGCCTTGTTAACCCTTCGGTTATCAAGCAAATAAGTTTTAAATATATCTGATAAAAAGGTCGCTTGTGCGGCCTTTTTTGTTTTAATGTACAGAACCTAGAACCTAGAACCTAGAACCTTGGAGTTTTCTATGTCTTGGCAACCAACGCTTACTTGGAAAAATGCACAAAAGCGTGCGCAGATACTACAACAAATCCGTCAGTTTTTTAGTGACCGTAATGTGTTAGAAGTTGAAACGCCAGCTTTGTCATTAGGTACTGTCACCGATGTTCATTTAGATGCTTTTTCATCTCGATATAACTTTCTCAGTGATAGTGATGTGGAACAACCAGTAACACTATACTTACAAACCTCTCCTGAATTTCATATGAAGCGTTTACTTGCTTCGGGCTATGGTAGTATTTTTCAAATAGCTAAGGCGTTTCGCCACGAAGAAGCAGGTCGCTTTCATAATCCCGAATTTACCATGCTTGAATGGTATCGCTTAGGCTTTGACCACTTTGAATTAATGAACGAGGTTGCTGAGTTACTTCAAGCGGTTTTAAGTTGCACCCAACCGTCACAAGTAACTTATCAGCAATTGTTTTTAGAGGTTGTCAATATTGATCCTTTAATTGCGACACGTGAGCAGTTGCTAGCCGTCATTACAAACTATAATAAACTGAGTGATTGGCTGATCGCTGAGCAAGATAATGATATTTTATTACAGTTTATTTTCAGTGAAATCATTGAACCAACTATTGGCAATGATGCGCCTTGTTTTGTCTATCATTTTCCTAGATCACAAGCCTCTTTAGCTAAAATATGCCCAGAAGATAACAGGGTAGCGCAACGTTTTGAATGTTACTATCAAGGCATAGAGCTTGTTAATGGCTTTAATGAGTTAACCAACTCAGAGATTCAACTTCAACGTTTTCAAAAGGATAATACTAAAAGAGCTAAGTTAGGCTTGTCCAAGAAACCAATAGATAATAATTTTATTTCGGCCTTATCTCATGGTTTACCACAATGTTCAGGTGTTGCTTTAGGCATTGACCGTTTGATTATGCTAGCACTAAAAGCAAAGCATATTGACGAAGTAATAAGTTTTCCTATTGAATGTGCTTAATGATTGCGTAAATATTTTTTTCAACTAATGTTATAATATATCAATTGTGATATTATCTCAAAATAGCAATGGCTTGATTGCTTTTTACTGTTAATTTTTAGAAAATTTTGGAAACTTATGTTAGATCGTTTAGGTATTACCGCCACATCTTTATGTGCATTACATTGCATTATGCTACCTATATTATTGCCCATTTTACCTTTGATGGGACTTAGTTTTCTAGCCAGCCATACTTGGGAGCATGTTTTTCTATTGATGACAGCAGCATTGGGTACCATTGCTCTTTTTTCAGGTTTTAAACGCTATCATAAACAACTTTATCCTTTTTACTTGCTCTATTTAGGTGTGGCACTGTATTGGATCAAGCATGATTTTTCAGAAGATTTAGCGGCTTATTTTATCGTCGGTGGTGCCAGTCTTATCATCGCTGCTCATTTTATTAACATTAAATTATGTAATAGCTGTAAGCAGTGTGATGACGAGACTTGTAGCTCATAACTAAAACTTAAGATAGGGTTATTTTATATCTAATTCTTTTAGCTTTCTTGTTAACGTATTTCTGCCCCAACCCAATTTTTTAGCTGCATCTTGTTTATGACCTTGGGTAAATAATAACGCCCGCTCTAACATTATTTTTTCAAATTCTGGCATTGCAGTATCTAAAATGGCACTGTTTCCCTGCGCTAACTCTTGATCCATCCAGTCGCTAAGTGCAGCTTGCCATGAAGAAGCTTGCTTAGTTATTTGTGCTGTTTTCTCAGTTAACTCACTGGGTAGGTCTTCTAATAAAATTTCTTGGCCGCTGGCCATCACAGTTAAAAATCGACAAATATTCTCTAACTGTCTTACATTGCCAGGCCATTGGCATTGTTGCAGAAATGTAGCTGCTTTTTTGCTGATTGTTTTGGGCTCAACACTTAGTTCGTTGGCAGCTTGCTTAAGAAAATGTTGACTAAGTTGAGCAATATCTTCTTTGCGCTCACGCAGACTTGGTAAGTGCACACGAATTACATTTAAACGGTGAAACAAATCTTCTCGAAACTCACCATTGTTAACTCTGTCTTCTAAGTTTTGATGAGTTGCTGCGATGATGCGCACATCAACCTGTACAGGCGAATGACCACCAACGCGATAAAATTGTCCGTCAGAGAGTACTCGTAGCAAACGGGTTTGAATTTCTAAAGGCATATCACCAATTTCATCAAGAAATAAGGTGCCACCATGAGCTTGTTCAAAGCGACCTTGGCGGACAGAATTAGCACCAGTAAAAGCGCCTTTTTCGTGACCAAATAGCTCTGATTCGATTAAATCTTTAGGAATTGCCGCCATATTCAAAGGAATAAAGGGGGCTTGTGAACGTGGGCTGTGAGAATGCAGTGCATGTGCGACTAATTCTTTACCGGTTCCCGATTCGCCATTAATAAGCACACTAATACTCGAACGAGATAAACGGCCTATGGCGCGAAAAACTTCCTGCATTGCCGGTGCTTCACCAATTAAGCCTGCTGCAAGTGGTACAGCTTCTTGTTGCTGGTTTTTCGCATTTTGCTCTCTGGCATGAGTTAAAGCGCGTTTGCTTAGTGTAACTGCTTCGTCCATATCAAAAGGTTTGGGTAGGTACTCAAATGCTCCACCTTGATAGGCGTTTACTGCGCTGTCTAGATCAGAATGTGCGGTCATGATAATAACAGGAATAGTAGGGTGCTCTTTACTAATGGTATTAAGTAAGGTCATACCGTCGACATCAGGCATGCGAATGTCAGAGATAATAACTTCAGGCTGATCATGATCTAACGCAATTAGTAAGTTACTTGCACTTTCAAATGAAGCACTAGTAATATTCGCTTTTGAAAAAGCTTTTTCTAACACCCATCGAATTGAGCTATCGTCGTCAACTATCCAGACTTGTTCGGTGATCATTATTTTTCTCTTGCGTTAAAGTGAGTGGTTTAGAGTTAAGTTTAGGTCAAAGGTAATAATATGATAAATTCAGTATGACCAGGTCGGCTATGACAAAAAAGCTTGCCGTGGTGCTGATTTATTAACGTTTGTGCGATAGATAAACCAAGGCCAGTACCATTAACACGGCCAGAAACCATAGGATAAAATAGCGTATCTTGGATTTTAGCTGGAATACCAGGACCATCATCAATAATACTAATTTGTGCTGATAATCTAACACGTTTACCATTAATGGTTTTATTACTAGCAATACGGGTTTTAAGGGTAATTATGTTGTTTGGTGATATCGCCTGAATAGCGTTGTTAATTATGTTTAATACTGCTTGTTGAATTTTTTCTTGATCACATTCAACACTGGGAATAGAAGGATCGTAATCACGCTTAAGTTCTACCTGTTTCTCGCTAGAAAAGTTAACAACTTGGCAAACTTTTTCAAGGACAGAATGAATATTGTGACTTTTAATTTGCGGTAATTGGTTTGGTCCTAATAGTCGGTCAACTAAGTTTGTTAAACGGTCAGCTTGTTCAATAATCATTGCGGTATATTCTTGCTGATCTTGCTCTAGTTCTTTGTTTAAAAGCTGCGCAGCACCGCGTAAACCACCGAGAGGATTTTTGATTTCGTGGGCTAAGCCTTTGATCAAATCACGTGCTGCAATCCACTGTTGTTGTTGAAATACTTCAAGGCTAATTTGTTTTTGTTGATCTATTTGTTTGAACTCAACAAGCACATGAGCGATGCGATCAAATTCAACAGCAGAAGCGGTAACTTCAGCGGTAAAGCGAATACTTTCACCCAGTTCTATTACTATTTCGCTGTCAGTAAACTCCTGCCCTGTGGCGAGTAATTGTTCTAAGCGAGCTTGAGAAATTGATGTATTGGTAAATATTAACTCAAAAGAACTAGCATAAAGTTTATTTAAGCTTTTGCTCAATAAGGCTTCAGCAGCAGGGTTTAAGTAACAAATATTAAGTTTTTGATCGAGTATAAGTACAGCGGTAACTAACTGGTTTGCTAAAGCTTGCTGGTAGCCTAATTTCAGCTGTTGTATTTCTTGTCTAGTTTGCAACATAAAGCCCCATACTCACACTAAGGTTGCACTAAATTGGTGCTATAAGTTTAGTATATTCTAGAAAGATTTCATTTGCAGCGCTAAATGCCACTAATTGGTGCTAATTGACAGAAGCTCGATGCATATAAAACGTGATAGCTTTAGATAATGCAATTTTCTTGCCCTTTTCATTGAGCAGCTTCATTTTTATTTGATGTTCGCCGCGGTCTATATTTTTAAGGGAAAACATGGTGTGGGTTTGAGGTTTTAAGTAAGGTTTGCCATCGAGTATCAATTGAATTTTCAAGCCACGTTTAAATATTGGTTTAATACTGCCACTAATGTAAACCGAGCCAGTATTATCACGAATGGTTGCATTGTTTTTAGGTTGGTCAATGACGACTTGATAGTTTTCGTCAATTTTTTTAGTTTTTATATCTAATGCTTGGGTTTCAACTCTCACCGGTGATTTTACTACATTACCGGTTTTTGTCTTGACTTCTTCAGCACCGGGTCTAGGCGTATCTGAATAGACTGTTTGACCTTTTTCATTAACCCACACATATATTTTAGCGGTACTCGCATTTAACGGAGCTGCTATTGATAGGGTGAGTAATACTAGTAATAAAAATTTCATCATAGTCAGTTAAGTATATCCTGTTCCTTTAGATATAGCCAAACACACAAAATGTGATCATAGGTAACTATAATCTATACAAAAATGTTGAGGTTTACCACTTAAAACTACTTTTCTTTAGTATTAAAATTTAAGCATAAAAAAAGCTCACCGAAGTGAGCTTTATACAAGGCTATAAAGTTATAAGGCGATAAGGTTTTAAAGCACTATTCTTTACAGCATTTATCTTTTAACTTTACACACTGTAGTACATGTCAAACTCTACAGGGTGAGTAGTCGAGTTTAATGTTTCAATTTCTTGGCGTTTAAGGCCAACATAAGCTTCAATCATGTCATTGTCCATAACACCACCCGCTGTTAAGAATTCTTTATCTGCTTCTAACGCATCAAGGGCTTCTTCAAAAGATGCAGCAACTTGTGGGATAGCTGCAGCTTCTTCAGCTGGTAAGTCATATAAATCTTTATCCATAGCATCGCCAGGGTGGATTTTATTTTTGATACCGTCAAGACCCGCCATTAACATTGCAGTGAATGCTAAGTAAGGGTTTGCCGTTGGATCAGGGAAACGTACTTCGATACGCATTGCTTTAGGTGATGGCACCATTGGGATACGAATTGAAGCAGAACGATTACGCGCAGAATAAGCAAGCATTACTGGTGCTTCAAAACCCGGAACAAGACGCTTGTATGAGTTAGTTGAGGCGTTAGTGAAAGCGTTTAATGCTTTAGCATGCTTGATGATACCACCAACATAGTAAAGTGCGGTTTCAGACAAACCACCGTACTTGTCGCCTGAGAATAAGTTAACACCATCTTTAGCAAGTGATTGATGCACGTGCATACCAGTACCATTATCACCAACAAGAGGCTTAGGCATGAAAGTCGCTGTTTTACCGTAGGCGTGCGCAACATTATGAACAACATATTTATAAATTTGTACTTCATCAGCTTTTAATACCATGGTATTAAAACGACAAGCAATTTCGTTTTGACCACAAGTAGCCACTTCATGGTGATGTGCTTCAACAACTAAGCCCATATCTTCCATTACTAAACACATCGCTGAACGTAAATCTTGTGATGAATCAACAGGTGCTGTTGGGAAATAGCCTCCTTTAACACCTGGGCGATGACCCATATTACCTTCTTCATACTCAGTACCTGAGTTCCAAACAGCTTCTTTATCATCAATTTTGTAAAATGAACCGCTCATGTCTGTGTGGAAACGAACATCATCAAAAACAAAAAACTCTGGCTCAGGACCAATTAATACAGTGTCTGCAATACCAGTGCTGCGCATGTACTCTTCAGCACGTTTAGCAACTGAACGTGGGTCGCGACTGTAACCTTGCATAGTAGTAGGTTCAACAATGTCACAACGCAAGTTCAAAGTTACAGCTTCTGTGAACGGGTCTAAAACAGCTGTTGCAGCGTCAGGCATTAATACCATGTCTGATTCATTGATGCCTTTCCAGCCTTCAATTGATGAACCATCAAACATTTTACCATCTTCGAAAAAGTCTTCGTCGATTTGGTGATGAGGAATAGAAACGTGTTGCTCTTTACCTTTTGAATCAGTGAAACGAAGGTCAACAAATTTGACGTCGTGCTCTTTAATTAAATCGAATACTGCTTGTGACATTTTGTCTCTCCAGTGAAGTTAGTTTTAAATTTTTCTGGTATACACCAATTGTTATGGCAACAATAAGCTAAAATTATGCCAAAAATAATATCCTTTATAAATAAGGTGTTAGATAAGGACCGATAAAAATATAGCACCATTTTGGTGCGCTAGCAGATCTTTTTGGTGCATAACAGCGTGAATTGGAAATAACTATAAACCATTTTGACTATTTTGCTCTAACTAATTTGTTTTCATTTTTATATTAGAAACATTATTGGCCTTAACTTTGACTAAAAGCGGTATAAGATAATTGATATCTTTTTAAACATATTCCCTGTATAATGCGCGCCCAATTATAGCCTTAGTTGTTTAGCGGTAACTTTAACCTTTAAGCAATGATAACAGCGAGTAAACGCCTGTGTTAGATAAATTAAGAAATGTGGCAATTATTGCCCACGTTGACCACGGAAAAACGACCCTTGTAGATAAATTGCTTGAGCAATCAGGTACTTTAGATGCGCGAGTTGGCCATGACGAACGTGTGATGGATTCAAACGATATTGAAAAAGAACGTGGTATTACTATTTTAGCTAAAAATACCGCTGTTAACTGGAACGACTATCGGGTAAATATCGTTGATACTCCGGGCCATGCTGATTTTGGCGGTGAAGTAGAACGTGTAATGTCAATGGTTGATTGTGTATTGCTTATCGTTGATGCACAAGAAGGGCCAATGCCACAAACGCGCTTTGTAACGCAAAAAGCGTTTGCTCAAGGCTTAAAGCCAATTGTTGTTATTAATAAAGTAGATAAGCCTGGCTCTCGCCCTGATTGGGTTATGGATCAAGTATTTGAATTGTTCGATAACTTAGGCGCTACTGATGAACAATTAGATTTTAAAGTTGTTTATGCATCAGCAATTAACGGTTGGGCTTCTTTAGAAGAAGGCGAAACTGGCGCAGATATGACGCCGTTATTTGATACTATTATCAATGAAGTGCCTTCACCTGACGCTGATCCTGAGGGATCTTTTCAAATGCAAATATCTCAACTTGATTATAGCTCATATCTTGGCGTAATCGGTGTTGGTCGTATTACACGTGGTAGCGTTAAACCTAACCAACAGGTAACTGTTCAATGTGCTGCGGGTAATGTTCATAATGGCAAAGTAGGTAAAGTGTTTGGCTACCTTGGCCTTGAACGTCATGAAGTTGAAGAAGCGCATGCTGGCGATATCATTGCGATTACTGGTTTAGGTGAATTAAAAATTTCTGACACTATTTGTTGTCCAAATGAAGTGGAAAGTTTGCCGGCATTATCAATTGATGAGCCGACTATCAATATGACTTTCCAAGTAAACACTTCTCCATTTTGTGGTAAAGAAGGTAAGTTCGTTACGTCACGTAACATTAAAGATCGCTTAGAAAAAGAATTAGTTCATAACGTAGCACTTCGTGTTGAGCAATTAGATGATCCAGATAAGTTTAAAGTATCAGGCCGCGGCGAACTTCACTTAGGCATATTAATTGAAAATATGCGCCGTGAAGGTTTTGAGCTTGCTGTTTCTCGTCCAGAAGTTATCGAGCGTGAAATTGATGGTGTATTACAAGAACCTTATGAAACAGTGACAATTGATGTTGAAGAACAGCATCAAGGTCCTATCATGGAAAAAATGGGTATTCGTAAGGCAGAACTAACGGATATGGCACCAGACGGTACAGGTCGTATTCGTATGGACTTTATTATGCCTAGTCGCGGTTTAATTGGTTTCCAAACTGAATTTATGACGATTACTTCAGGCTCAGGTTTGATTTATCATACCTTCTTCGAATATGGTCCTCATAAAGGTGGTGATATTGGTCAACGCTTGAACGGTGTTATGATTGCTAACGCAACAGGTAAAGCCTTAACTAACGCTATTTTCAACTTACAATCTCGTGGTCGTATGATGATTGGTCACGGTGTTGATGTATATGAAGGTCAAGTTGTGGGTATTCATAGCCGTGATAATGATTTAACTGTTAACGTGCTTAAAGGTAAGCAGTTAACTAACGTTCGTTCATCAGGTACTGATGAAGCACAAGTATTAACGCCGCCTATTAAAATGACATTAGAGCAAGCGCTAGAATTTATTGACAACGATGAACTGGTTGAAGTGACACCAGATAACATTCGCATTCGTAAAAAATCTCTAAAAGAGAATGAGCGTAAACGCGAAGGTCGTGCTGCTAAGTAATTAATCTCGGCTAAGTCTAGTCGTGGTTAAGTATAAAAAACGCTTACTGCTTTCAGTAAGCGTTTTTTTATGCCTGAAGGTAACAGATTAGTCTTTATTGTTTTCAAGTTGTAACTGTGAAATTTTATTGGCGATTTTTTGAGGTGAACCCGTATGTCGGCATAACCAATAATAGGCCACAGGTACAATAAACAAAGTAAAAATACTTGCCAAAGATACCCCTGCAAAAATAACCACACCAATAACCATTCTACTTTCTGCGCCCGGACCTGAAGCCATTACTAACGGAATTGCGCTGGTAACTGTGGTAAAGGTGGTCATTACTATCGGCCTTAATCTTTGCTGTGAGGCATTAATTAATGCTTGCTCAAAGGCAATACCTTGGTCACGTAATTGATTAGCAAATTCAACAATTAAAATACCATTTTTAGCTGCCAAACCAATGAGCATTACAATACCAATTTGGCTGTATATATTTAAACTCATGCCCATGAGTTCTAAACCAGTTAATGCGCCTACAAGTGCCAAAGGTACGGTTAATAAAATAACAAAAGGATGAATGAAACTTTCAAATTGTGCTGACAGCACGAGGTAAGTTATAAGCAAAGCGAGCATAAAAATAAAGATCAATGAAGTTCCCGACTCTTTAAACAATAACGATTGACCCTTGTAAGCCACTTGCGCTTCTTCGGGCAGTTGCTCATTAACAATGTTGTTTAAAAAATTCAGTGCTTCACCCAAAGGGTAGTTATCAGCTAAGTTAGCGGTTATAGTGATACTTCTCAGGCGATTGTAGCGATTTAATTTAGATGAGGTTGCTTTTTCACTGACTTTAATTAAATTAGATAACGGCACCAATTCTTGAGAGGTGTTCGAGCGCACATAAATATTTTCGATATCGCTTGGGCTGTTGTAATCCCTTTCATTTCCTTCAATAAGCACATCGTACTCTTCACCGCGATCAACAAAGGTAGTGACACGCCGTTGCCCTAACATGGTTTCTAAAGTTTTAGCAATATCACCCACAGGAACGCCTAAGTCATAGGCGCGATTATGATCTATTTCAATATATAGTTCAGGGTAAGTTTCTTGGTAATCACTATCAATAGCTGACAAGTTGGGGTTTTCTTGTGCTTGGGCTATAACAATGTCGCGCCACTTGGCAAGCTCTTCATAAGTATTGCCTTGCAGCACAAATGAAACAGGTGAGTTAGAGCCTCCACCGCCTATGCCTCGGCGCATAAAGGCAAAAGCACGAACATCAGTAATATCTGCCAATTGCTTATTAAATTGGCTCATAAAATCAAAAGTCGACATGGTTCTTTCACCCCAGGCAGGTAAACCTACAATAGCAATGCCGCCAGTGCCACCAAAACCTGGTACACGCACAATAACGCGGTCTAAGTCGCCCCGTTGTTGAAAAGCGAGTAATTTACTTTCAATTTTCTGCATATTTTTAACATTGCTTTCAAAGCTGGCTCCTTCAGCGCCGCGCATCATGATCATGGCATTATTGCGATCTTCTTTTGGTGTGTACTCTGAAGGCAGCTGCGCAAATAACAAATAAACCGCAGTAAGGGATAAAATAACGATAGATAAAGTTAGTAGCGGTTGGTGAATGCTTTTGCTAAGCGAACTCGCATAAGAGCGCTCTAGTTTGGCAAAGTTGCGATCTAAAAATTGCCCAAAAGATGAACTACGTTCACGGTGCTTAAGCATTTTTGAGCACATCATTGGTGTTAACGATAACGCTGTTATACTAGAAAAAACTACGGCAGCAGCAATAGCAATAGCAAACTCAGTAAATAATCGCCCGACATTGCCTGATAAAAAGATCAAGGGTACAAATACAGCGACAAGCACTAATGTTGTCGCAATAACGGCAAAAGCAACTTCTCTACCACCTTCATAGGCTGCGAGCAAAGGGGTTTGACCATTTTCAATGCGACGATAAATATTTTCTAATACCACAATGGCGTCATCAACCACCAAGCCAATGGCTAAAACGAGGGCAAGTAAGGTTAACAAATTGATGGAAAAGCCTAACCAAGAAAGCACCATCATTGAGCCGATTAAGGCTACAGGTACAGTAACTGCGGGAATTAATGTTGCTCGAATATTGCCCAAGAATAGAAAAATAACTAAAACAACCATCAGCATAGCGATCATTAAAGTATTATAAACTTCGTCAATAGAGCCTTGAATAAATACTGAAGAGTCATAGCTATTAGTAATTGTGGTACCTTCAGGCAATGTTGCTCTAACGGCGATCATTTCTTTACGGGCAGCCTTGACCACATCAAGGGTATTGGCTTTCGATTGTTTAATAATGCCCAACCCAACCATGTTTTTGCCATTGCCACGAAACATGTTTTCGTCATCTTCTGCGGCAACTGCAACGTGAGCAACGTCGCCTAAGCGTATTTTACTGGTATTTTCACCTCGGCCGATAACCATATTGGCAAAATCTTGCTCGGTTAAGTAACTGCGTTTAACGCGAATTGAAAAATCACGATCAATTGATTTAATTTTACCTGCGGGTAATTCTAGGTTTTCAGCGCGTAATGTGGTTTCAATGTCGTCCACCGTTATGTTGCGAGCGGCCATCGCCTTACGGTTTAGCAGTATTTTCATGGCGTAGGTTCTGCCACCACCAAGTTGAACACGTGCCACACCATCAACAACAGCAAAGCGATCAACAATATAGCGACTAGCGTAATCGGTTAGTTGCAGCGTGGTCATGCTATCACTTTGCAAGACGAACCAGACAATAACGTTCTCATCGTCGTTGGCTTTAAAAACCTCAGGTGGATCTGCTTGTTCGGGTAAATTACGCAATGCGCGTGAAATTCTGTCTCTGACATCATTGGTTGCCGCATCAATGTCGCGGTCAAGTTCAAATTCAATAGTGATGTTCGAGCGACCAACACGACTGTTTGAAGTGATATATTTTACGCCCTCAATACCACTAATACGATCTTCTAATACTTGGGTTATTTTGGTTTCAACAATGGCGGCAGATGCGCCAGTATAAGTGGTATTAATACTTACAATAGGCGGGTCAATATCAGGGTATTCACGCAGGGGAAGAAACAAAAAAGCAACAATACCAAAGGTGATCAATAACAAATTAATAACCGTAGCAAAAACCGGTCTTTTTACAGAAATATCAGATAAAATCACAGTTATTTATCCCCTAAGGTGCGGACAATACTACCATTGCGAAGCTTTAATGCACCTTCTACAACAACTTCCTTGCCTTCTTTCACACCACTAAGTATTTCAACAATACCGGGATGGCGTCTACCTATAGTTACTTCAATGCGTTTAGCTATTTTTTTGCTGGCCGTGGTTGGTGATTTATCAATTTTCTTATCTGAAGACTCTGTCTCAACGACAAAGATAAAATGTTTTTCTTCAATGGGAATAATGGCACTTTCAGGCAGCTGCAATATAGTATCTACTTGACGTTCAATCATAATGTTGAATAACATGCCCGGACGTAGTTGCCCTTTTTTGTTATTAATTTCAGCACGCACCTGTAAAGTGCGAGTAATTGGATCAATGCGGCTGTCAACTGAGATTATTTTACCAATAAAGGTTTGTTGGCCATAAGCAGAACTGCTCGCGGTGATTTTTTGATTTATTTTTATTGTGGTTAAGAATCGTTCAGGGACAAAAAAATCTACTTTAATCACACTCAAGTCATCTAAGCTAGTGATAATATCGCCGATATTAATGAAAGCACCAGTACTAATTTCTCTAAAACCTAACACACCATCAAATGGCGCTTTTATGGTTAAATCGTCAAGTTTTGCTTGTGCACTAGCAAGCTGAGCAGCAATAGCCTTGGTTTTAGCTTCCTGTTCATCAACCAGTGATTTTGCAGTGGCTTTTTTTGATAATAAGTCTTCAAAACGGTGAAGCTGTGCAATTGATTCAGCTAAATTAGCTTGTAATTCATTGACTTTAGCTGTGGCTTCTTGAGCGTTTAATTGTACTAGGATATCGCCTTTTTTTACCTGTTGACCGTCGTTAAAAGAAATAACATCAACGATAGCTGAATTCTTAGTGGTTATGGTTACTTGTTCATTTGCGCGACTGGTACCTAAAGCTTGAATAACATCTTTAAATTCAGCTTGTTCAACCGCAGTGGTTTTAACAGTAACAACACGTTGATGATTTTTCTTCACTTGTGCTTGTTCTGGCCATTGCAAATAAATCACCAAGGCGAGTAATGATGAGAATAAAAGTAATAACGGAATTCTACTTGCGAATGATTTAGACATAAGAGTACTTTTTAAAATGATAATAATTTACGGTATCAATACCAGTATAGAATGATTATCTTAGCCCAGAGTGAATGCTTTCACGAGGCAACTTAGCTTACTTATCAGGGGATTAATCGCAAAGCTAGCGGTAGGCGGGATTTTAATCGTGCTCATGCAGCGCGAACAGCAGAATGTGCGTCCTCGATAATTGTTCCTGCGTTATTCTACTTGCGCTCATGCAAGCGCGAACAAGTTCCCGCCTACGAAGATAACGATACCTAAATGGTATGCACAGGCATGTAATGTTTAAGTTTAAATAAAACAAGTAGTTAATATTTTGTTACTTTTTAATGGTTATTATTTGCGCAAAAATAAATTTTACTGCTAAGCTTAACTTATCGGTCAGGTTTTATATCCTATTTATTTGCGGTGTTAAAATTCGTTATTTTTGAGCAAAAGGAGTTGCAGTATGTCCCCATCTCAACAGAAAAAACTACAAGAACTTAGCCTTATTTTTAGTCAAGGCAAAGCAAGCCCTAAACAAATTCAACAACTGTCTGAATTGCTAGCACAGATAAATCGTGTCTATGAGCAAACTATTAATCAAGAGCCTTGCATTGCAGAGCCTAGATTACCTTAGCTCAATATTATCTTAGCTTTAGTACCTGATTTCTATGCTTTAAGTAAGGTTAGTATAGAGTTTAGTTATTATTTTAAAACAACCTCAAAATGCGACATTGCATCTTGAGGTTTTTGAGTTTGAGACAAGTAGACTGCTAGTAAATCTTAAGTGCTTGTCATAGTATTACCTTAACTTTTAAATAATCACCTCATTTTTGATCTTATGAATTCATTGCCAAAAATTTTCACCAACATTAGGCACTCTTTGCCTTGGCGTCACACCCTTTCTTTTTTTCATTATCTTCGTAAAAGAATTCAGCAAGAGCAGTTACAAGTAGTAGCGGGCTATCTTTCTTATGTAAGCTTAATGTCGTTAGTACCCTTAATGGTAGTAGCGCTTTCAGTCGCAACAGCCTTTCCTATTTTTGCTGATATACAAGGGAGTGTTGAACAATTTGTTTATGATAATTTTGTGCCTACTTCGAGTGATGTGGTGCAGCAATATTTATCCTCGTTTGTTGATAACGCTTCGAAAATGTCAGCAATCGCCATTTCATTTTTATTTCTCGCCGCTTTATTGTTAATTTCAGTAATAGATAAAACCTTTAATAAAATATGGCAAGTCAGTAAAAAGCGCCGCGTTATTACATCGTTTTCTATGTATTGGATGATATTAACCTTAGGGCCTATTTTAGTAGGAGCGAGCATTGCCATAACCTCGTATATTGTTTCACTGGTGAATCTGGGCATTGATGATAGCTTTGGTATCACAAATTTGTTCTTTAGGTTGCTGCCTATATTGTCATCGTTGGCCGCTTTTATGTTGCTTTATATGTTGGTGCCAAATAAAACCGTACCTTTTAAATTCGCCTTCTCTGGCGCACTCTTTGCGGCTATCTTTTTTGAGTTTGCGAAAAAAGTTTTCGCTGCTTATTTAACAGCTTTTCCTTCATATCAAGCTATTTATGGCGCGTTAGCGATAGTACCTATTTTGTTTTTGTGGGTTTATTTGTCTTGGTTGATTGTTTTAGCTGGCGCGGTAATTTCAGTGTCTTTACAAGAATATGAATTAGAGAATGAAGTATGATTGCATTAATTCAACGAGTAACTCAGGCTAGCGTTACGGTTAATCAAAAGGTGATAGGTGAAATAAAACAAGGCTTACTGGTTTTTCTAGCGGTTCAACCTGAAGATACTCAAGCAAAAGCCAAGCGCCTTAGTGAGCGAGTGGCGGGTTATCGAGTCTTTAATGATGAAAAGGGTAAAATGAACCTTAATGTAAAGCAAATTGAAGGTGACATTTTAGTGGTATCACAGTTCACATTAGCCGCAGACACCAATAGCGGTATGCGCCCAAGCTTTACCAGCGCCGCTAAACCTGAGTTTAGTAATGATCTCTACCAATACTTCTGCCAACAATTACGTGAGCAAGGCTTTAGTGTACCCACAGGTGAATTTGCTGCCGATATGAAGGTGCAATTATTAAATGATGGTCCGGTTACTTTTACACTAACTATTTGATATTACGATTTATGATGTCACTTTTTTACCATGTTGCCAAAAACGCTGCCATCTTGAAAAAATATGTTTAGGTAGCAAGCTATGATTGTTTCGTTTAAGACGTTTAAATGTTTGCCATTGTTTAGGAATTAAATGAATAACAATATTCAAGTAGTTTGGGATATGAAAATAAGTAATGTCGTGATGTGGCGATAACTGTTGCAGTATGGTTAACAGTAAATTTACTTCACTGTCATTAGCATCAGGCAAGTTAATAGATAAACAAGTATTTGGCTTGATATGCGCGGTTAAATGCTCTAATTGACTAACGGTATTGCTGTAGCTTGCTATTTCTTGTTGGTAAATATCGCAAACATACCAATCATAGTTAATATCGTTTTGTTGCAGCCATAGCTTGCTATCGT
>Ga0316207_10003181_pt1 | contig 15643 bp, 10 predicted proteins | sample 6weekpyrite_MG_FD_204943 | JGI IMG/M metagenome (GOLD analysis project Ga0316207, IMG submission 204943) | Microbial mat bacterial communities from mineral coupon in-situ incubated in ocean water Damariscotta River, Maine, United States -... | ecosystem: Environmental > Aquatic > Marine >... | reverse complement strand
CTCTGGTTTTGCGGTGATATTATTAACCGCGGACCAAAATCGCTTGAAACCATTCGTTTTATTAAATCTCTTGGTGACAGCGCCATTACAGTACTTGGTAATCACGATCTGCATTTTCTCGCTGTTAACTATGTCTCCAATAAACCATCCAGACATGACACGTTCTCTGACATTCTAAAAGCTGACGACAGAAACGAACTGGCACACTGGTTGCGTTCTCAAAAGATATTTCATCATGACGCTGTTTTAAATATTTCGATGGTACATGCCGGCATCCCCTCACAATGGTCGATAAAAGATGCTTGCACCTATGCTGCTGAGATGGAAGCCATATTACAATCTGAAGACCCGCGTGACTTTTTTCAGAACATGTACGGCAATCAACCTAAAGAGTGGGATAAAGATTTAACCGGCTGGGACCGATATCGCTTTATTACCAATGTATTCACTCGCATGCGTTTTTGTGATCAGGAAGGCAGACCTGATTTTAAATTTAAAGGTGAAATCGGATCACAGCCTGCGCACCTGACACCCTGGTTTATGCACCCACAGCGAAAAAGCAAAGGTGATGATGTCATATTTGGCCACTGGTCTACCTTATCAAATGTTCAACAAGAACATATTTATCCGATAGATACCGGTTGTTTATGGTGCGGAAGTTTAACCGCCTTAAGAATTGATACAAAAGAAAAGCAGGCAACACAGATTGATTGCCCTGATGGCATCAAACCTGTCTGACTTTACCCATCCAGTTGCTGCCTGACTGTTGCCAGAAGCTCTGTTGCTGTAAAAGGCTTATACAAAATATTCTTTGATAACACAGGGTCAGCATTAGACTCTCCTTCAACATCAGCAAACCCACTAATAATTTGTACTTTTGTCTGAGGATAGTTTTTCACGATATGATCCGTCAACTCATAACCATTCATGCCAGGCATAATGACATCCGTTATCACAAGATCTGGAACCTCTGTTTCAAGTTGTGAGAATGCAGCCAATACTGAAGCGGCAACCTTAACCTTATACCCATTGTTTTTCAGAATTTCCTCTACCAGATCTCTGATTGCCTTCTCATCATCCACAACCAGTATTTTCTCATCTCCCTTAGCCACACCATCAGCGGACTTTTTTTCTTTAATAGTCTTTTCACCATCACCACTGTAAGCCGGAATAAATAAACTAACAGTTGTGCCACTGTCTGCACCGGAACTGATCTTTACTATTCCACCTGTACGCTGGATAAAACCGTAAACCTGACTCAGACCCAGCCCGGTACCTGAGGCACCTTTGGTAGTAAAAAACGGATCAAAGACTTTTGTTATAACCTCTTCACTAATACCGCTCCCATCATCATCAAAAGACAGCATCACAAATTCATCCTGAGTCAGATTATTTATTGCTACTTCCTCGGAATCCAGCGTCACATTTTCAGTCGAAATAATTAAATGCCCGCCATTTGTCATCGCATGCATTGCGTTGATACAAATATTAACAACGGCATCTTCAAGATCCCCTTTATCCAGATACACTTGTTTTATATCCGCTCTTAGCTCCGTTCGTAAATCAATATTCACTGTTAATGTTCTTTCCAGCATGGATTGCATATCGAGAATTTGCTGATTAAGATCGATCGTTTCCGGCCCCAGTTGTTTTTGCCGGGAAAAGCCAAGTAATTTTTCTGTTAAATCCGCTCCGCGGGTGCTGGCTTTTTGTATTTGCCCGACAAATTCATGCAAACGCTCATTATCTTTAAGATCAGATGCGAGTATCTCCGCATAGCCTGAGATAACGGCCAGCATATTATTAAAGTCATGGGCAATACCACCGGTGAGTTTGCCCAGTGCGTCCATTTTACTGACCCGCCTTAACTGTAACTCATTCTCCTTCTGCTCTGTAATATCACTGACCAGTGCATAACAACCATTCACCTCCGCCTCTTCATTTAAAATAGGCACATAGATGGCTTTGATATATTTTGTTTCCCCATTTTTAAAAGTAATCTGATGTTCATACGTTACTTCTTCGCCGTTCAATGCTTTTTCTAAATGAGGCTGTATTATCTGATATGCCGGTTCACCGACCAGGTCGCGGACATGCCTGCCTGTTATATTTTCTCTTTTAACTCCGTGCCAGACTTCATAAGCTTTATTAACGTAACGATAGCAACCGTCAGGACCGACTTCTGATATCAGTGCCGGCAGTGCATCGGTCAGTAACTCCAGTCGCTTCTGTTGTGCCTCCAGCTCGACTATTTTTTCATTCAGTTTTCGGTTAAGTACTTCTACATGTAATACCTCAAGCGCCTCAGAGTCTCCACTACTCAGTACTGTTTTCTTTTTTGTTATTTTATTCTCGGCTGCAAGCTCTTCAATCGACTCGATAATTTTTGAAGGTATTTGTGGTTTAACAATAAAACGATCCGCACCTAATGCCAGGGCTAATTTTTCATCTTCATGCTGGGTATAAGTGGCAGTATAAAAAATAAACGGGATGGCTGACAGTTTGATATCACGCTTAATAATACGACAAAGCTCATAGCCATCCATTTGAGGCATAAGAATGTCAGAGATGATCAGATCAATATCGGTTGAATGCAGTATTTGCAGCGCCTCTATACCATTAACAGCTGAAACAACTTCATAGTTATTTAGCCGAAGGCTATCTTCAAGCAATACTCTTGAGTCATCTGTGTCTTCAACAATCAGAATTTTCACAATCTGCTACCAATGATTTCTGCTATCTGTCCCATCACTCTGACCGGGTCTATCGGCTTTTCTATATAGCCATCACAACCGGCCGATAGCAAACGCTCTCTGTCTCCCGACATTGCATAGGACGTCATCGCCACAACCGGGATCTGTGCTGTTTTCTCGCAAGATCTTATTTTTTTTAACACCGCATATCCATCAATATCAGGTAGTTGTATATCCAGAATAATGAGATCTGGTGACGCTTGCTCTGCCATTTCATAACCTAACTGCCCTTCTTCGGCATTAATAGTGTTATAACCATTCAACTCAAGAATATCTTTGATTAATGTCAGATTATCTTCATTATCTTCAATAATTAGTGCCGTTTTCATCATCACTCTATCTTTAATGTAAATAAGGCTATGCCTATCTGTCCAAATCAGCCTTTACTTTCAACCAAAAACAACTTCCTTTCCCTTCCTCGCTTTCCATACCGACTGTACCTGACAGAAGATCTTCTGCTATCTTTTTCGTAAGATACAAACCAAGCCCCGTACCACCCGCCTTGATATGCAAATGTGAATCAATTCGCTCGAATGGTTCAAACATCCTGCCTTTCTCGCTATCAGAGATGCCAATACCGGTATCTTTAACTTCTATCAATATATTATTTTTTTCTACCCTGGCTGATACCGTAACCTCTCCCTGTTCTGTAAATTTCATAGCATTACTCATGAAATTAATAACACACTGTAACAAACGTCGTTTATCTGTATGTACTGTGACATTATTCTCCACTTCTATATTAAGTCCCAGTCCCTTGTCATCGGCCTGCTTTCTGATAATATCAACTGCTTCAAAAATAACTTTATCCAGCATAAAGTCTTCACTATGCACATCTATACGACCGGACTCAATTTTTGATATATCAATAATATCCGTTATCAGACCTAATAAATGCTGCCCCGACTGATTAATGCGGTTGACATAATCAAGATACTTGCCTTCTAACTTTCCGAATGATTCCATCTTCATCATTTCAGAAAAACCAATGATTGAATTCAAGGGGGTTCGTAACTCATGTGATACCGAGGCAATAAACATTGATTTTAGCCGGTCGAGGTCTCGTAATTTTATATTCGCTGCCTGCAGATCTTTGTTAACTCTCGCCATATCATGCATAACCCTCTGTATCTTTTCACGTGCTTCATCAGCTTCATGCTGTAAAGCAGTTCTCAAAACAACTTCCTTTTTAAGCCGACGATTCCAATAGGCAAAAACAATCAGCACTAATATTACAAAAGCCAGTATTTTCCAGAACAGATCATAATCAAAACCGCGTTCATATTTCACACTGACCCAGCGCCGGTAAATAGCACTGCGCCACTCATCACTAATCGAAGTAATGGCTTTATTGATTACCGACAACAGCATTACTTTGTCTTTATTAACACCCACTGCAACTTTTAAGTGATAGGGTGTCTCACCGACAATTTTAAGCTGACTATAACCTAGCTTTTCAAGATAGTAACCGGTTGATACCATATTACCGATATAAGCATTCACTTCTCCATTAACAACTTTTGACAGGCCTTCAGTTATGCTTTCAACACGAACCAGATCCAGCTCAGGGTGATTAAGCTTTAATATTTCTTCAACTGCATAATCTTTTACAACAGCAACCCTCTTCTCACTCAGTTCACTTAATTTGTAAATATAATCAACCTTTTGGTCTGCAAAAATCATCACTGGTAATGTCAGATAACTATCAGTGAAGCTTAATTTTGTTTTACGTTGTTCAGTAATCGCAACGCCAGGCAAAAGATCCACATCACCCTCTTCAATCATTTTAATCGCGCTTGACCAGCCGGATGAATTTACAATCTCAAACTTAACACCCAGTTTCTTTTCAATATTCAGTATGTAGTCCCGACTGATCCCGGAATAGCCACCCTGTTTGTCTATAAATTCAACAGGCGCCCATTCAGAATCAATTGCAATGCGCACAACAGGAGAGGTATTTAGCCACCTTTTTTCTTCCGGTGTGAGTCTAAATTCAAGCGTTGCCGGACGTAATATTCGTGGTTTCTGGGTTAATGGTAACCACTTATTTGTCAGGTCTATATGCACGGCTTCTGGAATTGCACCAAGCGCCTTATTTAAAATACTGATAAGAACAGGCCAGTCTTTTCGTACCCCAATTCTCTGAGCATTGTTCTTACTGTGATATTCTCCAGCTACTTTTAAATTAAAAATACCTGTTTTCTGTGCCTGATAAGTAACAGCACCGGAAACACCAACCAGTGCATCAGCCTGCCCCGTGGCAACAGCACGCAGCCCCTGCTCTATAGTATCTACCGGGTACTGTATAATATTTTTTATCTCTTGCTTAATTTTCTCTGTTGATGAATAACCCTTAACTAAAGCAACTATTTTACCTTCAAGATCTTTTCCTGATACTATTTTAGTAGTATTTGCACGTGTCATAATAACCAGCGGCGTAGGTAAATATTCATCCGTAAACAACAGGTAATTTTTTCTCTCCCTGGTACTGACTGCCGTTACAATGACATCAAGCCTCTTCTGCTCTGCAGCATGCAAAATCTCAGTCCAGCTAAGGTCTGGAACAATTTCAAAACTAACGTCAAGTGCTTTACCTAACAGACGAAAATAATCAATTGCCAAACCTGTATATTCGCCTGCTGAATTTTTAAAGCTATAGGGTGCATAGGCATCATCTACACCTATTCGTACCTTCTTATGAGACCTTAACCATTCTTTCTCTTCAGCACTTAACACGGCAGAAAGCACCTGATAATTAAAGCCTTCTGCCGCCATGCATGCTTCACTGAAAACAATTTCTGTTATTGATAGACAACAAAAAACCAGAAATGAACTCAATATATTCACGCTATTTTTCATAGTTTTTATTTACTGAACTCTTTGCGTAAATAATTCGTGATATTTTTTAATAATCAGGTCACGGTTTTTATTAATGAGTTCCGGATCTGATGGAAACACCAGTAACCGGCCAAGTGATACCATTCCTGCCGGCACATTAACATCACTCCTGACAGGAGCCACGCCTAATTGACTCAGCAAACTCTGACCTTTCGTTGATAATACCCAGTCTATAAATTGTTTGGATGCCTTATTCTCACGGCTTGCTTTTGTAAGCGCTATAGGGCTGGCAATAACGATTGTCCCTTTTTCTGGATATACATAATCAACCGCCGATTCCGGGTGCTCTTTTAAATAGTTACGAACAGAAAAATCTATCGTGATACCTGCAGATATTCTTTCATTAGCAATTTTTTCTACTATCTTTTTGTTATTCTTTACTATTTCTACTCCATTAGCACTTAAAGCCTTAAAATAAGGCTGGCCATAGTTATTATCCTGCATCAGACTACTTACTACATAAAACGACGCTCCGGAAATTTCAGGATTAACAATACCAATTCGGTTATGAAACTCCGGCTTCAACAGATCCTTATAACTTTCAGGAAACTGCTTTACATAATCAGTATTGTAAGCAATCACCATATTTAGCAATCTACTACCCGTGTAATAACCATCCGGATCTTTAAACAAAGGAAATATTTTTTTACTTTGAGGCGACTCATATTTCTGTAACACACCACTTTTTTTCAATTCTTCTGCGTTTGAAAAATCAGCTACCCAGATAACATCTGCCCCTACCTCACCATTAGACATTTCATCTTTAATCCGGCGCATTATTTTTCCTGTGCCGGTACGATGAATATCCAGGCTAATATTTTTATATTCCGCTTCAAAGCCATCTTTTATTTCTTTTACAATTTTAACCGGCACAGAAGTATACAAACGCACAATTTCAGGAGTCAGATTTATCTCTTCCTCCTGTTCGCAGCCGCTCATCACTATGAGCATCATCACACTGTAATAAAAAAAACGCTTACTGTTACAAAAACTACGCATACATCACCACTGTCTGCTTCTTTCCATATTTATTAAAATTTTGCTTCAAACTGCGTAACAAACTCATTATTCTCAACCGGAAGTGCACCGGTTTCTTCATCATTGATATAATATTCAATTTTAATTTTGAAATTTTTCTTAATCCCTAAAATAACAGCCAGTGTCATCATTGACCGGTCCCAGGTCAGGGGACTAGAAAATACATCAGGCAAATCGACATTCATTTCACCATAACGAATAAAAGGTTCTATCGATTGAAGATAAGCATTATGATTTAGCTTAAAGCTGTGGCCGGCCTGAACATACCAGCCATCACGCTCAAGCACACCATCGCGTGCAATAATATTTTTAGCGCCGTAATTCCAGCGCCCTGTTTTTCCATTTAATGCCAGCCCATAACGATAACTGGTGTCATCATTTGTTAAATCATATCCAGGAATAGCCTGTAATGTTGTAATATCATCATTACTTAATTTTGCTGAATAGGCATATACCATCAAACCGGTTTTGTGTGACTTTGCCGGTTTAAAGTTCCAGCCCAGACCAAGCCCCAATGCTTTATTCTGATTTGCATCCGTTGTTTGCCTGTCATCATGTAAAAACTTAAAGCTTTTATCTTCTGCGGCAGCACTTTCACCCAGCTTATAACCATTGCTCAGTGTTATTGACCAGAACACATCCTCTTTCCGGTCTCTACTCCAGGTGATGCCGGTTTCGTCATCCCGCGCAAAGGCACTGTCAATTAAAGCAAAGGCTTCAGTACGGCGCTTGGGCCACTCATTTGTAATCCGGTCGTCATTACCTATTTTAAATTCACTTTTATAGGCCAGATTTTTAAACTTAATATAATATTCATCGACTCGGGTTGAGGTTGATTTGAAAAGTAGCAGCGAGCCAAAACTGATATCTTCATCGATTTTTACTAACGGAATAATGGTAAACTTGTCCACCTGAAAGTGCCCTGAGGGTGTTTTACCATCAGATGCTGTATCCACATATTCCAGTTCCAGCTCACCGCTTAAACTAAATGAAAAACCTTTACGGGATAATAGCCAGGATTTACTTTTTTGTTCCGGTGAAGGGGATGAATGCTGAGTGTTATTAGCGACTGGAGAATTAGCTTCTACAGAGAAGGGAATATAAGTAAGTAGAAATAAACTAATGTATAGCTGGAGCCTTGAAATTTTTTTTTCGACTTTAAGCATGAGCCCCTACTTATCAATCAAGATTTTTTTATTATGATTATGAGTTTATACCATACATTTTCTATGTCTATATAAACACCATTATCACACTTACCTCCTGTCCATTATTATAAAACTGTAATTAGCCTCATTTTTGTCATCGGCCTGATGTTTTTCCTGCTCTGTAAGCACCCACTGCTCAAAATCCAGCGTTGGGAACCAGGCATCACCTTCAAATTCACCCTGCACACGCGTCAGGTATAAGCGATTGGCTTTATCTAAAAACTGCTGGTAAATATTGGCACCACCAATCACCATTACCTCATCGACATCGCCAGCTATCTTGATGGCCTGTTCTATTGAATGACAGATATCACAACCATCAGCATGATAGGTTTTATCGCGAGTGATAATAATATTTTGTCTGCCGGGTAATGGGCGCCCAATCGATTCAAAGGTTTTTCTGCCCATGATAATTGGCTTGGCCATGGTCACTTTTTTAAAAAACTGAAGGTCTGCCGGAATTTTCCATGGCAAAGCATTGTTTTTCCCGATCAGCTGATTATCATCCATTGCGGTAATCATTGAAATTTTCATATCACTCATTACACCGAAAATGGATAAGCAATCGGATCATGATGCTGATAACCGGTTACTTCAAAGTCATCCATGGTAACCCAGGTTTCAAGATCTTCCAGTGACTTAATATCCGGGTTGATCTGCAGCTGCGGTGGGTCGAAGGGTTCACGTTTTAACTGCACGTCACGCATCAGTTCTAACTGATCCTCATAAATGTGCGCATTCACAATTTTATGATAAGCCAGGCCCGGTTTGTTACCGGTTATCTGCGCCATTATTTTCAGGAAAAAGAAAACCTGAACCTGATTAAAATTTTGACCCAGCGGCACATCACACGAACGCTGATACGATGTTAAATATAAGGTATCGCCTAATAACGAAAAGGTGTGTGTATGCATACACGGCCGCAGGCATCCCATATGAAATTCACCAGGATTATAAAAACTTAAGATTTCACCACGGTCATCAATACCTTTTGACAGGTTATCCACGATTTTACGCAACTGATCAATACTGCCGCCATCGGGTTTGTTCCAGCTTCTGCCCTGCACACCGTAAACCCGGCCCATATCATCATCGCCTTTACGATGAATGTTTTTTAGCCAGACTTCGTTTTCATTGGCATTAGCATCCCAGGTTTTTGTACCCAGCGCACGAAAGTCAGCGGCATTGTCGTAACCACGTATATAACCCAGAAACTCTGCAATCGCAGATTTCCAGTAACTTTTCCGGGTAGTAACTAAGGGAAACTCATTATCTGCAACATTGTAGATTAAGTCTGCATTAATAACGGTTTTACAACGTTTGCCTGTTCGTTTGTTTTCTATCCAGTGGCCTTCTTCAACAATGCGTCGGCACAAATCCAGATACTGCTTCATGATGTCTTTACCTGTTTTTTATAAGCCAGTACTATCAATGCTATTCCGGCAATAATCATTGGTGCCGATAACACCTGCCCTTGGCTCATCCAGTCAAAGGCAACAAATCCCATATGTGCATCCGGTTCTCTGAAAAATTCGGTGGTAAAACGGAAGCTGCCATAACCTAATAAAAATAAACCCGACACGGCCATTCTTGGCCGCTTTTTCGATGAGAAAGTCCAGAGAATAATAAACAACAACAATCCATTGGTTAATGCCTGGTAGAGCGAAGATGGGTGTCGAGGAAGATTATCGACATGTGAATAGATAAATGCCCAGGGTAAGTCGGCGTCAGCAACGCGGCCCGGCAGTTCTGCATTAATAAAATTACCCATTCTGCCTGCCAGCAAACCCGGAGGTGCCAATGGCAACATGAAATCGGTAATATCAAAATAGTTTTTATGGTATTTACGGTTATATAAAACCAGCGCCAGCATGACACCTAAGGCACCGCCATGGAATGACATACCGCCTTCCCATATCCTCAGTATTATAATCGGGTTATCGATAAAAGCAGAGAAGTTATAAAACAGGATATAACCGACACGTGCGCCCAGTACGAGTCCGACTGCGCCATAAAAGACCAGATCCTCGACTTGCTGCTTGGTCCAGCCAGAGTCTGGCTGTTTTGCCCGGTACATGCCTAATACCCACATCATGGCAAAACCGGTTAAATACATCAGACCATACCAGTGGACTGAGATAGGCCCCAGGCTAATAGCAACTGGGTCAATTTCTGGATAAACAATCATTTTATTATTCTAGATACATTTAAGACCGACTAATTAGAGCATATCTATCAGCAAAACTCAGCACAATTCAAACTATGTCGTTACTGAATAGACAGTGTTTGCTGCCGTCGATGCACATCGATGCCTGGGATACCAGCTCGCCGACAGTGACTGATCAGTTAACCGCTGTTGCAATTGCTCGATCGAGTGCTCGCCCATGCTAGCGAGAAGATCCACCTCTGCCTGTTGACGAGCTTTAAATAGAGCCATCTGAATGCGGCTGTAGACATTAACAGCGCCATCACCCGAGGTTTCTATCGCCAAAAAACTGGTCTCCGGGTATTTGCTAGTAACCAATGCCTGTACCCCGTCAGATACTCCTGAAGATGGCATACAGCCAAAGGGCTTAACACTTAGTACCAGATGCGCTTTTTTATATTTAACCGACTGAATCAGCTTACCGACTTCCATGTGACCTTCACCACCGCGCAATTCATTCGAATAATATTCATGACTATCTGTCGCCAGTGATTCCATATCAGCAAGATGATATCCGTCTAAACCGATCGCTTTCGCATAACGATTAAACCAGCTAACCATAACGATATCTGCCAGCTTTAACATCAGCCGTTTTTTGTATAATGAGAGTCGTTGGCGCAGTGGAACAGATAGCTTTAACTGCTGTCGAATATCATAATCTACCGCCCAGATCATATATAAAGTCCAGTTAGTGACTGGCTGACTATCAACTTCAGCCCCTTCTTTTTCAAGAAATTTCTGCAGATGATAATTACCATCCCCTTCCGTTGTCATTGCCCAAAACTCACCAATGACTGACACCTTAGGTTTTACCTGCAAACGATCAAGCTCGATAGCGTCGATTAATTTTTTACCCTGCTTAAGGGCCGGCATTACATTCTTATTAGCCAGTAATCTTTCTATTATTAATGATTTCACCTGCGCCAATACGGTATTCACTTCATCCTTATTTTTTTCATACGGTCTCAGTCGATAACCAATCAGATTGATGACATCACCCAGGATTATCGCTTTAAACATTGCTTTAAAAAAAGTTCTATTGAAATTAAGTCCCAGCTCTTCACCACCCTGATTAACTCCACCTTTACTCTCAAACAGCAATACCCTGAAACCATCGAAGCCAGCATCACGTAACGCCTTACGATATTCAGTGACATATAATCCAAAACGACACGGTCCACAAGCTCCTGCCGTGGTAAATAAATAATTTTCAACAATATCTTCGGTAGCAATTCCCTCAACATCACGCAAATTAATTAAGTACTTAACCAGATTACCCACTGTAAAATAAGTCGGGTTACACTGCCCTCTATTACCAAATTCTTTTCCTACCTGCATCGCTTGATTATCCGGACAATCTAACGCCTTAAATTTATAACCAATGCCCTGGCACGCCGCCTGAATAAAGGCATCCTGCATTAAGGTAAGACCTCCAAATAACACTGTTGTCGTTGCACGCTGATTTTTATGAAATGATGTAGGGTTTTTATCCACCCAGTGATTTATATTTTCTGATTCGATATTGAGTAGCTCAGACTGAGCTTTCCCATAAGCTTTAACTTCAGACTCAACAGCATCGAAGTCTATCTGAAAAACGTTATTACTTTTCATATCGTTAATCCATCCCTATCTTTATATTTTCATTTTCTACACTCGTCCCAGATCTGTCACTACCGGATTTAGTATTAAAAATATCTTTTTTAAAATCGACCATCACAGCATTATTACTGTCATCTGTATTCTCTTTTCTGAAATTGATATCAATCTTTGCTGACTCTTCTATATATTGTTCATAATGTTCATCCATCTGTTTCCATGTATCATTGTCAGATTCAAGTAAACGCTGATCAAACTTGTGCATATGTTGCTGCAATAATGTCAGTCTTTTTTTCTTCACTCTTTTTTCAAGTTCCGTTATCTGCTTTTTCCGGTCATTTAATGTCTCCTGATACCGTTGCAGCGTATAAGCATAGGTCTTAACTCTAATCTTTATACTACCACCCGGTTTATTAGCATCTATATCATGCATTGCCATATATGGTGTTTTACTGTTTGATATAATTTCATCAACAATGCCATAACTTGGCGCATCATGCCCGCATTTGAAACTTGACAGATCCAGCACAGCCACATTCGGATGTCGCGCAGCAAATTTTGCAGCCCATACTTTTTGAACTGAATTGACTGAATAATTTTCTGGCCAGACGTCACTAATATCAAAGGCATCTTTTATAAAACCATTTTTAATGTCATCAGAAAAATATCGCGACAAATAGGCTTGATCTTTTGGTATTGAGCGTATGGATAAGACCGGATATCCTAACGACTGAAATTCTTCCAGAATTTCGTGATTTAGCCCGGGGTCATTATGATACGGGCGACCAATCATTAGTAATGCAATACTATTATTCTTCTCAGCTTCAGTTAATACATCGAGCCCTCGTCGTTGCATTTCCATTTCAATGGTTTGCAATGCTTGCCATGCCTGCTCGCAGGCTCGTTTATTTTCAACTGTACTTATTCCTAAAATCTCTGACCAGCTACTTAGCAATTGTGCCTCTAATAGCTTTTTATCCGTGAAGTCCAGCGCATTATCTACATAATTTATTTTATTTTCAGAAAAATAGTTTTTTTCTTTAGTAAATGCAGCAGCAGCGACCTTTGGTGTACCTGCAACGACAGGACAGGTTGTTGAATCCTTCATATGTGAAGTAAAGCTTTGCATTTTTGTAATACAGGGAAACCACACTGCATGCAAAGGTTTACGCTTATTTTTTTTATAAATAAGATTATGAATATGAGCCAATGAAACCTTAGCAGGAAAACACGGATCTATCGCCCCGTACTTTCCACCCTCATTCCACAGTTCTTCATTAGTCTGATCCGAAAATACAACATTAGTTGATCTCACACCCAGAGCTTCCAGATATGCTCTGAGAAAGGGCGCATTTGTATAGTGGTTCAAGACTCGAGGGATACCAATCCTGATATCTTTTCTATCGATATCGATATTGCTATCGACACTCGTGTTCTGATTTTTTTTATAATGTAATAACTTATTCTTCAATACTTTGATAAAATTCTTATCTACATTATCGTTGCTTTGTGCTCTCTCAGTATTATTAGATGGAACCCGCCTATAAACAAGATTCGCCTCATAATTAACAAGATTGGGGTATTTCTTATTCAGCTCTCTTCTTTCTTTATTTAACTTACTAACCGCATCATTTGATTCAACCGTTCCCTTTTCACAGGAAAAGCCCGCTATGTACCTTGCAATATCACCGTCCGGTGTTTGCGTGTCAATAAAAGTTCGCGAGCAGTTATTTTCACAAAAATTACAGCGAGTTTCTTCATCTGTTCTGGTTGTTACTTTTAAGCCAATGGTCTGTTCAATGCCAATAAAAGTTGAACATCCTCTACGAGCAACAACTCGTTTTGCTTCCAATGCAGCCCCCAAAGCACCTGCTTCTCCACTATATGGGTGAACCAATACTTCTGCATCAGGTACACGTTCTTTTATATAGTCGACCTGTGCTTTCACGGCTGCCAGATTATATTGAGTGCCACCTTGTAAAACAAATTTTCGGCCCAACTCTGACATACGGGGAATTTGTACAACATATTGCCAGACATTTTTTGGTAGCACCTTTGCAAGGCCGGCAAATAATTCTTCCTTCTGGTAACCTTCTTTTTGAAAATTAACACGGTCCGTGTCTAAAAATACTGCGCAACCATAACTAAATCTCGGCGCCATCGACGCCTTGAAGGCAACATCAGAAAAGTCTTCCACTTTAACACCAAACTGATCAGCCATTGATTGCAGCAACATACCATTGCCCGCAGAACACTGGTTTGATAGCCGGAATGATTTGACTTGTCCATGCTGTAAAAATAAAACCTTGATATCCTGACCACCAATATCACAGATGACATCGACATCATCTCCACAACTTTGCTTCGCACTCATCATGTGCGCCACCGTCTCTACAATATTGACATCACATTTTGTCGATTTTTCAAGAACATCAGCAGCATAACCTGTAGCACCAAAACCAAGAACATTTAAGCGGCAGCCCTGCTCTTCTGCATAGGCGAGAATTGCAGATAATAAATCCTTCGCATCCTCTAATGGATTTCCCTTTGATAACTGATACTGTTTACACAATAGGTCACCGTGTTCATCAATCAATACGGCCTTCGAACTGGTAGAACCACCGTCCATTCCTATATAACCCGTAATGAGGCTATTACGTTTGAATTTCTTTTCTTCAAAAGGGGCTTGTTTATAATCAGTCAAAAAAGTATCGAGTTCAGTCGACTCAGTATTAAGCGGGCGGTCTGCACTGTCCGTCAGATTTGATTGTCGTCCATGCTGGATAAATTCATCTAGCGCCTCTATACCTTTATACATTGACGATTTTGGAAGCTCCTGCATACCAAAGATAACAGCACCATATGCAGCATAATATTCGGCATTATCAGGTACGATAATCAATTCTTCAGGATTTAATGTAATGTCTGTTTGATGGCCACGTTCTTGCCATGTTTCAGGTATGCGTTTTTTCCAACATTGCTGTAAGAATGGCAGATATGTATTCGGTCCGCCGAGTAACAATACTTTGTCCAGTAACGTATTGCCTCGCGTTAATACTGATAAATTCTGCATTACGATTGCATCAGCAAGAGAACACAAAACTTCTTCAGCCGGCACACCTGATTTAATTAAATTAACAATATCAGTTTCTGCAAAAACACCACACTTTGCTGCAACATGATGAATCTTTGAATCATCAAAATGTAATGATGTTAAAAGCTTTTTATCGATACCCGTTTTTAAAACACATTTATCAATAGTTGCACCGGTCCCTGATGCACATTTATCATTCATCGAAGTAATGATCTGACGTTGTGAGTTGTCATCGAGCTGTTTGAATAATATTATTTTAGCATCCTGCCCCCCCAGTTCGATCACACTGTTCACATCAGGATGTAAATGTTCGACAGCCAGCGCAACAGAATTAACTTCTTGTACAAACCTTGCGCCGATAATATCTATCAATGGCCCAGAACCAGAGCCTGTTATAAAAGCTTTAACATCATGTAATTTAGAATCAGAGAAGGTGGAATGGATTTCAGTGAGAAGTTCTAAGACCTTTTCGGCCTGTCTGGTTTCATGCCGTTGATAACATGACCATAAAATCTCTAATGTTATTGAGTCAACGACAACGCATTTAACCGTGGTAGAACCAACATCAATCCCTATAAAGATAGAAGGTTTCATTATTTTAATTATCGTTTTATCCAGACTATGAAATTTAAGATTAAACGATTTTATATTTAAGCGATAGCAAAAATTTGATTTTATTTTTTACATAAAAAAATCCCCCAGCCAAGTTAATGACTGAGGGATTTTTAGGTGTATAAGCCTGGCGGTGTCCTACTCTCACATGGGGAAGCCCCACACTACCATCGGCGCTAAATCGTTTCACTTCTGAGTTCGGGATGGGATCAGGTGGGTCCAATTCGCTATGGCCGCC
>Ga0316207_10003180_pt1 | contig 15648 bp, 17 predicted proteins | sample 6weekpyrite_MG_FD_204943 | JGI IMG/M metagenome (GOLD analysis project Ga0316207, IMG submission 204943) | Microbial mat bacterial communities from mineral coupon in-situ incubated in ocean water Damariscotta River, Maine, United States -... | ecosystem: Environmental > Aquatic > Marine >... | reverse complement strand
ATCGTCAAAGAGATTGAAGTGGCTTTAGAACATGGCGATCTGAAAGAAAATGCGGAATACCACGCAGCAAAAGAGAAGCAGAGACTTGTTGATTTACGACTTGCAGAACTTTCCAGTATTTTAGGTTCTGCTCAAATCGTTGATCCGTCTGTGCTTGAGCATGCGCGTATTAGCTTTGGCTCGACGGTTATTTTATGCGATGTTGATGAAGATACAGAGATCAGTTACACCATAGTCGGAGGATGTGAAAGCAATCCGGAAGCGGGATTGATATCTTTTAACTCTCCTTTGGCCAAACAACTTCTTGGAAAAGAAGAGGGCGACGAGGTGAAGGCAAAACTTCCCGGTGGGGTGAAAGAGTTTGAAGTTGTTGAAGTAAAATATCAGGAGATTGTGTTTGACTGTCACTAAAATAGGTATTATCGGTGCAAGTGGGTATACCGGGATAGAACTTATAAAAATCCTTGTAGTCCATCCTTTTTTTGAAATAACTTATATTGCCACAACGACAGGCGGTGTAGAATTAGATGCCTTGCATCCTTGTATGAAAGATGTCTTTTCCTGCGCGGTTGAAAAGGCTGATACAGATGAGATTATTAAGCGATGTGACCTTGTGTTTTTGGCACTTCCGCATCAGGCTTCAATGGGGTTTGCCAAAGACTTGATTGATAATGGTGTTAAAATTGTTGACTTGTCTGCTGATTACAGACTCGAATTAGACACTTATGAAAAATATTATTGTGCCCACGAGGATAAAAAACACTTAGGTCAAGCCGTTTATGGGCTTCCTGAACTTTATAGAGAAGAGATTAAAAAAGCTTCTCTTGTGGCAAACCCGGGATGCTATCCTACGGCGTCTATACTGGGACTTGTGCCTTTTACGCAATATATAAACGAAGCCTTTCCTATCTTTATAGATGCTAAAAGCGGTGTAAGTGGAGCAGGTAAAAAATGTAATGAACTAACACATTACATAAGCATAAATGAGAATATATTTGCCTATAAGGTTTTTAACCATAGGCATGAGCCCGAGATCAAAGAGAAACTGTTTAAGCAAAGTACAAAAGATTTTGATGTTAACTTTGTTCCCCATCTCATTCCGGCCACACGAGGCGAATTAATAGATGCCTATATGCTTATTGAGGAAGATATTGATCCTATTAGCATTTTAAAAGCGTTTTATAAAGATGAGCCTTTTGTTAGGGTTTTTGATAAACCTGTAGATATCAAGTCATGTTCAGGTACAAATTTTTGTGACATTTATGCGCAAAAAAAAGGCAATAAACTGTACATCAATAGTGCGGTTGACAATATACTGCGTGGCTCTTCCTCTCAGGCTGTTGCTAATGCCAACTTGATGTGTGGCTATGAAGAAAACACAGCCTTGCCAATCATTGCCTATGTCCCCTAAATTGATCTTGCAAGAGGGCGCCATCCTTATTGCAGATGCCCACTACAGTGATCAAAACCCGTATTTTTTTTCTTTCTTGAAGGCAGTTGATGAAGGCAGAATTAAGACCCCTCAACTTATCTTGATGGGGGATATGTTTGAGCTTCTTTTTGGAAAAATAAAACAAACACAGGTTGAGAATGAAAAAGTTATAAACCTTCTTAATAAGCTTTCAAAAAAGATAAATGTGAGCTATTTTGAAGGAAATCATGATTTTTTACTAAAGAATATTTTTCCAAATATAGTGATCTATCCTATAAAAGAACAGCCACAAGAAGTGGATTTTAATAAGCAAAAGGTAATGCTTTCGCATGGAGATACACATTTGTCTCTTAGTTATACTCTGTATACAAATATTATACGAAATGGTTTGACACTTTCTATTCTTTCTCTGGTAAATACGTTATGTCTAAACTGCATCATGAAGTGGTTAAAAAAAAGAGGAAACAATAAAGATCAATGTTATAAGATTGCGTCTTTTGAAGAGATGGCTTTCCAACGTTTACTCTATTTAAAAGAAAAAGCGTTGGATATCGTTATAGAAGGACATTTTCATCAAAATACGAGTTTTAAACTCTATGGATTTGAATATATAAATTTGGCCTCTTTTGCTTGCAATCAAAAATATTTTATAGTACAATCTAGCAAAGGGCAGTTTTTTCTGCATGAGACCCGTTTTGAGGAGTCAGAGTGAAAGATAATAATATATTAAAAGTTGGAACCAATGAGATGGAATTGGTTGACTTTCGTATACTCAAAGAACAAGATGGAAGAGTATATGAAGGTATATACGGTGTTAATGTGGCCAAAGTGCGTGAGATTATTCGCAAGCCCAGACTTACCGAACTTCCAGGTGTTCCTGATTTTATAGAAGGTATTTTTGATCTTCGCGGCATTGTGATTCCGGTGGTTAATTTGGCTCAATGGATGGCAATCACACCCCCTCAAGACGCAGAGAAAAGTGCACGTGTTATTATTGCTGAATTTAATAATATACTAATAGGTTTTGTGGTTCATGATGCCAAGCGAATTAGACGAATCTCATGGAAAGACATTGAACCGGCCTCTTTTTCACAAGGCGATGGCGCCTTGGACAAAAGTAAGATTACGGGTGTGACACGTATTGAAGATGATGCTGTATTATTGATTTTGGATCTAGAAAACGTTGTTCAAGAATTAGGGCTTTATACACCAGATGACTCGGGTACGGACATCCATAAAAATGAGTTTACGGGTATTGTACTTCTTTTGGATGACAGCTCCACGGCAAGAAAGATCGTTAAAGATGCCTTGATTGAGATGGGGTTTAAGGTTGTTGAAGCAATGGACGGTCAAGAAGGACTGTCTAAGCTTGAAGACCTTTATAACATGTATGATGATCAAATTGAAAATCATGTGAAGTTGATCGTATCTGATGTAGAGATGCCGCGTATGGATGGGTTTCATTTTGCGGCAAATATAAAAGATGATAGTCGTTTCTCCAGGATTCCAATTGTTTTTAATTCCTCAATCTCTGATCATTTTTCTGAGATAAGAGGCAAAGAGGCAGGTGGTGAAGCTTATTTAGTTAAGTTTGATGCAAATACATTTTATGATGAAGTCGCACGGGTTGTTAAATCTCATGTGAAAGAGGGAGCGTAGATATGGATGAATTCCAAGAGATATTACAGGATTTTTTAATTGAATCTTTTGAGCTGATAGAACAGCTTGATCAAGACTTAGTTGAGTTGGAAAACTCTCCCGAGGATTTGGAACTGTTAAACCGTATCTTTAGAGTCGCGCATACGGTAAAGGGAGCGAGTTCATTTTTAAATTTTGATGTATTAACACACCTTACTCACCATATGGAAGATGTCTTAAACAAGGCTCGTCATGGTGAACTGTTGCTAGATGCGAATATCATGGATGTTGTACTAGAATCTATTGACCTAATGAAAGCATTATTAACTACTATACGTGATACAAGTAAAGATGAAGGTATTGAGGTTGAAGCCTGTGTTGTACGTTTAAGTGCTATTACAAACGGTGATGCACCGGTAGATGTCCCCGTTCCTGAAGCAGCTGCACCCGTTGTCGAGGCTCCTGTAGTTGAAGAAGTAGAAGATGAGCTTGATTATGAAAACATGAGTGAGGATGATGTTGAAGCAGAGATTGAACGTCTTCTTAATGAACGTCAGGCCTCGGACAAGGCTAAGCGTGATGCTAAGATAGCTGCCGGTGAAGCAGTCCCTCAGATGCCTGATGCTGAAGAAAGTCCAGCAGAAGAGTCAAAAGCAGAAGAACCTGCAGCAGCAGCTCCACCCCCACCTCCTGTGTCACCTGCACCAGTAGCGAAGACTACTGCTGAGCCTAAGGTCGAGAAAAAAGCAAGTCCCGCGCCTGTTGCGACAACGGTTGAGCAAACGATTAGGGTTGATGTTAAAAGACTTGATCACTTAATGAACCTTATAGGGGAGTTGGTGCTTGGAAAAAATCGTCTTATTAAGATAAATGATGATGTTGAAGAAAGATATGAGGGTGAAGAGTTCCTTGAAGAATTAAACCAAGTCGTATCCATTGTCTCTTTGGTGACTACAGACCTTCAAATCGCCGTAATGAAGACAAGAATGTTGCCAATAGGTAAGGTATTTAATAAATTCCCAAGAATGATTCGTGACCTTTCACGTGAATTGGGTAAGAAAATTGAGCTTGAGATCAGCGGAGAAGAGACTGAACTGGACAAGTCTATTGTTGAAGAGATTGGTGATCCACTTGTGCATATTATTCGGAACTCATGTGACCATGGTGTTGAAGATATAGAAGCTCGTCTGGCGTCAGGGAAATCTGAAACCGGTATTATAGGGCTGAAAGCATATAACGAAGGAAACCATATTGTTATACAGATAACGGATGATGGTGCGGGAATGGATCCTGATAGACTGAAGATGATAGCTCTTGACAAAGGTGTTATCTCAGAAAAAGAAGCAGATATAATGGGAGACAAGGAAGCTTTTGGACTGATCTTCCGTCCTGGTTTTTCAACTGCAGCCCAGGTGACGAATGTATCTGGCCGTGGTGTGGGTATGGATGTTGTAAAGACAAACATAGAAAAACTAAACGGTATTATTGATATTGAGAGTGAATTGACTAAGGGAACAGTTATGAAACTGAAGATTCCTCTAACCTTAGCCATTATTCAAGCTTTACTTGTCGGTGTACAAGAAGAATATTATGCCATTCCATTGGCATCGGTTCTTGAAACAGTGCGTATTAACAAAGATGAGATTTATACAGTTGAAAATCGTTCCGTAATGCGTCTACGGGATGAAGTTCTTTCTTTAGTGCATATTGCAGATATGTTTGAAGTTGACCGTATCTTTGATGCAAGTGAACACGCCTATGTCGTTGTGTTGGGTTTGGCAGAAACAAAGATAGGGTTGATCGTCGACACCCTGGTGGGACAAGAAGAGATCGTCATCAAGTCTATGGGTGAATATCTACATGGGATGGAAGGAATTGCAGGTGCAACCATACGTGGAGACGGTGGTGTTACATTAATCGTTGATGTTGCTGCCTTAATGCAAATGGCTAAAACAGTTAAATCTACGGTGACAAACGAGTCTGGTAACTCAGCAGGCGGTTCACGTGTAAAAACGCAGCCCAGTGATTATAAAGTTATGATAATAGATGATTCTAAGACAGATAGAAAAATCATGAGCCTTGCTCTTAAACCATTAGGTATTACGCTTATTGAAGCGACAGATGGGGTAGAAGCACTCAATATACTTAAGTCTGGAGAGCACAATTTTGATGCACTTCTTATTGATATTGAGATGCCACGCATGGACGGTTACACACTTGCTTCTGAGATCAAGAAGTATAATAAGTATAAAAACCTTCCTCTTATTGCCGTCACATCCAGAACAGGTAAGGCTGACAGAATGCGTGGAGTTGAATCGGGAATGGTAGAATATATTACCAAGCCTTATTCACCTGATTATCTACAAAATGTGGTTAAACGCAATATAAAATTTGCCTTTTCTGAGGAGTCAGCATCATGAGTGATAAATTACAAGACATCATAAACAAACAGCACAATCAGATTAATCCTGATGAAGAAAATATTGACGATATCGTTCAGTTAGTTGGTTTTATTATCGGAGAAGAAGAGTTTTCTGTGCCGATTTTAAGTATTCAAGAGATCATTAAACCTATTGAATGGACAAGGGTTCCGCGCACACCAGGGTATGTTCTTGGCGTATTTAACCTTCGTGGTACGGTTATTCCCTTAATTGATCTGCGTCTTAAGTTTGGATTGCCAAGTGAGAAGATGACAGAAAACAGCCGTTTTATGGTAATGAAAAATGATACTGAGACAGCAGGCTTTGTTATTGATAGATTAACAGAAGCTATTCGTCTTAAAAAACATGAAATCGGTCCTGCCCCGGAGACAGCAATGCAAGAAAAGACGATGATTGAAGGTGTTGGAAAACAAAATGATAAGATCTTGACGATCTTGAAGGTGGACAAACTACTGGAAAGAGATTTTTAATCCCTTTTTTATAAAATGATCTATGGCCTTTCTGCTAAGATAGTATGTCTTTAGCCACTTGAAACTGGTTAGCTGTCATCAAATGTATTTTTGGATGTATTTCCAGTATCTCATCAAATAGATTTTTACTTAATTCAAAACCTACTTTATATTCTTCTTCAGCTGAGATGGCACTTGCTTTTCTGAGTGATTCTATCCAATATTTTGGAACATGAATACCGGGAACATGGGATGCAAGAAATTGTGCCGTACGAAGCTTAGTTATTGGAAATATACCTAAGATCATTTGAGCCTTTTGCGCAGACTCGCAACAATCGTTTTTAGCATTTTCTAAGAGCTCTATGAGAAGTTTAGCATTGTCGAGGTCGTACACAGGTTGTGAGATCAGGCCCACGGCTCCATGCTCAATCTTTTTCTTCATCTTTTTTTGTAAGTTCTTAGGATTTGGCGAAAAAGAGTTTGTAACGGCAAAAGGATATATGACTTGAGGCTTTTGTGACAAAGGTTTTCCTGCATAATCAATCCCTGAGTTAAGACAAGAGACAATATCAAGCAGCAGGTTTGAGTTACCGTCAAAAACACCTTTGGTATTTGGCTGGTCCGACATCGCCGCACTGTCACCTGTTAAGGCAAGAACAGCACGTATATCAAACTCATTTCCACCAAGAAGATCAGACTGCAGTGCAATACGATTTCGATCTCTCATGCTCATCGTGGCAAGTACGGGTTTATTGAACTCTTGTTGTAGTTTTACAGCGGCAAGGATAGCATTGTATTTTAATTTAGCAAGGGGATTGTCTGTTGTTGAAAAACCGTCTACAAGCTTGTCAAGCTCTAAATCTTTTATCTTCTGAATAATTGGTTGAAAAACAGGGGAGTGCGAAGGTGTCGTTTCTAAGGTGATGTATCTATCGTTTTGTAGTTTATTTATAAGTTCTTCAAACAAAATATTTCCTATACGCTATAATTGCATTTAATTAATGACATTATAGCAATTTATAAGCCTATAATAATAAAGTGAAAATATGAAACTATGTGTATTTGATTTTGATTCAACTTTAATGGATGGTGAAACGATAGATTTTTTTGCCGAGCCATTAGGTTTAAAAGATAAAGTCGCAGCGATTACAGAAAAAGCAATGGAAGGGAATATGGACTTTTTTGAAAGTTTAACGCAACGTGTTGCTCTTTTAAAAGGTCTTGAGTTCTCAAAGGTGGAAGAGATTTGTAATAACTTGCCTTTTATGCCCGGTGCCAGGGAAACTATAGCTGAGCTGAAAAAGTCCGGTGCGAAAGTCATCTGTTTCAGTGGCGGTTTTAGAACGGCGACAACGTACGGAAAAGAAGTTCTCGGATATGATGCGGACTTTTCAAATGTTTTGCATCATAAAGATGGGAAACTGAGTGGTTTAGTTGGTGGAGACATGATGTTTGATTTTTCAAAGGGTGATATGATTGAGCGTATGCAAAATATCTTAGGTGTAAGCCCAGCAGAAACTATGGTTGTTGGAGACGGAGCAAATGATAGGTCTATGTTCGCTCATGCAGATACACGTGTGGCTTTTTGTGCAAAAGAAATACTAAAAAAAGAAGCAAATATTATTATTGAAAACAAAGATCTCACAGAGATCTTATCAAAGGTAAAACTGTGACATATTGGGAACAAGAATGCGGTAATAAGTCATTACAAGAAACATTAGTGGTCATTGTCAATAACAGCGATGTATCAGTAATAGAAGATGAGAAAGAGCTTTTTAGAGTACTTAAACGTCATCTTACACGCAAAGAACTCCATGCTTTTTGCATGAAAGAGGGTGGAAAGTCTGATGAAGAAATTGCAAAGAAAATAAGTGTAGAAGTTAAAGATATTGAACTTTTATTACGCAAGGCAAATCGAAAACTTAAGCAGGCTAAGGTTACAAACGAGATATTCGTTAAAAAGCAAGACTAGTCTGAGTGCTTAGTCTTGAAGAAGCTATTTTTTACAAGGAGCAGACATTGTATTTGCTTCGGTTAGATCTTCTTTTATAAACTGGATCGTTGTCACTTGCCCTGTGTCTTCATCCGTGGCAGAAATTGTCCATGACCCGTCTGCACGACCGTCAAAATACCTATAGTCATAAGTTGAGATGTGATAAGCCGGTAAAAGGATAGTTTTAAATCTATCATCTTGTGGAGTAGACGGTGAAGTCCATGCCATTGATATATTTCTATCATAGTCTTTAGAGACAGTTTTATATTTACATTTTATTTTTAATATATCATCATCATCAACTACCTCGCACATAAGCACATCTGCCGCAAAAAGAGAAAAAGAAAAGAGAGCGAGAATTGGAAATAACTTTAACATTCATATCCTTTTAAATGGTGGTGTAAGTAGCTTGATTATATCAGAAAAAAACTATCAACGATTTATATTAGCAGTTAGTGTAACATATTAAGGAAATAATTAACTTAATATGCATAAAAATCAAAATAACTTATTTCTTTTAGCTCACTTTTATAGATTTAAAGTTATCATGGGGTTTAAAATTATTTATGGAGTTTCTAAATATGAAAAAACAAACATCTGTTTTAATGGCTGTAATCGTTTCTCTTGGTCTTATGGCTACATCTGCATCTGCTGATATTAAAAAAGGTCAAAAGGGTTACCTAAAGACTTGTAAAAAGTGTCATGGTAATGGTACTAAAGGTGCAGCAATGCAAACTCAATCTGCTTGGGAAGAACTTTTTGCTAATGAGGCTGCTAACATAAAAGCGAAGCATGCTGGTACAAAAGCAGAAAAATTCTTTGGTGGTAAAAAGTTTAAGAAACTTGCTCCACACTTGAAAGACTTCTTATACCAATATGGTTCTGACTCAGGAAACGTTCCTTCTTGTGGTTAATCTAAAAGCTTAGCTTCAGCGCATCTTGCGCAGAAACTATGTCTCAGCGTACTAAATGTACGCTTTTCTACTAACTTTCTTCACAATCTAGACCGAATTACTACTTTAGAATAACTTCAAATTCTACTCTTCTTGATCTTATCTTATTTTCTGTTTTATTGGCATATATTAGATTTGAGTATGAATAACCGTCTGTGCTTAGTATCTTACTTGTCCAGCCTCTGTGTTTTTTAACCTGCGGAAGCTGATAAAAGTACTCAAGTATATGCATGGCTCTGTCATTTGAGAGGTGGGCATTTTTTAGATATCTCTGAGTCTCTGGCGCATTCCATTCTGTTGACGTGTGACCATTTATTCTTAGGTTTTTTATCTCTTGTTGATGTGCAGAGAGTATTTTAAGCAGACGGGGCATAAAACTTTTTAGAGTGCTTTGATGTTGTGCGGTCAGTTCTGAACTGCCTTGTTTAAATATGAGTCCATTATGTGTAATCCGCAGGTCTTTATATATGTGTACCTGAGGGGTGTTTTTAAACTCGTCAATAAGTACTTCATACAAGTTGCGGTACTTTTTCAACTTCTTTTTTACAAGGCTCCCATCGTCATGAAGTTTTAAAATCCATATTTGACGATTTTTATCTGCAAATGAAGTAGAGAATCCGGCGATTGCAAAGGTATTGTTATGAAGTAAGGCGATAGATTGAAAAGCATCATGACGTTCTTTTCCAAACTTTCTTTCCCATTGCATTTTCCCTTTATGATCATAATATCGTACTAAGGCATCCATGTCTGCTTGTGAAGAGTTTTGAGAGTATCCTACCCCGATGATATTGCCCTTAAAGTCTACACGGATATCATTAAGGCGTTCATGTGCATTATTATAATAGTTTCTTTCCCATAATATGTTTCCTTCACCGTCAATGTGTATTAGGCGGATATTGTCTTGATTGTCTCTGTTTTCAAAACTCGCAGAGATGAGATAGTTTCCTCGGATTGTTCGAATGATCTTAAAAGCGTTTTGGCGACCTGTTTTTGGGAACTTCTTTGTCCATGTGATATCTCCTGTATCATTGATCTTGGAAGCTAACAATATAAAATCTTTACCTTCTTTAGAAAGACCTATAAGTATAAAGCCACCATCATCTGTAGCTACACCATCAACGCCGACGTCTTTTTTTGAAGAACCGTATTTCTTTTCCCATATTATCTGCCCATTTTTTTTATACTTTGCAAGGTATACATCACTTTTACCCAAGCCTTGAACAAACATATTGTCATGTGTATTACGCGATGTCTGGGATGTTCCAATAGCGACACTCCCGCCGTCATTTAATGAAATTAGTGAATAAAGTTGATCAAAATTTGCAGTTCCAGATTGTTTAAGATAGATTGGGTTTGCTTGTGCATCTAAAGAACCGGTTATCATCTGCCCATCATAGGTGTAACCGCCAATCAGGTATCCGTTTTGTACGGTTTTTAATATATTTGTCCCACGATTATACTCTTTTAGTGCAAGGCTTTTGTCATTAACTATATCTGCAGAAGGGTTGAGCTTTATAATGCGAAGTTGCTCACCTTGGCTTTCTTTAATACTACTTAAGTAGTCAAATGCATTATGAAAAGAGTGGGAAGCTTTTGAAGAAGTTTGATAGTTTTGTGTATAGCCTATAACTGAGACATTATAATCATAGTCTTCAACGATAGCAAGTGCTTCGTCATCAAAGTTTTTGCCTATCAAGACTTGATAGTCATCGGTTTTGAATTCGCTTATAGCACTGTATAAAGATGAGAAAAGAAATAGTGATGCAAGTAGCGACTTCATTTGTGTCCATTTTTACAAGACTAACAGCAAATTTTATACCAGAAGCAAAGATCAGACTTCTAGAAAACAAGCCGTGGTGGTCGCAAAGCGATGTTTCAGGCGAAGCCGCAATTAAAACAAGCCGTGGCGGTCGCAAAGCGATGTTTCAGGCGAAGCCAAAACAAACAAGTGTAATTCAATTATATTGTAAAAAATAAATCTTATTTTCTCTTCTAAAGTCCGTTTCGCTTCGCTACTCTTTTCTGAAGTCCGCTTCGCTTCGCTACTCTTTTGGGAAGACAGCTCCATAGTCTTTTAGTATAGGAATAAGAGAGGCTCTTTCGTTGTCGATTGCTACCCTTAAAGCTGTTAAGCCTTTTTTTGTATTTAAGTTTACATCTGCCCCCGAAGACAAAAGAATTCTTACAACTTCTTTTTGATTATAATAAACTGCCAGCATTAGTGCTGTCCAGCCAAACTTATCAAAGCAATTCAGCTTAGCATTGAGTTTTATAAGATATTGTAAGGCATCAATTCGCCCTAATGAGGATGAGATCATTAAAGCCGTACGTTCATTCTTATCTCTTTGGTTAATATCAGCACCTAATTGTATAAGCAGTTTTAACTGTTGTATGCTTTGTACATCTTGATAATGACTAGCAGTTAGCATAAGTGGGCTCCATTGTAGGTTGTCGTCACTAGTATTAACATGTGCCCCCTTGGATATTAAAAGTGTTTCCAACTCTCTTAACTCTTTTATGATAGGTTGGTGAGAAGTCTGATTCAATGCCTTATGTGTTAGGCTTAAGGGCGTGTCTATACCGTCTCTTATATTGATGTTTGCACCTTTTTTTATTAATAAAATAGCTGCTTGAACATTAAAACGCTTGATGGCCATACTTAGAGCAGAGGTGTGCCTATGATTTTGTTGATCAAGAGTCGCATTTCTATTGATGAGGATACTTAATATTCTTAGTCTGGAATTGTCCATCGCTGCTAGTATTAATGCCGAGGTACCGCTTTTGTCAGCTAAATCAATATTGAGACCCTTGTTAAGAAGATAAACTAAGAGCTTGGGGTTGTTCCCATCAACCGCTAAATGAAGTAAAGAAGTCTTATTCGGACGTGACTCATGAAGGCTGGCTCCCAGTTGATGGAAGTAGGTAAGGGCATGCAGATTACCTGTTAATGCGGCTTCATAAATATCAGTTTCATTATAATCTTGCTCAAGATGAGGAAATTGTTTATTTGAGTCAGTTGCACCATAACGAAGTAAGAGTTCAATCATGTTTTCATCTTTGTTTGCAATGGCGTAATCTAGAGGCCTGAGATTGAAACAGTCTTGTGCATTGACATCTGAGCCATAAGAAAGGAGGGTTTGTACACTTTCATTTTTTTTATTTTTCACAGCATAGCTTAAGGCCTTAAGATGTTCATATTCACACTTATCCGGATCTATGCCCGATTCGATAAGGTTTTGCAGTTGAGATGTTTGATTTTTATTGATATAACTGATAAGTTCCTTGCATTGTTGGCGTATAAAATGCTCTTCCTCCGGATGGGTCATCTTTGTACCTAAGATAAGACTGCTTTGTAAGTGCTGCATAAATGACATATGAAAACTCCTCATGTTAAAATTGGCAAAATCAACTGGGTATAGAGTAGCAACAATTAGATTAAGAATATATAATAATTTTTTGTTAGGGAATGGTTTTTAGTCGTGGAGTTTTAACTTGACAGATGTGTAGATACATCTGTCTTGTTAAGTTTCTTACATATGAAGTAAGTGTCTGTCTCTAGCTTACGATGCTTTCGAACGGATTAGCAACGACTATCTTACGAGTAACAGTATATGGTACTAATGCCGCTTGACGTGCGCGTTTGATCGCATTTGAAATCATCTCTTGGTGACGTTTACAGTTACCTGTTAAACGACGTGGCATGATTTTGTAACGCTCTGACATTGAATGCTTAAGAGAGTTAGTATCTTTGTAATCAATGAAGTCAATCTTTGCTTCACAGTATTTACAATAACGTTTTTTGTATTTTCTTCTTTCTGCCATAATTATTTCCTTATGATATGTATTCTGTATTTCTAAAACGGAATTTCATCTTCATCGATGTCAATTTCCGGGATTGCTTGTGCAGAAGGCATCTCTTGTTTTTGGTAGTTTTGCTGCGCTCCGTCATACGACTTCTGCTGAGGCTGAGCCTGCTGCTGATTACCATAAGAGTTGTTTTGCTGAGAACCGTATGACTGCTGTTGTTGCTGGCCATATTGTTGCTGTGGTGCTTGAGAACCTTGATTCCCATAGTTGTTTGGCTGTGCTGCTTGCGCAGGAGCTTCATAACCGCCACCAGTGCTTTGAGAATTACCATAACCCTCGCTACTGCCTTGAGCAGCTGCGTCAGCTTTAGAATCCATCATCTGCATTGTCTCAACAATAACACTGTGTTTTGAGCGTTTGCTACCGTCTTGGGCAACCCACTGATCAAATTTTAGTCTACCTTCAACAAGAATCTTGCTACCACGTCTAAGGTACTGGTTCGCAACTTCAGCAGAACGACCAAAAAAAGTGATGTCAATAAAACATACCTCTTCTTTTTTTTCTCCATTTTGTGTGAACTTACGACTAGTCGCAATGGCTGTGTTAGCAATGGCGCTTCCGCTTTGTGCATAACGCAGTTCAATATCACGAGTGAGGTTTCCTACCAGTACAACTTTATTAAACATGGTTTTCCTTTAAACTTACGCGTCCGCTTTAGGAGCGTCTGCTTCTGGAGCTGGAGTCGCTGCTACTGGAGCCGCTTCTTCTTTAGGAGCTGCCGCTTTTGCTGCTGCAGCTGCTCTAGCTTCCGTCGCTTTTTCAGTTTTTACAACTAATTCATTCCACGCCTTAACTTCACGCTTGCTGTCATATTTAACAGTAACGAAACGAAGTACGTCTTCGTTAATACGGTAAAGACGTTCGATTTCTTCGATTGCAGTTGGAGCAATTTTGAAATACATAATGTGGAAACAACCACGTGCATGCTTGTTGATTTCATAAGCTAAACGTTTCATGCCTTTAGCGTCACGAGCAACAATTTCACCACCATCTTTAGTGATGTTATTTTCGATTTGTGCGATAGCTGCATTCATTTCTTCAGCAGTTAACGTCGGTTTTAGGATTACGAGGTTTTCGTAATGTCTCATAGAGATCTCCTTTTGGATTTATAGCGCCTTCTGGATTAAGAACATTTCATAGAAATATTCTATTATGCATCTCATATTAGTGCCTATCGAATCGATATACGGGCGACCACTGAAATACAAAGAGCAAGGAACGCGCGAATTATATCCAAAGAGGACTTAAAAAGTTATTAGATATTTTTGTTTACAATAAGGTCTGTATCTTTAATAGTGCGGCAAGCAAGATGGCATTATTGTCTTTATTTCCGCCGCTTTTGAGAGAAAGCTCTGTTGTTAAGAGGTGGTCTAATAGTTTTTCATAGGTGCTGAGTTTAAACCTAATAGATAAGTCGGCACGTTCTTTTTCGATAAAAGCAGGCAGTTTATAGCCTAAAACAGCAGCTGATGAGATGACGCCATGTATCTTAATATAGGTATGAAAAAGAAAAAGTTGGGTGATAAAGTTACTAAGGGCTGTAATGATCTGTACTTCATTTTCACCTGTTTCAAGGAGCCTTTGCAAATTAGTTCTAAAATCTTTTTTCTCTAAAATCGCCAGTATCATCTCGTCAAGTTTGACTTCTGCGAGAGGGAAAACATGTTCATTTATCTCTTTAGCATGAATAGGTGCTTGCAGGATGCAAAGCTTTTCCAACTCATTGCACGCGAGTGAAAGGTTGGAGTTTTGCGACAAGATAAGATGGGTGATTGCGTCATCATTGATCTGCAGGTTTAGTTGCTTGGCTTCTTGCCTTATAATATTTTTGGCCTCAGAAAAATAAGGATTGAAAAAGCGTATGCTGTCTCCGCCTGACTTGGGTGTGAAAGATTTATTAGAGGTCTTGTAGTCCGGACCAAAATAACAGTAGATCAGGAAATTGCTAGGACTTTTATTGACATAAGAGATAAGCTCATCTAGCTCTTTTTTAGGGACTTTCTTATCGCTTTTTATAAGCAGTACATTATTCCCTCCAAAGAGAGAACCCTGCGATATATGAGCCTTTGCATCCTGGAAACTGTATTCTTGATGGTACAAAGAGAAGACATCATCTTCAGCCCCCCATACACTACAAAGCTTTTTAGCATGATAATTTATCATAAAGTCTGATTCGCCAAAAAACATCATAGCCCTGGGGATTTTTTCTTGCTGCAGGAGTCTGTCAAAGTCTTGTTTTTTTATCATGCTTGCTCTAAGGTATCAATATGTTTGATGAAACGCCCATATATCTTTGTTGATGCTATGCTGGCTTCTGTTAGTTCTATCTCAACATTTCCAAAAAGCTGTAAGCCTTCATCTCCTTTTAAAAAGATACGTGCTCCGATGATCTCATCAAAAAGAATAGCTACTAGAGCCGGTTCCAGGGAAACAATACGTGCTTTTACGATTGTTCCGATTTTCTCACACGCCCAGCGTGCATATTTTCTGTTCTCTAAGTCTTTTGCGGTCTGATCGGCCTCGCGTTCCAAGATACTGATCTGTTCACACAGCGCGTCGATATTTCGCATAAGATATCCGGCCTGTCCGGAATCATCTGCCAAGATGGCTTTTAAAAGCCTGTGCACCATGAGATCAGAATAACGCCTAATAGGCGAGGTAAAATGCGTATAGGTGTCAAAACCCAGACCAAAATGTCCTTGGTTGTCTGGAGCATAACGCGCTTGCATCTGTGATTGGATGATAAGCGTATCTACCTCTTCGGCAATTCCCATCTCGGCAGCTTTTTTTTGAATATCGCTAATAGTCTGGCGAATGGAGCCTTTGATCTCGACATCTATGCCGATACCTGAGAGCTGTGTGTAAAGCGATTGCA
>Ga0316207_10003179_pt1 | contig 15653 bp, 23 predicted proteins | sample 6weekpyrite_MG_FD_204943 | JGI IMG/M metagenome (GOLD analysis project Ga0316207, IMG submission 204943) | Microbial mat bacterial communities from mineral coupon in-situ incubated in ocean water Damariscotta River, Maine, United States -... | ecosystem: Environmental > Aquatic > Marine >... | reverse complement strand
GTGTTGTCTGTTTGTAGTTTTATTTTATAAAAAGGTAGAAATTAGTGGTGCACATCAATTAGATAATAACCGTCCCGTTATTTTATGTGCTAATCACTCTAATGCGCTTGCTGATGCGGTATTGTTGCAATACACAAGTGAACGTCTTATACACCCCCTGGCCAGAAGTGGTTTGTTTAATAACCCTCTACTTAGGATTATATTGTCCGTATGGCAGGCTGTGCCTGTTTATCGAAGGCAAGATTCAGATAACGGTATTGTTGATAATGATCTCATGTTTAGTAAGGCATATGAGATGTTATCTGAAAATGAAGTATTAATGATATTTCCAGAAGGTCAGAGTCACTCTGATCTAAGTTTGAGACAAATAAAAACAGGTATATCAAGAATTGCACTTGGCTATAAAAATAAATATGCAGAAGCACCTTTAATTATTCCCGTAGGTCTTAATTTTACCAATACAATAAAATTTAGAAGTAATGTCTATATTAATTTTGGTGAGCCTGTTGTAATTGACAAATGCCTGGATGCTTTCAATGAACAGGATGTTAAAGGTCTCACTAATGATATTATGGCAGCAATGAAAAGCCTGGTGATAGAAGTTGATGAAGTAGAGGACCTGGTGTTTGTACAGCAAGTAGAACGGTTTTTTTCTCTTAGGCGTAAGAAATCTCGTGAGAGAAACTTGAGTCAGAAATTTAAATCGCATAAATTACTATTGTCTGTTAATGAATATCTACATGAGGTGGTTCCAGATAAGGTTAAGCGCTTTAAATTACATTTGAGGCATTTCAATCGATTGTGTCATCGTTTAGGTATTAGTGATTATAACTTAAGTGTAAGATATAACTCGAAAGTTGTTAGGCGATTCATTCTACGCAGTCTTTTTATGATACTAGTTATATTTCCTATTGGTTTGATTGGCTTTATAAACTCCTTTCTACCTTATTTATTAACGAGAATGTCAGCAAGTATATTTTCGAAAGGTAAGGATCAATATGATACTACAAAAATATTAGCCGGAACTTTCCTTTTTAGTATTTTCTGGTTTTTACAGTCAAAGATTGTTTATGATCTCTATGGTATTAACTGGTGTGTTATATATGTAATTACATTAATTCCTACTTCTCTAATAGCATTAATAATTGAAAGAGAGCAGGTTAAAATAATAGACAATCTACGGGTGTTTATTATTTTACTAAGAAAGTCGAGTTTACGACGTTACCTGTTAAAGAAACGTAAAAATATTGAAAAAGAATTGGCCGATTTAGTGAAAATAGCTCGAAATAATAAGTAGATATATAAAATAAAAAAAGATAATACAATATATAATAATTCTAGTTTAATCCTTTATTTTGTTTAGTAATACCAACGGTAGGCATATAACTATCAAGCCAGTCCATTGCCATAATGGTGAATCAAGAAAGATAAGATTGTTCTTGTTATCTAAATAAGATAATAAACTCAAAATAATAGGTATTAATCCTGATATGCAGGTAATTATCGTTATAACTGCAGATGTTAGTGTGGTTATTTTGTTTGCAGCTAGATTTATTAGAAAAATTAAAAATAGATAAGGCGAAGTTGCCCATACAATAAATGCTATGTTTGCTGCATTATATTCGTCATTCATTAAAATGATGCCGATAACAATTGTGATAATAGCTGTAAATGATGTAGTGAATTTTAGATGTGTTTTTAGTTTTTTATACATGAAAAGTACTTATGTAGTAATTATGAGAAGATTTCATTATTTAATATATAACTGTATTCATTGTGAGTGCTCTAAATTTGAATGGTTGAGTGATCAAAATTAAATTAGTCATGTAAATTAAGCTGTAATTCCTTAAGGTTGTGATCGGCATTCGTTATAAACGTCATTGAATCAGCGGTTATATCGTCTATGACCTCGAATATCATAAATATGCTATTAAGGGTGATACTGAGTGCGAATGAACTGTTATAGTTTGTTGCATTTTGGTTGTGTTCACGAGGCATAAACAGTCTTAGATGTTAGTTTAGGCTAATGATACCATTTATACTACAATAGTATCACATAGGTGTAATTAGTTATGATGTGAACTATATCTATATTGCATAGCATGATTAAATCTGTAAAATTAATTTTTATCTTATATTCTAAAGAATTGAAGAGGCTGGATTATCAGGAAAGGCGTCCTGTGTTTCTGAAGCATGAATAAAGTTGTAATTGAATCGATTATTGAAATAACCAGTCAAAGAGACAGTGACTCACTGCCAGGAGTTATATTGTTATCCCTGTCTCGCATTCTGCGTATTAAAGAAGCAATGCTGTATAATAACGTCGCTGCTGCACCTGAAGTGTTATTAAAACAGACATTGAAGCTAATCAATCAGAAAAAATTTAATAAAAAAAATATTAACATATTTAATTACGATGAGATTGATATAACTGTCAATAAGGATATAGGAGAATGTATTGAGAAACATGCTATTGTGATTAATAATAAGTTAGATACAATAAGTTTGTACGTTCCTGTCTTTATTGAAAATAAACTAACTTCAGTTCTACATATTGAATCTAGTGATGAAGTTACCAGCCAGTTAGAAGATATCTGTAATATTATTAAGGTATATGAAAATAATCTAACAATTTTAAGAGAAAGCGAAACTGATAAGTTAACGGGTTTATTTAACAGGCGAACCTTTGATAATAAGCTTAATAACATGCTTTTTGTTCAAAAAAATAAAAGTCTTCAACGACTTCAGGAATTTAAACAAAATGAGAAGCGTGGTTTTGATGATAGTGGTTCTGCCTGGTTGGCAATGATTGATATAGATTATTTTAAAAATGTTAATGATGAGTATGGTCATGTCGCAGGTGATGAGGTTTTATTAAGACTCTCACAAAAGATGCAGACATGTTTTAGAAACTCAGATTTGTTATTTAGATTTGGTGGAGAAGAGTTCGTTATTGTTCTTGAACCAATTGCGAAAGAAATGGTGCAGGCTAAACTTGATCAATTTCGTAATGTAATCGAAGAATACCCTTTTCCATATATTGGTAAATTAACCATTAGTATAGGTTATGCTAAAATTACAGAAAGTGATTTTCCTGCTACTATACTCGATTACGCTGACAAAGCATTATATTATGCTAAAGAGCATGGAAGAAATAGTGTTTATAACTATGAGATTTTGCTTGAAAATGGTGAGCTCGATGATGTTGTTGAAGCAGGTTCAGTTGATCTTTTTTAATGTTACTTGACCCATTCTTTTTTATAAGGAACGGTGAGCATCTTTAATCGATTAGCCTTACTTTTACCTTTTTCAGTAAAGTAGTGCCATAACTGCAAGGATAATATATCGGACTTTTCGATATCATTAGCGGATGAGTTTAGTGCTATTCGTGTATAAGCCGTTACAAAGCCTCGCTTAGTTGTACTGACATCGCCTGAATATGACCATTTTGTATTAGGTACCACTCTAAACTGTAATTTACCTTTTGGTGTGCCGCTAAAGTATCCAGTAACTTCTAGCATTAGATGTGATTCTGATTCTTCGTAAATTGCTACTCTCACAAATCTTGTCTCAGTACCGTAGCGACTTCCTTTATAAAGTACCTTTAAACTGTCATTTTTTTTAATATCTTCACTAGAGGATTGAGGGTTGTTTACATAAATGATTTTGTCAACTTCTGTTTCTTTATCAGAACACTCTGAATCTTTAAAAATAGTCTTACCAGTATGGTCATTGCAACGGAATATTTCCGCGTAAGTTAACTGACTTATAAAACAAGATATAAAAAATATTGTAAATAAAAATATGAAAGTGGGATTAAATTTTACTCTCATTATTTTAGTGATCATTTTTTGATGCCTTTGTCTATATAAGTTCGAGTATACTAAATGTTAAACATTGTATTCCCGAATAATTTGAACTACTTGTACTGTATATGACTTATACCAGTCTGATTTACCTATTTCCTGTGCTTTAAGGTGTTCTGAATCCTGTTTCCATCTTTTAATTTGATCAAGATCATTCCAGTATGAAATTGCAATTTCAATATTCCCCTCTGTTGTTGATATAAAGTCGCAACAGCCGTATTTATCAATAGCTAATTCTCTCATTCTTTTAGCTATGTCTGCATAGTTACTATCTAGTGTATTAATTTCAGCTTTAAATATAACCGCGTACATCCCTGTTTTCCTTTATGATTTATCCTGTTCTATCAGTGCGTTTTTGGCTGTTATCCACTGAGACATATATTTGGTGCTCATCATTGAATGATGTTTAAGCATAGAACCTGTGAAGTTATTTAATCTATATTGAATCAGGTTGGTTGCAGTATCTGTAATTTTATTAATTAACAAAGAGTTTAACTTATTACTGTTATATTGTGATTCTAAAAGTGTAAACGCATTTTCTTGTGAATTTAGCCAGATTTTTTCATCATTATATAAACGGACAGCTGCAGCTACAAATTCTAATAATTCATCTGCAATGATTCCAGGCCAGGGTTCATTTTTAAACATGCCTTCAGCCCCCATCGTGGTTGTAACACTTGGAGTTTGCATTATCATAGCATCAATTAATTTACCTTTAATGCCGGCTCCAAATCTAATGGGTGCTAAACAAACTCTATATTTGGGCATGATTGAGTAAACATCCTCAGTCCAGCCTTTAATTAGAAATCCCGTGTTCGGATTATTTAAAGCGCTTGCCTTAGGTGTAGGGTATGACCCATAAATATGTAATTCTGCGTCAGGCAACTGTTTTCTTATTAAAGGCCAAATTTTCTGTAAATATAAAACTACGTCCCAGTTGGGCGCATGACGAAAGTTACCAATTGTCATAAAGTGTTTACGTTCAGAGTATGATTTGGTTTTCTTTGGTAGTTTTTCTATATCTATCATAAAAGGTAGATAATGTAATAAATTAGCATCTATTTTAAATTTATGAATTAGTAACTCCATTTCATAACTAGAAATAATCAGTGAAATATCACAACGTAAAATAGCTGCAATTTCACGTTTGGCCAAATCATCGAAAAGATCATTTTTAGTCATTTCTCGATTGGCCTTAAAGGCATTATGCCGAGCATTACGTAAGCATTGTAAATCTTCTGTATCAAGTATTTTAAGAGCATTTGGGCAATGCCTGTCTACACGCCAGCCAAACTGTTCTTCCATCATAAAGCGGTCAAATAAAACTATATCTGGTCTGTAATCTGATATGTAATCATCAAAACTATTACAGTTAAGATTAATGCTTTTGCTTGTAATGCCTTCACTGGCTAAATCGATCATGTGATCAGTAGGTTGTGATGGGGTTGAGAACTCAACCTGCCAGTTTTGTTGCCTGAAAAAACGTAAAATCGAAAGCATATGCCTGCCAGCAGCAGATGAATTCGGTTCTGGCCATACATAGCCGATGACTAATACTTTTTTCATTTAGTTGGATGCATTCATACTGCTTCTAATGAAATCAGGTGGTTTTATTTACACTCTTCACCAATTAACATCCAGGATAATGAAGCTACATTCATTGAATCATATGCTTTTCTTTCATTAGATTGAGCATCTGCTGGTAAATCTTTTATGAATTTAGAAAATAAAGCTGTATAACCCTTGAATCCCATTTGCTCAATACAGCTACTCTTGCTGCTATTGTCTTTCCATTGAATAACGCTCGCATCATATATACCGCCAAGGTACCAGGCGCGATTTGTTTTGTCCATGGCGTAAAGGTCTTTTAATTTTAATGACCAGGCTGGAGAGGAGGCTGTTATTAAAAAACAAAGTATGGTTGCCCTCAGCATAATAAATCCTTAAATATAATTATTTCAGTTTAAAGTTGTATGAACATTAGATTTTTTAATATTAATCTAATGTTAAAATGTGTTTAATTAGTATTTTCTGGCCATAAAGGTTCAGACTCTTCATTATATAAAACGCCAAAATTTATCTGTTTAAGTTTTTCATAACGAAACTGTAATTCTATCCATGAGTTATTAAATGTCATTGACTGAAAATCACCGTAATCTTCAATTTCCGGTAGTTCACCAAATATTTGTGTAAGTTTTGTGATGATCTCTACCTGAGATACACCCCATGGTGAAAACTCGGGAAATGATGCGCTCATATTACTGGTTTCTATCCAGCTCAGCTTGAAGTCATTTTCCTTTTCAAATTTTAGCGTCGTTTCTAGTGAGTTATATAATAGATAAATATCACCCTGTTCATCAGAAAATTTCTTATTCGGGTTACCCTGACTGCTAATGACTTGTTGCTCAGTTTGGCCAAACAGGAAGTTATGTATTCCATTACCTATCGATATCTTCATTATTTTCTCATAATTAAGTTAAATTGCTTAGTTAAGTAAAGCGTCAGCTTATCTTAATTTATCTAGTATAAATTCTACATTATTATGAGTCTTTTTGCTGGCGTTACGTCTTATAGCTGTTTTTATATCATTTCGGGGCAGGCTTGTTATATTCATTTGTTAATTTCATATCTGAATAATCCCTGCAAAGCGGTTAACTTATTGATTTAAAATGTCTGATAGTCGTGTTTTGAGGCTGGGTAAGCATTCTTTTTCAAACCAGGGATTCTTGCTTAGCCAGATATTATTACGTGGGCTTGGGTGTGGTAACGGCATCATGTCAGGCCAATAGTCTTGCCATGCCTTAACTCTATCGGTAAGTGACAATTTTGATTTTCCTAAATGTGAGTCCTGAGCGTATTTACCTACAAGTAGGGTGATTTCTACCTGATGTAGATGAGAAAGAAGTTGTTTGCGCCATGCCGGTTCACACTCAGGTCTGGGTGGAAGGTCTCCAGATTTTCCCTTGCCAGGGTAGCAGAAGCCCATGGGCAGAATAGCTATTTTCTGTGGATTATAAAAAACTTCATGTGTAATGCCTAGCCACTCTCGTAATCGGTCACCACTGGCATCATCAAACGGAATGCCAGACTCATGAACTTTTCTGCCGGGTGCCTGACCTGCAATTAATATTTTGGCTTTCGGGTTTACCTGTAAAACAGGTCGTATACCTGCATCAAGATGAGGCGCGCAAATGTTGCAATTATGTACTTCGTTTAATAAATTTTTAAAAGTAGAAATACTTTATACTCTTATTTGTAGGTTGGTAAACTCAGTTGAATTTTATTTAAGTAACAGGCCATATGGGCAAATCATTTGATTTATCATATTCTGGAAAGAGTGTTATGTTTTCGATAATGTCATTTACTACCCAAAATGATAATTCTTTTTCAGGGAGCATATAATCCTTTACATTATTGCCTAAATCTTCATCCAGTATAATTGAAGGATGTTTTTCAATCAGAGTATTTATATTTAAACCAACTAGTTTTAACCCCTCAAATTCAGCTTCATTTGAAGTTAAATTAATTGTAGATAATCGGTAGTTATCATCTGAGTCGAAATTAAGAGTTAAGCTTAAATTTGGGTATAGCCATGATTCAGAAATAGTGCCATCAGGCCATTCGTCACTTTTAGTAGAACCTGGTTGACCCAGAATATCAAAAATAGACTGTTTCGAGCTTCCTAGTCGTACATTATCAATACCAATTAGCGGTCTTATAATCATGGTTGTATATGAGATTGACTAATAAATTTTAACTCATCAACAAATTTAATAAAATCACCAGATTTGTCATTACTATGGGATGACTCATTGGAGATTAAATCATATACAGTGTTTATGCGATTAAATATTAAGGTTAACTGTTTTTGAATTTCTTTTTTTTGTGTATCAGAGACGGCAGGCAGAGTATCAATAGCAAACGGATATTCTGTTTCACCAGAATCCTGCATATGCTGTAAAAGATCTATGCCATTAATAACATTAATACCTGTCCCTTTAAAAATAAAGGTTTCTCTTAGAGGCTGAATCAGGGTGTTTATTTTAAATTCAGGGGCAATGCGGTATAAGGCGGTTTCAATATCTAACCCAATAACAATACCAAAGTTGTGCCCTTGCTGTATTCGATTAATCATGCTCGTAGCGGCTTTAACCTGAGCGTTAATCATAGAAACATCAGATGATGGAGATGGTGCTTCTTTTTCACTATCTTTAATAAAACTGGATGCCTTACGCAGACTATCTTTTAAATTTATCATTTATCACCAATTTAAAGCGGGTTTGAGACAGAATGCTAGCAGAGCTGGAAATCCTGCTGTATCAGGCATATAACTATTAGTTATCAAATTAAGTCTGTGTTTTCTTATCGATGTATGTAGTTTAACGCGGCTAATTTGAAAAATCATTAGATTAGATATTAATAATCTCTAATATTTGTGATTATTGTGTTCTGAGATCGATTATGGTCAAGTTTTTTATAAAAAATACATCATTAATAGTATAAGTACGGCGCCTAAAAACATAGCCTTTCCCAGGCTTAGGCGAAAGTGCTTTTTTCTAGCAAGACTTCTTGAAACTTCTTCATCACTCATTCCAGCACAGTGGTGGCAAATTGTTTCAGTTTTAGGGAAAAAGAATCCACAACGAACACAGGTTTGCAATGTGCGTCGGTGTCTTATTTTTGCTTCAAAGTTATGTATTAGTCCCCACATCTGATTAAGTACCTTAAAAGATAAACTATATAGTAACCAAATGAGACATCTGCTAACTCAAATAGTTAGATATTTATTCGAACCTATAATAATAGAAAGAGGAAAGATATTAATTAAACCATAATTTCTAATCGGTTTATTTTAACATCTCCATCTCCTTTGATACTTCAGTGATATTTCTTTGTTAAATGTTATTTAATGCATCCAGTATATTACCCCAACCACCTTCATGATCCTGTCGGGTTGCCTCATCAATAAATTTTACGTGAGTTAATTCAATACTAGTCTGATCTTTATTTAGCTCTGTAAAGAGTAATGTTACGGTGCTGTCATCTGCAGAGCAGGGTGACTGCCATGTGAACGTGATCTCTTTGTAACGATTTATAACCAGGTAATTCCCCGTGTGTGGAATCTTTTCATCACCCACGGTCATTATGATAGAGAAAGCACCGCCTTCTTTAGCATCGTTTTCAACTTCGGGTTCAGGCATACCTGGCATGGGTAAAATGAATCTGGATAATGTTTGTGGATTTAACCATGCGTCAAATGTATTCTTAAGGGGGGCGTTAATTGTTTTCTTTAAATTTACTGTTAATTCACTCATCTTTTTATTCTCCATTTTGTAATACATCATTAAGTTTATCTAAACGCAGTTCCCATACAGATTTAAGCTCGTTTAACCAGCTGTCAATGATTGCCACTTTATCTAAATTAGCTTCGATCAAATGGCTGCGTCCTATTTTTTCTCGTCTTACTAAACCTGATTTTTCAAGTACTTTTATATGTTTTGAAATGGCATTTAATGACATGTCATAAAAGTTAGCTAAATCAGTTACACGACTTGGTCCTTGTTGGCACAGTTGTGTTAATAGTGCTCTACGTGTTGTATCGCTCACTGCTTTTAGTAATTCAGAAAGAATCATATCTTTTTTATATTCAACCATATGGTTTAGTATAATGACGTAAGTCTTAAAGTCAACCATTTGGTTGAATGAAGCAAATTTAACATAATTAAATTATTAAAGGAGAGGGGTTTAAGTGGCGTCTGTGTGTCGAATGCTTCCCGGTGATACACCGAAAACACGTTTGAATGCTCTGCAAAAAGCCGCCTCGGATTGGTAGCCTGTGCGATCTGCCAGTATCGACAGTGAGTCGGTAGTCTGTTGAAGTTGTTGATGCGCGAGTTGCATACGCCAGTGAGTCAGGTAACGCATAACAGATTCACCCAGCAGATTAGTGAAGCGAGCTGAAAATCCAGATCGTGACATACCTACTGCTTTGGCAAGTGATGCCACAGTCCAGTTTTTTTCAGGTTCACGGTGTATCAAAGCAAGCGCCTGACCTACGTGACTATCACGTAATGCAGCTAACCAGCCCTGTTTCGCTTCTGGAGCTGAATTAATCCACGAGCGTATTGCCTGAATGATAAGTATGTCTGCCAGATGGGTAATAACAGTCTCACCACCGGGTTGTAATGTTCTGGCTTCATGAGCGATAAAACGAAGCGTGCTTTGCAACCAGTTGCCCTCATCATTGCTCCAGCTGTTTATTTGTAAAACTCTGGGTAATAGTTCCATAAGTTGCTTACCGGCCACATGATCAAAACGAACAACGCCACAGGTTAGTTGAGTTAATTCTCCACCCCCTCCGTAATTCATAATTTCATATCGATTACTTATCTGTTCGACAGGTATATCGAATAATGGCACCGGTTTATCATCAGGGCTTCTACGGATGCTATGCCCATTTCCATGGGGCACAAGTGCCAGGCTACCTTGTTGCAGTAGGCGAGGTTCTTCGTCGTCTACGAATAACCAGCACTGACCCGCTGTCACTACATGAAACATCATACAGTCCTGAAACGCAGGTAGGTCAATCGCCCAGGGTGCTGTTAAATCTGCGCGACTGTATAAGGTACCGGTAAGGCGAAGTAGGTGAAGTACTTCCCCAAGAGGGTCAATGAGTTCCGGTATTTCTGTGTTGTTACGTAACATGTTTTAAATATTGGCATGGAGTTAACTAAATGTCCAAATAATTGGACGAAATGTATAAATAAATAGATTAATTATGATTGTTAGTCTATCTAGGTGCCTTATTATTAGTACTTATGAGATGTTAATAATTCGCAGTAGTTGAAATGTACGGAGATTAAAATTATGAAAAATACACCCATCCTTATAATTGGTAAAAATGGCAAAACAGGCTCACGAGTTGACCAGCGCTTACAGGCTCTAGGTTATAAAACACGTGCTGTTTCCAGGTCTACAAGCATTCCCTTTGATTGGGAAAACTCTGAAACATGGCAACCAGCCATAAAAGGTACTCGAGCTGCATATGTTACTTATCACCCTGATCTCGCTTTACCACAGGCAGAAGATCGAATTAAAAGGTTTGTGAAAGTGGCACGTGAAAACGGCCTGGAGCACATTGTATTGCTCTCAGGTAGGGGGGAAGATGGGGCACAGCGAGCAGAAAATGTACTCAAAGAAAGCGGTATATCTTGGAATATTGTCAGATGTAGCTGGTTTAACCAGAACTTCAGTGAAAGTTTTATGTTGCAGGGTATTTTAGCCGGAGAACTGGTATTACCAGAAGCCGATACACTTGAACCTTTTGTTGATGCAGATGATATTGCTGATGTGGTTGTAGCAACATTAACCGAGCCAGTTCATAAAAACAGGCTATATGAACTTACCGGCCCTCGTGCACTGAATTTTGCTCAATGTGTGAGCGAAATTTCAGAAGCGCTTGGTCGGTCTGTTAAATATACAACAGTCCCTGTTGATAATTATATACAGGCTTTACACGAGCAAGGAGAATCGCAAGATGTGCAATGGTTAATCCACTATTTGTTTAGTGTCGTTTTTGACGGTAGAAACAGTAATGTAATGTCGGGTGTAGAAGAGGCGCTTAATCGGCCAGCCACTGACTTTAAAACATATATTCAAAAAACAATTAAATCGGGTGCCTGGAATGAGGTATCTAATGATGCCTGGAATGATACCCGGAATGATCAATTACAGAAGGCTTCAGTGTAATGTCTTCGTTAGCCGTTTGCGTTTTTTTATGGGCCGCTGCATTAAGTAGCGGCGTAATGGCAGGGGTGTATTTAGCTTTTTCAGGTTTTATCATGCGCTCATTTAATCAACTTTCTGCTTCACAGTCAGTGGCTGCAATGAATGCGATTAATGTCACCATAGTACGCTCCGTCTTCATGATCATCTTTTTTGGGTCAACAATTATTTCAGTATGTTTAATTGTTATTTCAATGCTTTACTGGGATGAAGCCGGAGCAGCTTTGGTGTTAATTGCAGGTGTTGTATATTTTATGGGTATGTTTGTCTGTACCGTATTATTTAATGTACCTCTTAATAACTTTCTCGCTACACTCACAGATGATTCGCACAACTTACAACAGGCCTGGACACAATATTATAAGGTATGGACTAGCTGGAATCATCTACGTGTTATTAGTTCATTAGTGACATGCATAAGCTGTATCTGGATTTTATCAATGTAATAATATCTGACTATTAACTAATGATCCTTGTACTAATGATCCATGTATTAATGCCCCATAATTTTCAACGCAAGATAGGGTGATATATTAACAATAAATATAAACATTTTGTAATTACCTATAAATTTCACATAAATCTGTAGTAGCTCATTCTCATTTAAGCCAAACATTTTACTGTGTATGGATAGTACAAAATTCCTCATAACGGTAAGAAAAAAAGTAGTAATCATAAGAACACTGATATTAATAATTGAAGACCAACCTAATAATTCAGTTAAATCAGAAAGTGTAATCATAATATGTTCCTGGTAATAGTTTATTTAGTACGAAAAATATAGCTGTTTATTATAACAAAAGATATTATCACGATAAAAGGGGAACTAAAAATCGACTGGAAAACTCAATCGCTTCCTGTAGAGTAAATATTTCTCTATCTGTCGAATCATCAGACTGCCAATTTTTAGCGGTTTCGTGGTCTTTAAGAAATATCATTTCCATACACAGGCTATCAGCACAACTTAATTCTGAATCAGAGGCACCCCATATTATACCAAAGTGAATTTTTCCTGCTTCGTTCAGATTCTTTATGGATTTACCTGACATGAGTATTTTAATGATCTCACCTGTTCCCCTGCATTCAGAGCTAATAGCGGTGTTTGTATTAAACATGGGGGCAACCGCTAGTGCGTCTAGCGCGCACATAGCATGAACCTTAAAGCCGTTAACAACAACCGTATGTTCACGTAAACTCATGGTGAACGGGTAGGCTCCAACGGGTTCCCTGTCTTTTGAGAAGGTCACCATATCATTTTTTTCTAGTATTTCAATTGCTTGTGGAATGTTATCTACCCATTGTGTCATTTCAGCCGTACTCATAATACGTCCTTGAGTCACAAATGATTGCAGTATTTTCTGATGAAGTAGCTTGATCTGTGGTTCACACCTGTCCTGGTTTTCTTTTATAGGCAGAATTTTCCTTAGTCTATTTAGAGCTTTCTCTAGTTTGTCATTCATAATCTGCTGGACACTTGTCTTTTATGTATAATGAAAAATCAACTGATTCTAATTTGGTGTTTCCGAAAAAATATTCCTGAGATGATTATAATAGTTATCGGTCCCTTATATGATATGCCTTAAATTTATAATAAACCATTTAAATATAGAGTAACTGATATGACGCTTTTCTGGATACTGTTAATCTTGGTATTTTTATTTGTTATAGGTTCTGCAGGTATGATGAAATATTTTGATTCTAAACATGATATTAAGAAAAATAATGAAGATAACGATTAAATAGAGCATCAGTATCCTGTCGTCTACGGCTCCCTGTAAATAATTAGTCTGATTGCTTATTATCAATTTTATTAACAAAGCGCCATGCTGATGAAAGAGGCACATGAAATCTATGCCTTAGTTTTTTTATAGCCTCAACGCGGCCTTCAAGTTCAATTGTTACTTTAATTTCAGCTGATAATGAATTAATATCAACACCCTTTTCTAAGGCGACAACTTCGATAGAGCGATCACGATGCCAGTACTCTGTTTTCTCCGCGAAAAAGAAATCAGTGATTGATTTAAATAATCTGTTTACCTTAAAATATTTCATATATGTGTTAAACAGTTGTAATAAAAATAATTAAAAAGTATCTGGTAGGAATTTTGTTATTCATTATGTGATATAGAACCTAATACATCATGCTATTTCAAAAACTACTCTGAGTATATAACCTGTTATAAAGGCAAGTGATGCTGCTATGCCACCAGTTGCCAACGTTTTTAATCCAGAACTCAATACGGGTTTTGAAAATAAATAATTTTTCATTGCACCTATCAAAAAAAACATCAACCCTGCTAGACTAGCACTAATGATGAACTGAGATTTCATTTCCAGATAAGGTGCCAAAAAAGGTAGAAGGGGTATTGTGCCAACAAAAATAAATGCTGTGAAAGTTGTTATGCCTGATTTTAAAGGGTTTAAATTGTTTTTCTGTAAACCATGCTCTTCTGTGAGCATAGTGTCTATCCATAATTTTTTGTCACTGATGATGGTTTCGACTATTTTATCTAATACATCACCTGTAAAGCCTTTTTTATGAAATATTTGACGAATTTCTTCCTTTTCACCAACTGGTATTTTGTCAATATGCTCCTGTTCGTCCAATCTAACACTTTCTGTAAAATCCTGTTGAGCTTTAATCGATTCATAATTACTAACGGCCATACTGAAACCATCGGCAATAAGGTTCGCAAAACCAAGTATAAGTGCCACTGTGGATGAAAAGCCTGCACCTAAAGCACCAGATACAACTGCAAATGTTGTTACACAACCATCAATGCCGCCAAGAACAGCGTCGGAAATAAGATTTGGTTTTTTTAGACGAGATAATCGTTCTTTAATGGCATCAGGGTGATGCTCTCGAATAAGTTCTTCCTGCTTTTTTATGTTCATATGCTTGTGTCTGACAATTTACTCATTGTATGATTCAAAATGTAAAAATGAGATTATCAAGAAGATTATGATTGTATTAGTATAAAAATCATTCTTCGTATTTAAGTTTAAACTTTTTGGCTTCTTTCTCATTGTCAAACTTAATGTTGTTTCCTTCTACAAACTGTTTTCCCTTTAGATTTAAACTACACCATAACAGAACTTTTTCTAAATTCAGATGTTCGATATTTACCTTTGACCAGTTTTCGGCGTATCTCATTATTTTAATCCTTAAAATCTACAGCCCAGTGAGATCCATCACAAAATGGTTTGTTTTTCGAGGCACCACATCGACAGAGGGTATAACATTCTTCTGAGCAGCCTTCTCCCAGTTTTTGATCGACTAGCTCTATACCACCCGTAACAGCATAAGGTCCATTTTCAATGACTGTAATTACAGGTGCTGACGCCTCAATCTGATGTTCAGTGTTGTCAATAGAGTAACTTAATGCGCCAGAAGGGCATTTGGCAATTGTTTTAATAATTTCCTCAACGCTTGCAGCATCAGCATCTATCCATGGTTCTTGCTTGTATTTGAATACTGTACTGAGACTGTCTGTGCAATAACCCGCATGGGCACAAATTTCACGGTTGTCATGAATGGTAAGCATTTTTCCAGTATAGTTAACTCGTTTGTTAAGTTTGCCATCACTCAGTTTCTTATCTGAAAAGCCATTTTTGCTATGTGTACCATCACAAAAAGGTTTGTTCTTAGAATCTCCACAACGACATAAAGCGATATTCTTGTCCGTAGAATAGGGCACACCTTTGGAGTTGTTAATGCTGACACTCGTTTTCAGATCGGGATCATCAGCTAGATAATAGGGCCCGTTAGATAGACAGCTTATTTTGGGTTTCACAGTATTCATAGCAGTGTCTCCATATTTTGCACAGAATGATTAATGAAAAAATAAAGTCGGTCATTGAGATAAATACATAAGCACATTTAATTTTAACCCGTTTTATTATAGCTAATATTTAAAAGTTTATATTTGATCACTCACCATAAAGTTCTAAACTGTATCTGCATAACGCCATTGTTACTTGATTCATTAAGCAATTCGAAAC
>Ga0316207_10003178_pt1 | contig 15654 bp, 13 predicted proteins | sample 6weekpyrite_MG_FD_204943 | JGI IMG/M metagenome (GOLD analysis project Ga0316207, IMG submission 204943) | Microbial mat bacterial communities from mineral coupon in-situ incubated in ocean water Damariscotta River, Maine, United States -... | ecosystem: Environmental > Aquatic > Marine >... | reverse complement strand
CGGTCTTGTTCTGAAGGCGACCCGGAAGCAACGTTACGTGCTGCTGAATTGATTCAGCGTGCCGCACTGGCACCAGCAGAGCCTTCAGTACAAGACCGGCAGGTTGCGGCTGCGGCGAGTACGATGGCGCAAGCAGCGAGTGCTGAGATTAGCCAGCAACGTGCAGATGAGGCTCGGCCTGTTAGTAGCGAGACTGATGCGCGTGATCAGACCACTGTTTCGGATGCAGAAGCGGTTGGGGCTGTTTCAATTGAAGACTCCTCCAGCTTGTCGGCGGACGGCACATCAATTGGTGGCAATGAGCAGTCGCCTGTCAATGTGAGCGTGGACAGGCGTGATGCGCAAGTTCAAAATCGTCAGCAATTATTAGAAAATGTCTTTAGTACTGTAGAGCGAGGCGTCGAAGGTGATCCTCGTGGTGGCAACCTCGATAATTTCCAGCCTGCAGGGCAGGTGAGTAATCCGACGTTAAATGTTGCGCAGTCATCTGAGTCTGAAAGTAAAACGGGCATTGATGCTCGGTCAGTTGCTCAAAATATACGTGCTGAGAGTGGGCCTCAGAATGAAGACGAGGCGCACCTTTCTCCAGCTGAAACCATTCAGGCCTCAGTTCCGGTTGACGAAGTGTCCGTAGCCACTGGTGAATCAGTTAGAGAAGCATCAGTTGATACTCGTGATGAACAGATAAAGAATCGTCAACAACGAATGGAGGAGGTTTTTAGTGAAGTCACTCAGGGGCTTGGTGGCGAGCCGCGAGGAACGAATCTGGACTATTTTCTCTAACTGTTTTTAGTCTGAAAAATCGAATATAAAAAAAGGGGCTGACATCGCTGTCGGCCCCTTTTTATTTAATTTTTACTTAGCAAGTATTACTTGATTGTAGATAGCAGTTCTGGATTAACAACTAGCTTACGAACACCATGTGCATGGTCTTCGCTAAACGCGTTATCTTTACACCATTCACCAACAGTGTTGATGTCAACTTTGGCGCACTGAGGACGAACAGCCCAGGTAACCTGTGCAGTAGAACACTTTTGTCCGTTGTAGCTAGGACCTGTTGTTGAACCCAGAAACTCAACTGCTTTACCGGTATTGGTAGGCAGCGCTTTAGGCTGGTGATAACCATTGATCACGTTGCCATCGTAGTCCAGGTCATTGAAGTCCAGCGCGTTTGAATCGTTAACCAGTGTGAACACCTGCGTTTCAACGCGAAGTGTTGGATTCAAACAGTCTTTATCAGACAGACATGAACCCAGGGTGGCGCCTGGCTTAACAGCGCAAGAGGTGTGTACCCAGTGAACTTCGATGGTGTCACCAGGTTGCAGGTCGCCATGTTCGCCTTTACAGATAGCGCCACTGGTAGGTGCCATTTCAGCTTTGCTCAGGGTTTTGCTGATACCACACTGGTAGCCGCTTTGGTAACCGTGACCATCACCGTCGCCAGCATAGATGCTGAAAGCTGATGCTTTGTGCTCAGCGTTTTTGTGCAAGTGGATGTTGCACAGGTTCATCTCGCTTGAGTTTGGCGCGGTGCCAAAAATGCGCTTGTTTTCACCTGCTTTGCTGTCGATGTTACGAGGTGTTTGTGGGCCAAAACCTTCACAGGCTTCACCCTTTTTTTCGGCATCCCATCCCATTTTATCATGACCATGTCCATCTGATGCCATGCTGCTTGCAGAAAACAAACCTAATGCCAATACGATGCTGGCTTGTTTGAATGTACCCAGTGCCATCATTAACTCCCCCTCGTGATGATTAATGTTTAAAGGCCGTGTATGACCCTATATTTATTGTTCTTTAAGCGCCGCATGTTGTCCTGCGGTTTTTAACTAAGCCGAGGATACTATAAGAAAATTACGATTAAGAAAAGTTTTACCGCATAATAGGTCGGCTGGGTCGATCTATTGTATTGTTTGGTTCGTTTTATGTGCTGCTTTAGAATTGCACTCCAGGCTATAGATGCAAGTAGAGAGACTTTTGGTGTTATTACGTTAGTAGTAACGCCATGTTGATCAATATAGAGACGATTGCCAATACCTTCCAGAAGGCGACTGGATGGCGTTCGATTAAAGGCTGGAACTCTTTTTTAATCAGTTCATGGTTGGGCTTTTGCAGGTCATGAATGAATTCAGAAAGTAGCTGGTAGCGTCGTTCAGAATTGAGGTGAGTGGCCTTTCTCAGCGCGCCATCGACCCATTCTGGTAATGACGGGTTGTGAGTTCTAGCTGGGATATAGGCGATATGTTTGAGGATGTTTTTGGATAGTGGCTTGCCGTACGGGAGTTGCCCTCCAGTGAGCATCTCATAGGCGATGACGCCAAGTGAAAAGATATCTGAGCGATTGGTTGCGGTTTGATCTAAAAAATATTCGGGCGCTGCATAATCAAAGGTGCCAAGAAGTTTACCGTGTTCGATTGGCGTATTGATCTCCTGAATGCCTGCGATGCGCGTGGAGCCAAAGTCGACGATCTTGACGGTGTCATGTTCATCGATCATCAGGTTTTCCGGTTTCAGATCCTGGTGCAACATCTCCTGACGGTGAAAGGCGCGGATTCCTTGTGCTGCCTGTTCGATGATGCTTCTCACGTCGGCAAGCGAACACTCCTGGTTATCATCGATCCATGTGCGTAGCGTCTGACCATCTATATATTCAGTCACATGGTATAAAAAACGGCGCTGCTGTTTGGGTTCGAGTACCTTCAAAACATGGCTATTGTTGATGCGTCGACCGGCCCACTCTTCGTGCAGAAAGCCATCGATATATTCGGCATCATCTTCAAAATTCACCGAAGGTGTTTTGATTGTTACCATTGTTTCGGTATCTGAATCTACGGCGAGATAGAGCTGCGATCGGTTGCTGGCATGTAGCTCACGTAGAATCTTATAGCCGTCTAGTACCATGCCGGGTTCCAGGTGCGGCGGGAAGGGCAGGTCGGTGAGGTGTTGATAAAACTCTTCTTCATTTTGCATTGGCAGGTGTTCGATGACGACGATCTGGCAAGTGGCATTATCTTCACTGCCATTTTCCAGTGCACGTCGTACCAGCTGTTTTGCGGCACGTTCGGGCTGCCCGCGCATCTCTCGCAGGGTGGCGGTCAGCTCTTTATGACTGATGTGTTCGTGTACGCCATCAGTGGTTAACAGAAAAAGATCGCCTTCTTCAATGGAGAGGTTGCGATAGTCGATTTCGACCAGCGTATCGGCCCCCATCGCACGGTTGAGAAAGGCCTTTTCATTGCTGGCCCAGGTCTGGTGATCGCGCGTCAGGCATTCAAGGTCTCCCTGTTTTGGCATGTGATAGATACGGCTATCGCCCACATGAAAGAGATGGGCGGTGGTCGATTTGATCACCACACTGCTCATCGTCGTCAGCAAGTTTTGTGAAGTGGCACCAGTGCGTTGGTTTTGACTATAGAGCCAGTGGTTCAACGCGCCGAGAATGCGTTGCCCAGACGACTTCACTGTCCATGATTCAGGGGTGCTGAAGTAGTCGTTGAGAAAGCCTCGGACGCAGGACTCAGCCGCTTCGCGTCCGCCTTCTGCACTGCTGACACCATCGGCGATGATGATCGCCACACCTTTGGTGGTAAGCGTTGGTTCTTCTGGCACCATGATGCCGCAGGAATCTTCATTCTGAGGCTTGTTGCCTTTCTCGCTGCATTGAGCCGCGCTGATGCTGAGTGATGTCGCCATACGATGATGTTGCCTCATCTGCAAAAAAAATGCAGCGAGTACCGGTCGAATCTATTTTTGGCCGGTACTCGCTGCAGGGAGGGAGCTACTATTTAATGTCGATCATCTGTACAGTGCCATCGGGCATGGTTTCGGCCATCTGCCCTTTGGGTTCCTCAAGAAAAAAGAGGATCAATGCGAAGACAAAGCCTGCAATGATTCCGATGAAGAGGAAGAACTGGTCGTAATCCACCAGAGAGTTAACGGTCAGGAAGGTGACTGCGCCGACGTTACCGTAAGCGCCCGCCATGCCGGCAATCTGCCCGGTCATGCGGCGCTGTACCAGCGGTACCATTGCAAATACGGCACCGGAACCCGCCTTGGAGAAGATACCGGCGATGATGGTGATGCCGACCACCATCCATACTGGCCAGCTATGCTCGACCATTCCCAGTACCAGATAGCTGATGGTGATCCCGGCAAAGACGATGATCAATGTTAATTTACGACCGATGCGATCACTCATCCAGCCGCCACCCGGGCGGGCTACCAGATTGATAAAGGGATAGATGCCTGCCAGCAGTGCGGCGGTTACCTTCGGCAGCTCAAACCACGAGACATAAAACATCGCTAGCATCGAGACTACGGCCAGTTCGGTGCCAAAGGTGACGAGGTAGGCCCAGTCGAGAATCGCGACCTGTTTGAACTTGTAACGATGAAGTTCGGGTACTGGTTTTTTTAGGACGTGCGAGTTGACCTGCCAGATCTTCCATACCTGCAACAGGTAGGTGGCTGCGAGTGCCGCGTAGATGATGTAGGCCGCGCTCTGCCCTATCAGTCCCATTTGCGCAGGTGATAGTTTCCAGGCCAGTACGCCGAGTGCAAGATAAAGGGGAATGTTCATCAGAATATAGAGCGCCAGGTCACCTTTGCTAGTGATCTCCATTGCGCCACTCTTTTTTGGTTTGAAATAGGTGGAGCCCTTGGGGGTGTCAGTGACGCTGCGAAAATAGAACAGGCCGTAGGCGATAGTGGCGATGCTGGCAGCGGTCAGTGCGATTCTCCAGCCGTCGTCTCCACCAAAGTTTGTTGCGATCACCGGCAGTGTCATCGCGGCACCCGCCGCACCAAAGTTCCCCCAGCCGCCATAGATGCCCTGAGCGATGCCTGTCTGTTTGGCGGGGAACCACTCGCTGATCATGCGGATGCCGACGACAAAGCCGGCACCGATAAAGCCGGAGAGAAAGCGCATCAGTGCGAGCTGTTCATAGCTATTGGCCCATGCAAAACCGATACTGACCAGGCCACCCAGCACGAGGATGGAGGTGAACATGATGCGCGGCCCATACTTATCGACCAGCATGCCGACAATCACGCGTGCCGGGATCGTGAGTGCGACGTTAAGGATCAGTAGAACTTTTGCCTGCTGGTCGGTGAGCCCAAGTGCCTCTTTAATAAATGGCATCAGTGGGCCGAGACCAAGCCACACTACGAAAGTCATGAAAAAGGCGAGCCAGGTTAAATGTAGAATGCGGGTTTTACCGGAAAATTCGAGCAGGGTGAATTTAGAATGTTGGTTGTTGTCTCTCGAAGACATGATGGTCGCTCCACTGCGATAATAGTAATACAAGCCTTTTAGCAATTGGCGTGCCACCTTGTAAATTATAATAAAAACAATAAGTAAAAGGTGTTTTTGGTGTTTTTATAATCTCGATTTTGCCCGCTTGAGGTGCGTAGTTTCGGGGCGAAGGGCTTTTTTGGTTCATTAACCATGCGATGGTGGTGCGTATTGATTAAAGCAGGTATGGTGCTTTGTCCTGTTTTTGAGGTGTTGAAGAGAGATGGATAATCAGTCAGAAATTGACCAGCGGTGGATGAGGCATGCGCTACGGATGGCAGGGCGTGCCGAGCAGGCAGGTGAAGTGCCGGTGGGTGCGGTGTTGGTTAAAGATGGTGAGTTGCTGGCAGAAGGGTGGAACCGACCGATTGAATTGAACGATCCCACCGCGCATGCAGAGGTGATGGCGCTACGTGCGGCGGGTAGTGCGATCGGTAATTACCGTCTCAGTAGATCGACGCTCTATGTCACGCTTGAGCCTTGTGTGATGTGCGTGGGGGCGATCGCGCATGCGCGTGTTGAACGGCTGGTCTTTGGTGCCTCCGATTCGAAAAGAGGGGCAGTAGAGAGTGCCTTTAATCTGATGCAGCCCGGCAAGTTTAATCACAATGTGATCTGTGAAGGAGGGGTGCTGATTGAGCCTTGTGGGCAGTTACTACGAGACTTTTTTAGGCGTCGTCGCTGAGTCGCGGCTCAGAGTTACATTACCGCAGGCATGGCCCCCAGGCCACGATCAAGAATTGAGTGCTGTATTTGTTGTGCCTGGGTTACTTCAAGTGGGCGATCCAGTTTACCATTCTCTGTGCGCCATACCAGAATGTCATAGTAGCTGCGGATATTTTCGACATAACGCAGTGCTTCGTTGCCACGTGCATAACCGTATTTGGTATTTTTATACCAGCGTTTCTGCATCAGCAGTGGCAGGTTCTCTTTTACATCCATCCATTTATCAGGATTGCCACCACGTTTCTGGGTGATGATGCGCGCATCATGCAGGTGCCCCATGCCGATGTTATAGGCGGCCAGTGCAAACCATGTGCGGTCTGGGTCTTGAATACGTTTAGGCAGACGTTTCTTTAATTGAGCCAGATAGCGTCCACCACCCAAAATACTATTGCGTGGTTTAAGGCGATTTTCATAACCCATGTCTGCCGCGGTGGCGCGGGTGAGCATCATAATGCCGCGTACGCCAGTGGGTGAAACTGCGCGTGAGTTCCAGTGTGACTCCTGGTAACCAACCGCAGCCAGCAGGCGCCAGTCCATCAAATTCTGCTCAGCAGCCTCGTGAAAGTGTTCAATATAACGCGGTAGACGCTTGTTGATATGGCGCATAAAGGTGCGGGTACCGACGTAATCAAAATCCTGGATATGGCCGTAGTGGCGCTCCATGATTTGATTCAGCTGTCCGTTCTTTTTGATCATTTTGAAGAACTGTTGCGCTTCGAGGTAGAGGCTGTGATCGTCGCCAATCGGAAAGGCCCACGCTAGCTGCTGCGGTCCAGTGAAATCAAAGGCGACGCGCAGTTCTGGATAGAAGCGCTGATTCATCTGTACTTCATTGGAATCGGCAATGGCGTAGCGGGTCTCTCTGTTCCAAACCCTGGAGAGCAGTTCATCGCTGTCGATCTCATTGCTCTCGGCCCAGTTAAGTTCTGGGTATTGCATGCTGACCTTTTGAAGGCGTGCGGCATGGCTACTGCCTGCAATGACTTCCATAGAGTCATTCGTAATGTCGTGCAGGCTTTCTGGGCGTTTGTCACTCGAACGGTAAACGACCTGTTGTGAGATGGTTTGGTAGGCGGTGCTGAAGCGTACCCGATTTTGTCGTTCGCTGGTGATGGTGAGTCCGGCGGCGGCAAGGTGTGCTTCTCGTTGTGCCACCATCGGAATGATGTTGTTGAAATTAGATGCCGTCTTAACACGTAGCTTTACGCCGAGGTGATCCGCAAACAGTTTGGCGATGTCGTATTCAGGGCCGGTTGGGCCAAAGGGGCCTTCATAATAGGTAGTAGGGCCGTTGCGGGTGACGATCACTAGCTCGCCCTGGCTTTTCACCTGTTCCAGTGTCGATGTGGTTTCGACACAGCCTGTTAGCGTCAGGCCGACAGTGGCTGCAGCGATCATAGCGATGATGTGCTGGCTGAGCTGGTTTTTTAAGAGGCCTAATTTCATGCTTTAAAGAGTTCAATCCCAATGACGTTTAAAAGTTCTGTCTACGTAGGACCGTTTCCTTATGCTCAGTCCTCATGAATGGTTTTGGAAAAGCTCAGAAAGCAGATAACCATACATTCAAGTTGGGCACATTTTATACGATCTGATGGGGGTGGCAAAGATAATTTTGACTTTATGCAATGCTACGCTTCTAACTTAATGAAATTTCAAGGTGATTTTTATGACGAAAAATTGAACATGGGTTTTTCTTGCGACCTCAAAGTTTTTGATTTTTATTTTAACTATTTGAAAGATAAGTGAGTTTTTATTTTGATTGGGCGAGGTTCGGTAGTGTTTTCCCTTTTTAGTTCGATCTCGATGCTAAATTATTGTTTGCATAGAAGAGACGCCTGCTTTAACCTTCTGCGCCTTGTCTCGCTGAGTCGTCGCGATGATGAAAGGAGAGATGTCCGAGCGGTCGAAGGAGCACGCCTGGAAAGTGTGTGTACGTTTGCGCGTACCGAGGGTTCGAATCCCTCTCTCTCCGCCATATGACAAGTTTATGGTGGCCTGTATCGGCCCCCTCGCAACGGTAAACTGTGAACCCCGTCAGGCCTGGAAGGGAGCAGCGGCAGCAGTGGTCCCGTGTGCCGGGGTGTGGTGGGTATGGGTCGCCTCCATTTTGTAGTAATTCCTGTGCCCTCTGATTTGCCCAATTACGGTGTTACAAATTGACCGTAGGAAATGCCTGTGGTGCTCATTTACATTTGTAGACTCGGCTTTGGCTCCTGCGTTGCTCTAACTCCTACATCCCTGTAGTCGTGCGAATTTCTGCCTTGTACTTGAATAAATCAGAGGGCACAGAAACCACCACACCACATTTTCCTCTTTTATTGTCTCTAATATGGGAATGCCTTGGATTTAGGGTAGAATGGTTCGTTTCGATTAACGAGTCGGCGTAGTCCAGAAATTAAACCTATGAGTTATCAAGTCATTGCGCGTAAGTGGCGGCCCAAAATGTTCGTCGAGATGGCGGGGCAGGAGCATGTGCTACGGGCCATTATTAATGCGTTGGATAATGATCGTCTGCATCACGCCTTTCTCTTTACCGGTACCCGAGGGGTGGGTAAAACGACGATTGCGCGCATCCTCGCTAAATCCCTCAATTGTGAAAGCGGTGTTAGTTCGAAACCCTGCGGGCAGTGCAGCGCCTGTACCGAGATCGACGAGGGGCGTTTTATTGACCTGATTGAGGTCGATGCGGCGTCGCGCACCAAGGTCGAAGATACCCGCGAGCTGCTGGAGAATGTGCAGTACGCACCGACACGCGGGCGTTACAAAGTTTATCTGATCGATGAGGTACACATGCTCTCGACCCACAGTTTCAACGCGCTGTTGAAGACGCTGGAAGAGCCACCTCCGCATGTGAAATTTCTGCTCGCGACCACCGACCCACAGCGCCTGCCGGTGACGATCCTGTCGCGCTGTCTACAATTTAATCTAAAACGTCTGCCGCAAAAGTTGATCAGCGAGCACCTCGCCTTTGTGCTGGGTGAAGAGAAGATCGAATTTGATCAGCCATCGCTGACACTGCTGGCCCATTCGGCAGATGGCAGTATGCGTGATGCGTTGAGTCTGCTGGATCAGGCGATCGCCTATGGCGGCGGCAAGCTGGATGTGGCTGAGGTGCGCGAGATGCTCGGTACCATCGATCAGCATTATGTGATGACATTACTGCAACATCTGGCGGATAAGAGTGGTGAGGCGCTGTTGCAGGAAGTGGATACGCTGGCGCAGCAGTCACCAGATTTTGGTGGTGTGCTGGCGGCAATGATCAGTGTGTTGCACCAGATTGCCCTGGTGCAGGCGGTACCGACGGCATTAGGTGATGATGTCTCTGAGCGTGATGAAATTATTGCGTTGGCATCAAGGATGACGGCAGAAGATACCCAGCTTTTTTATCAGATTGCACTGCTGGGGCGACGAGATCTGTCGTTGGCACCCGAGCCCCGTAGTGGTTTTGAGATGGTGTTGTTGCGTATGTTGGCCTTCCAACCGGTGAGTGCTGCGTCGACACCACAGCCATCGAATACTGGCAGTGCCAGGGCCGTGCAATCGGCTGCCGTTGCCGCAACGCGTTCAGCGACACCAGGTGTGAAAACGGCGGTAGCGGCTCCTGTAACTACTGTTAGCAATGAGTGGAGCGAGGTAGTCGCAGCACTTAATTTGAGGGGCGCAGTGCGCAGCCTTGCAGTCAATTCATCATTGGTTGAGCGGACTGATAGTGCGATCACGTTATTGTTAGATTCAGGGCATGCACACTTGCGTAACGAGAAGTTTGAGCAGCGTTTTGAAGAGGCGCTGCAGCAGTACTTTGGTCAAAAATTAAAGCTGGTGATGACGGTGGGTGCCCCTGAAGTGGAGACGCCGGCATCGAAGCAGGTGCGTGTTGCGGGTGAGCGTAAACAGACGGCGCTTGAGGCGATTGAAGCGGATGCTAATGTACAGTCACTACAGGAGACCTTTGGGGCGAAGGTGATTCCGGAGTCGGTCAACCCTGTTGACTGATGAGGTTCCGATAGTAATAGATAGTCGTATTTTGGTTTTTTTAAATCTAGTTTGAGAGAGGAAGAGGAGTAACGATGATGAAAGGTGGATTAGGTAATTTGATGAAGCAGGCGCAGCAGATGCAGGAAGATATGCAGAAGGCGCAGGAAGAGTTGGCCAATATGGAAGTGACGGGTCAGGCCGGTGGCGATATGGTTAGTGTGGTAATGACTGGGCGTCACGATGTTCGTCGCGTTTCCATTGACGATAGTCTATTAAAAGATGATAAAGATATGCTGGAAGATCTGATTGCAGCAGCCGTGAATGATGCCGTGCGCAAGGTTGAAAAAGTAAGCCAGGATCGTATGGCTAGCATGACCAATGGCATGCCACTTCCACCTGGAATGAAACTACCATTCTAATGTGTGTGTGATGTTGTCGTTTGCAGGTTCAGCATGGGTTGTTGAGTAATGGCAGATAATTCACTGATTGGGCAGTTGGTTGAGGCATTACGTTGCCTGCCGGGTGTTGGTCCCAAGTCGGCGCAGCGGATGACCTTTCATCTGCTGGAGCGTGATCGTAACGGTGCCAGGCAGCTGGCCCAGGCGTTATTGGCGGCGGCGGATAACGTCGGTAACTGCAATGTGTGCCGCACCTTGAGTGAAGATGATGTGTGTCGTATCTGCGCCAATCAGGGACGAGACCATAGTCAGCTTTGTGTGGTGGAGATGCCTGCGGATGTGCAGGCGGTTGAGCAATCGGCCGCTTATCGAGGCCTCTACTTTGTATTGATGGGGCATCTGTCTCCCATTGATGGTATCGGGCCTGAGGATATCGGGCTCGATCAACTGGCGCATCGTCTTGATGGTGGTGACGTGACTGAAGTTATTCTCGCGGCGAACCCAACGGTCGAAGGGGAGGCAACCTCGCATTACATCGCAGAGCTTGCACGTCTGCGCGGGATTAAATCGACGCGGATCGCCTATGGCGTTCCATTTGGTGGTGAGCTTGAATATGTGGATGGTGGTACCTTAACGCACGCCTTTTCTGGGCGGCGAGAAGTATGATTGTGATGCATTTCACTGAACATTAGAGCCTGTAATGATAGCGTAGTATAACACTGTGAAATATATAGGGAATTTTAATTAGATAATCCCCCTCTTTATCAGCAGTCTTGATATACTCAAACTGAATGAAACCTGAATGTTTCCGATGTAAGAGGTGTTTCGCTGCTGCGAGTAACCTCAAGGTAAAGGTGCCGAAATGCAATTAACGCTTTATACAGATTATTCATTACGTGTATTGGTCTACCTTGGACTGAAAGAGGAAGGCTTGTCGACAATTTCTGAAATCTCAGATAATTATGAGATCTCTCGTAATCACCTGGTTAAGGTGGTGCATAATCTTTCCAATAACGGTTTTATCCATACGGTGCGCGGTAAGGGCGGCGGTATGCGCTTGGCGTTTACCCCGGATGAGATCAACATTGGAGCGGTGGTTCGCGCCACGGAGAACAACTTCAACATTGTCGAATGTTTTGATCGTGATGATAGCGGTTGCCCCATCACACCGGTGTGTGCGTTGAAGGGTGCACTTAAAGAGGCGAGTCGAAACTTCCTTGGGGTGTTAGATCGTTATACGTTGGCAGATGTGCTGGTCAATCGTGATGAGCTTGCGGCGACATTCAAATCGATCAAGATTGTTGAGCAGTCAATAACGCCGACGCCATCTATTGATCCACCGATGGAGATGAGTTCCTAGCGACTACTACTCTAGTCGCCACTATTAAGATCGTCATAGATCTTGTAGTAGCTTTCCATCCGAACTGAGCTGATCTTTCCTTCTGCCGTTGCAGCCTCAATAGCGCAACCCGCATTGCGGCGGTGACTGCAATTTCTGAATTTACACTCACCCAGATAGGGTTCGAATTCCTTAAACCCCCGCGCTAACTGGTCGGCTTCGACTTTCCACAGGCCAAATTCACGCACGCCGGGGGAATCGATTAAGTGACCGCCCTGTGCCAAATGGTAAAGCACGGTGGTGGTGGTGGTGTGTTTGCCAAGTCCTGAATGGGCAGAGACCTCATTGGTACGAATCGCGAGTTCCGGCATGATGGCATTGATCAAAGATGATTTTCCTGCGCCAGATTCACCGACAAAGATGCTGGTTTTATCGCATAGTTGGGCCTTGAGTGCCTCAATACCAATCTCCGCTTTGGTACTGGTGAGTAGCGTGGTGTAGCCAATATCCTGGTAGATCTTTAATGCTTTTTCCATGCGTTCAATAGTTTCTGGTGATGCCAGGTCACATTTGTTGAGCAGGATTAACGGTGTCGCACCTAATAGCTCTGTTGCAACGATATAGCGATCCGTCAGCGCAGTGTTGAACTCATAGTTGGCTTCTTCGTCACCGACATCGGGAATCGCGTTGACGATGATCAACTGGTCGATGTTGGCTGCGGTCTCTTTGGGTTGTCCGCGGCGGTCAGGGCGGGTCAATACGCCACGGCGGGGCATCAGTGTGGTGATGACGCCGCCATCGCCACTCACTTCCCAGGTGACAAAATCGCCGCAGAGTGGTGCTATTTTTTTGCGGCTGACGCACTGAATGATGTCGCCGTTGCTATCTTCCACCGCATAGAAATTACTATAACGCGCGATCACGAGGCCGTTAAATTCATCTGGAAACGTGATCATCGCGTCTGTCTATCCAGCATCACTGAAGGCCCTGGTTGCACCTGTTATCCCTTCTCTCTGGAAAGGTGTGCGATTCTCACCGGGGCAGGCGGATGGGAGTCATGAAATGCGGAGTAGAGATGATCTGGCGTCAGCGTCGCGGCATTTTCTTCATACATTTTTACCAGTGCCTGAATCAGGTCTTCCGCGTTGGCATGTTCAGCTGCAAAATCATCGGCCTCGAATTCATGTTTGCGTGAGATGCGCGACATGATGGGACCGATGAAAAAGGTAAAGACTGGTATTACCAACATAAACAGCATCAGTGCTGTGTGTGTCGATGGTGTCTCGATGCCGAGGCCGTGAAAAAACCACTGTTGATTAATAAGCCAGCCGAGCAGTGCGAGCGCAGCGAGGCTCATCCCGGCGGTTGAGAGCAGGCGTTTTTTGATGTGACCATGTTTAAAGTGGCCTAGCTCATGGGCAAGTACCGCTTCGATCTCTTCCGGTGACAGTGATTCGATCAGTGTGTCGTAAAAAACGATGCGCTTATTGGTACCGAGTCCGGTGAAGTAGGCGTTGCCGTGTCCGGAACGACGAGAACCGTCCATCACAAAGATGCCGTTGCTGCTAAAGCCTGTTTTTTGCATTAGCGCTTCGATGCGCTGTTTCAGTGCCTGATCTTCCAGTGGCTGAAATTTGTTAAAGATGGGCGAGATGAATGCTGGGTAGGCCCACATCATAAAGAAGATAAACGCCATCCATACCAGCCATACATAGAGCCACCACAGGCTGCCTGACTGCTGCATCAGCCACAAGACGATCCATGCGAGCGGAATCCCAAACGCGAGTGTAATGGCGGTGGTCTTGAGGGTGTCGGTGATAAATAGTTTGGGCGTATTTTTATTAAAGCCAAAACGCTCTTCGATCACAAAGGTTTTGTATGCGGAGATCGGCAGATCCAGCAGGCTGCCAATCACAAAGGCGCTGACCAAAACAGCAACACCGGTGGTGAGTGGTGACAGCTCCAGTGCCAGCCATGCATTATCTAGCAGGTTCAGGCCGCCGCCGATGGTCCAGCAGAACAGCAGCAGGGTGGCGATAATCAGATCAATCATTTCAAGGTTGATGTTGGTCGTGGTGTAGTCCGCCGCCTTGTGATGCGCATCCAGCGAGATTTTGCTGTCGAACGGCGACGGTACCGCGCCTCGATTGAGGGCAACACAGCTATTCTGACGCAGGCCAAGCCATATCTGTACGCCAAGTGTGAGTGTCGCCATGAGTATAAATACCACTGAAAATGTGTTCATTTAGCTTCGATTCCGTTGTCCGATTCTGTTATCTGATCTGGTTACGCGACGTGCATGGCACTCTGGTACAATGCGCGTTAAAATCATTAAATTAATTAGTCTGTAATTTAGCCTGGGAAGAGTTTACCACTATGCCGCAAAGCCCTAACAACCTTGTTTGGCTCGATCTTGAAATGACGGGCCTACTTCCTGAGCAGGATTGTATCATTGAGATCGCCACGATCGTTACCGACAGTGAACTGAATGTACTCGAAGAAGGGCCGATCTTCGCGATTCATCAAAGCGATGGGATTCTGAATGGTATGGATGAGTGGAATACTCGTCAGCATGGCCGCTCAGGGCTCATTGATCGTGTGCGTGAGAGTAAAACTACCACCGCCGAGGCGGCGCGCGAGACGCTCGATTTTATCCAGAAATATGTGCCTGCCGGAAAATCGCCGATGTGTGGTAATACCATCTGTCAGGATCGTCGCTTCATGTATCGTCTGATGCCGGAGCTAGAGGCCTATTTTCACTACCGTAATCTTGATGTCAGTACGTTGAAGGAGTTGGCGCGCCGCTGGTCGCCAGAGGTTTATAAAGGTTTCAGCAAAGAGTCATCACATCTGGCAATGGATGATATTCGTGATTCAATCAATGAATTGAAGCACTATCGCGAACATTTTATTCAGTTGCCATAAGCAATTGAAACAATCGAATTTAGCAAATCGAAATAATCTATCAGTTTAGTTATGGGGGAGTAGCGAATGAGTAATGCTTCGCAGGCGTGGCACGTTGCCATGCATGTCAATAAAGGTAATTCGGGCGCTGTCGTTTCCGTTAGTCACGATGGTGAAAAGACGACGGTTGATAAAATCCCGCTGGTAAGTGCTGAAAGTAGTGAGCGCGAGCAGGTGTTTATCGGTCTTGCTACAGATGGTAGCGCGATTCAGATGGATGCCAATAGTCAGGCGATCAAACATCACGACACCTTTGTTGCTGAGAGCTATGTGCCATACGCCTATCCGCATTTTGATGGTGATACTCACTGGTACTCTTACGATGGTGACAAAGAGACTGGTGAAGATCGACAGGCCTGCCCATCAGGCGGCGCACCGATGCTGGTGGTGCGCAATACCGGTGAGAGTGCTGAGGTAGTCAAGATGATCTGCCTTGGTCGTGGGCATCATGTAGTTACATTTTCCGCGCCGACTGAAACCAATGCAACGATTCCTAAACTAGCCTTTGTTAGTAATCTGCTGGATGGCAACATCGTGGTGTTAGGTAATGATCCTGCAGATGCAGAACAATATCTGCAGGTGATTAAGATCATCGATCTGTGCGAACCGGAAAAAGAGAAGAGTGGCGAGCACTGTATCCCGAATAACGCCTTTCCTCATGGCATGGCCTTTTCGCCGTTGACCGGTAAGATTTATAGCCTTAATAATGGTTATGCCTCAATTGTCGTCATCGACCCTATATCACTTGAAGTCGATTCACGCCTGCAGATGAAAATGAGCAGTAACCTGTTGCTGAGCGCTGATGGTCGTTATCTGATCGGCAAAGGTGCCGATCGTAAAGGCGACCCTGAGCATGTGATGGGGCGACTCTCGGTGGTGGATGTAATGAGCGGTAATACCGAAGCGGCGATTGATCTGCCCGATATCTACCCGAGCACCTATCGCTTCAATCGTGACGGCAG
>Ga0316207_10003177_pt1 | contig 15664 bp, 19 predicted proteins | sample 6weekpyrite_MG_FD_204943 | JGI IMG/M metagenome (GOLD analysis project Ga0316207, IMG submission 204943) | Microbial mat bacterial communities from mineral coupon in-situ incubated in ocean water Damariscotta River, Maine, United States -... | ecosystem: Environmental > Aquatic > Marine >... | reverse complement strand
AAAACTTCTTTAGTAAAAATTAATTTTTAGCCTCTTAAGCATAGGTTCAGGCATATCAAATCTAACCCGGTCTTTATGGGTAGCTACCGTTCTACCCTCAGATAGCAGGCTCAGGGTTACGTTATAGCTTTTTTTTAGCGATATACCGGGCAGCTCTGGCGATTCAATTTTTAGACTACTCTCCCCCGATTTAATCGGGGCCTTAACAATGAACGAAGCACCATCGTTTTTCGGGTTTTCAAACTCGACAATATAAGATGAAGAAGGGCCAATTTCTTTACGTATCTGGTAGATAATTCTGTATTTTACATACTTAAGCTTCTCAACGGTAAAGCCGCTATATGTTGTTTCTACATACTCAGAGCTCACGGTGTCTTGTGATCGATTACCCACATCCAGGCAGGCAATGAGTAGAAAGGAACTAAAGCTTACGATTAATATTTTAATGTCCATATACCCTCTCATTTATCTGGCACCTGTTAATTAGTGGTAAATAGTCACATCGATGTAATCTGGGCTAAAGTGAGCACTTCCCCTATAATACTTCATTGCTGTCCCGCTAACTACTAGAGACATGAGATCGAGATAACTGCCTGGAACTGTCACCCACATGAAAGCCGATACCGGTTCACCAGGAAAGGTTTTGCGACGAGCTCTGTGATTTTTCTTAATATTATAAGATAGATAAACAGTTTTTTTTCACTGCTCATCATCAAAAATTTTAATAGTGAAAGAATTTAGCTGCCTTACTTACCTTTCATAAACAACTACTTAGCATCATCTGGAATTACCGAGAGCTGTAAACCTGACAAAACATTAATGCTGATTTACTGTAACTCTTAATACCCAGAAATTAATATTTCGAAAAACTCCAAGTCAGGCTTCTATTGATCTAGTTCATGGTAATAGTTAGTAAATTAATTAATATTCGTAACAAGGGGTAATGTATTTATCTTTCAGACCCCTAAGAAATAAAGGCTTTTACCTACCAATAGTTAGTTAGGCCGGATTAATACTTGTTACACCACGCACAACTTTCTAGTGGTAGTAATTTTAACTACAGCCGCAACGATTCCTCCAGTCGCTGCTCATGCATACATAGGAGAGAAATGATGAAAGTTAAAGACATAATGAGCACCCAGGTCGAGGTACTATTACCTCATTACAGCCTGAGAACTGCTGCTCGCAAAATGAAAGAATTTAATCTGGGTTCTATGCCTGTTGTTGAAAATGGTAATTTACTGGGCATCATAACTGACCGTGATATTAGTATTTTTGCAATTGCCATGGGTTATGGTTCCGAGTCTACCGAAGTGCAGAAGGTCATGTGCAAAGAGGTTTTTACCTGCCAGCCTGATCAGGATCTAAGTGAAGCTGCACATATTATGGAGCAACGGCATATTCGAAGACTAGCCGTTTTAGATGAAGACAACTGCCTTGATGGTTTTCTATCAGTAGATGACATCGCACGCGTCTCATGTGATCTTGCTGGCGCTGTCCTTGTAGCGGCAACGCCTACACATTAACGGATACACACATTGTTATAAGGTGAATCGCCATGAATATTAACGAACTAATGAACTCTAAAGTTGAATCAACTACACCAGATGCAACAACTAAAGAAGCAGCCAGACAAATGCATGATATACATGTCGGCTGCCTGACTGTGATGGACGATAACAAACTGGTAGGCATTGTGACTGACCGCGATATTTGTTGTAAAGTTACCGCAACCGGCCGTGTTGCTGGTTTTACAAAAGTAAATGAAATCATGAGTACGGAAGTTATTACATGCCATGAAAAACAAAGCATAAACCTGGCCGCTGACACGATGATCAAACATCATATTCGCCGACTTGCAGTTGTTAATGACGACAATAATATTTCTGGATTTTTATCCGTAGATGATTTGGCGCGTGCATCATATGAGCTTGCCAGCAATGTATTAGAGTCGACTACTTCATATCACTAAATGTAGTTTTATCTTCATCAAAGACTTTAATAGCTGCAACTTACAGATAAGGACATCTATTTATTTCATCAGTGGTTTGCATTTTTAGCGAACCATTGGTGTGCTTTTGACTCATTTTATTAAAAAGTATATTAAATTTGAAATCTGGTAAAGTTAATTCACCAGGATAATATCAATACACCATATCTGCTTTCCACACTATTACTAGATAGTCCTGTTTTTCCTGCATTCGTAATAGCCTATTTAAATTCGTTATTTTTTCCTAAACATACCCATTGAGTCATATAAAACATAGTGAAAGAACACCTAAACTTTAATAAATATTTTTCCCTTATTGTGCCACCAAAAACTTGAGGCAGGAGCTTGGCTTACCTGCATCAGATACAGGTTTCAATGAAAATATTATAATCGCCAATATTCCTGAAGTACCTGCAGTTCGTTTTTATACACAAAGCATTACCCTTCCCGATATTCAGTTAACATCAAACGGTACGCTACCTCAATCTACTAATGATATTACACCACCGCTGGATGTTAGCGACTACACTTTAGTTGCTGGGAATAGCGAGGTGATATTGAGCGGGGAAAATCCTGCCCTTGATTTTTCGAAGGCACTGATTCTTCAGGGCACCAGTCAGATAACGGGGACACCAGTTACCGCCGTAAGCTATAACATTAATGACACTATTGGTAATGCAACTGTTATTTATTCGGACAATGATACAACTTACTTAGCCCCTAATTTAAATAATGGTAGTCAGTATTTTTATAAAATATTTGCCTTTGATGCGAGTTTTAATTACTCAACTGGCATTGAATTAAATACTACCTTGCCCTCGATTCCAGATAATTCACAACCGGTTGTTTTGTTAACACCTGAACAGGCACAGCTTGAAACAAACCGCATTACAAACAGTGCTGGTAATGTAATTATACAGGCATCGGTCACCGACAATAATCCGTCAGACACGCATCAGTTCGACTGGTCTATGACTAACAACCGCCTGATGATGTTGATGGCGTTGCCAGTAACTTCACATTTAACCCCACCGAACTGAAAGCGGGTACTTAGATAATCCAGGTTATTGCAACGGACAGTGGTGTTCCTGCTAAAGTTGGGCAGTGCCACTATCTCAATAGAAGTTGTAGAAGACTCAAATATTAGTGACATCTTAGCTAATACAAGTAGTGGTGGAAGCTTGAACCTGTTAACTTTGCTCTTATGTTACATAAGTTTACATATGTCATACAAAACTAAAACTTAATTTACACAAATTTGGCAGGTTAACTAAGCAACAAACCACCACTTGCCTGAATAATTTGCCCAGTCACCCAATTAGATTCATCACTTGCTAACCAGGTAATAGATTGTGCGACATCTTCAGGTGTTCCTATACGTCTTAATGCCGTCGCTCCCTGTACCATTTCATCGATAGCTTCCTGGGGCATTTCCGAGAGCATATCGGTCTGGGTTAATCCTGGTGCAACCACATTTACTCGAATACCCATTGGTCCAACCTCTGCCGCCAGTATTTTGCTAATACGGTCAATTGCTGATTTGGTTGATGCATAGACTGTGAATCCTGGAACAGCTGTTTGCCCTGCTACAGAACTAATATTAATAATACTGCCATTTGACTGCTCAAGTGCTGGCATTGCTTCACGAGATAATGCCAACATGCCTTTAATATTAACTGATAACATTTGATCTATTTCTTCGTCGGTAATCAATGCCAATGGTTTAAGCACCGCTACCCCCGCATTATTTACCAGAACATCCAAACGCCCAAAGGACTCCAGCGCAGTATCTACAATCATACTCGAAGCACCTGAGCTAGAAATATCCACTTGTAAATATCTAACTCTTTCTGGATATTGTTCTACCAGTAACTTAAGTGGTTCTTTTCGTCTGCCAACTATAAGAACACGACCACCCTCTTTAACCATGGCTTCAGTTGCTGCTTGACCTATGCCTGAGCCGCCACCAGTCACAACAGCCACTTTACCCTCTAAACGGGATAAAACTTGAATTTCATTCATACGATATTCCTTGATTAAAATTACAATAAGTTTCCTCGACACACGCCTCTTTTAATTTGTATTGAGGAACGATGAAATACTATCATCTGTATTAGTTATCCAAAACCCGTAAAAAAGGCAACACTGGGTTGCAAAAATCAACCACTAATGCCTGGAAAAATTGTAACTATATAGGTATGCCAGATAGAAAATAATAAACACCTCCAGGAACCACTTAATCCAGTAAAGTAGGCTATTAGTCATGAATAATCTGTTTGGTTTTCTAGTTTATTCCAATCTATTAAACATCAACTGATTATTCCCTATCTATTTATTAAGACTTCAGAATTAACCTACCTTTTACATTAGAACTTTCCATTAATTGATGAGCATAAGCGGCTTCAGATAAGGCTATCTTTTGGTGAATATGGGGCTTTATTCTTCCCTGTTCGAGATACTGTACAAGTGTATTTATTGAATTAGTAAATAAATCTGGTTTTTCAAAAATATTATAAAGTGTAAAAGTTCGAATGCCTGCGCTTTTCATAAAGCTGTTACTGAGTAATTCAGTTAAATTACTTTGAGGAAAACCTGCTGAAAAACCAAACCATATAATCTGACCAAAATTAGCCAGTACATTGATATCAAGATCGAATGTATCACCGGCCATTGAGTTTAAAACTAGATCAACCCCGTGCTCATTCGTGATTGCATTTATTCGTTGAGTTACGTCCTCAGTTTTATAAATAATAACGTGATTAGCTCCTTGTTGCTTAGCATAAACCGCTTTATCATCAGAACTGGTTAAGCCAATAATATTTACATTAACTAGTTTGGCCAACTGAATTACAGCCGTTCCAACGCCTCCGGCTGCGCCATACAGCAGAACGGTTTGTCCTGGTTCAACATGTCCCATGGTATGCAACAAGTGGTAAGCAGTTAGAAAAGTAATCGGAAAGGCAGCGACTAGATCTTTATCTATTGAATCGTCAACTGGAATTACCATTGTTTCATCAGCAACTACATAGTCAGCATAACAACCGATAGTTCCGAGCACTGCAACACTTTCTCCAGCTTTAACGACTGTCACACTCTCGCCAACTGATTCCACTATACCACTACATTCAAATCCTAATGTGGCAGGTAAAGATGGCATAACAGGGTATACACCTTGTTGTACCATAATGTCACCATAGGTAACTCCTATAGCACTCGTTTTCACTAGAACTTGTCCTTTGTCTATTAATGGCCGCTCAATATCCACATACTCTAGAACATCTGGATTACCGGTTTTTTTGATTTGTACTGCTTTCATTTTATTTTCCTTTTTTAGTTATTTTAATTAACTTATATTTATTAATAATTTGATACTTAATGTAAGTTTTTTAAAACCTCAACAATTTCTGCTGGCTCAGTTCTTTGCATAAAATTTGGATCGACAAAGGCAAAACGTATCGTACAGCTGGTGTCAACGACATAGGTTTCAGGAATGGGAAGTTCATATTTTTCTGTACCATTAATTTTGGTGAGATCAAGTCCGAATGTGTTTTTAGTCATGCCCTCGATTACTTCTGGTAATTGAAAAACAAGTCCAAACTGTTTTGCAACGAAAAGATTACGATCGGTTAACACAGGAAAAGTAAGTTGATTTTTTTCAATGGTACCCGAAGAACTGTCAGGTAACTCAGCACTAATCGAAACCAATGTTCCGTTATATTTTTTTATTTCATCCAGGTGTTTTTGCAGTTCCCTTAATTCCAAACTACAATAAGGACACCAGCCTCCACGATAAAAACTGATAACGATTGCACCTTGCTTTAATAATTTTTCAGAAGATATCACTCTGCCGTTAGCATCCTCTAATTGAAAGTTTGGAATTTTATCTCCCACTTTAAGAGCCTCTTTATCAATACGAGTAGACACCCAATCCTGTATCGCTTTCTGAAACGCTTCGGTGACTTCTGGTGACGTGCTCTGTGCCGCTATTTTGTTAAAATTTTCAATTTCTAGTGCTAATGACATTTTTATTACTCCTGATAAAGTACAAGATTGATGATTGATTTTATTCATAATGTTTTTTATATTTCGAGTGATGGATAATCGGTATAACCCTGGGCATCACCACCGTAAAATGTTGTAGGATCAGCTGATATCAGTGGCGCATTTTTTACAAAGCGTGCTGGCAAATCAGGATTGGCGATAAATAATTCACCGAAAGAAACCAGGTCTGCATCACCCGTACCTACCTTTAATTTTGCACTGTTACAGTCATATCCGCCGTTAACCATATAGCTACCGGAAAAAAGGCTGCTCAATGTATTCATATCAAAATACTGCGCAGGCTCTGCAACTTCATTAATTTTATTTTCTCGAATATGAAGATAGGCCAAAGCAAACTGGTTTAATTGCTCGATCACATAAGAAAATGTTGTTTCAGGCTGAGAGTCATACATGCTCCCAAAGGATTCTAAAGGCGAAAGGCGAACGCCAACTCGGTTGGCACCCCAAACACTAGCTACCGCTGATGTAACTTCGATCAATAATCTCGTTCTGTTCTCCAGTGATCCTCCGTATTTATCAGTGCGTTTATTACTCCCATCACGGAGAAACTCATCAAGTAAATAACCATGTGCCGCGTGTATTTCAACGCCATCGAATCCGGCTCTTAGTGCATTCTTCGCTGCTGTTTTATATTGCCCAATAATGCCAGGTATCTCATGTGTTTCTAGTGCACGGGGTATTACGAATGGTTGATAACCGTCATAAGTAGATGTATCTCCTTCAGGTTTAATTGCCGAAGGTGCCACGGGCAAGTTTCCACCGGGTTGTAATGATGGGTGAGAAATTCTCCCAACGTGCCATAACTGCAAAAAGATATGTCCTCCATGCTGGTGAACCGCATGGGTTATTTTTTGCCAGCCATTAATTTGTGCTTCATTGTAGATACCTGGCGTATCCGGATAGCCTGTTCCTTGAGGAGAAATTTGACTGCCTTCAGTGATAATTAAACCTGCAGTAGCACGTTGAACGTAATACTCTATATTTAAAGCCCGCGGTACATTACCAGAACCAGCCCGATTTCTTGTCAGTGGTGCCATAATAACTCTGTTTGATAAAGTGTGAGGGCCAAGTCGGTAAGGCTGAAAAAGTGGATGATTCGCATCTTGATTCATGACCAGTTGTACAATCCGTAGTGATTTAGTAAAGCCATTTTATTTATGGATGATTGTTAAAAGTAGGTCAATTAAGCTCTAATAACTATTCAATCATCTAATCAATCTGACTATTAATCGGTCATTGATATACTCGATTTAAATCATTTAAAGTTTCTAACTTCGCTATTTAAATTGATTTACCTATATTGCTTTATTCAATAAGACGATTTTATTGAGGTTACTAGATGGATGTTCTTGCAGATGTTTTAGCCGTAACTCGGTTTGAGAATTCGTACCTTGGATATACTTCATTTGCACCGCCCTGGGGGTTTGAAATTAAGCGGGCAAAGTCTGCGACTTTTCATATTGTCAGTCGTGGAAATTGTTGGCTGTTGCCTGGTGGAGATACGCCACCCATTCGCCTTAATCAGGGGGATATTGCATTAATGGCACACGGTGGTGGACACATCCTCGTGGACCACCCAACAACCGATGTAAAGGATTATGCAAGCGTTGCGCTTGCACAACCTGCAGATGCAAAGCAGATGTCAAATTCAACTGATCTTTTTTGTGGCGCTTATCACTTTGAACAAGCAAGTTTGCACCCATTGCTGTCATTATTATCTCCTGTAATTCATTTACCAGCAGATCAGGCCTTAAGTAATGATAAGTTGCAAATTGTGATACGGTTACTGATGAGTGAAAATGATGACTCGGAACCCGGCTCCATGGCCGTCAAGCAGCAGCTTATGAATATACTGTTCGTTTATATTGTTCGAGCCTGGTTAGTACAACAACCCGAAGCATGTGCGGGCTGGTTAGGTGCTTTACGTGATCCACGTATCGGTAAAACGCTCTCACTAATTCACCAGTATCCACAAAAACGCTGGTCAGTGAAATTGCTAGCAAACGCAGCTTCAATGTCACGAGCTGCCTTCGCTAAACGGTTTTCTAATTTAGTGGGTGAGGCGCCTTTAACTTACCTAACTCGATGGCGTATGGATCTCGCGGCTAACATCCTACGTGAATCAAATTCTCCTATTGCACCTGTCGCAACGAAGGTTGGCTACGAATCTGAAACCACTTTTAGTAGAATATTTCGCAAGAGCAGAGGTATTCCACCGGGGCAATATCGTACTAAAAATCTAGTTTTAAACAGGTAATTAAATTGCCACTCAATACTCGTTTAATGGCAGTGTTGATGCTACTGGTTACAGTAATAACCTGGGGCGGAATGTATCATGTTGTTAAAACCGCATTGCCAGTAATCGACGCATATTGGTTGGTGTTGGTCCGTTATGGATTCACCACATTGTTTTTTTGCTTTCTTCTAATCTGGCGTGAAGGTGCCACCGCACTACGTTTTGATGGCTATGGTGTCGAAACCTGGTGGTATGGCACTCTCGGCTTTGCCATGTTCAACTATTTTGTATTTTTGGCTTGAATTACTCTTCACCGGAACACGGTGCTGTAATTACAGCATTAATGCCATTTTTCACCGTCCTTGTTAACTGGTTATTGGAAAATAAACGCCCAGCCAATTCCACATTACTAGCCATTGCAATAGCATTTACAGGTGTACTATTAGTCGTTACGCGTGGAGAACTCACTACACTATTCGTTGATAGTACCTATGGTGATGTTTTGATACTGATTGGTTCCATTGCCTGGGTTTTGTACACACGGAGCGCTTCTCAATTTTGCAATTGGTCAACGCTACGCTTTACCACTCTTTCAACCCTCGCCGGTACTTTCAGTATTATAATTATTACTGGAACGTTGACTGTGTTCGGTATCGCTCAAGTTCCACAAATATCTTTACTGCCTAAGCTTGCTGGACACATATTTTATATAGTGGGATTAGCGAGCATAGTAGGAGTTCTATTCTGGAATCAGGGAGTCCGAATCATGGGCTCGCTAAACGGTACGCTGTTTATTAGTCTGGTGCCCGTTAGCGCACTTGTTATTGGCATTGCCTATGGAAATAGGCTGTATCTTTCTGAAGTTGTTGGTGTCATGTTAATCATGCTTGCATTATTGGCTAATAATTTATTTATGCGACGCAAACCACAGACTGGGCTGGTATAATACTACCAGGATGAATAAAAAGTATACTTATTATCTTCACCTGTCACATCCAAAAACATATATAGCTATGAGTTTTCAACTTAAATGATTTGGTTAGGGACATTGTAATGACTTACCTCGCGACTATAAGTAAATTTCAACACATACCTCGCTCAGTTTAATTCATAAACCTTCAATCAAAAACATGAAAAAACGAAACTATAATTTGATACAGGTAATTTTTAACTACACATAATAAAAAACTTACAGTAATTAAACTAACAATTATTTATGAGACTATAATTCGATTGAACAATCAGAAAAAATATGACGCAATACGTAAAACACAGACATGTATTTTTATTATTCTTAACCATATTCCATATACAGATTAATTTATTAATTAAATTATAATAACTGAAAACTCTTTTCAATATAGTGCGGTAAACTAAAGTAAATATAAAAAAGCAGACTACATGGGGGTAGCCTGCAAAACACCAGGGATCAACAAGATTAATTATATTTAATCCATATAGGTTCTAGCTTCTTCACCAGGGTTCGGCAGACCGGCTACCCGCCACAGGTTTTTACATCCGCCAAACAGCCCCTTCACGACACCCCGTAATTCTTTCTTGCGGCACACTAAGCGCATGGGGAGTATGCTGCCGAAAGCCTGGTGTCTCTCCCGCACCAGTTTGATTATTTGCCAGTGTGCGGGGGTGAGTTGTTTTATATGCAATTCTGTTGCTGTATTTTCTGCGAATATTTCTGTCCAGAGATTGGGTTCAAGTATAAAACCATCTTCATCAAACAGAATGGGAGTATTGACCATATGGGTCTGTAATTTTAAATCTGGATGCATTGCATGTCCTCATTTTGGCACCTTTGCTCGATAAGCTGTTGGTGCGATGTGGATAGGAGTATCTATAAAAACCTTAATAATATAAAATTATAAAAAATTATTTAATATAACGAATTATAATATGAATTTAACTAGCTTCCGTTCACTACTTACCCTGGTTGAGGCTGAATTTAATGTCAGTCGGGCAGCCGAGCAGCTGCACCTTGTACAACCCGCGGTATCGCAACATATTCGACGCCTGGAGGAAGAACTGGGTGTACGCCTGTTTGTGCGTAATGGCAAACGATTGACCGGCCTGACGGAAGCTGGTGAAGAGATTCTGTTACATGTCAGAAAAATTCTGGCTGAAACGAATAATGTGCTGGATATCGGCCGCGATCACGCTAAAAAATCCAGTGGGATTCTGCGTATTGCAACGACACACACCCAGGCATGTTATGTTTTACCACCGGTGATTAAGGAATTTAACCGGGTATACCCTGATGTTGAATTAGAGATTCATCAGGGAACACCACAGCAGCTGGTAAAAATGTTACTGGATGAAAAAGTTGATCTGGCTATCTGCACGGAAGAGTTAGCTGACAATCCGCAAACAGTAACCGTACCCTGTTACAAATGGAATCGATCACTCATAGTCAAACCCGGACACCCACTTTTAAATCGGCAACGCTTTACATTGAAGACACTGTGTAACTACCCCATTATTACCTATGTTTTTGGTTTTACCGGGCGTGGGCATTTTAGCGATGTGTTTGATAAAGCAGGCCTCAAGCCCAGCGTAGTGCTTAGTGCAGCAGACACGGATGTTATCAAGACCTATGTCAGGGAAGGTATGGGAGTGGGCATTATTGCCAGTCTGGCTTATAACACGAAACAGGATAGAGACCTGGAATTGCGTGAACTCAACAACCTGTTTCCATGGGAAGTTACCCGCATCGCTTATTTAAAAGGAAAATATCTACGCCATTACCAACAGCACTTTATTGAGATATTCCAGGCCTGCGTAGCGGAGCATGATCGCTGGACGGGGCTATTGCCAGCCTAGTACTTAATTGAATCCAGCTGATGCCAATGCCTGTAAGTTAAGCCTAAATACTTTGTAGGTGCCCTCCTTTTTAATACCGCACTTCCCTTCAGTCACACGCTTCTAGCACTTCTCCAGAAACCTGCTTTTTTAAATATCATTTTCAGCTTGATTTCAGTTTCAGTTGGTATCTTAAAGTCAGTTGAAATCTGGAGGTCTTAATATCATGACTCATTCATCTCAAATTAAAGTCTGGGATCCGCTGGTAATATTTTTTCACTGGTCCCTGGTCAGTGCATTTGTAATTGCTTATATAACCGAAGATGACTTTTTAACCATTCATAGCTGGGCCGGCTACCTGATTCTTGCCCTACTCGTCATCCGTATTATCTGGGGATTTATTGGTTCACATTATGCCCGATTTAGCCATTTTGTATATTCCCGTGAAAATATTATGCAATTTTTAAAAGACACCTTACATTTCAGGGCCAAACGTTATCTTGGCCATAATCCCGCCGGTGGCGCCATGGTAATCCTGTTGATTATCAGTTTACTCATCACTTCGGTTTCTGGGATTTTTTTATTAGGTGCAGAAGAAAACGCTGGACCGATAGCACACTGGTTCGTTCAGGCTGAAGGCTTCTGGGGTAACGCGCTTGAAGAAGTGCATGAGTTCTTTGCTAACTTCACACTATTCCTTGTATTAATCCATATTGCCGGTGTGATAGTGGAAAGCCTTATCCATAAAGAAAACCTGGTGTCATCAATGTTAACGGGCTTTAAGCCTGAGAAAACTAAATAAAGGAAAAATCATGAAAAACACTATTTTACTAATCACTTTACTTAGCAGCTTTATTACAGGCTTTGCCCAGGCAGAAACCAGTACCGTTAAAAATTTATTAACTGTTTATTCCACTCAGGGTGCAACTACCGCTGATGCACAACAGGGAAAATTATTGTGGCAGAAAACATTTCCCGGTAAGGGTGAATTTGTCGATCGCAGTTGCACAAACTGCCACACAGATGATTTAACACAAACAGGAAAACACATTAAAACGAATAAGCCAATTAAACCCATGTCACCTTCAGTTAATCCGCAACGTTTAACGAGTGTTAAAAAAATTAATAAATGGTTTAAACGTAATTGCAAATGGACCATGGGGCGAGAATGCACTGCCCAGGAAAAAGCCGACATACTAGTTTACATTGAAAACGAATCTAAATTTTAGGAGAAATACTATGAAAAGCACAATTGCTTTAAGCTCAATTATCTTCACCGTCGGCATTCTCTCGATTCCTATGGTGTGGAGTGACAATGATTTTCGCTGGGAAAAAATCGGTAACAAATCATCAGCCCTTGCAACAACCACTAACCCTGTATATAAGGAAGAATGTGGTAGCTGCCATATGGCCTATCCACCGGGTCTGTTACCTGCAAAATCCTGGAATAAATTAATGTCGGAACTTGAACATCATTTTGAGGACAATGCCGAACTGGATGTACAAACCGCCCAGTCTATTAGTCAGTATCTTCTAACAAATAGTGCTGAGCAGACTCATTCAAGAGACGCTGTAAAATTTTTCCAGTCTATCGAATCATCCCAGACACCAATACGCATTTCAGACATTCCCTATTTCAAACATGAACATGATGAAATACCCCAACGCATGGTTATTAAAAATCCAGAGGTCAAAAGCTTCAGCCAGTGTAATGCCTGCCATGCAGAGGCTGAACAGGGTTATTTTAATGAACATGAGGTAAATATACCCGGCTTTGGTCAATGGGATGATTAACTCATGAATAGGGTATACTTCATATATGCATAGTCATACTCATTTTACAATTCACATAATACCCGGGATACTTCTGGGTATTATGGCACTCTGTCCTCTACAGCTGGCACAGGCAGATGACGATTATATTGAAGCAAGACGGCTAAATGTTTCTGGTGAAATATTACCCCTGGAAGACATCCTCAAAAATATAAAACTGACATTCCCAGGTAAAATACTTGAAATAGAACTGGAACAGGAAGATGGAAAAATCATTTATGAGGTAGAAATTCTTGGTACGGACGGGGTTGTGAGAGAAATTTATATTAATGCAAAAACCGGTAAGCTGTTATCTGTTAAGGAAGATGATTAATCATGCGCTTACTATTAGCCGAAGATGATCATGATTTGGTGAATACACTAAAAAAAGAACTGCAGGCAGCAGGCTATGCGGTCGATGTTGCGGACAATGGCGTTGACGCTGAATACCTTGGCAGTGAAATGATATACGATGTAGCAGTACTTGATCTGGGTTTGCCTCAACGCAATGGTATAGATGTCCTGAAAAACTGGCGTGCCAGTAATAACCATTTACCGGTCATTGTCCTGACAGCTAGAAATGCATGGCATGAACGTGTTGATGGCTTCAAAGCGGGTGCCGATGATTACCTGGGAAAACCTTTTCATGTTGAAGAATTATTAGCCAGAATTACTGCTTTGCTACATCGATCTAGTCAGCAACCCGGTGGTACACTCAATGTTGCCGGCCTCTCGCTGGATGAAGAGAAACAAACCGTAACCAACGAAAATAATGAAACACATAAACTAACCGGTATTGAATATCGTTTGTTACGTTACTTCTTATTAAATCCAGATCGGGTTTTATCAAAATCTAAAATCACTGAACATATCTATGATTTTGATTCTGAAAAAGACAGTAATGTAATTGAAGTATATGTCAGGCATCTGCGTCAAATATTAGGTAAAGAACGAATTGAAACACGACGCGGCCAGGGCTATGTTTTTAGAGACAACAACTAATGCATTCATTGCAATCTAAACTCAGCACAGGTTTATTATTCAGTTTAATTACCGCCTTCTCTGCTTTGTGGTTACTGGTAAGTATTAATGTTCAATTCCTGGCTGAAGAATATATTGCATCACGACTGAAACATGATGCTGAAACTTTATTAAGCAATATTCAATTTGACAAAAAAAACGCTTTATCAATTGACACCTTACGAATTGATCTCGTTTATAACCAGCCATTTTCTGGACATTATTTTACTGTTAGTACAAAAAATCAAACCATTACTTCTCGCTCTTTATGGGACCAAAAGCTAAACCATCAGACCGTGAAAACAGGTCAACAATTAAAATCATTACAAACAGGGCCAGAACAGCAATCCCTGTTAGTGGTGTCTGCTGGTTATAAAAAAAGGGGACATAACCTAACCATTACTGTTGCTGAAGATCTTAATCCAATCAATAAAAATATTAATCAGTTTAAATACTGGTTTACTGCTATGGCCATTGGCATGTTATTAATCCTGGTTATGATTCAAATAGTAATACTACGCAAAGGCTTAATACCTCTTATTAAAATTCAACATGAGCTAAAATCTCTTCAACAGGGACGGCTTGAAAAACTAAGCACAGATGTACCGAGTGAATTACATTCATTAATTAATGAAATAAATCATTTACTGGAAGTTATGCAACTGCAATTACTTCGCTCACGCAATTCACTAGGTGATTTAGCCCATGCAATAAAAAAACCTTTAACCATTATTAAACAGTTAACTGATAATAATGACATCCCCAACACAAGCAACAATACATTAATTAAACAGGCAGATGAAATTTACCAAATTACAGAACGTATACTAAAGCGTGCACGCTTAGCAGGCCATATTCATAGCGGCACCCTGTTTTCATTTAAAGATGACCTGTCGGCACTGCTTAAAACACTAGAGATGATGCATACTAATAAAACGTTAAATTTAACTACAACTATACCTGAAAACATTATATGCCCGATTGACCGAGAAGACATGATGGAATTACTCGGCAACCTGCTAGATAATGCTTATAAATGGGCTGTACAGAGAATTTCGCTTAGTGTAAGTATTGATCCTGATCTTCACATTTGCATTGAGGACGATGGCCCAGGTGCTGATCAGGATAAGATTAATGAACTCTCTAAAAGAGGTGTACGCCTGGATGAAAAAATTTCTGGCCATGGATTTGGCCTGGCTATTGCTGACGATATTATTACCGACTACAACGGCAGTATTAACTTTAAGCAATCTGATAAACTTGGTGGCTTCAGGGTAGATATTACATTACCGCTTCATCATTAAGGCCTGAGCATAAATCAGACAATAGACCTGATAAATTACCTGTAGATGGAATTATGGCACCCTTAAAGAACTTAAAATATAGAACACAAATAAAGCGAATATTTTAAAGTTATAAAGACCAGAACAAGCCAAATTGCAAATATCCTATTGTTAAACTGGATTTTTAATAATGTCATTAGTTAGCAGTATAAACTGCCGTTTTATGCATTTTAAGATGATGGTGTTTAAAAGATTGGGCTAACTCAAAACAAACTAAACAATACTATTGTATTATTTAGTTAGGCTTCGTTATCTTTTATACACTTAAATTAAGATTACAACCCATGGTTAAAACACCTAAAACAAAACCCGTTAAAGCGTCACTCAAGCTACGCCGTTTAGGCATCGACACCTATCGTGAGAACGTCGCCTATTTACACCGGGATTGTG
>Ga0316207_10003176_pt1 | contig 15693 bp, 15 predicted proteins | sample 6weekpyrite_MG_FD_204943 | JGI IMG/M metagenome (GOLD analysis project Ga0316207, IMG submission 204943) | Microbial mat bacterial communities from mineral coupon in-situ incubated in ocean water Damariscotta River, Maine, United States -... | ecosystem: Environmental > Aquatic > Marine >... | reverse complement strand
GGCAAGTGATGTTAATCGATGCCATTGTGCTGGGTATGCTGGGATGTATAGATGCTTTACTCACTTCAGTTGTTGCCGATAGTATTACCCGTAAACGCCACAAATCCGATAAGGAACTCGTTGGTCAAGGTATTGGTAATATCATGTCCGGTTTATTTGGAGGTTTACCAGGAGCCGGTGCGACCATGGGCACCGTAGTTAGCATTCAGGCTGGCGCGAGGACTGCCCTGGCGGGTCTTGTGAGAGCCGGCATACTGCTCATTGTGATAATGTGGGCGGCTGACTTAACCTCTGTGATCCCACTAGCTGTATTAGCCGGCATCGCCTTTAAAGTGGGTATTGATATTATTGACTGGCGCTTTCTTAAGCGGGCGCATTTTATTTCGGGTAAAGGTGCGTTAATAACTTACGGGGTAATATTTCTAACAGTTTTTGTAGATCTGATTGCAGCGGTAGGCATTGGATTATTTGTTGCCAATGTTATGACAATTACAAGACTATCTGAATTGCAGGAAAATGATGTTAAAGCGATAACTGATCCCGATGATACAGACCTGGAACTATCAGATAGCGAAAAAGAAATATTAAGAGATGCTAAAGGTAAAATCATGTTGCTACACTTACGTGGAACAATGATATTTGGTAGCTCAAGAGCGATTACCCGTAAGAACTCGCAATTCGGTGGCTGTCATACACTAGTTGTTGATATCTCTGATGTAAAACACCTTGGTGTTTCAGCGGCGTTAGCACTTGAAGAGTCTATTCTCGAAATGATTACTGCGGGGCGTTCTGTTTATGTTGTTACGACTAAAGAACAGGCATTAGACCGTCTTGATAAACTGGGCGTGCTTAAAAATATACCGCAGGAAAATATTTTTGTAAGTCGTCTGGATGCACTGGAGAGTATTAAGAGTCAGCAATCAGGCCGTGCATTAAGCTCGGATAATGTAACTAGTAGTGCAGATACAGGTTGAAACCGGTTATTCTATTTAAGCTTAAACAGGCTATATTTAATTTTTAACTAAGCTGTATACTGGTTGTTTAAGCTTTTGAAGATAAAATAAAACCCGATGAATGCCGATGAAACAATTACAACACTCCAATAAATACATAGTTCGCCCCAGGTTCATACTAGTAATAATTGTATTTGTGTAAGTTTAGTTTTTATTATGGTTTACGGAGCAGATTGCTAACTGACATAATTAAAATAGACAGGGTTTCTTCTGGTCAGATTAAAACGAGTTAGATTAGCTGTCAGGCTGTGTATAGATTGATACAGTTAATACAATGTTGTTTCTATTCCAGGCTGTCGCAAAACTTTTGTCTGTAGCGGCTTGCTATCCCCTCAGGAGCTCACGCAAAAACCTCTTTAGAACGAGTGGAAACAGAGATGGCATTCATAAAGACAAGTGCCTCGCCCCATCAGGCGAAAGCATAAAATACATGTTCTCAGTGGGTTATAGGCGAACAGATATATGTAAATATCTTGAGCTGGAATTGATGGGGCTTGTGTGAGAACATGGTTTTCTAGATCTGCTTTGTGGCTGTAGTTTAGTAGTATTCTATTTTAAAAATTAATGTTTTTATTTACAGAAACTACACTTAAAACCTATTGCTGCTGTTTTTGTTCGAGTACCATAACCAGGCTCATAATTTATGACATTGCTATTTATCTATCTTGCTATTGCAATAGGTGTTTCCTTTCTTTGCTCCGTTCTTGAAGCCGTTCTACTTTCCATTACTCCCAGCTATGTGGAACAGGCCGCAACAGACAGGCCACGCGCAGCAAAGCAGCTTGGCAGGGTTAAGGACAAACTGGATGAATCACTGTCCAGTATTCTTATACTGAATACATTCGCGCATACTATGGGGGCAGCGGGTGTCGGCTCCCAGGCGATGCAGGTGTTTGGTGCTGAGTGGGAAACCTTGATAGCAGTGTTGCTCACCCTTGCCATCCTGTATTTCTCAGAAATAATTCCCAAAACACTGGGTGCAACTTTCTGGCGCAACCTGGCGGTACCCGCATCGTACGTTATTAGCTGGCTGGTTAAGCTGGTTTACCCTCTAGTCTGGTTATCAACACGCCTTACTAAATTATTCAATAGCTCGTCAGTGAATGAAATTACCCGCGAGGAAATTATTGCGCTGGCATCACTCGGGCATAAGGATGGTACGCTGTTCAAACAGGAAAATGAATACCTGTCGAACCTCCTTAGTTTGCGTGAAGTACTCACTCAACAGGTACTAACTCCACGTAGTGTGGTACATATGCTGAACCAGGATATCAGTATAAGTGAAGCGCTGGATCTGGAGGAAACGCGTCAATTCAGCCGAATTCCTGTTTATAGAGATAGTCGTGACGACATTGTTGGCAAAGTGATTAAGAGTGATCTTTATCAGGCGGAGCGAGAAGGCCATGGCAACGAGAAGCTAAGTCAATATGTGAAGCCAGTCATTCGCATATCAGAAAAATTACCTGTGCAACAGTTACTTGATACTTTTATTAAAAATAATGCGCACTTGTTTCTGGTTGAAGATGAATTTGGTCAGACCTCGGGTGTTGTAACTTTAGAAGATGCAATTGAAACCCTGCTGGGCCGTGAAATTATTGATGAGAGCGATTTAGTGGAAGATATGCAGTTATTTGCAAAAAATAAATTTCGTGAGAGATTACGGGATAATAAAAATACACAGCAAGACTAAGCTTAGCCCGCTTAAGCTATATTTAACCTCTCGAATCATAAACACCCTCAAGCCAGTGCAGAGTGTTTATGATAATTGTCAGCACGTTTAGCTTATATTATGCCCTGGCTTGATTCTGGGTTGTAGAGTAGGCAGATACATGGCTTTCAAATACCCTCAGTGCAACTGATACATTTTCACCTAATAAAATTCCACCACTTGCCTGAAAGGCTTCAGTATCAATTAACTTATCTGAACCACCGATAAATACCGGGGTGTTAAGCGCTTTAGTAAGAGCGGCCAGTTTCTGGTTTGTATTTTCATCCATCTGGGTTTGTGCGCTCAGTACAATTGCCTTTGCTGCTGAGCGTTGCGTTATGTAAGCTAGCTGGTCGAGTGGCAGGTTGGCACCAAAATACAATACACGGTATCCCCTTGCCAGTGCTGAGAGGGCGAATAGCATCAGTCCAATTTCGTGGAATGAGCCAGGTACACAGGCGCAGATTATGCGTGCACCTCGTGCCTGGGAGTAGGCATGATGGAAGCGAGCACCAAGCCGGTTTTTTAGCCAGCTGGTGTAAAAGTGCTCTTCAGCCACGCCTCTATCAGGGTACTCTTTCCACCGGTTGCCCAGTATGGTTATGGTCGGTTGAATCAGGCGCTCGGTCAGCATATCAACTGGATATAGCGAGGAGGCCTCATTATATATGGCGTCAATTCGCTCTATATTGAAATCACTGGTGGCTTCCAGCGTGGATTTTGTATAACCGTCCCATACAGTAGCCATGGGGGTATTGTCAGTTACTGGGGAGGCGGCAACATCCTCTGTCTCGTATAAGTCTAATGAGGCTGTAGAAGTATTTTCTACGGACAACATTTCGGCGATATTTGGCAGGCTGTGTCCATCATTGAGTAAATCAAGTATTTTCAATACCCGTTTAACATCCTGGTCGTTGTATAAACGATGCCCTTTGGGGGTTCTTTCAGGATGTAATAGCCCGTAACGCCGTTCCCAGGCTCTCAGGGTTGATGTTCCAACCGTTGTTTTTTCAGACAGTACGCGTATAGGGAAGCGATCCAGATTGGGATCCTGCTTGGAGTTTGTGCGTTCTTGATTCATTATTTTTGAGTTTTTCATAGGGTTTATTGTACAAGAATATTTGACTTGTACAAGTATAGCGTATAGTATTTTAATAACTGTACAATAAATCTGTGCAAATATTTCTAAATAGCTGCAGTTTAATGGACGGAGCGGCAGGATTCTATTGAAATTTTGCATAATCACTCTAACAAACAGGCAGGTGAAATACGTGGGTAATCAGCTAGTGGGACAATTATCAGGTAAACGGTTCAAAGGCTTATCCAGCTTTGAGCACGGACGAAGTGCTGCAATGGGTGTCTTGATAGTAAACCTGGGAACTCCTGATGAGCCGACAAGCTCATCTGTGAGGCGCTATCTGGCAGAGTTTCTGTCAGATCACCGGGTTATAGAAATCCCTAAGCTGCTGTGGCTGTTAATATTGCATGGCATTATCTTACGCATCAGGCCTGCAAAGTCAGCCGCAGCTTATAAAAAAGTATGGAGTGAGAAGGGTTCACCGCTGCTGGCGGGGAGTGCAGACTTAAGCTCCAAAATACAAAGCTTAATCAGTGAACGTATTTCCGGTAAGTGTCACGTTCAACTCGCCATGCGCTATGGTAATCCATCAATTAATGAAGGCTTAGAGAAGCTTCAGGCAGAGGGTGTGGAACGAGTTATGGTACTGCCTTTGTACCCTCAATATTCAGGCGCAACAACAGGGACAGTTGCCGATGCGGTGTTTGCAAGTTTATCTAAATGGCGATGGGTGCCAGAGTTAAGAATGCTGGGGCCTTATCATGATGATCCAGCTTACATATCAGCCGTAGCACAGTCAGTTGATACACAATGGAAGGCAAATGGATATTTAGCAGAAAAGAAACTGGATAAGCACCATAAACTATTTATTTCTTTTCATGGTATGCCTAAAGCAACCCTTGAAGCCGGTGACCCTTATTTCTGCCATTGTCATAAAACCGCAAGACTACTTGCAGAAGAATTAAACCTGGATAAAGACCAGTGGGAAATGGCATTCCAGTCACGTTTTGGTAAGGCCGAATGGTTACAGCCCTATGCCGCAAAACGATTTGTCGATTTACCAGCGGAAGGTATTAAAAGTCTTACCGTGGTCTGTCCCGGTTTTTCAGTGGATTGCCTGGAGACGCTGGAAGAAATTGCCATAGAAGGTAAGCAGGCGTTTATCAATGCGGGTGGTGAACGGTTTGAATATGTACCGGCTCTTAATGCATCAACCCAGCATGTGTCATTGATGGTTGAGCGGATTATAAATAATGCCTGTGGCTGGCCAGAAATTTCTGCGCAGACACAGGATGATGAAAAAAATCTATTGTTGAGTCGTCAGCTAGCTAAAGAAGAAGGTGGTCATTGACATGAAAAATTTCACTGATACAAATTTAGATGAGGAAGGCAAATCAGAAAGTGCAGGCGAGCAGCGCCCCAGACTGGGAGTAAGTGCCTGCCTGCTGGGTAAAGCAGTGCGCTTTGATGGCGGGCATAAAAAAAATAACTTTATTTTAAATTCACTGGCGCAACATATGGTGTTTATTTCTGTGTGTCCTGAAGCTGAGGCCGGTTTTGGTATACCACGTCCGACGATGCAGTTGCGTCAGCTAGGTGAAGAGGTTCGTCTGGTATTCAGTAAAAACCCTGAAACAGATGTGACGACACAAATGCTGGATTATGCACAGAATAGAGTGCATGAGCTGGGTGATCTGGACGGTTTTATATTTAAAAAAGATTCGCCAAGTTGTGGCGCATACAGGGTGCCCCTTGTGATTCATCAGGACGGTTTTAAAAATCGCCAGGGAGTCGGTGTGTTTGCCAGGCAGTTTATGCAACAACATCCCTTAATTCCGGTAGAGGATGAGGGGCGTTTAAATGATGCGGCTTTAGCTGAAAATTTTATTGAACGGATTTATGCCTATAAGCGCTGGAAGGCAATAGAAAATGCCGAGAGTAATGTTCAGGGCTTAATTGAGTTTCACACAACTCATAAATTGATGCTCATGGCCCGAGGTAGTCACTTTTATCAGGAACTGGGTAGAATGGTTGCGGGCACAGGCCTGAAGGATCTCATACAGGTACGCGCTGCCTATATAAAGCGTTTTATGCAGGTTATGAGTATTATTAGTAAACCTGGTCGGCAGGTTAATGTGCTTCAGCATATTATGGGTTATTTAAAACAGATGCTCAGCCCAGAAGATAAGCAGGAACTATTAAGCGTTTTTGAAGCCTACCGAAACAGGCAGCTTCCCCTGATTACGCCTCTCACTTTATTGCAGCATCACCTGCGCAATCATCCACAGCAATATATTTTGAAACAGCACTATCTTAAGCCTTTTCCACAACAACTGGCATTACGCTCAGTATTATAATCTAAAACCAGGATATGACACTCAGTAAGCATGACGGGAGAAAAGGCTTAATTATGCTGTAGATCATTACTGGCCTGGATGAAACTGTTACAATGATCAATTAATAAATATGTCGCAGCTTTATTCTACAGAGTCAAAATATAGATGTCAGATACAGTTTTTTCAGATGCACAGTTACAACAGTTTGAGCAAGATGGTTACCTGATTATTCGTAACCTGGCGAGTGAGAAGTTACGCGAGCGCATTATGCAGGCGATTAAAGTTTCACTTGATCCGCCATTGGGGCCTCTGGAATATGAGGCCGATGTGAATTATCCTGGCTCTCCAGTAAGCCAGTCCTCACCCGGTGGTTTAACACCGCGACGCTTATTAAACGCGTATTCCCGTGATCGTGTATTTCGTGAATGGGCCAGTTCAAATGATATTTTATCGCCGCTAAAGAAGCTCATGGGAACTGAGCAGATAAAACTCACCCAGAATCACCATAACTGTGTTATGACAAAGATGCCAGAATACAGTAGTAAAACAGGCTGGCACCAGGATATCCGTTATTGGTGCTTTGATCGTCCCGAGCTGGTTAATGTATGGTTGGCACTAGGGGAGGAATCGCTTGAGAAGGGGGGTATGAAACTAATTCCAGGCTCCCACAAACTTGATCTTGATCGGGGGCGATTTGATGCAGAGTTATTTTTACGCGCAGACCTGGAGGAGAACCAGGACTTGATAGCCAGTGCAGCAGACGCGGAATTACAGGCGGGGGATGTTCTGTTTTTTCATTGTAAAACATTCCACGTGGCAGGTGAAAACCAGACAGGTGAAGCAAAGTACTCTTTAGTTTATAGCTATCATGCAGCAGATAATTTACCCATACCGGGCACACGCTCATCTCGGCTGCCCAGTGTTGCAATGGACTAAAGCGTTATATCCGGTTTAAAGTTTAAGTCCTGTTTATTATGACTAAGCGAATGAGTTATTATTATTTTTACAGGTGTTTTCGCTAGCCGAATATTTCTGTTTATACACCGCTCAAAGGGATATTTTAATGACAACTAAAGAGCGTGTGCTTCATATGATTTTATTTGAAGTCATTGCGCTATTAATTTTTGTACCCCTGGCGGTACTGATTTTCGAACGCGCTGTACTAAATATGACTGGGCTGGGTATTAGTCTTTCTCTTATTGCTATGGCCTGGAATTATTTATATAACCTGGGATTTGACCGTATGTATGGATATGACAGGCTATCCCGTAAATTGATAACTCGCATAGCCCATGGCGCAGGTTTTGAACTAGGAATGGTCATATTCTCTTTTCCGGTTATTATGTGGGTGATGGAACTTAACTTCTGGCAGGTGCTGATAATGGATATCAGTGCGGTAGTATTGTTTCTGCTTTATGCTATTTTATTTAACTGGCTATATGACATTATTCGTCATACCTGTTTTTCTTCAAAGCCGATATAGACAGGTGCTATCAAAGTATGTAAAACCAGCAATAGATGCAGCCTTCTCTTCACTGGTTTTCCCACATCTTATAGGGGCGCTCCAGGGTTTGAATCAGTTGCTTAATACTAAATACGCGTGCCTGCTCAGCTATTTTCATACCATCAATATAGGCTTTCACCACTGGCAGGCTAAATACGCTGTGCTGTGCGCAGATTTCAGGTGATTGTTCACAATCAATATAAACCCCATGCATGTGCGGAAAGTGTTGCTCAAGCATCCGTGTTAACTGTGGGTGCAGACTCTGACATACATTGCAGTGGGCACCCCCAAAAAGAATAAAGAGTGCACCGTTTAATTTCATGTGCTTGAGCTGTTCGATATCAGTCACGTGTTGCATAAACCTTACTCATAAATATAAGGGGCGGCCTGATTAATTATCCACGTAAGTATATACAAAGTGAGTGGAAACTACCCAGCCTCTGCCGCGTAGTGCTAGAAATTCTCAGTCGTAAAGTCAATCAGCTTCTGCCAAAACGTTTACTGAGTGGCACAGCGCTAATGCCATGTAGAAACACACTTAATAAAACAGTTAACACAATAACCGATAGAATCTGTTCATTGCCTTCTACACCTAACATATTGGCTACAAGTAGCAGGTAAAGGACAGAAGCAATACCCCTTGGACCAAACCAGCCTACAAATAAAACCCGACTTAGTTTTAGTTTTTTGCCTAACAGGCTTATTGTTACAGGTAGCATTCTTATTAGTGTCAGGCTTAAAAGGGCATATGTCCATGCCCTGGCATCCCAGTACTGCACTGCCTGGGGAACCATAATCATGGCAAAGATAAGAAATACAAATAAAATCAGTTGCTGGCCTTCTGCTTCGCCGAATTCCTGGATGCGTTCACGAATATTATCATTCTGGGTACTTACGCCAAGCATTAGACCACCTGCAAATGCGGCAATAAAGCCATTACCATGAAACATTTCTGCGATTGAGAAACATAAAATTGCCAGCGACCCTGAGACCAGTCTCTGAAAGGTTTTATTCATATATCCGCGCACAGAAAACACATTTACCAGGCTACCACCGGCCCAGCCAACTAAGCCTCCCAGTGCTGCACCAAAAGTAATTTGCTGTAGTAGAAACATAAACCAGTGTTTATCGCCGGCACTTGTATCTAGAGAAAGAATAGCAATACAGGCAAATATCGGAGGTAGGGCAATACCATCATTCAGGCCACTTTCTACACTTATCCAGCGCCTTATTCTCTCGGGAACATTTTTGCTTTTAACAACTGCCTGCCCAAGAGCAGCATCGGTGGGTGAGAGTATTAGTGCCATTAATACTAATAGCCAGATACTTATTTCAGGGTAAATAAGATAGGCGACACCGGTACCCAATAGCATCGATAAAGGTAAACCAATAAGGAGTAAACGAAGCGGAACTGAACGATCGTCAATGAGCCGCTTAAAATTAATGGTCGATGCATCAACAAACAAAATGAGAACCAGGGTGATCTCAGTGAGAATATGCACAAACTCACCTTTAACATCCATATGAAAAAGGTCCAAAGCCAATGGCCCAACCAGGATACCCATCGCGACAAAAACCATAGGGGCGGTAATAATTGAACGATCTGACAGTTTAGAAAATAAGCCATAAATGAATATCATGGCTGCTGCAAAGATTATCGCGGGGTGGTCGTTCATGGTGTTTCCTTAAACATTTACTTATTGTAATTTTTGAATTTGAGATTTTACATCAGTAATGTCAATGACACTGCTAAATGCGGTGGTGGCTGCATGAATTGCCAAAGCAACCATAATGCCCGTTAAAATCATACCCGTTAGTGCAATAAGAATAGACAGGGCTTTGGAGGCAGGTGCTTTTGGCCGGATATCACCGTAACCAACAGTGGTTGCCGTAATAAAAGCCCAGTAAATAGCATCAAAACGATTCCAGGATTCACGCGCGCCAACAATTTGTCCCAGTACTATAATAAAAAACAGAAGAGATACCAAAAGTGGCGAAGCCAGGCCCAGGCCATAAAAAAATAATTTGATAAATGTATATGTAAATTCCATACAAGGGTGCTCACTTTACTGACGACTTTCAATCGCCCAGCTTAGTAGTATTGAGTTGTCAGATTTAAGCAGAAATATTAAGTAAAATGAAGTCTAATCATTATTTGTTAATAAAACTAGCGTTAAACAATATAGATATTCAGTGTTGAAGACAATTAAAAGTATATCAGGCTGTGTATGTGTGTATAGAAAAAACACATAGAAAAATTTAATATCTACTTCTATACTAAAAAAATGGATACAAACACACTGAAGCAGCGAGCTAGAGCTTTCGATTATCTTTTTGATGCGGTTGTAGTGACTGATTTAGAAGGCATTATAATAGACTGGAATAAAGGCTCAGAAAATCTTTATGGATATACAAAAAAAGAAGTTATTGGCAAGCCGGTTAATATACTGCATGTCCCGGAAGATATTGAACATGTCACCGCCGAAGTTATAGCCTCTGTAGAAAAACAGGGCAAGTGGACGGGAGAAGTGAGAATGTTGCATAAGGACGGACATATTGGCTGGATCGAATCCATGTGTGTGCCTATTTTTGATGATAACCAGCAGATAATCGGTGCGCTGGGTGTTAACAGGGATATTACCGATCGAATGAACAAGCTTGCCCAGCTGGAGAAGCTTGCACATTATGATCAACTCACAGAAATACCTAATCGTTATTTATTATTCGATAGAATTAAACACCTGATTTCACGATCACGACGAGAGCAGGCTTCCTTTGCGCTGCTTTATATTGATCTGGATAATTTCAAAGCCTTTAATGATACGCGTGGCCATGCCTATGGTGATCAGGTACTGGTAGAAGTTGTGAATCGCATAAAACAAACGATTCGCGATTCAGACACTATTGCGAGAATTGGTGGTGATGAGTTCGTCATATTATTAGAAAAAGTTTCTAATAAAGATGAAATTATAAATATTGTCAATACAATTACCAAACCTTCAAACAAAACGCTTACTATTAATGGCGAAGAACTGACTATTAGCTGCAGTATAGGTGCGGCGATATACCCTGATGATGGCGATACGGCTGATGCTTTGCTCGCAGTCGCCGATAAAGCAATGTATCAATGTAAGCGAAGCTTAAAATAGTGAAGTTGACGGGTGATTTTTAAAAGAAATTGCTAATCGACGTAAAAAACGCCCTGATAAATACGCGTGCACCGCAGGCACACAATTCAGGTATTTGTACTTAATCACATTTTTAGCGGTATCAATTGCTTTTTCCAGGCCTGGATAAGCATCTGCAATTGAATAAATTAACAGGCACCTTCAAAGTCAGAATATTCATCGCTATAAATGTTTGACAAGTATAAACCTCGCTGCTTACACTTCATGTGGGGTATGCGTTAGTTGTGTTTTTAATTGTTAACAAGGGGTTTTAACATTTTTTATTAATCATTAGCGCTATTTTCATCAATATGACATTTATCAAAAAAGAGGAGCCAATAATTTGAATAAAAAAATACTTAAATAAAGCGCATGTACAGGGTGCCAACAACACCCCGCACATGCTAACCACCACCAACTAAAGAGGAGTTGATATGGCTAATCACATTATGCCAGAGTTGTACTCGGCCGCTAGTTTTTTTTCGGCCTTTAATCCAATCTCATCCTGTATGTATTTGCGCCAGGAATTACAGCCGCCTGGCGTAATTACTTTATTAATTCAATTGATGCTTATTAACCTTAAGGAAACCGCATTTTCGGTGGGTTCAGCTCTATGCTGTCTCAGCCGTTTGCGAGTCATCGACGTGTATAAGTCAGAAAATTGCTTAATAAATAACCAGTGTCTGAGAGCTGGGTTTTATAATTGAGGAAGCTCAATGGCTATTATACATCGCTTTTTGTGGTTAAGTGATGTGTTAAAACATGTGATTAGTCGGTGGTCAAATGCCAGAGCCTTTTTAAGGCTCTGGTTTCCTGCCCTGATGTTCTGCTTTTTATCTGATCACATAAATTTTATTTAATTCCCCGCTTTTCTATGTTGTAAATCCAGGATATATACAAAGGTCATAGTGATCTTGAGCATTCTAGTATGGCTAGAGATTAGATACATGTATTTTTCTTGTGAAAGCACAGAAGTGATTTTTGAAAAGTGGTTTGTTTTTAATACGCAGGAGTGAATTATGTACAGTAAATCGCGTGTGAGATCAATTAATATACATCATATTCAGCAGCTTATAAAAGAGCATCAGGATCAGCTGCACCCATCGTCCCTGATTATGCAATACCATAATGGTTTAAAAGCTATGCTGGAGTTAATGCCTGATTTCCCAACGGGTTTTAAAGAAGGCTCACTGGATAGTTATACCTGGGTTATAGAGATGTTGCTGAGTGGTTTATATGAAATGATGGATGAAGAAATGTTAAATGATAAAACGGTTATCATTGATTTATCGCATCCATTATTTAAAAACCGGACAGAGCACTAAAAGGAGAGAGTGATGGCAGCTGAGCGCAGGCAGTTAAAACAGCGTTTTCTTGCAGCGGTAGCAAATGGTGAACTCGGCAAGGTAGATGACCGAGGGTTCGTGGTAACTACACAGGAGTTCAGGGAATATTTTCGCGATATAACCACTCAATACATAAGCTCTTTCTTGCCCGCTGCAACCATTGAGGTGGGGCAGGTGAGTTGTTCGCATACCAAATTTGTTTTTCGTTTATCCAAAGGAGTGTACCTGGTGCATTCAGATGCAATTGATTTATATCTTGATAAGTAGTTTATATGTAAGAGCAATAAAGATGGTATGGTATTGATAAGTTCGTACAAATAATTGTACCCGTTCCTGTTTGAGCATGAAACGCCTGCTAATAGTAAATTTGAAAACAAATAATTATAAACATTGTTTAACTGAATTTATAAGTTTTTCAAATTGAAATAAAACGAAAATTAACCTGCATTCGAGCAAATACAATACCCGTATACATGTGCAATTTCGCGCAGGTATACAGTAATCGTAAATCATGGGTTTAGTAAAAGTTGGTGGCTGGTTTTCTTTATATTGAAACGGTTTCACTAGTGCTTGTCTGTTTCAGTGCGCCGCGCTACTGAGTTGAACACATAACTTTACTACCTTTACTCGCTGGGAGTTTAGATTATTGTGATAGTGAGTCTTCGATATTGAACTTTTACAAAAGTGCGGGGTCGTTTAGATGCAATTTGATTAAATTTACGATATGTGTCATATTTTCACCTATGAAATCCCCTGTCCTGACAATATTTATTGTACTTAATTTGCTAGTCATTAACCTGGCTTCAGCAAATAATATGTATGATGAAGAGCTATCTGAATCGTATCTGGTTCAGTTAAGTAGTGGGCAACTCCAGGGGGAAGATCTTGATCAGTCACTAGCAGCGAGCTGCATAGATGAATCTAGTTGTGACTATTTCTGCCATATAAGCACACATATGTTGGGCTATATTAGTCACACTTCTGTTTCTACCTATCATTACGTCTCCGTTCCTTTTATTATTGAACATGAAAGTCTTCATTCACTAAGCCTGGACCCTCCGTCAGAGCCACCCCGACACCTGATTTGAATGTATAAATCCGTCTACTAAATCGGTAGATGGCTATTTAATAAGTTTAAATCAGGAATTACACATGAAAATCTTTTGCTCCTCGCAATATATTGCGTGGGTATCTTTATTTGCAGCGCTTATGCAAGCCCATGGCGCTTTTGCTGAAAAGCCTATACCTGATGAACAGCAAAGACTTAAGGCTGTCTCTCAGTTAATTAGTAATAATTTGAAGAACCATCCTCAGTTTAATGCAATTAATGCTGAACTTTCAATCGCCAGGGCGGTTTTGCAGGGTTCTAAAAAAGCAGTGTTTAACCCCGAGCTTGAACTAGAGTTTGAAGACTCTGATGTAGAGACAAAAATATTAGGTATTAACCAGACGATTGATTGGGGTGACCAGCAAGGTAGTCGCACTGCGATTGCCCAGGCTCAGTTAAGCAGTGCGGTTGCCGAGTATGACGTAGCCGTTCAGTCTTTGATGCAGGCTCAGTTAACGCATCTTGCCAATAATCAGACACAGCAACAACTGGTTCGGCTCAGTAATGAAACGCTGGGCTTGATGAAAGAGTTCAAACAAATAGCAGAACGCCGATATCACGCTGGAGACCTGAGTCAGGTAGAACTGAATCTGGCTCAACTGGCTTTTAGTCAGGCATTAATGGCACAGGCAAATACTCAGGCCGATGCAACTGAAGCCCGCGAACAACTCCGTGCAATATTGGGTTATTTACCCACCCGTTTACCCGTATTGCCTGAGCAACTACCTGAACCTGAGCTTTCCGGGGAGCTGGATGTCTTTATACAGGCATTACCGGTCATTCAAAAGCAACTTGCAGACATTCAGGTGGCGCGACAACAGGTCAATCTCAGAAAAAGTGAAAGGGCATGGAACCCCACCATTGGGCTTAGCGCAGGAGCAGAAGGACAAGACAATCTGCTCGGGCTTAGCCTGAGTATTCCTTTAAATGTACGCAATAGTTTTAGTGCTGAAGTTGATGCAGCAAAGCAGCAGTTCATCTCACATGAGTACAGGGCACATCTTTCATATCGGAATGCACAAGCACTTTTGTTAACGACATTTGAACGCTACCGGGGGTTGCTTGGAGCCTGGAATGTATGGCGTGAACAAAGTCGTGACAGTGTCGAGCAGCAGTTGAAACTGATTAAAAAACTCTGGCTGGCTGGCGATATCAATGCCACTGATTACTTAATGCAACTGAAGCAGGCACATGAAACAAAAGCGAGCGGGCTTAAATTACGCAACCAGCTCTGGCAGGTCGCTTTTGAGTGGATGAGTATGACCGCAACGATTGATCGCTGGTTGAGCATTAGCGTTAAAGATTTAGGGAAACTTTAAAATGAACATTAAAAAAATATTTACGCTGCTAATGTTATGCAGCCTGTTAATCCATCTACCAGTGGCCGCATCTAAAAGTCAACGTGGTAGTGATGAATATAAAGAGCATGAAAGTCTTGATGCTCATAAGGAAAATGCGCTTGTTTCTCTCAGCGCAGAGCAAATTCAATCTGCAGATATAGAAGTTAAACGGCTCCACAAAGAAGCCATTCGCTCTGTAATCAAAGCCCCGGGCGAAGTGAGGTTTAATAGCTATAAAACAGCAGCTATTTCACCGCGCATTAGCGCTCAGGTCATAAACTGTTATGTCGAGCTGGGTGAAACTGTGCGTACAGGGCAGCCAATAGTTAGCCTGTCGAGTGTAGAAATGGCTGATGCTCAGGGGGCATTACTGGTCGCGGACCGTGAATGGAAACGTGTAAAAAAACTGGGTCGAAAAGTGGTGTCAGAAAGTCGCTATACCGAAGCAAAAGTAAATTGGGAACTGGCTAAAGGCAAGGTCAGAGCCTATGGCATGAATGAAGGTCAAATTAGGACCCTGTTAGTGAGTGAGGATTTCTCTCGGGCAAATGGCCGCTTTGAACTGGTGGCTACACATGATGGTGTGGTTCTGAGAGAGAATTATATTATTGGTCAGCAAGTGGATACCGGGCACGAACTGATACGAATTACGGATGAGTCAAGTTTGTGGGTGGTTGCAAATGTTGCGCCTTCAGTGGCTAACCAGATTAGTATTGGTAATAAAGCAACGGTACATTTCGATGGGCAGATGTTACCGGCAAAAGTTATTCAACGTTATCACTCACTTGACGAGACGACGCGTACCAGTGGTATACGTTTAGCGATTGAAAATAAAAATGACGCGTTACATCCCGGTATGTTTGTGAGTGCGCATATAGAAACTTCGCTTCAGGAAAATGTATTCGTATTACCTGAAAGGGCTGTTTTACGCATTGATGGTGAATGGATCGTGATGGTGCAAACAATAACAGGGAAGTTTGAAGCACAGGAAGTAGAGGTTGAACGTGTGATTAATGAACGAGTGATTGTAAATGGTATTAAGGACGGCTCACAGGTTGTCGTTAAGGGTAGCTTTTTTGTCTGGTCAGAATCA